>ERZ761603.2132-NODE-2132-length-13975-cov-9.839655_pt1 | contig 13975 bp, 10 predicted proteins | sample MGYA00511879_ERZ761603 | MGnify/ENA primary metagenome ERZ761603 (study PRJEB28899, sample SAMN02850040) | bioreactor sludge metagenome | biome: EBPR Sludge; feature: EBPR Bioreactor; material: flocular biomat | place: Australia: Thorneside Wastwater Treatment... | reverse complement strand
AGAAGCGCGCGGCGAGCAGGCGGAGGCCATCCATCGACCTCCGCAAGGACCCCCGAGGTATCCATCCCCCGGGCTTCTTCGCTCGACCACAGCCCGCCGACATCGAGGCGCTGGATCCGACGCCCTCCCCACCGACGGGATGGGCAGGAGTCTGACACGGGTCCCAGCCATGATGGCTGGCGACGCTCAAAAAACTTTTAATTGTGGAAAAACAGTGATTTGGCGGCGACGCTTATGCTGACAATCGCTCGATTGCAAGCAGAGTGTCGCGCCCCAAACCGGCATCGTGTCGGCCTGATCAGCCGGCGCCGAACTCCAGGTCCTTGCGGGCCGAGATGATGGTGACGATGAAGCCCGCCAGGACGTCCAGCATGACCATGGTCAGGATCAGGAAGAAGGTCGAGGTCGCGAAGCCCTTGAAGAGCAGGAAGGCGACCAGGCAGAAAACGAAGAGGATCATCGACAGGGCGTGGTTGACGATGGCCACCTTCTGGCTGGACGTCGATTTCAGCAGTTCAAAGAACAGCAGGATCAGCGACAGGAACAGGATCAGGTCGCCGGTTCCGACGTTCCAGGCGCTGCCAGACACCATCGGGATCGAGAACAGGGGCTCACTCAACGCCTGTTGCGCCGCCGCAAGTCCACCGGATCCAAGGACGCCGAACCCGATGACGATGGCGTAGATCACCACGGGGATGAACAGAAGCGGGATGGCGATCAGCATGGCGGGCTCCATCGTCTTGCGGCCGCGGAACGGCCGCGCTTGTTAACGATGCTTACCCCGGTTCGATCCAAACGGCTACGCCCGCTCGCGCGTCAGGGGAAAGTCAGAATTCGCTGATCGCGCCGGGCCGGCGGGAGCGCGATTTCAGCCACATCACGCCAAGCAGATCGGACAGCGAGGCGACCAGCCGCCCCCAGTTGGTATATTTCGACTGGCCCGTCTCACGATGACGGTGGTCCACATCGAGATAGAGGTTCTGATAGCCCTCGCGGATCATCAGGGCCGGCAGATACCGGTGCAGGTGATCGAAATAGGGCAGGCGCAGGAAGATTTCCCGCCGAAACGCCTTCAGCCCGCAGCCCGTGTCGTCGGCGTCGTCACCCAGCAGTTTGCGACGGATGCGGTTGGCCCACAGGGAGGCCTGACGCTTGGCACCGGAATCCTGGCGTTTCGCCCGCACGCCACCGACCAGGGCGACCGACGAGGGGGAGGATGCGAGCAGGTCGGCCAGCTTCGGCGCGTCGGCCGGCGGGTTCTGGCCATCGCCGTCGAGGGTCACCACGATCGCCCCGCGCGCCGCCAGCACGCCGGTGCGCACCGCGCGGCTCTGCCCGGCATTGGACCCGTGGCTGAGCACGCGAAGCGCCGGGAGTTCTGTCATGAGGCCGCGCAATTCGTTCAGCGTGCCGTCCCGCGAGGCGTCATCGACGAAGACCATCTCATACGACCGGCCCTCGAAGGCCGCGGCGATCTCGCGCGCCAGAGGCCCGGCGGCGCCCTCTTCATTGTGGACGGGGACGACGACGGAGATATCGGGGATCGCTGCGTTCATCCCGGCTGTCTAGCGGGTTTCCGCGCCGGGCGGGAGATAGCGCGGGTTCGCCATATGCCACCCTGCACCGGGCGGTGGTCCAAACAATGACGCGCCGCGAGGCGGCGTGTTAGGAAGATGAATATGAAGGCTTCCGATCTCGACCGATACATCGCCGGCTGGCGCGGCCCCCTGCTCGCCGCCCTGGTGGCGCTGCTGGCGGGGCTGCCCACGCTGATGCTGCTGCCGCCGCTGGACCGGGACGAGAGCCGTTACGCCCAGGCCACGTCGCAGATGCTGGAGACCGGCGACTTCGTCGACATCCGCTTCCAGGACGATCCGCGCTGGAAGAAGCCGGTCGGCATCTACTGGATGCAGGCCGTCGCGGTGGCGGTCACCTCGAGTGTCGAGAGCCGTGACATCGCCCCCTACCGCATCCCCTCCATCCTCGGCGCCATGCTGGCCGCGGCCGCCTGCGCCTGGGCCGGGGCGGCCATGTTCGGGCAGAGGGCGGGCTTCCTGGCGGGCGCCATCCTTGGGGCCACCTTCCTGCTGTCGACCGAGGCCGGGATCGCCAAGACCGACGCCATGCTGTGCGGGGCTGTGACCCTGGCCATGGCCGGCCTGGCGCGAATCTATCTGGCGACGCGAGCGGGCGAGGCGCCCATCCGGCCGCACAAGCTGATGTTCTGGCTGGGTCTGGGACTGTCGATTCTCATAAAGGGTCCGATCGGTTTGATCGTCGTGGCGCCCGCCATGATCGCCCTGTCGGTCTGGGACCGCGACTTCAGCTGGCTGAAGCGGCTGGGCTGGGGCTGGGGGCTGCCGCTGGTCGCCCTGATCGTCGGACCATGGGCTATCGCCATCACCATCGCCACCGACGGCGGCTTCTGGACCGAGGCCATCGGCGGCGATCTGGCGCCCAAGATCGCGGGCGGCGACGAGGGGCACGGTGTTCCGCCGGGCCTGTATCTGCTGATCGCGCCCCTGCTGTTCTTCCCGGCCACCCTGTTGCTGCCCGCGGCCCTCTCGGCAGGGTGGCACAGACGGACGGAGCCCGCGATCCGCTTCCTGATCTGCTGGCTTGTTCCGGCCTGGCTGATCTTCGAACTGACCCCGACCAAACTGGCCCACTATACCCTGCCGACCTTCGGCGCCCTCGCCCTGCTGGCCGCCGCCGCCTTGACCCGCCCCATCGGCAAGGTCTCGCGCTACACCGGGGCGGGGCTGACGATCGCGGCCGGCGCCCTGCTGGCCGTCGCCTCGGTCTGGTTGCTGACCGAATACGGCCGCTCCACGGCCCAGACCTGGGCCACGATCACCATCGTCTTCGCCATTCTGGCCAGCCTGATCGGAGCCTTCCTGATGCTGCACCGGGCGGCGATGACGGCCGTGATGGCCTCGATCGTCCTCGGCGTCATCGCTCACGGGGCCCTGTCCGGCACCCTGCGGCAGCTTCGCCCGCTGGCCGTAGCCCCCCAGGTGGAGAAGGTTCTTCTGGCCGCCAACCTGCACCCGCGTCAGGGCCGCGCCGGACCGGTGGCCGTCACCGGCTTCCATGAGCCCAGCCTCGTCTTCCTGACCGGCCGGGACACCGAACTGACCGACGCCGCCGGCGCCGCCCGCGCCCTGGCCGAGGGTCGACCCGTCATCGTCGAGGCGCGTGACGCCGACGCCTTCCGCGAGGCCACAGCCGAGCTGGGGGTGACGGGACGCGCCGTCGGCGAGGCCAACGGCCACAACTATTCCAAGGGCGAGGGCGTCCGCCTGACCGTCTACGCCCCGCCCGGCGGACCGGTGGTGGAGCCGCCACGGTGAGCCGGGCCGTCACCATCGTCGAGGTCGGCCCCCGCGACGGATTGCAGAACGAGAAGGCGATCCTTGAGCCGGCCGTCCGCGCGGATCTGGTGCGCCGGCTGGAAGCCGCCGGCGCCCGCCGCATCGAGGCGGTCAGCTTCGTCCATCCGAAATATGTGCCGCAGATGGCCGGGGCCGAAGAGGTCATGGCGGCGCTGCCGCACGAGGCGGGATGCAGCCGGATCGGCCTGGTCCTGAACGGCAAGGGCTATGACCGGGCGCTCGGCACGGCGGTGGACGAAGTCAATGTCGCCATGTCCGCCACCGACGGCTTCGGGTTGAAGAACCAGGGGCTGTCGGTCGACCAGCAGGTGCAGATGCTGGCCGACATCATCGCCGGCCGGGCGAATGCCGCTGGATCGCCGGGCGCGACGCCGTCGCTGTCCGCCACCCTGTCCTGCGTCTGGGGCTGCCCGTTCGATGGCGAGGTCGGGGTAGATCAGGTGGCCGATCTGGTGGGGCGGATCGCCGAACTGGGCGTCGCGGAGATCGCCCTGGCAGACACCATAGGCGCGGGCGATCCGTGGGCCGTCACGCGGAAGGTCGAGGCGGCGCGGAAGGCTGCGCCAGAGGCGGTGCTGCGGTTGCATTTTCACGACACGCGGAACACGGGACTGGCCAACGCCTATGCGGGGGTCGAGGCGGGGGTGACGGTCCTCGACGCCTCGGTCGGCGGCATTGGCGGTTGTCCGTTCGCACCGGGGGCCACCGGCAATATCGCCACCGAGGACCTGGTCTATATGCTCGAACGGGCCGGGTTCAGCACCGGCTACGACCTCGACGCCCTGATCGGAATCGCGCGCTGGATCGGCGAGAAGATCGGCCGCCCGGCGCCGAGCGCGCTGAGCCGGGCGGGGGGATGGCCGAAGTAACCACGGCGCCTTGATCAAAGTCAGGTTTCCATCGGCCCGATCGGCTAGGGTCACGAACCGCGATGGAAACGCCCATGTCGAATGCACTGTACACCGAGCGTCTGATGTCTGCGGCCGACGCCGTCGCCCTCATTCCGTCGGGCGCCCGTGTGGCGATGGGACTCGGATTTTCCCAGCCTCCAGCCATTCTCGCAGCACTGGCCGAAAGGGCCGCGGCCGGGCAGGTCGACGACGTCAGCCTCTACTATCTGCTGTCCACCGGCATCGCCGGCGGGACGGTGTTCAGGGACGAGCTGATGGGCCGGATCCGCCCGATGAGCCTGTTCCACAGCGCCATCGAGCGGGGGCTGGAAGCGCGGGCGCGGGCGGCCGGACGGCCCAATCCGGTGACCTTCATCCCCACCGGTTTCCAGCAGGTTCCGCGGCTGATGCGGGAGGCCGGGGTCGACACCCTGATCTGCACCGTCTCGCCGATGGACGACGACGGCTTCTTCAGCTTCGGGATCAACACTGACTACAACAGGCCGGTCAGCGAGCACGCCGGGCGGATCATCCTCGAGGTCAACCCGGCCATGCCGCGGGTCTTCGGCGACTGCACGGTCCATATTTCGCGGGTGACGGCGGTGGTCGAGAACGCCGTACCCCTGCTTGAACTGCCCCTGGTCGCATCGTCGCCCAATGACCTCGCCATCGGCGGGTTGATCGCCGAGATGATCGAGGACGGCTCGACCCTTCAGATGGGTATCGGCGCCCTGCCGAACGCGGTCTGCGCGGCTCTGCGAAACCGGCGCGATCTCGGTCTGCACACTGAAATGCTCACGCCGGGGCTGGTCGAGCTGATGCAGGAGGGGGTCATCACAAATGCGCGCAAGACCCTGCATCCCGGCAAGGGGGTGTTCTCCTTCTGCATGGGGACGCGGGCCACCTACGACTTTCTCGACGGCAATCGCGACATGGAGGCCCGTCCGGTCGACTATGTGAACGATCCGGCCGTCATCGCCCGCAACGACCGGATGATCTCGGTCAACGCCACACTGCAGGTCGATCTGACCGGCGCCTGCTGTTCGGAGCATCTGAACGGCCGCCAGTTTACGGCGTCAGGCGGTCAGCTGGATTTCGTGCGCGGGGCCTATGCCTCTGCCGGCGGGCGGTCGATCATCGCCTGCCATTCCACCGCAGCAAAGGGGACGGTGTCACGGATCGTGGCCCGGCTGGACGGACCGGTGACGGTGCCGCGCAACGACGTCCACATCGTCGTCACGGAGCACGGCCGGGCAGAGCTGAAGGGCAAGAGCGACGCCGAGCGCGCCCGCGCCCTGATCGCCATCGCGGACCCGAAATTCCGGGAGGCGCTGGAGCGGTCGGCGCGGGATGCAGGGCTGCTGTAAGGCGACCTAGAGGTTCAGCAGGGCCGGGTCGCCGCCCTGGGCGGAGATGTTGTTGCTGATGGCCTTTTCGGAGGCGTAGCGGATCAGGCTCCAGGGGCCGCCGGCCTTGGGGCCGGTGCCGGAGAGGCCCTCGCCGCCGAAGGGCTGGACGCCGACGACGGCGCCGATGATCGAGCGGTTGATATAGACGTTGCCGGCCGGGACGAGGCGCGCGACCTCCTCGGCGAAGGCCTCGATCCGGCTGTGCACGCCCAGGGTCAGGCCGTAGCCGCGGGCGGCCAGTTTCGACGCCGTCTCCTTCAGCTTCGACGGCTCGTAGCGGCAGATGTGCAGGATCGGGCCGAAGACTTCGCGTTCCAGATAGTCGGGGGTCGGGATCTCGGCGATGGTCGGGGCGAACAGATGGCCCTTGTCGGCGCCGGCGGGCAGTTCGGCGCGGGCAATGATCTTCGCGTCGCCTTCGAGCCGCTTCAGGTGGGCGTCGAGCGCGGCCTTCGCGTCGGAGTCGATAACCGGGCCGATGTCGGTGGCGGGGTCGGTCGGATCGCCCACGACCTGGGCGGCGAGGGCGCCCTTGAGGCCCTCGATCAGGGCGTCGGCGGCGTCATGCGGGACATAGAGCAGACGCAGGGCCGAGCAGCGCTGACCTGACGAGCCGAAGGCCGACAGGATGACGTCGTCGATGATCTGTTCCTTCAGCGCCGTCGTGTCGACGAACATGCCGTTCAGTCCACCGGTCTCGGCGATGAAGGGGATGATGGCGCCGGGGCGGGCGGCGAGGGAGCGGTTGATCAGATTGGCGGTGTCGGTGCCGCCGGTGAAGGCGACGCCGTCGATGCCCGGGTGGCTGACCAGTTTGGCGCCGACCGTCTCGCCACGACCGGGTACGAGGGCCAGCAGGTTCGGGTCCAGGCCAGCCTTGTAATAGAGGCGGACGGCCTCGGCGGCGATCAGGGGCGTCTGTTCGGCGGGCTTGGCGAGGACGGCATTGCCGGCGGCGAGCGCCGCGGCGATCTGGCCGGTGAAGATGGCCAGCGGGAAGTTCCACGGGCTGATGCAGGCGAAGACGCCGCGGCCGTGCAGGACCAGCTGGTTGATCTCGCCGACGGGGCCCTTGAGCTCGGTCGGGCCGCCGAAGTCGCGTTGGGCCAGCATGGCGTAGTAGCGGCAGAAGTCGGCGGCTTCGCGGATCTCGGCCACCCCGTCGTTCAAGGTCTTGCCGGCCTCGCGCGACAGCAGGGCGACCAGCCGGTCCATATTGGCTTCCAGCGCATCGGCCATGGCGCGCAGGACCACGCCGCGAGCGGCCCCGCCCTTGCGGTCCCAGGCGATCTGGGCGCGGGCGGCGGCGTCGACGGCGGCGTCGATGTCGGCCTCGGTCGCTTCCGAGACATGGCCCAGCACGCGGGTCGTATCGAAGGGATTGGTGACCGGCTGGGGATTGGTTCCGGCCTTGAGCTTGCCGCCGATGATCGGGCCGGCGGTCAGGGTCTCGCTGTCGACCTTCTGCAGCGCGATGGCGTGGCGCTCACGGTCGGCGGCTTGCGAATAGTCGCGGCCCAGCGAGTTCTGGCGGTCCATGTACATGTCCTTCGGGGTCGGGATCTTGGCGTGGCGGTCGGGGTGGGCCTCGACGGCGGAGATGGGGTCGGCGGCGACGGCGGCGGCCGGCACCCGCTCGTCCAGCAGGGCGTGGACGAAGGAGGAGTTGGCCCCGTTCTCGAGCAGGCGGCGCACGAGATAGGGCAGCAGGTCCTCATGCCCGCCGACGGGGGCGTAGGCGCGGACGGTCACCGGGCCGAAGGCGTCGCGGGCGGCGTCGTACAGCGCCTCGCCCATGCCGTGCAGGCGCTGGAATTCGATCTTCACCGAGCGCTCGGACGCCATCTTGTAGACGGCGGCCAGGGAGTGGGCGTTGTGGGTGGCAAACTGGCTGTAGATGTGCGGCGCCGCCTCGATCATCGCTTTCGCGCAGACGAGGTAGTTGAGGTCGGTCGCGGCCTTGGTGGTGAAGACCGGATAGTCGGTGCGGCCGAAGACCTGGGCGCGCTTGATCTCGGTGTCCCAGTAGGCGCCCTTGACCAGCCGGACCATCAGCCGGCGGCCGGTGGTCTTCGCCAGTTCGGCGACGCGGCGGATCACCTCGGGGCAGCGCTTCTGGTAGGCCTGCACCGCGAGGCCGAGGCCGGTCCAGCCGCCCAGATCGGGCTCATGCGCCAGCCGGTCGAGCAGCTTCAGCGACAGGGCCAGGCGGTCGGCCTCTTCGGCGTCCATGGTGAAGTTGATGTCGTACTGGGCCGCGATGCGGGCCAGCCGCAGGATGCGGGGGTAGAGCTCGTCCCAGACGCGGGCCTCGTGGGTGGCCTCATAGCGGGGCGACAGGGCCGACAGCTTGACCGAGACGCCGTGGCCGGCCTCGGGCCCCTGCCCTTTCGCCGTCTTGCCGACGGCGGTGATGGCGTCGGCGTAGATTGTCTCATAGCGCTCGGCGTCATGGGCGGTGCGGGCGCCCTCGCCCAGCATGTCGAAGCTGCACAGCCAGCCCTCGCGGTTCGACCGCTTCAGCGCCGCCTCGATGGTGCGGCCGACCACGAACTGTTCGCCCATGATGCGGACGGCCGCGGCGACGGCCTCGCGGATGACCGGCTCGCCCAGACGGCCGACGATCCGTTTGAGGAAGCCGGGCAGGTCGGTGCGGGCCTCCTCGTCCACATCGACCAGCTTGCCGGTCAGCATCAGGCCCCAGGTGGAGGCGTTGACGAACAGGCTGTCGGACTGGCCGAGGTGGCTGGCCCAGTCGGCCGAGCCGATCTTCTCGGCGATCAGACGGTCGCGGGTCTCTTCATCCGGCGTGCGCAGCAGGGCCTCGGCCAGGCACATCAGGGCCAGACCCTCGCGGGTGCCCAGCGAGAACTCCTGCAGGAAGCTCTCGACCACGCCCTGTTTCTTGACGCTGGCGCGGGCCCGTTCGACGAGGCCTATCGCGCTGGACAGGACGGAGGCCCGTTCGGCCGCATCCAGCGGGATGCGCGCCAGCAGGCCCCGGACCGTGGCGGTCTCGTCCGCGAACTTGCCCTGGTCCAGCGAATCCCAGTGGGCGACGCTGGAGGGGGAGAAGGCGGTCGTCATGGGCGTTCGATCCTGAGTACCCCGGGCATATATGGCGGACTCTGCCGAATGTGTATCGTATCATCCGCTGCCATGCCGATGATCGTTCGGTCAAACGGGGGATGTACCGATGGAAGTGCTCGACGCCGTGGATCGCCGCCTGCTGCGCGCCCTGCAGGAGGATGGCCGTCTGTCGAACGCCGAACTGGCGCGGCGTTGCAACCTGTCCGCCGCGGCCTGCTTCGAGCGGGTCCGACGGCTGAGGGCGCGGCGGGTGATCACCGGCTACGCCGCACTGATCGATCCGGCCAAGGTAGGGCGCGGCCTGCTGATCTTCGTGGAGGTGCTGCTGGACCGCACCACAGGCGACATGTTCGAGGCCTTCGCCGAGGCGGTGCGCCGTCAACCCGAGGTGCTGGAGTGCCATATGGTGGCGGGCGGATTTGACTATCTGATCAAGGCGCGGGTCGGCGACATGGACGCCTATCGGGCGTTTCTGGGCGACGTGCTGGTGCGAATGCCGGGCGTGCGCGAGACGCGGACCTATGCGGTGCTGGAAGAGGTCAAGGCGACGACGGCGCTGCCACTCTGACCGCGGGCTGCTCCCCGGCGAGACGGAAGCACGCGCGGCGGGGCTGGATGACCGAAACCGCCGGAGAGCGTTCGTCTGTCTCGCCAAGTTCACCGTAACCCGCTAGATCAGTTCCCCGATCAACGGCGGAGCCATCCGGCCCATATGCGCATCGTTCTGGCCACTGACGCCTGGGAGCCCCAGGTCAACGGCGTCGTCCGCACCCTGACCCGGACCATCGCGGAATGCCGCGCCATGGGCCATGAGGTCGAGGTCATCGAGCCGAGCCAGTTCAAGACCATCCCGGCACCGACCTATCCGGAAATCCGGCTGGCGCTGGGCGCCGAGGAAGAGATCCGCGAGCGGCTGCGGGCCTATGAGCCGGAGGCGGTCCATATCGCCACCGAGGGGCCGATCGGCATCGCCACGCGGCGCATCTGCGTGGAATGGAAGCTGCCGTTCACGACCAGCTATCACACGAAATTCCCTGAATATATCTCGGCGCGCTTCCCGGTCCCGGTGCAGGTCGGCTACGCCTACATGAAGTGGTTCCACAAGCCGTCGGGCCGGCTGATGGTGGCCACGCCGACGCTGCGGGACGAGCTGCTGGAACGCGGCTTCCGCAATGTCTCGCCCTGGTCGCGGGGTGTGGACACCGAACAGTTCAATCCGGATCTGCCGCGCATCTATGACGAGCTGGGCGGCAAGGACTGGCCGCGGCCCTTCTTCCTCAATGTCGGACGGGTGGCGGTCGAGAAGAATATCGAGGCCTTCCTCGAAACCGACCTGCCGGGCACCAAGATCGTGGTCGGCGACGGCCCTGCCCGCGCCGAGCTGGAGCTCAAATATCCCGAGGCCAAATTCCTCGGGGCCCGGTTCGGCGAGGAGCTGGCGCGGTGTTTCCGCGACGCCGACGTCTTCGTCTTCCCCAGCTGGACCGACACCTTCGGCCTGGTGATCCTGGAGGCCATGGCCACGGGCACGCCGGTGGCCGCCTATCCGGCACACGGGCCGATCGACATCATCCCGGGCTCGAACGCCGGCGCCATCGACGAGGACCTGCGCACGGCCTGTCTGGAGGCGCTGAAGTGCGACCGCAAGGCTGTGCGCGCCTATGCCGAAAAGTTCAGCTGGCGCGCGTCGGCCGAGGAGTTCGTGCAGAACCTTCAGCCCTATCCGGAGCCGGAACGCGGACGCTTCTGGCGGCGGCTGCGGCGCATCGCGCGGCTGAGGCGGAAGACAGCGGCCTGAGGGAGCGATTAGGGAACAGGGATGAGGGATGAGGACTGCCTAGCGGCTGCTTCACTCATCCCTCTTCCCTAATCCCTCATCCCTGACTGCCTACTCCGCCGGCGCCGTCATCACCGTCATCGCCGTCGCGATGGCGCGTTGGGCGGCCAGTTGGTCGGCCGGCAGCGGCACCAGACCGCGGTCCTGCAGATAGCCGCCGCGGCCGGCGGCAGCATCGGACATGAACTCCATCACGAACTGCTCCAGCCCCGGCGTCACGCCGACGTGCTGCTTCTTGACGTAGATGAACATCGAGCGGGAGATCGGATACTCACCCGAGGCGATGGTCTCGAGCGTCGGCATGACGCCGTTGACGCTGTGCGCCTTCACCGTGTCGTTGTTCTGCTCGAGGAAGGAATAGCCGAAGGCGCCGGTCGAGCCGGGGGTGCGGGTCAGGGTCTGGACGATGGCGTTGTCATTCTCGCCGGAATCGACCCAGGCGCCGTCTTCGCGCAGGGTGTGAGCCAGGGTCTCGAACCGGTCCTCGTCGCTCTCGGCCAGGGCCGCCAGCGCAGGTATCGCCCGGGCCGAGGGCGCCATGGCCAGCTCCAGCCAGGAGTCGCGCGTGCCCGAGGTGGGCGGAGGACCGTAGACCAGGATGCGGCTGGAGGGCAGGCCGGGGTTGACCTGGTTCCAGGTGGTGTGCGGATTGGCGATAAAGGTCCCGTTCGGTCCCGGCACTTCCTTGGCGAGGGCCAGGTACAGGTCGTCGCCCGAGAAGCCGTAGTCGGGGGCGTTACGGGCGGTCGCGATGACCAGTCCGTCGAAGCCGATCTGGATCTCGACGATGTCGGTGACGCCGTTGGTCCGGCACAGCTCGAACTCGGACGCCTTCATCCGGCGCGAGGCGTTGGCGATGTCCGGGGTGTTCGGTCCCACGCCCTGACAGAAGGCCTGGATGCCGCCGCCGGTACCCAGCGCTTCGACGCGGGGTGCGGCGCCGCCCGAGGTGCGGGCGAAATTCTCGGCCACGCGGGTGGCGAAGGGGAAGACCGTCGAGGAGCCCGCGGCCCATATGCCCGCACGGGCGGTCTGGTTGCCGGCCGACTGGTCGTTGTTGCAGGCCCCGAGGGCGAGCAGGGCGATCGCCGAGGCGGCGGCGAGCAGGGCGCGGGTCATCGTCAGTCTCCGGAACAAGAGCAGATGGCGCCGCTTGGACCACAGGTTTGTGACGGGGAGGCTGACGGTGATGTGACGGTTCGACGACGGGAGGAAGGGATTAGGGATGAGGGATGAGGAAGGACAGGCGATGGCTGCGGCCCCCGTGTCAGCCAGCCCGGTCGCCCTAATCCTTGGTCCTACCATCATCCCTCATCCCTAGATGTGGATCGCATGCCCCAGCGCCCGCAGGGACGCCTCATGGAAGGCCTCGCCCATGGTCGGGTGGACGTGGATGGTTCCGGAGACGTCCTCCAGCACCGCGCCCATCTCCAGCATCTGGGCGAAGCTGTTGGACAGTTCGGAGACGTGCTGGCCGACGGCCTGGACGCCGAGCAGGCGGTGATCGGTCTTCGACGCCAGCACCCGGACGAAGCCGCCATCGTCGCCGGCCTCCAGCGCCAGGGCGCGGCCGATGGCCATCAGGGGGAAGACGGCGGTGAGGACGTCGTCGCGGCCCTCGACATCGAGCGGCGTCAGGCCGGCGGAGACGATTTCGGGCTCGGTGAAACAGACGGCGGCGATGGTGACCGGGTCGAAGCGCTTGTTGTGACCCGCGATGATCTCGGCGACGACCTCGCCCTGGGCGCTGCCCTTGTGGGCCAGCATGGGTTCGCCGGTCAGGTCGCCGACGGCCCAGACGTTCTTCATCGAGGTCGCGCAGCGGTCGTCGATCTTGACGAACGGGCCGGCCATGGCGACGCCCATATTCTCCAGACCCCAGCCCTGGGTGCGCGGGCGGCGGCCGACGGTGACGAGAACCTTGTTGGCCTTGAGCGTGAGGGCGGCGCCGTCCCTCGTGGTGACGTTGAGCTGGCCCTTTTCGAACGACCCGGCTTTCGCGCCGAGGTGCAGTTCGACGCCGTGTTTCTCCAGCCATTTGGCGACCGGATCGGTCAGGGCCTTGTCATAGAGCGGCAGCAGGCGGTCGGCCATTTCGACGATGGCGACCTCGGCCCCCAGCTTGCGGAAGGCGATGCCGAGTTCGAGGCCGATATAGCCGCCGCCGACCACGACCAGCTTGCCGGGCACCTTGTCCAGCGACAGGGCCTCGGTCGAGGAGATGACGTCGCCGCCGAATTTGAGGAAGGGCAGTTCGACCGGCTCGGAGCCGGTGGCGAGGATGACGTGTTCGGCGCTGATGGTGATGTCGCCGTCGGCCGTCTTCACCGTGCAGGTCTTGGCGTCGGTGAAGTTCGCCCAGCCCTTGATGACCTTGACCTTCGACTTCTTCAGCAGGGCGGCGACGCCGGCGTTCAGCTTGCGGACGATGCCGTCCTTCCAGGCCGTGGTCTGGGCCAGGTCGATGGCGGGTTTGGAGGCCGTGATGCCGAGCGTGCCGCCGGCAGCGGCCTTGCTGACCGTCTCGAACTTCGAGGCCGCGTGGATGATGGCCTTGGACGGAATGCAGCCGACGTTCAGGCAGGTCCCGCCGAGGCCGTCGCCGCCGTCGACGAGGACAGTGTCGAGGCCCAGCTGGCCGCAGCGGATGCCCGCGACATAGCCGCCGGTGCCGGCGCCGATGATGAGGACTTTGGTTTTGATCGTCTCAGCCATGGGTCTCAGCTCATCCAGAGGGTCGCGGGATGCTCCAGCAGGCCCTTGATGCGCTGGACGAAGACCGCCGCGTCGTGGCCGTCGACGATGCGGTGGTCGAAGCTGGAGGACAGGTTCATCATCTTGCGCACGACCATCTGGCCGTCCTTGACCACGACCCGTTCGGCGATCTTGTTGGGGCCGACGATGGCGACCTCGGGGTGGTTGATGATCGGGGTGTGGATGACCCCGCCCAGCGTGCCCAGCGAGGTGATGGTGATGGTCGAGCCGGTCAGCTCGTCGCGTTTGGCCGAGCCGTCCTTGGCCGCGCCCGAGACGCGGGCGATCTCCAGCGCCGTGTCCCAAGGGTCGAGGGATTCGGCGTGGCGGACCACGGGGACCATCAGGCCGTTGGGCGTCTGGGCGGCGATGCCGATGTGGACGGCGGCGTGGGTGGTCAGGACGCCGGCCTCGTCGTCGTAGTGCGAGTTGATGGTCGGTTGGTCGCGCAGGGCCACGACCATGGCGCGGGCGATGAAGGGCAGGACGTTCAGCTTGGGCTGGTCCTTGCGCTTCTTCGCATTGAGATGGGCGCGGAGCTCCTCGAGGGCGGTAGATCGGAAGAGCGTCGTGTAGGGAAAGAGTGTAGATCTCGGTGGT
>ERZ761603.2130-NODE-2130-length-13987-cov-11.291774_pt1 | contig 13987 bp, 13 predicted proteins | sample MGYA00511879_ERZ761603 | MGnify/ENA primary metagenome ERZ761603 (study PRJEB28899, sample SAMN02850040) | bioreactor sludge metagenome | biome: EBPR Sludge; feature: EBPR Bioreactor; material: flocular biomat | place: Australia: Thorneside Wastwater Treatment... | reverse complement strand
GGTTGCCAGAGCCCCGGCATCAGGTCGGCAAGAATTCTAATCGCGGGATTTGGGTGAACCGCGTCTCTTGTTCTCTTCCCAGCCAGCGGCGACAATAGGCGGCTCAGCCATCACCGTCAAGGAGGCGCTGTTCATGCTGGTCACCTTTACTTCGAGTACCTCCGGACAGCTGCTGATGTTCGCTCCGGTCGCCCGCCAACTTCTCGAGCTGATCGGCAAGGAATGCAAGGCGCGTGGGGTCATTACCAGCGAACAGTTACCCGACGCCATCCGGCGCCTGCGCGCTGCCACCAAGAGCAGTCCCTCCCCGCCAGCAACGCCCACCGCCAATGAAAAGCCCGACGACGACGACAGGGAAGCTCCGGTCACCCTCGGGCAGCGCGCCCACCCCTTGATCGAGGTCCTGGAATGGACGCTCAAGGAAGATGGATACGTGCTCTGGGAAGCCGCCAAGGACTTCTGACCTGGATCACGCCGGACTTCCTCCGGGGCTGCCCGCGATCCTGCTGCTTGTGGCTGCCCTGCTCGCTTCGCTCGCCAGCCCCTCGCGTGCGACGGCTGACCCCATTACAGTCGCCGTAGACGTTGGCCATGACCGACGTGAACCAGGAGCCATCAGCGCGCGAGGGCGTGACGAGTTTGCCTTCAACCTGGACCTTGCACACAGGCTCGTCGACCCACTGCTCAGCCGGGGCATCGCTGTACGCCAGATCAATTTCGACGGCACGATCGAGAATCTGGCCGCTCGCCCGCAACAAGCCGCGGGTGCAAGTTTCTTCCTTTCCATCCATCACGATTCCGTGCACCCGGACCTCCTGTCCGAATGGCAGTGGCAGGGCACCCCTCGCAACTACAGTGATCACCACGCCGGGTTCGCGCTCTTCGTCTCGCGAGCCAACCCGCGGCTCGAGACCAGCCTGCGCTGCGCATCGGCCATCGGCGCGCTGCTGCGCCGCAATGGCTTTTCGCCGGCGACTCACCACGCCCAGCCACTGCGGGGAACCGCCCGACCGCCCGCCGACGCCGCCAATGGCGCTTACTACTACGACATGCTCGTCGTTCTTCGCCGCGCGACCTTGCCTGCTGTGCTCTTCGAAGCCGGAGTGATCAAGAACCGCCGCGAGGAGTTGGATTTACTTGACCCGGCGCGTCAGCGACGGATGGCCGACGCCATTGCCACCGGTATTGCCGCCTGCCTCTACACCGGCGCGCGGTGAACCTGCCGACTCTACTCTTGTTGTATCGTCCCGGTCGGCCTAAACTCTCCCGGAAGTGGCATCCGCGGCTGCCTGGGGAAGCGTGCCGCAGCGGAGAACATCATGCGCAAGTACTCATCACTGTTGGTCGGCCTGTTGGTGATTCTGCTGATACCGGACATCCGCTATGCCCAGGTAGCGTTCCAGAGTCCGGCACGGATTTCTGCGCAGCGCAATCTGGAACGAGCACAGTACTATGCCGGGAAACACTCCAATGTCAGTTACTGGCGGTACACGCCGTACTATCTGATCGTTCCGGGTGTTCAGGGTCATGTCGTGATTCGCCGCTCACAACGCAACGCCATCACGGTCAACCGGGGATCGGGCAATGTCGTTGCCAATGAAGCAGGCGTCATCGGCGATTCTGCCGGCAGGTAAGACCCGGCGCGAATCTCGTCGCAAAAGAGTCGGCTTCACTGCCCCGGCCCGGCCACAGGGCCGTCCCAAGCAAGGAGATTGCCATGATGAGAAGACTGCTTGCCTTGATTCTGCTGCCTGCTTCGCTGCTTCTCGTGCTGCCGCAGGTAGTCCTGGCAGACGCCAAACCGAGTGCGCCGCGCGAGCCCGACAAGTTGGCGCAGGCGCGCGGCTACATCGAAGCCGGACAATGGTCCGCTGCGAACGCCGAACTCGTCCGCCTCAACGACACCGCCAACGCGGACTGGAACAATCTGATGGGTTACCTGCAGCGCAGGAAGGCGTCTCCCGACCTCGCTGCTGCCGAGCGCTACTACGACGAAGCGCTGCGCCTCGACCCCGGACATCGGGGGGCGCTCGAGTATTCCGGCGAGCTTTATCTGATGAAAGGCGACCTGGCCAGCGCCGAGCGCCGTCTGGCAGCGCTCGACAAGGCGTGCTTCTTCGGTTGCGAGCAGTACACCGACCTCAAGAAGGCGATCGAGCGTTACAAGGCAGCAGGCAACCAGTACGTGCCACCGAAGTAAGGAGGCCGCGGCCGGCGTACACCCGCTCAGGCCGCGGGTGCCCGCTTGCGGTACGCGGCGAGGCAGTCGTGCAGTCGGTCAAAGATCAGATCGCGGTCGAGCAGCTCGCTCAGGCGCAGACGGTCGAGATCGGCGCGCAAGTCGACGCTGACGTGTGCCAGGGCGAGCTTGACACCGCGCTTGGCCAGGGTGTCGTGGAGTTCGACGAGCGAACTGGAGGCCGAGTAATCGACGCCGGTGATCGCGCCGGCGTCGATGACCAGCCACTCGACCGCTTCCGGCGAGTCCTGCACCAGGGTCAGGGCCTGCGCACAGAAGTGGTTGGCGCTCGCGTAATAAAGGTCGGCGCCGAACCAGAAGACGACCAAGCCGGGCTCAGCGTGGCGACCGGCGGCGACCGCCTGCCAGCGCCAGTTGCCGGTCTCGTCAAGCAGTTCGATCGCGGTATGCGGCCGATAGCCGCGGCGCACGTGGTCAAGCAGCGAAAGCACGATGGCGAGCAGAATCCCGTACTCGACGCCGAGGACAACAACAGAAACGGCGGTGACCAGCGCCAGGATCCATTCTCCGCGCGCTTTCGCCTTGAGGTCGGCCAACCCCTGGAAATCGATCAGGTGGATCGCGATCGTAAACACGATCGCTCCCAGCGCGCTCACCGGCAGGTACTGCAGCGGACCGGTCAGGAAGAGCAGGACCAGCAGCACGACGAGTGCGGTCGACAAGTGCGCGAGCTGACTCGATCCGCCCGAGCTCTCGACCATTGCGGTCTGCGTCGGGCTGCCATTGACAACAAAGGTGCCACTGCACGCGGCGACGGCATTCGCCGCCGAAAGGCCGAGCAGGTCACGGTTCGAATCGAGTGCCTGATGATGGCGCGTGGCATACGCGCGTGCCGTCACCGAGCTCTGCGCAACGATCATGATGAAACAGGCGCCCGCAGTGGGCAGCAGTTGCCTGATCAGGGTCCAGTCGAGCGGCGGCAGCGCGAGATGCGGAAAACCGCCCGTCACCGGCCCGATGATCTCGATGCCGTAGCCGGCAAAGTCGAAAGTAGCGCTGGCGGCAATCGCGGCGACGACGGCAATCAGGGCGCCCGGCACACGCGGTGCCAGTCGGCGCAGGAGCAGGATGCTGCCGATCACGGCGAGTGACAGCGCGAGCGTTGGCCAATGCGTCTGCGGCAATTCGCGGATGATCGTCAGCAACTGCTCGAGTGGCTGGTTGGTGTGCATCGGCAGGCGCAGCAACTCGTCGAGGACGGCGATGCCGACCTGGAAGCCAACGCCGGTAAGAAAGCCGACGAGAACCGTACGCGACAGGAAATCGGAAAGAAAGCCGAGCCTGAGCAGGCGTGCGAGGAGCAGGAAACCGGCAGTGAGCAGCGCGACCAGGCTGGCCAGCGACAGGTAATGCGCGCTGTTGCTCACTGCCAACCCCGAAAGGCCGGTGGCCAGGATCGCCGCCGTCGCCGAGTCGGCGGCGACGACCAGATAGCGCGACGAGCCGAGTGCGGCAAAAGCAACCAGCGGCAGCAGCAGAGTGTACAAACCGCTGATCACCGGCGTTCCGGCAATCTTGGTGTAGCCGAGCGCCTGCGGGATGTTCATCGCGGCGAGCGTGAAACCCGCCAGGGCATCCCGGATCGCCGCCGTCCGTTCGATCGGGAGCAGGCTCTGGAAAAGCGGCAGACCTTTACCTGTGGTGGCTGAGGGGTCGTTGTTCATGGGCATCCTCCGTAGTGCGGGTTTTCCGATGTGGATAAACTCAGCGATCAGTTGTCGCTGCCGCTGCGCAGCTCAACGCCGACCGCCAAAGCGCCCGCCGCCGAAGCCCCCGCCCCCAAAACGTCCGCCGAAACCGCCTCCGCCAAAGCGGTCAGCAAAACCACCGCTGCCGGAGCCACCGCCGCCAAAGCGATCACCACCCCCGAAACCGCTACCGCCCCAGCCGCTCGAGCGGTTTTCGGCCTGGCTGCGCGCCTGCTGTTCGCGATCGGCCCACGAGGTGTCGCCGCTGGCGGATTGCCAGCCGCCGGCCCCGTGCTGCTGCCAGCCGCTCTCGGTATTACGGTAGACGTTGCCGTCGCTGCCCGCATAGTGGTTGCCGAACAGGCCGCTCGACGTGTAGCTCCTGGTCTGTCCGGTCTGCGCGTTGTAGGCGTTGACCGTGTGCTGCGCGCTGACGCCGTCGGGGCCGGCGCTTGCGGAGGCGGTTTTTGACACCGAGCTGCCTTCCGGGCCGGTCGCCGACGCGCTTGAAGCGTACGCGCGTTGCCCGGTGTAGGTGTCGTATGACGTTCCGCGCGCGACATTGCCGCTGCTGCCGCCGACCGTGTTGAAGGTCCGGTCGTAGCCGCGCTGCGCCTCGCCGGTATAGGGGTTGTAGCTGCGGCCGGCGGTGTAGGAGCCGGTGGTACCGGTGCGCAGGTTGCTGTAACTGCCGGTGGCGGCGGTACCGACCCGTCCGTCCGCCGCCGAGTACCAGGTGCGCTCGCCAGAATAGACGGTGTTGCCCCAGTGGCCATAGACGCTGGCGCTGGTCGACCCACAGCAGGGATAACCCCAGTAGCCCGGGTGATAGTAGGCGGCCCCCCAATACGGCGCCGCCCAGGCGGCGGTGGCAAGCCCGAGGCCGTAACCGAATGCAAAGCCGACGTAGGGGTTGTAGATCGGCGCCGCGGCCACTCCCCAGGTATAGGGAGGGGCGTACCACACGGAACCGACCCAGGGCGTGTACGCGTAACCGGTGCCGTAGACGACGACGCCATCCGGCGCGACGACGGTCCCCAGATAACCTGGCGTGTAGCCCACATAAACGACCTCGCTGCTCGCGCCATAGACCTGCACGTAGGTCACGAAGTGGAGCGGCGAGGCGGCGGGTATCGTGTAGATCACCGGCGGTACGCGGGTCGCCACGAACCAGGGACCGGTAAGCCTGGTCGCCGTGAACCAGACTCCGGCCTTGAGCGCGTAGTAGCTGGTCGGGCTGACCTGAATGATCGGGTCGGCCGAGTTGGCGACGTACTGCAGCCCGGTCCCGCTGAGCGGACGATACTGCGGAGCGCCGTCGAAAACCGGCGTGAAGCGGGGGCCCTGGCTCAAGGGTACCGCCGCTGTTTGCGGAATCGAGTTGGCGATCAGCGCTTCCTGAGCTTGCGGCGTCCCCGCCACCGAGGCGAGAACAACCGCCGCTGGCGCATCCTTGGGGATGCGCGCGAAGTCGGCCGGCAGCGCGTTGGCCGGAACAAAGGTCCACGGGCCGCCGATCGCCGGCGACCGGTACCAGCGCCCGGACATCAGCGTGTAATAACTGTTGTCGGCGGTGTTCACCAGCACGTCAGCGGTCGTGTTGCTGGCCCAGAGCAGGCCGCTACCGGTAATCGGGACAAAATTCGGCTGCCCGTTGAAGACGATCAACTCGGCTGGCACCTGGGTGGTGTAGATCGTTGGTACGCCGTTCTTCAGCGACGGCTTGGGACTGGCCTGCGGACCGCCATCGAGCAGATCGACGCTCTTCTGACTTGCCAGCTGGCGGGCCAGATCATCGAGCCCGAACGGTGTGCGCTGCGCCAGCGCCCAGGGGCCGTCGAGCGAAGTCGCCGACAGCCAGCCGTCGAAGAGATGCAGGTACCAGGTCGTGTCCAGGCGGGTCCGCGCGATCAGCGCCTGGGTGTTGATCACGCGTTCAAAGCGGCTGCCGGCCACCGGCTTGATCACCGGAGCGCCGTCGATCGGTACCAGGATCGCCGGTGTCGTACTGACGATCACGCGTGGGGGATCGTTGTTCACGGTAACGGTTTGTGGCTTGATCGTCTGCGCAGCGGCGAGCTGTCCTTGCAGCAGGTCGAGCGACAGCGTCGCCATCGCCGCCGGCAACTGGCTGCGGAGTTGGCGCAGATAATCGAGACCGTTGTCCGTAGCCGTGGGGAACCTGGCCTGCGACAGAGCGAGATCGGACAACCGCACCGTGCGCGTGACGCGATCGACGTCGGTACGGGCGCTGCCCCAGATGACACCGAAGGTCTGTTCGTTGCTCGCGTTCGGCTTGACGGCGACGGCAGCGCGGAAAGCGAGCTGATTGCCCTGCCAGCTTTCGAGCTGCGGCAGGTAGATCAGCGCCGAGGCCGCAGCCAGGTTCATCTGACGCGGCCAGGGATCGGCGAACGCCTGCGTGTTCGCCGGCGGCTGGCCGGCGTCGACTGTCCGCGTCGCCTCGCCGGTTGATCCGGTCGGCGCATCGAGCGCACTGGCGACGGCGAGCGTCTGCGGCGGTGCGTCCTCAGCGACGCTGTCGTCGAATGGGGAAGTCGTCTGCTGGTTGGCGCAGCCCAGCAGCACCCCCAGGGTGAGCACGAACAGGCTGGAGACAAGTCGGCGTAGGGGCATTGGCGTCGGCCTCTGGGAAAGAAAAGAACAGGAGACAGTGACTGGCTGCACAGTATGGAGTGGCCGCTGTCAGTGGTCAATCGTGTACTGGCGAGCGCCGCCGGCTTGCGACGGGCCGGTGGGAAGCTTCCCGCACGCGGTGATCCGAAAAAACGGCATCGTCATCGCACTTGAGAAGCTCGTCCTCCTCGTCCTCCTCGCGCTTCTTGAGGCTGAGGTGACTTTTCCGCCGGCGGGCATACTCCTGCCACAACCGGCAGGCGAGGAAGGGAAGTCCGCCATCGGCCGCAACCGCAACAAGCACCTGCGCTGCACGGTCCAATGACCATCAGTCCCAGAAGCGAGTCATGCCGGACCAGTCGGTGTGCAGTGCGTACGTGCCAAGGAGCAGAACGACCACCAAGCCAAGAACTGCCGCCACCATCTTGCCGATGAACTCGCTGAGCCAGAGCCGGAAAGCCTCGACCTGCCATGCTGCACGGCGGATTACCACGCCGTTTTCGAGCACCTGGATCGGCACTTGGTTGCCAGCGTCCTCAATGCCGACGATGACCACGTCCGCCCCGGTCTCGCGTGCGGCTCGCCTCCTTGAGCACGCGTGCGTCGTGAGGGACGGAATTGATGACCGCCATGCACACCTTCATTGTGAATCATTGCTTGTGACACGCCCGCAGGGAAGCCCACTCGGTGTACGGTGCAGCAGGTTGACGATGACCTCACCTGCTCTTCCGCAGCCATAGGGCTGCGGATAGACGGACGGGCGACTGGCGACGGCGCTCAGGATGGCCTCGCTGATTCCGGCTGCGGATGGAGAAGCCAGGCGGTTCCAGCCGCTGGTGACGGTCTCCACCCATTCCGTCTCGTCGCGCAAGGTGACGCACGGCACGCGATAGAAATAGGCTTCCTTCTGCATGCCGCCTGAATCGGTCGCAACCGCGGCGGCGGCGGTCTCGAATCGGGTAATGTCGAGATAGGAAAGGGGATCGGTCACGCGCAGGCCAGCGAGCGTCCCTGCGAGTCCATGCTGGCTCGCCAGCTTGCGCGTGCGCGGATGCGGGGCAGGACGACGGGCAACTCGCGATTCACCGCCGCCAGCGCGTCAAGAATCGCTCGCAACCTGGCGGGGTCGTCCGTGTTTTCCGCTCGGTGGCAGGTCGCCAGGACGAACTGGCCCTGACCAAGCGCCAGCCTTTCGAGGACGTCAGACTGCGTTCGGCAATCGCCTGCATGTGCAGTGAGGCATCGAGCATCACATCGCCGACATTGTGCACGCCGGACGAATAACCTTCGCGGTGCAAGTTCTCGACCGCGGTCTCGGTAGGACACAAGAGCAGGGGGGATACGCTATCGGCAACGATCCGGTTGACCTCTTCCGGCATGCGCATGTTGAACGAGCGCAAACCCGCCTCGACGTGGGCGACAGGAGTGTGCAGCTTGATCGCGGCCAAAGCAGCGGCGAGCGTCGAGTTGGTATCGCCGTAAACCAGCACCCAGTCGGGGCGCACTTCCATCAGCACCGGCTCGATGGCCTCGAGCATGCGCCCGGTCATGACGCCGTGACTCGTTCCCGAGATTCCCAGGTGGTACGCTGGTTCAGGTATTTCAAGCTGGCGAAAGAAAACGCCAGACATGTTGTCGTCGAAGTGCTGGCCAGTGTGCACCAGGTAATCGACGATCTTGTCGGTCGTGTTTTCCTCGTTCCAGTGTTTGATGGCGCGGCCTACCGCCGCGACCTTGACGAACTGCGGGCGAGCACCGACAACGGTGACCATTCTGAGAGCCATTAGCTGCTTCCTTCGCTCAGGGCGCCAATGATCTCTCCTCCTGAACGGAGCAGTTCAGATAGGCGTGCATTGGCGGGCTGAAGACGCTGCCCGCGACCGCTTCCGCAACCGTCAGCGGCGGGCAACTACGGGACGCACACCGCCCAAATATCAGTTGCGTACACTTCCCTCACCGAATCAATAGCCTCGATCCGACTACTGAAGCAGACTCTTGAGTTTTTGGACAGCTTCTCAGAGACCCGGCAAAGTGTCGGATCGTACCGATCGCAACCGATCTGGTCAATATCCGTGAACGTTGGAAGGTTCCTGCTCAGGCGGACTTCGTTCCGGCTGCTCGCAGTGCCGGGCGCCCTGGTCGACGGGCCTGCTTCCGGTCGCCGCTGCGGTCGATCAACGTGCTCATCTACCGGTCCGCCTTGAGCCAGGAGAGGGCGGTTCTTTGTCGGCAGTGCGAGCGCTATCCCTTCGCATTCAACGCCCGGTCGCTCAAGGATAGCTGCCGGCCAAAGCGCTTTTTCAACCGGTAAAGCTGAGCCGGGCGATGCGCCTTGCCGGTGTCCAGAGATCCGGTAACCGGCTCCAGGATATCCAGTTCGTCGATCTTCCGTCGAAAGCTCACCTTGTTGATGGCGGCTCCCAAAATCGCCTCGTAGACGCTTTGTAGTTGCGGGAGGGTAAAGAGCTCTCCGCACAGATAGACCGGGAGCGAGGAATAGGTGCTCTTGTCGCGCACACGGCGGACGGCCGCTTCAATGATCTGCTGATGGTCGAAGGGCAGGGCTCGCACCTGCTCGACGGCGACCAGCGCCACTTCCGGATGCTTGGCGGCGGCAATCACCGCCCAGGGGACCAGGGCATAGTAGACGACCGAAATCGACCATCCGCGCGGGTCGCGCGCACGCCCCGAAAAGGTGGCGAGTTGTTCCAGGTAGGGGCTCCGAATCCCTGTTTTTTCCCGCAACATGCGGCTTGCGGCATCGCCGGTGTCGACGTCCTCGTCGGCATGGATGTATCCCCCCGGCAGCGCGAGCACGCCGGCAAACGGCGGATGGTCGCGCTGCAGGAGGGCGACGTGGAGCGTCTCGTCCTTCAAAGTCAGCAGGACGACGTCTACGGTGCAGATGATCGGGAGCATGGCCAGCGGTGGGAGTGAGGGCTGAAGTGCTTAAGATAATAACAAAACGAACTTGAAGGCCACAGCTTGCCGACAATAAAAGAACTCATGTCTATTAGTTGCATTTTGCAACTAAGTGGTCTATAGTGGGTTCACGCGTCGGCTGATCGGCGCCATCGAAGAGGAAACCGACCATGAGCAGGAAGAGGATTCATCTCGTGATCATCGACCCGCAGAACGATTTCTGCGATCTGCCGGCCGAAGAATGCCCCGTCGTCGGCGGCGTGCGGCAAGCTCCGGCGCTGCCGGTGGCGGGCGCACACCGCGACATGCAACGGCTGGCCCGGCTGATTCGCGAAGGGGGATCGGGACTGAGCGCGATCTCGATCACGCTCGATTCGCACCAGCGTGTCGACATCGCCCATCCGACCTTCTGGCAAGAGGAAGACGGGGGCAAGGTGGCCCCGTTCACGCCGATTCGGGCACACGATGTCAGGGTCGGGCGCTATCGCCCGCGCGAGGCGACGGCGCGCGAGCGCGTTGTCACCTACCTTGAAGCACTAGAAGCCGCCGGCCGCTACGTGCATATGGTGTGGCCGGTACACTGCGAAATCGGCAGCTGGGGACACAATGTACACGCTGCGGTCCGTCAGGCGTACAACGAGTGGGAGGAAGCGCGGGTTGGCATCGTCGACAAGGTGGTCAAGGGCACCAACCCGTGGACCGAGCATTACAGCGCAATCATGGCCGAAGTCCCCGACCACGACGATGAGGGAACGCAACTCAATACGCGTTTCATCGCCCGCCTGCGGGCAGCCGACACCGTTCTCATCGCCGGCGAAGCGGGCAGCCACTGCGTCAAGGCGACCACCGAGCACATTGCCGAAAACCTTGACCCCGGGGAACTCGCCAAGCTCGTGCTGCTGACCGACTGCATCAGCCCGGTGACCGGCTTCGAGCCCCAGTACGAGGCCTTCGTCGCCGACATGCGCGAGCGCGGCGTGAGGATTGCCGAGTCATCGGACGTGCTGCCCTGGTTGCAGGCCAACCGATGAACAATGCCATGGCAAGCCTGGAGACGCGCATGCAGACAACCGAGCAAGAACCCGTCGTTCGCAGCCTGCTGGAAAACGACCTCTACAAATTCACGATGTGGCAGGCGCTGCTGCATAGCCACCCAGGCGCGCAGGCCGAATACGCCTTCTTCTGCCGAAACCGGCCCGTCTACCCGCTGGCGGAGCTGAAAGCCGACGTCGATGTTGAACTCGATCGCCTGTGCACCCTGACGTTCAGCGACGACGAACTCGCCTACCTGAGCAGCCTGCGCTTCATCAAGAGCGACTTCGTCGACTTTCTCTCGGTCTTTCGCTTCCAGCGTCGATTCATCACCACGCGTGCCGACGGCGAGCAACTGCGGGTTGTCGCCAGCGGACCCCTGGTCCATGTCATGGCCTTCGAGATCTTTGTGCTTGCCATCGTCAACGAGCTCTACTTCCGCCGGCTGGCGACCGATGCTTCGATCCTTGCCGTGGCCCGCGAGCGACTGCTGGCGAAGGTCCGGTTTCTGAAGTCCGCGCACCAGACGCTGGCGTCCACGAGCGAGCCGTTCATCTTCTTCGACTTCGGCTTGCGCCGGCGCTATTCCGGCGCCTGGCACGAGGAAGTCGTACGCACGCTGGCCAGGGACGTGCCGGAGCATTTTCGCGGCACTTCCAACGTTTACTTCGCCAAGAACCTGGGTCTGACACCGATCGGGACGATGGCGCACGAGTACCTGCAGGCCTACCAGGCGTTCGGCTTCCGCCTGCGCGACTTTCAGAAGGCGGCGCTCGAGGGTTGGGTGCAGGAATATCGTGGCGATCTCGGCATCGCACTGACCGACGTCGTCGGCATGGACGCCTTTCTCGCCGACTTCGACCTCTACTTTGCCAAGCTGTTTGACGGCCTGCGTCACGATTCGGGCGATCCCGTCCAATGGGCGGAGAAGGCGCTGCGCCACTATGAACAACTGCATATCGACCCGACCAGCAAGCGCCTGGTCTTCTCCGACGGCCTCAACCTTCCGCGCGCGGTCGAGCTGTACCAGCGTTTTCGCGGACGCGTGCAGACCTCCTACGGCATCGGTACCGACCTCTCCAACGATACGCCGCACCAGGCGCTGAATGTGGTGATGAAGATCATGGCGTGCAACGGGCAGCCGGTCGCCAAGCTCTCCGATTCCGCCGGCAAGACGCTGTGTGAAGACCGCACCTTTCTTGCCTACCTGCGTCAGGTCTTCAACCATCCGTCGGAAACGCCATGAACCCCTTTCGCATCACCCTCGCGCAGTTGAATCCGACGATCGGAGACATTGAAGGCAATATCGGTCTGATGTCCCGTGCGGCTGACCAGGCGCACGCCGAGCAGGCGCAGATGGTGGTTTTCCCCGAACTGTCCTTGACCGGCTACTCGCCTGGAGACCTGCTCGATGAGCCCGACTTCATCGCGCGCGTGGCGGCGGGCCTCGACCAGCTGCTTGCCGCAAGTCAGGCAACGCCGGGCCTGTGCTGGGTGGTCGGCGCTCCGACGCGGCGCAGCGGCCCGGGGAAGTCGCTCGAGAACAGCCTGCTCGTGCTCCGTGACGGGGCGGTCGTGCTCCGTTACGCGAAGCAGTTGCTGCCGACCTACAACGTTTTTGACGAGCGCCGCCATTTCGAGCCGGGGCCGGATGTCGCCCGGGTGTTGCGCGTGGGAAGCACGCAGGTCGGTTTTCTGATCTGCGAAGACGGCTGGAACGACGCCGGCACCGACTACGCCGTCAACCCGCTGGCCCGCCTGGCCGATGCCCGCCCCGATCTGGTGGTCACGATCAACGCCAGCCCTTCGAACATCGGCAAACGAGAGCAGCGCCATCGTCTGTTTGCGGCGGCGAGCAGGCGCCACCAGCTCCCCATCGTCTATGTCAACCAGATTGGCGGGCACGACCAACTGGTCTTTGATGGCGCCTCGTTCGCCGTCTGCCCAGCCGCAGGCGTGGTCTTCGAAGCGCCGCGTTTTGCCGCAGCGGTGCGCACGCTGCAATGGGACGGCGCGCACTTCCTGTCGGCGGCAGGGGAAGCGCTGCCGCCGATCGCTGTCGCAGGTCTGCCGGTGATGGCGTTTTACCGTCATCAGATCGTTCTCGGCCTGCGCGACTACGCTCGCCGCTGCGGGTTCAGTCGTGCAGTCGTCGGTTCATCGGGCGGGATCGACAGCGCGTTGACCCTGGCGCTGGCGGTCGAGGCGCTGGGCGCGGAGAACGTCGTCGCCATCACCATGCCTTCGCGCTTCTCGACCCCTGGCAGCGTCGGCGATTCCGAAGTGCTCTGCCGCAACCTCGGCATCGAGCTGCTCGAGCATCCGATCCGCGACCTCGTCGGCCAGTTTGCAGCGGGCTTTGCCACGGCCTTCGCCGCCCCCTTGCAAGGCCTGGCCCTGGAGAACCTGCAGGCGCGGATTCGCGGCACGGTGTTGATGGCGTATTCCAACAGCTACGGCCACCTGCTGCTCACTACCGGCAACAAGAGCGAGATTTCGGTCGGTTATTGCACCTTGTACGGAGACACCAACGGCGGCCTCGGACTGATCGGCGATCTGTACAAGACCGAGGTTTTCGCGCTCAGTCGCTACCTCAACGAGAGCGCAGGCCGCGAAGTGATCCCACCGGCGATCCTCGACAAGGAACCTTCGGCCGAACTCGCCCCCGGCCAGCGGGACACCGACAGCCTGCCGCCGTACCCGATCCTCGATACGATCCTCAAGGTGCTGATCGAAGGCGATCGCCTGGGTGCCGACGAGCGCCCGGGAGTCGAAGCCGCCTATGCACAGCTTGCCGCCAGCGCCGAAGGCCAGGCCTTGGTGGCCAGAGTACGGCGCATGATCGCGCGCAACGAATACAAGCGGCGCCAGGCACCGCCGATTCTGCGCCTGCGCGGACGCGCCTTCGGCAGCGGCCGGCAAATGCCGATTGCCGCGAGATATGACTGACCAGGAGCCCATGCAATGACCCCCGACCGATTCGACGTTGCGATTCTGATTGGCCGTTTCCAGCCCTTCCACAAGGCGCACGCCGCGTTGCTCGCCACGGCGCTGGAAACCGCCGGGCAGGTGATCGTCCTCCTCGGCTCCGCCCACGCCGCGCGCAATGCGAAGAATCCGTTTACCTGGGAAGAGCGCGCCGCAATGATCGGCGCCACGCTTGACGAGGCCACGCAGTTACGGGTCCGCTGGTTGCCGATTCGCGATTACTACGACGATCGTCGCTGGGGTGCAGCCGTCGTCGCCGCGGTGCAGACCGCGGTGGCTCCCGGCGCGCGGATTGCCCTCGTCGGCCACCTCAAGGACGCCTCAAGCCACTACCTGCAGCGCTTTCCGCGCTGGAAGTTCGTCGCTGCGCCACGGCTCGACGCGATCGACGCCACCAGCCTGCGTCAGATCTACTTCGAGAGCGAAGACTGGGCGGCGACGCAGGCGCTGCTCGGCGGGC
>ERZ761603.2129-NODE-2129-length-13997-cov-39.502510_pt1 | contig 13997 bp, 12 predicted proteins | sample MGYA00511879_ERZ761603 | MGnify/ENA primary metagenome ERZ761603 (study PRJEB28899, sample SAMN02850040) | bioreactor sludge metagenome | biome: EBPR Sludge; feature: EBPR Bioreactor; material: flocular biomat | place: Australia: Thorneside Wastwater Treatment... | reverse complement strand
AATGACATGCTGCCAGGTGTCTCCCGACGGGAGTTCTTCGAACCCGGCACCACTTGTGTGTTTGCTACGAAAAACCACTTTGCTGCCTGCGGCTACTTCCTCTTGCTCGGCGTCAATACCATCACCATCTGACGCCCTTCCATTTTCGGCATCTGCTCGACCAGCGCCAGCTCCTGAAGATCTGCCCTGATGCGCTCGATCTGTCGCATGCCTATATCCTGGTGGGCCATTTCCCGACCGCGGAAGCGCAACGTCACCTTGACCTTGTCCTCTTCCTCCAGGAAGCGTGTCATGTTGCGCAGCTTGATCTGGTAGTCGTTCTCGTCGGTACCCGGGCGGAACTTCACTTCCTTCACCTGAACCTGCTTCTGCTTGAGCTTCTGCTCATGCTGCCGCTTCTGTTCCTGGTACTTGAACTTGCCGAAATCGACGATGCGGCAGACCGGCGGCTGCGCCATCGGAGCGATTTCGACCAGGTCGACCCCCGCTTCCTCGGCCAGTGCCATTGCCGCCCTGACACTCATCACTCCCAACTGCTCGCCATCGATTCCGACGAGCCGGACTTCCGGTGCGTTTATCTCTTCGTTAACGCGTTGCGCCTTTTGCAGTGCGATGGGTCCACTCCTTTTTTTGACAAAAGTCAGGCCGTGCCACTGTGCGCGGAAACCTCCGCAAGAAGTCGTCTGATCAGTGCCCCGATCGGCATCTGCCCGAGGTCCCGACCACCGCGTGTGCGCACGGTCACCAGATCTGCTGCCACCTCCTTATCGCCAACAACGATCTGGTACGGCAGCTTGTTCAAGCTATGTTCTCGTATTTTATAGGTAATTTTTTCGTTGCGCAAATCCGCCTCAACCCGCAGCCCAGCAGCGCGCAATGCCGCTGCCACCTGCCCGGCGTAATCGGCCTGCTTCTCGGAGATGTTGAGCACCACGGCCTGCTGCGGCGAAAGCCACAAGGGCATGGCGCCGGCATAATGCTCGACCAGAATGCCGATGAAACGTTCGAGTGAACCGAGGATTGCCCGGTGCAACATGACCGGGATGTGGCGCTCGTTGTTCTCGCCGACGTAATGTGCGTCAAGCCGCTGCGGCAACGCAAAATCAAGCTGCAGGGTGCCACACTGCCAGACGCGACCCAGGCAGTCCTTGAGCGAGAACTCTATCTTCGGCCCGTAGAAGGCACCTTCTCCGGGCTGCAGGTCGTAATCCAGACCCTTGGCGGCCAGGGCTTCGGCCAGGGCAGCCTCCGCCCGCTCCCACACTTCGTCCGACCCGATGCGTTTCTCCGGGCGGGTGGACAGCTTGACGAGGATCTCGGTAAACCCGAAGTCGGCATAAATCTGCTGCAACAGATCGATGAATGCCGCGGTCTCCGGCAATACCTGCGCTTCCGTACAAAAGATGTGGGCATCATCCTGGACAAAAGCCCGCACACGCATGATTCCGTGCAGGGCCCCGGACGGCTCGTTGCGATGGCATGAACCGAACTCGGCCAGGCGCAGCGGCAAATCCCGATAGCTGCGCAGCCCCTGGTTGAAGATCTGGATGTGCCCCGGGCAGTTCATCGGCTTGATCGCGTAGTCGCGATTCTCGGAAGCCGTGGTGAACATGTTCTCCGCGTAGTTCTGCCAATGCCCGGAGCGCTCCCACAGCGAACGGTCCATGATCATCGGCGTCTTCACCTCGCAGTAGCCGTTCCGGCTCAACACGCGACGCATGTACTGCTCGACTTCCTGCCAGATGGTCCACCCTTTCGGATGCCAGAAAACCATTCCCGGCGCTTCGTCCTGCAGGTGGAAAAGATCGAGTTGCCGGCCGAGCTTGCGATGGTCGCGTTTCTCGGCCTCCTCCAGCAGGTGCAGATAGGCGTCCTGGTCTTCCTTCCTGCCCCAGGCCGTCCCGTAGATACGCTGCAACTGCTCGTTGCGATGGTCGCCCCGCCAGTAGGCGCCAGCCAGCTTCATCAGCCTGAAGACCTTCAGTTTGCCGGTCGAAGGCACGTGCGGACCACGACAGAGATCGACGAAATCCCCTTCCCGATAGAGCGAGACGGCCTGGTCCGGCGGAATGGCATCGATCAGCTCGGCCTTGTAATGCTCACCGATCGACTTGAAGAAGGCAATTGCCTCATCACGCTGCCAGACCTCGCGCTGCACGGGCAGATCACGCCGCGCCAGCTCGCCCATGCGCTGCTCGATGGCGGCCAGATCGTCGGGCGTGAACGGGCGTTCGTAAGCGAAATCGTAGTAGAAGCCGTTCTCGATGACCGGGCCGATCGTCACCTGCGCCGCGGGAAAAAGCTCCTTCACGGCATAGGCCATCAGGTGTGCCGTCGAGTGGCGGATGACCTCCAGCCCCTCGGCATCCTTGTCCGTGATGATGCCAAGCTGCACATCGTCGGAGATCGTGAAAGAAGTGTCCACCAGACGGCCATCGACCTTGCCGGCGAGCGCCGCCCGCGCCAGACCGGCGCCGATCGTTCGCGCCACCTCGGCTACCGTGACCGGCTGCGCGAATTCCCGTTGCGAGCCATCAGGCAATGTGACAACCGGCATAGTGCACCCCAGAAGAAAAATGAAAAGCCAGAGCGCCGCTCTGGCTTCTGGTTAGCGGACGAGCCGCCCGATCTGTTCTTGCCGGCCCGGCCCTCGCTCGGCAGGTACAAGCAGCGACCGCAATCCCGTCCGCCGCACTGCCTGAAACGGCGCGATTCTAACACAGCGCAGCAGCACGGCCAAACGCCGCCACACCAGTACGATTCCCGCGCTCAACCCCCTACCGCGGAACGGCCCGCAGCAAATCGATGCAGAAGTCCGGCTCGTAGGGAGGGACATGAACTTCGACGATCGACCCCTCCGGCAGGCTCAGCCGGACACCCGTCACATCGGCACGGATCGGCAGCAGACCGACACCCCGATCCACCAGGATCACGCTACGCAGCTCAGCCACACCTCGCTGCGCCAGGTGCTGCGCCACCCGCAGCAGCGAATGGCCACGATACAGCACGTCGTCGACCACCACGACGACCTTGCCCGGCCACTCGACGGCGCTCTGCTCCGCGTTCTCGCTGAGCAGTGTCTCCGGGTGAAGCAGGCTGAGATCGTCGGCGTAACGCTTTACCTTCAGGGCGACACGCTGGATGCGCCTGATTCCCAGACCGTGCAGACGCTCGACCAGCATCCCGGCGAGCGGCACACCACGTCGCAGAATCCCGATCAGCACGATATCCCGGTCGTCCGGCAGCAATGCCGCCAGGCGACGAGCCATCCCGTCAAGCACCATCTCGAGCTGCTGCGCATCATAGGCACGGAAACGTGTGTTGTCGATCATGCTTGCACGTCCAGACAAGGCCGGGCCATGTCGCGTCCTCAGGCAGAATATCCGGTGAGCCGGTCGGCGGTCCGCGCCAGCGCTTGCAACGCCTCGGCAACGACCACCGGGTAGGCCGGCACCGGTTCGAGGCGGCGCAAGGGCTCCGGCAGGCGGCGCAGTTGCTCGCCGGCATGCGCACGGAGCAGCGCCAGCCCGGGCGGCCGGCCGAGGCGTCGCCCCTGGCGCATCACCGGCAGCAGGAGGTCCGCCTGCGCAGAGGGGTCACCTGCCACACTCAGCACGTCGCCGCACAGCCGGCCATCCGCGTCAAGGCGTCGCCAGACCTGCTTGCGGCCCGGCCAGGTCAGCTTGCCCTCCGAACGCTTACGCCTGGGCAGACCGGCATACTCCTGCAACTTGTAAGCGCAATCGAGATAGGGTTTGTCGGCGGAAGTATTCATCCGCGTGCCGACACCGAATCCATCGATCGGCGCGCCGCCCTGCAGCAGGTCGCGAATCCGGTATTCGTCCAGATTCCCGCTGGCCAGGATGCGCACCTGCGCTGCGCCGCCCGCGTCGAGGATGGCACGGACGCGCCTGGCGTGCTCCCCCAGGTCACCGCTGTCGAGACGCACGGCGCCAATGTGGCACCCCTGGCTGGCCAGCTTCGGGATCAGGTCGAGCAGCTTGCGAGCTCCCTGTTCAGTGTCATAGGTGTCGATCAGCAGGGTCGAACTTGCCGGTTGCGAGCGTGCGAAGCTCTCGAAGGCCCCGCTTTCCGAGCCATGCGCCTGAATGTATGAGTGCGCCATCGTTCCGAAGAGCGGGACTCCCCAGCGCATGCCGGCGAGCACCGTCGCCGTACCGCCAAAGCCGGCGAGATACGAGGCGCGCGCCGACAGCAGGCCGGCCTCGGCACCATGCGCCCGGCGCAGGCCGAAGTCCACCAGCAGGCGATCCTGTGCGGCAAGCACGCAACGCGCTGCCTTGGAGGCGACCATGGTCTGAAACTGCAACAGGTTGATGATCCGCGTCTCGACCAATTGCGCCTCGCGCAGCGGTGCAACAACCCGCAGCAGTGGCTCGTCGGCAAAGAAAACCGTACCCTCGGGCAGCGCGTCGACGTCACCGCCGAAACGCCAATCACGCAGCGAATCCACGAAGTCGGCGCGGAAGCGGCCGCAGTCACGCAGCCACTGCAACTCCTCGGGCGAAAAGCGGGCTTCCTCGAGATAATCGAGCACCTGCTCGAGTCCCGCGGCAACGAGGAAATTGCGTCCTTCCGGCAGCTTGCGCACGAAGAATTCGAACACCGCGGTATCGTTCATGCCTTGCCGATGGTAAGCCTGCAGCATGGTCAACTGGTAGAGGTCGGTCAGTAACAGGCTTTCCCGATTCATGCCGGCAGCTCATCCAGGTGCACCAGCCGGGCACCCAGGGCAGACATCCTGGCCAGCGCGCGTTCCCCGTCCCCCGGCTGCAGGTCGACCGGCCGCACCGCATCGGTCAGAACCACGACGCCGAATCCGGCAGCCAGCGCGTCGCGCACGGTGTTTACCACACAATAATCGGTCGCCAGCCCACCAACGAACAAGCGGCTGATGCCCCGTTGGCGCAGCAGTTCGGCCAGTTCGGTACCGGCAAAGGCGGAATACGCCTCCTGGTCGGCCCGACTTGCCTTGGCAATCACACACACGATTGGCGGCAGGCGCAGCCCCGGCGCAAAATCGGCGCCCGGGGTACCCGCCACGCAGTGCTGCGGCCACCTACCGCCCTGCGCGTCGAACGAGCAGTGATCGGGCGGATGCCAGTCGCGCGCGGCAAGCACCGGCAGTCCGCGAGCCACGAAACGCGCGATATACTCGTTGAGCACCGGTACCACCTCGTCACCCCTGTGCACCGCGAGCCTTCCGCCCGGCAGGAAATCGTTCTGCACGTCCACCACCAGCAAGAGGTCGCCGGGCTGCAATGGCAGATCTCCCCGAGCGCCCGCTTTTCGGTCCACAGGCATGGTCTCGTGGCTCCTCACAACCGCTCGCTCAGGCCGGCAGCGGGGCAAACAGGGCGGCGATGTCGTCGCTGCCGAATTTGGCGTCCACGCCCTGATCGGCCGAGAGAATGCGTGCCGCGAGCTCGGCCTTGCGCTCCTGGAGGGCGAGAATCTTCTCCTCGATGCTGCCGGCGACGATCAGTTTGTACACGAAGACCGGTTTGTCCTGCCCGATGCGATGGGCACGGTCGGTCGCCTGATTCTCGGCGGCCGGGTTCCACCAGGGATCGTAATGGATCACCGTGTCGGCCGTCGTCAGATTGAGGCCGACACCACCCGCCCGCAGGCTGATCAGGAAGATCGGCGCTTCGCCCGCCTGGAAGCGGCGCACCTGTTCCTCGCGGTCGCGCGTGTCGCCGGTCAGCAACGCATAGTCGAGATCGAGCTGTTTCAGTTCCCTGGCGATCAGCGCCAGCATGCTGGTGAACTGAGAGAAAAGCAGGATGCGCCGACCCTCCTCGACCTGCTCCGGCAGCATGGTCATCAACAGATCGAGCTTGGCGCGTTCCTTTACCTTCTGCGCGCTCTTCGCCTTGACCAGTCGCGGGTCGCAACAGACCTGGCGCAACTTCAGCAGGGCATCGAGAATGACGATCTGGCTGCGGTTGAAGCCCTTGCTGGCGATCTCCTCGCGCACCTTGGCGTCCATCGCGACGCGTACCGTCTCGTAGAGGTCGCGCTGCCCGCCGACCAGTTGCACCTTGCGCACGATGATCGTCTTCGGAGGCAGCTCGCGTGCCACCTCCTCCTTCTTGCGACGCAGAATGAACGGACGAACACGGCGCGCCAGCAGATCGCGCCGGTCGCTGTCGCCCTGCTTTTCGATCGGCGTCCGCCAGTAACGGGTAAAGATCTGGCAGGTGCCGAGAAAGCCAGGCAGCAGGAAATCGAACTGGCTCCACAGTTCGCCCAGATGATTCTCCAGCGGCGTGCCGGTCAGGCACAGGCGATGACGCGCCGTGATCCGGCGCACCACCTCGGCCCCCTGGCTGCGCGCGTTCTTCACGGTCTGCGCTTCATCGAGAATCAGCAGGTGATAGGCATGCCGGGTCAGCTCTGCGGCATCCCGCCAGAGCAGCGGATAGGTGGTCAGCACCACGTCGTGTCGCGTGATCTCGGCGAAACGGCTCTTGCGTTCGGGTCCGTGCAGCGACAGGATCGACAGGCCGGGGGCGAAACGCGCGGCCTCGTTGGTCCAGTTGAAAATCAGCGAAGTCGGCAGAACGATCAGCGCCGGCCGGTCGAGCCGCCCGGATTCCTTTTCCAGCAGCAGATGCGCCAGGGTCTGGGCAGTCTTGCCGAGCCCCATGTCGTCGGCCAGAATGCCGGCCAGATTCTGCTCGCGCAGGAACTGCAGCCAGGCCAGGCCTTCGATCTGGTAATGGCGCAGCGCCAGACCGAGTCCCGCGGGCGGATCGATATGGCTGATGCCCTGTGCCGCACTGAGCTGCCCGGCGAGCGCCAGCAGATCGCCCTGGCCCCTGAAGCGCCAGCGACTGACATCGTTGAGTTCGCTCAGGCGCGGCGCATCGAAGCGCGACAGGCGCAGGCTGGTGCCACCCGAAAAGCCTTCGAACAGGTCGATCAGAGTTGCGGCGAGCGGTTTCAGGCGCCCGGCCGGGGCGCGAATGCGCAGGCTGGCCGGCGTCACCAGTTCGATCATTTCCTGATCCGGGATCTGTGCCAGCAGGCTGGCCTCCAGCCAGCGCCCGTCGCGCCGGAACAGCGCGGCGAGCAGCGGTGCCAGCGGCAGGCGTTCGCCTTCGACGATGATGCCCATGTCGAGCTCGAACCAGCCGTTGTCTGATTCGAAGAGGTCGGCATCCCAGGCCTCGATGTCGAGCAGCCGATGGCGGAAATCCGCCGCGCAGTCGATCTGCCAGCCGGCGTCGCGCAGGTAGGCCAGCTCCTCGCGCATGAACTCCGGCCACCGGCTTTCCCGCGCCAGTCCATAGGCATTGTCGGGCGGACGACCGAAGGTGTGCAGCACGTAACCCGGAACCTTTTCCAGGCCGGCACCGCCCAGTTCGGCCATCAGCCGCTCCTCGAGCGCACGCTGCCGTTCGACCCGCACCATCTCGCCGCCCGGCAGCACCACAAAGTCGCGCAGCTCGTCCGGAATCACCTCGACCTCGCCATAGCGGAAGACCACCAGGGCGACGTCGAAGGAACCGCCGCCGTAGCTGGCGACATAGTCGCGCCAACCCCGGTTGCCGTGCGTCTGCAGGGTCCGCAGGCGGAGCAGCGGCAGCGCTTCGGCGACGATGCTGCGCAGGCCGGTACTCGTCTGCTCCGGGTCGGGCGGCATCTCGCAGGCCGCTTCGGCCAGCGCCTCGCCGACCAGTGCGGCCGCCGTGACCGACAGCGGCGGCAGCGAGAACAAGCGGGCGACCACCGCCGGATTGCCGCGCACCTGCAAGGGTCCGACCAGCCGCCGGTCGAGATCGACGAACCAGGGTGACGGCCAGGGGATCACCAGACTGGCCGCCGGCTCGGCGACCAGTATCGGCAACTGCCGCCCGTCACCACTCTCGCGCCAGCTCACGCCGGCCGGCCGTGGGGCAGCCAGCGAGAGGGGCGAGAAATCATCCTTGCGGCACAGACGACCGGTCTGCGCGAGCAGTTGCAGCGCTTCGCTGCCGTGTCGCGGTCCCAGGCCGAAAGCCCGCAGGCCGGTGTCGAACGAGCGTTCGGCCCACAACAGGCGGAGGATCGCCCGATCCTCCTCGCCGACGAAACGCGGCGGTTTGCTCAGCGCACGATCGATGCTCCACAGCTCTTCGGCGCTGTCCGGATCGCGCCCCTTGTGCACGGTCACCCCGAAGCCACGCGCGTCAGGCGTCCAGTGCAGCAGGTAGAAGAGCTGTTGCCGGCTGGCCGGACTGCGGTCCTTCTTGCTGACCGCCATCGCCACCCGCCGCAGTTCTTCCGTCCAGGAGAGCATGCCCAGTTCGCCCGGTGCCGGGGGATCCGCGGACTTATCCATGCGACGCCGCCAGTCCGCCCGCCACCCTGCCGCGTCGCCGGACGACGCGCAGCAGCGAGCCGCCGCCCGAAAACCTGCGCAGGACCTCGACTCGCAATGCAGCATTCATTGGCAGCCCCCGGTCTCGTGCAACGTGGAGCACGCTGGGACAGACGCTTCAAGCGACATAAGCTAGCACAGGCCGGCAATCTGCGGCAAGCGAGGCGAACGCCCGGACCTCCTGCCAGCTTGTTGCCACGATCAGTCGCGGAAGTTGCCGTACTTGATCGGGAAATCGGTGATCGCCCTGGTCACCAGGGCGATGCAGGCCTGCAGTTCGTCGCGCTTGGCGCCGCTGACGCGTACCGCATCGCCCTGGATCGAAGCCTGCACCTTGAGCCTGGAATCCTTGATCAGCTTGATGATCTTCTTCGCCAGCTCCGACTCGATGCCGACCCGGATCTTCAGTTCCTGCTTCACCTTGTTGCCGGAGACCCGCTGCACCGGCTGATCTTCCAGCCGCTTGGTGCTTTCCTTCTCCTTCTTCTCCATCGCCGGGAAGAGCAGGTCCCTGATCTGGCCGAGCTGGAAATCCGAGTCGCCGTGCAGCGTGATGATCCTGTCCTTGTCGTTCAGTTCGACCCTGGCACTGCTTCCCTTGAAATCGTAGCGGTTGTCGATCGCCCGGCGGGTCACGTCGATCGCGTTGTGCAGCGCAGCCATGTCGGCTTCGGAGGAAAAATCGAATGAAGGCATGGGTCGTCCGGTGAGGATTTGCGGGAGTCGGCGGAGACGCGGGAGCGCGGCCGCGCCTAGGCGAAATGGCAAACGTAATGATAAGGCTCGTCGCAGGCGATCTCGAACGACGAATCGGGCGGCACGGCAAAGGATTCGCCGGCGCCGTAGACCGTCCACCCGCTTTCCCCCTGGCGGCGCACGCGACAGGAGCCGGCCACCCCCTCCATGACCTCCGCCACGCCGGTGTTGAAGCGCAGGGTCGCGGGCAGGATCACCCCCAGCGTCTTGCGGCTGCCATCGGCCAGCAGGACGGTATGGCTGACGCACCTGCCGTCGAAGTAGACATTGGCCTGCTTGACGACACTCACCTGATCGAATTGCGACATGTTCTACAGTCCCCAGAGTTTTTCCATGATCGTCTTGGCAATGAAGCCCAGCATGCCGAACGACAGGACGAAGAAGAGCACCATGGTGCCGGTCTTGCCGGCCTTCGACTGCCACGCGATCTCGCCGATGATGAACAGCATGAAGAGCATGAAGGCACCAACCCCGAAGGTCATGCCGAACTCCGATATCTGTTCCTCGGTCAGGCCAAACATCGTCGCCGCTCGTCGTTCAGGCTGCAGATCGACGGCTCATCGCCCGCTCATCTCCCGCGCTCCGCCAGCCTGGCGGCAATCCGCAGGCGCAGGGCGTTGAGCTTGATGAAACCGGCGGCATCCCTTTGGTCATAAGCCCCGGCATCGTCCTCGAAGGTGGCGATCGTCGCGTCGAACAGCGAATCACCCGGCGAGTCGCGCCCGACGACGATCACGTTGCCCTTGTACAGCTTGACCCTGACCCAGCCGTTCACCGCCTGTTGCGTGTGGTCGATCAGCTTCTGCAGCGCGCTGCGCTCCGGGCTCCACCAGTAGCCATTGTAGATCAGGCTGGCGTAGCGCGGCATCAGATCGTCCTTGAGATGCGCCACTTCGCGGTCGAGGGTGATCGATTCGATCGCCCGGTGCGCCGGCAGCAGGATCGTTCCGCCGGGCGTCTCGTAGCAGCCGCGCGACTTCATGCCGACGTAGCGGTTCTCGACCAGATCGATGCGCCCGATGCCGTGCTTGCCGCCCAGCCGGTTCAACAGGGCCAGCAGTTCGTGCGCCGGCAGGCGTTGGCCGTTGATCGCCACCAGGTCGCCCTGCGCGAACTCCAGGTCGAGGTACTCGGCGGCATCGGGCGCCGCTTCCGGCGACACCGTCCAGCGCCACATCGACTCCTCGGCTTCGGCCGACGGATCCTCCAGATGGCGACCCTCGTAGCTGATGTGCAGCAGGTTGGCGTCCATCGAATACGGCGAACCGCCCTGTCGGTGTTTCATCTCGACCGGAATGCCATGCCGCTCGGCGTAGGCGAGCAGCTTCTCGCGCGACAGCAGATCCCATTCGCGCCAGGGAGCGATGATCCGGATGTCCGGCCGCAGCGCGTAGGCGCCCAGTTCGAAGCGCACCTGGTCGTTGCCCTTGCCGGTCGCCCCGTGCGCCACCGCGTCGGCGCCGGTCAGGTTGGCGATCTCGATCATCCGCTTGGCGATCAGCGGCCGGGCGATCGAGGTGCCGAGCAGATACTCGCCCTCATACACCGTGTTGGCGCGGAACATCGGGAAGACGAAGTCGCGCACGAACTCCTCGCGCAGATCGTCGATGTAGATGTTCTCCGGCGCGATGCCGAACTGCAGGGCCTTCGGCCGTGCCGCCTCGAGTTCCTCGCCCTGGCCGAGGTCGGCGGTGAAGGTCACCACCGCGCAGCCGTAGGTATCCTGCAACCACTTCAGGATGACCGAAGTGTCGAGACCGCCCGAATAGGCGAGGACTGCTTTCCTGATGTCGCTCATGCTGGTTCCCTGCTGGTGTTGGAAGATGATACGCCGACCCGGCCGCACAACAGATACTCGAGCAGCGCCTTCTGCGTATGCATGCGGTTCTCGGCCTCATCCCAGACGACGCTCTGCGGGCCGTCGATCACTTCGGCACTCACCTCCTCGCCGCGATGCACCGGCAGACAGTGCATGAACAGCGCCCGCGGACTGGCCACCCGCATCATCTCGCGATCGACCTGCCAGTCGGCGAAGGCGCGCCGGCGATCCTCGTTCTCCGCCTCGAAACCCATCGAGGTCCACACATCGGTGGTCACCAGATCGGCCTGCCGGGTCGCCGCCAGCGGATCGGCGAACTGTTCGAAGTGCGCCGACCCGGTCAGGCCGAGGCGATCGGACGCCACCTCGTAACCCGGCGGGGTGGACACCTGTACCCGGAAATCGAGCACCTCGGCCGCCTGCAGCCAGGTGTTGCAGACATTGTTCGAATCGCCGATCCAGGCCACCGTGCGGCCCTGGATCGGGCCGCGATGCTCGATGAAGGTGAAGATGTCGGCCAGAATCTGGCAGGGATGATATTCGTTGGTCAGACCGTTGATCACCGGCACCCGTGAATGGGCGGCAAAACGCTCGATGATCGCCTGTTCGAAGGTCCGGATCATCACCACGTCGCTCATGCGCGAGATCACCTGCGCGGCATCCTCGACCGACTCGCCGCGCTGCAGTTGCGAGTCGCGGCTGTTGAGATAGATCGCCGAGCCGCCGAGCTGCTGCATGCCGGCTTCGAACGACAGGCGGGTGCGCGTGCTGGCCTTCTCGAAGATCATCACCAGCGTGCGGTCGCTGAGCGGCCAGTACTTGCGGAAAGCCTTGAACTCGGCCTTGATCCAGCGCGCACGCTCGAACAGATGATCGAACTCGGCGCGCGTCAGATCCTTGAACTGGAGGAAGTGTCTGGGACGGTGCATGGCGGCTCCCTAGGCGACGAGGAAAGCACGGATCAGCCGGGCCAGCCGCGCCACCAGTTCACGCGCCTCCTCGTCACCGAAGGTCAGGGCGGGCAACAGGCGCACCACGTTGTCGGCCGTGACGTTGATCAGCAGACCGGCGGCCAGCCCGTGCAGCACCAGATCGCCGCACGGGCGGTCGAGCTCGATCCCGATCATCAGGCCCTGGCCGCGAATCTCCACCACCCCGCGACAACCGGCCAGCGCCTGCCGCAGGCCATCGCGGATGGCCTGACCGACGACCACCGCACGCTCGATCAGCTTCTCCTGCTCGATCACCGCGATGGTGGTCAGCGCCGCCGTCGCCGCCAACTGATTGCCGCCGAAGGTCGACCCGTGCCTGCCCGGTGTGAACAGCCCCTTCGCCTGCCCCGACACCAGGCAGGCGCCGATCGGCACGCCGCCCCCCAGGCCCTTGGCCAGGGTCACCACGTCCGGCCGGATGCCGGCATGCTGGAAAGCGAACCAGGTGCCGGTGCGACCCATGCCGCACTGCACCTCGTCACAGATCAGCAGCCATTCCCGGTCGTCGCACAGGGCGCGCAGACCGCGCTGGAAATCGATGTCGGCGCTGTTGATGCCGCCCTCGCCCTGCACGATCTCGAGCATCACCGCGACGATGTTCTTGTTCGAACGGGCGATCGCGCGGATCGCCGCCAGATCGTTGTAGCGCACGCGCAGAAAGCCCGACACGAGCGGCTCGAAACCGGCCTGCGCCTTGCGGTTGCCGGTCGCCGACAACGTCGCCATGGTCCGTCCGTGGAAGGCCTTCTCCATGACGATCGTCGCCGGGCTGTCCACCCCCTGCCGGTGACCGTGCAGGCGCGCCAGCTTGATCGCCGCCTCGTTGGCCTCGCAGCCGGAGTTGCAGAAAAAGACCTCGTCCAGGCCGGAGAGCGCCGCCAGCTTGTCGGCCAGCCGCTCCTGTTCCGGAATGCGGTAGAGATTCGACACGTGCAGCAGCCGCCCGGCCTGCGCGGTGAGCGCCGCGAGCAGCGCCGGATGGGCGTGACCGAGCGTGTTGACGGCGATGCCCGACAGGGCATCGAGATAGACCCTGCCCTCGGTGTCGGTCAGCCAGCAGCCCTGCCCATGGCTGAAGGCCACCGGCAGGCGGGCATAGGTATTCATCAGGTGAGACATGGACCACCCATTGCACAGGCTTCGAAACTGAAACGGCGGCTCACGCCGCCGGACAGGAACATTCGCACGCGGACCCCGGACCGGTACGCTCCGGCAAGTTCCGCAAGGCAGACGGGCCGGAGAAGGAAGGCGGCGATTCTAAGCGAAAAGCTTCATCATGTATAGGAATCGGCAGCAAAAAAGCAGGCCGCAGCGGGTCCGGTGGCCAGCCCCGCCGGGCGTTGCGCACGCCCCCCGCATCTCGTATATCCGCATCGCTCCGCAGCCTTCGCACCCTTTGCCGACGCGGCGTTTTTCCCGGCCCGGCAGGCCGCCTTGGCGCTCGTACAGGTCTGCGGTGAACAGGCCGCCCCTCGTCCCGCACATCAGCTACGGCCGCTCCTCCCCGTGGCGCCCGACCAGCACGACCCGGTCGGGGTCAGCGCGCTCCGCCAGGCGCGCCGTTCGCTGCCGGCCGCCGGCCACGGCTTGCCGGCGCACGACCGAATTGATACTTTGCGCGCAGCGCACAAGGAGAGGATCGCCATGCCCGTCAATCGCATCGACGTCGAACTGACCGACCAGCAGAAGGCAGCGGCCGACGCCGCACTCGCCGCGCTGGCCGCTGCCCTGCCCTGCCTGATCAATCTGACCGCCGCCGAGCGGGCGACACTCAACCGCCTCGGCGAAAGCAATCTCGCCTTCGTCGTCAAGGCGCTGGTGATCGCCGAGGCGCATCCCGAGATCCTGCCGGCCAGCTTCACGCTCGACGCCTTCCGCCACGATGTCGAACTGGTCGATCGCCTGTACGCCATCCGCCACGCGCTGCGCAGGCTGTGCGGGCGGCTCGACGACACCTGCCTGGCCGCCGGCAGCGAGGCCTATGGTGCGGCGCTGCAGGTCTATCGCTACGCCAAGCTGCAGCAGCTCGCCTCGAGCGCCC
>ERZ761603.2128-NODE-2128-length-13999-cov-33.553069_pt1 | contig 13999 bp, 13 predicted proteins | sample MGYA00511879_ERZ761603 | MGnify/ENA primary metagenome ERZ761603 (study PRJEB28899, sample SAMN02850040) | bioreactor sludge metagenome | biome: EBPR Sludge; feature: EBPR Bioreactor; material: flocular biomat | place: Australia: Thorneside Wastwater Treatment... | reverse complement strand
GCGCCTACCACCGGCGCAGCATTGCCGAGAACATGATGTACCGGCTCAAGCAACTCGGCGACAGCCTGTTCTCCCGGCGCTTCGAGCGACAAGTGAACGAAGCCCACGTCCGGGCGGCGATCATCAACACGTTCACCTACCCGGGCATGCCGCAATCTGTCCGGGTAGGGCAAATTGCGCCTGCTGCATGACGAAGAGCGGGGATAGGGGGAGTTCATGCCGAAAATGAGAAATCCAGTTCTATGGAATATTAGTAATTGCTAATAGTGCACCAACGCCCCAAAAGATACTTGATCAACGGAAACGCTTTATTAAGCGATCCAAAAATTCTGAAATTCTAAACAATAAGGACGCCTTTACATCACTATTCAATGCTTCGACTTGCGCATTCAATGCTTCGACTTGCGCATTCAATGCTTCGACTTGCGCATTCAATGCTTCGACTTGCGCATTCCGGGATATTATTTCTTGACCCTTCTCTTCCATCAGCTTGCGAAGCAAACCAACATCATTGCCAGTCACACTCAAAAGCCGCGCCACATCTATGGCGCCCGATTCCACTCCATCTAGTCCTGTGTGGCGGTGAAACAACTCCTCAACCCGAAGTTCGTCAAAGGGCTTGACGAAAACGGCGTTAATTTCAATGCCCATAATCAGCTCAGGAGCAACCTTGTCGAACAGGACCCGATGCTGATCTCGGAGGGCGTATATCCACGCCTGAAAATCCTCTGAGGAAGTGTTCAGCACACCCTTTAACATCTGAAGTTCGGGATGAAGGCTTGCAAGAGCCAAAAGCCGCTTCATCGTATCTTCCGGCAGGAATCGCAGCTTGAGGCGTGGCGTACCTTGCAAATAGGGAGTTGTAGTGGCCGACTCGATGTATTTAATTCCAAGTATTTTCTGGAACAGAAGCCTGAGCGACGCCTCGTCGAAGCTTCGCATGTGTATGAACTCGTATGGCAAGTCTTCTCGAAGATAAACCTCGAGGTCTTCCCGATATGGGACGCGAACGATAAGCACACCGCCGGGCCGCAAACAACTCAGAATTTTTTTACAGCAGTGATTGAGATCAAACACGTGCTCAAGCACATCACAGACAACGATTGCGTCGAAAAATCCGGTAGAATAAGGTAGATCTTCGATTTTTGAGAACGCGACTTTAATGCCCCTGCTCTTGGCGATAGAAAGATAATCGAGACTGATATCGACACCATATCTCTGGTATTCCGTTAGCGGCTCAAGCAATCTCCCCAAACCCACTCCGACATCCAATATGCGCGCGCCTTGCGCGACATGCTTCCTTATGTATTCTCGCGTGGATCGCTCCAAACTAACCCAGAGGTTCTCTTCCATGAACGGGTTCTCTTGGCTTTCAGTGATCTGCGAGACGTGATCAGTGGCGATATCTTCGTAGTTCTTAATATAAGCATCCCGCTCAGAAAATACCGGTATGTCATTCACCGTTGAAATCGGTTCTCGGCCATACAATTGACCCACAACGGAAAACATCTTTCTAGACTCCCTTGCGGAAATCCCATTCCGCACTATGGATAAAATTTGCGGAGATTGGGCTCATGGTTTCTTCCAATTCAACCTTGATCGAGAAACTGCGGCCCAACAAGTCATAGCGTGTCGCCGAATTGATCAATTCCAGTTCCGTCGCTTCTAGAACACTTATTCCCAAGGTATATTCACCAGGTCCCAACTGAACTGGATTCAAAACCATTTCCACGATCCGAACCTCTGACTCATTGATGCGAAACCGGTCGGGGGGGCTATAGATACGTACCACAACATTGCCAAGCAAATCGTTGATCGCAATGCCGTAGCGACAACAGAAGTCTGCCGAGACGTCTCCCACAAGCAAAAAAATAAATCTGGCAGGTCGAAGCGCAAGGAGCCTATTCTCAAAGCCGCGCTCTGTCTGTATTGAGAAACCAAGCAGCTTCACGCCATTTTCCGCATCCCATCTCGAGATACCGCCTGGCGCGACAAAACTGAACCCAGCAACATCAGCGGGCGAGTAATCGCGGAAAGCCGGCTGATTAGCATGCGGTAAGAACTCAGGAACCTGGAGCTTGATGTCATTAGAAAGGCTAAATCGCCTTGAGCAATTTGCGATATCGACCGCTTGGCCAAGTGGCAGATCGTTATCTCCTTTGAGTTCGGTCAGCGCCACTGGCGATTGCACAATATTCACCGGCAAAATACTTTGCAATCTGCCGTGCAAGGACTCTTCGTAAGCTTTCACGACGAGGAAAGACTCGCCACGCATCTTGATCGCCCCGCGCTCTAGCCAGATCGCTTCGTCGCAAAGTTCCAACACTTGCTGCATGGAATGTGAAACGAGCAACATCGTACAACCCGAACTGACCAATTTCTCAACCCGCACTTTCGACTTGGCGACGAAGTATGCGTCGCCAGCGCCTAACACTTCGTCAACAATCAAGATATCTGGACGAATGGCCGTCGCGGCCGCAAACATTAGACGCGCTTGCATTCCAAGCGAATAGGTCTTGAATGGCTGATCCAGAAAATCTCCGAGTTCACAAAACGCGATGATTCCGTCCATGGCCTGCTGGTAATCAGTCCGGGAAAGTCCGTTGTATTGCAGCGAAGCTTCGACGTTCTCGCGCCCAGTGTATTCAGGATGAAATCCCAGGCCGACATTCATCAAAGCCTGGACTCCGCCGTTAACTTCAACTTCACCATGAGTCGGCGTGAAGTTTCCGCAGATCAGTTTGAGAAGTGTCGTCTTGCCCGCGCCGTTACGACCAACGATACCAATCCTATGACCGCGCGGAACTTCGAGAGAGATGTTGCTTAATGCTGCAAATTCTTTGGCTTGGGTCTTTGTCTTGAAGCCGAATCTTTGCAGCCCAAGAACGTCGATCAGCTGGTCGCCTTGGCTACCATGCAATCGGTAGATTTTGGATACATCTTGCAGGCGAATCGCGAGAGGCTCATGCATAGTCGAAGAAGACATATTTTGCTCTCTGGAAGACGGAAAACCCCAACAAAAAACTGCCTAAACCGAGCACCGCCGCTCCAAGAGCAGGAATCGCATCGGGCCAGGTGCCATAACAGATCAATTGCTGGAAGGTGAGCACAAAGTACGACAGGGGATTGAGGTAGATAATTATTTTCAGGGACTCTGGAACCATTTCCGGCGTAAAGGCAAACGGACTCAGTACAGTCACCAGCATGATGACAAGCCCGATACTGTGTTGAATATCCCGTGCCACGAGAGACAGCAGGGACAGTATCCAACCAAACCCGATGGCAAACATCAGCAGCAGTACCCAAAAAACTGGTACGAGCAGCACGGCTTGCCAGCTTGTACGACCGAGCGCGAAACCAAACAGTAAGGTGATTGCCAAACCGAAAAGCGTTGGCACATGGGCGGACAATGCAGCACGCACGGGAATCAGTTCTGCCGGGAACACTGTGTTCAAGAGCAGGCTTTTGTTGCCCGTCAACGAACCAGTTGCTGCGACCAAGGCCTGACCAAAAGCCAGAAGCGGAACCATGCCCGAGAAAACCAGAAGCGTGTAGGTGAATTCCGTCAGGCCGGACGGGCGAACCTTGAAGATAACTGTGTAGAGCCCCGCATAAATCCCGAGTTGCAGGAGAGGAAACAGGATGGCCCAAAAAACACCGAAGACCGAACCCGTGTACTGCTGGCGCACGTCATGAATAACTCCTTCGAGCATCCGTTGGCGGTAACCACCGAGGACCTGGAGCGAGCGAAAAATCCCTAGCTTCGCATTCATAGCGGCTTGCTCCGCCCAAGAGAACGCCAATTGATGAAGTCCAGCAGACCACTCTCGAGGTGAATCTCGGCAGAGAACCTGATTTCGCCTCTGGCTCGCTCGGTTGCACCCACGCGGTTCTTTACGAACTGCCTGCTGGCCGACTCGAAGCGTGCCCCCAGCTTCAGCGGATGCTTGTCGGTCAATTGCTGAGCCAGCGTGGCAATCGATGTTTTGATGCCCGTACCAACGTTGTAATACCGGTCGCTCACATCGGACTCCATGGCCAACAAGTTGGCGCGCGCACAATCCCGGACATCGACAAAGTCATAGGCCTGCGAACCATCTCCATGAACGATTGGCTGCTCGCCTTCATCCATTGCATTCAACATACGAACGATCACGCCGACATAGGCACCCTTGTCGTCCTGCCGCGGACCGTAGACATTCATGTAGCGCAAGCCAACGTACTCGAATCCCCTGCCCTTGTGAAGTTCCCGGTTATGGAGAGCACGCAACAGCATCTCCCCACAGACCTTGCTGGCACCGTAAAACTCTTGGCAGTTGAATGCATGATCCTCGTCCATGGGCTCTGCAACTGCATCTCCATAAACCGAAGCCGAAGAAGAGAAGACCAATTTCTTGACACCTGAAGCGATAACCGCCTCGATCACATTCATCGTGCCAGCCACGTTCACGTCGAACGCCGATCGCGGGTACTCGTGGCACTGGAGCAACCAGAGTGCAGCCAGGTGAAAGACACCGTCCATGTCCTCCATGGCTTTGAGAAGGGTGTCGAAATGGAGGACATCTCCCCCGTCCGCAAAGATTTCCGCGCGCGGATCGGTCAGCGCCTGCGTGAGGTTTTCTCTCTTGCCACGAGAAAAGTTGTCGTAAACGCGCACATGCGCAGCGCCACCAGCCAGAAGCTGGTCAACAACGTGGGAACCGATGAACCCGGCACCGCCAATCACAAGAAATCGGCCACCACTCACTTGCACCTTCAGGTCCTCGCCTGCGCCATCAGCTTGTCGTGCTTGGCAATGCTGCGCTTGATCAGTTCCTGATTGGCCTTGGTCCATTCGACGGTGCGGCGCAATCCTTCGCGAATGTCGACCTGCGCGGCGAAGCCAAGCTCGCGCGCAGCCTTCTCGGTGGAGGCGAAGCGCTTGCCGGAACGATCCCAGTCGCGCGCTGGCCTGAGATCCAGCGGCGCGGTATTGCCGGTGTACTGGTTGATGATTGTTGCCAACTCGAGGATGCTGGTTTCTCGCCCGGTCGCGAGGTTATAGACTCCCCCTGCGGCGCCCTTCAGCGCACAAGCCATCAACCCGCGCGCCATATCCTTGACGAAGATGAAATCACGGCTGGCATTGCCCCCGTTGTCCAGCGGCAAGGCCTCACCGTTCAAGGAGCGCCAGATGAAAGTCGGCGTCACGTTGCGCCAGACGGTGTGGACCGTGCCCCGCCACTGCCCGGCGCCGAGAATCTCGCGGGGGCCGAAGACGTTGGAGAAGCGGGCTCTTACAAACGGCAGCCTGTGCTGCTGGAAGTAATAGTTGCCGTACAACTCGCCGATGATCTTGGAAATGGAGTACGGACTGTCGTGGTAGAGGGTGACCGGCTGATCTTCCGTCGTTGCCGTCGGGGCGTCGTAGGTCTTTTCTGCTACCGCGCAGGCCGCTGCCGCGTAAACGACCTTCTTGAGGCGTTTGATTTCCTTCAGGCGGTCGAAGAGCTTGAGCGACGTGTAGGTGTTGTTGTCGTGGTCGGCAAACGGGTCGGCTATGGACGACTGGTTGCCATGGAAGCAGGCCAGGTGGAAGGCATAGTCCAGATCACCCGGAAGCCCCGCCAGGATGCGGTCATCGGTGATCGAACCGAAGACGAAACGAACGCACGAATCAGCGGGAATGTTCGAAACATCGGAGGAAATGAGGTTATCCACAACGATGATTTCGCGCGGATCCTGCGGGAGAATCTGATGCACCAAGTTGCTGCCGACAAAACCAGCGCCGCCGACCACCAGTACCTTTGCTCCTGAAAACGTTCCATCGCTCATGACTGATAACCCTGCTTACTTGGTTTGCGTTGGCGCCTTGAGATGTGAGAACACATCGGAAATGCCGTGCTTGTCGTACCAGGCCAACTGACGGTTGATAGTCTCGGCAAAGCCGACCATGGCTTGCCATCCGAACGCCTTCAAGGTCTCTCGGGCATCGAGCGAAACCACCGGTACGTCATCGGCTGCCGGCGGGACAACCGGAACCTCCTTGCGCCCCAGGCCAAGGTAATCGGTGACTAGATCGAAAATTTCCTCGATCGAATGCGCTTCGCCGCTGGCGATGTTGTACACCCCTGTGGGCGAATCGGGCTGGATCGCGATATCCATGAACGCCAGGAAATCGGACATATCGAGAAAATCACGCGAGGTATCCGAGCAGAAACAGTTCTGGCCCGCCTTCAGGCGCTTGTAGAAGGTGGGGATCGGGCCGATCGCCAGGCGCGGGCCGGTAACGTTGGCGATGCGCAGGGACAAGGTCGGTACGCCGGAGAGCAGCATGAACTGCTCTCCGGCCGTCTTGGTGATGCCGTAACTGGTGAATGGCGCCGTCGGGTGGCTCGCCGGAATCGGCAACTGTTGCGGGCGGCCGTAGCAAAGTGCCGTCTGGAAGTTGATCAGGCGCTTGGCATCGCATGCCTTTGCCGCCCGGGCAACGTGGGCGCTGCCGATGACATTTGTCCGCGAGTCTTCAACCCAGTCGTCGGGATCCTTGTAGGCCGCAGCGGCATGGATGACGACCTCCGGCTGAAACTGCGCAAAGCACGCGTCGACCAGCGCTTGATCGACAATGCTGCCTTCCTTGACAGCCAAGCCGGGTATCTCGGGCACGACCTCGCGTTTGCCGGTAGCGAAATTGTCGATCACGAATATCTCGTGGCCTTGCGGCAACCAGTGTTCGATCAGGTTGGAGCCGAGGCAGCCGGCACCGCCGGTAATCAGGATACGCATCGGACCCCTCGCTTACTTCTTGCCTTCGAGACGCAGGTGCGTGTATTCGCCCAGCGTACCGTGCTTCTGGTAATAAGCCATGGCCGCCGAAACGGTCTCTTGCAGGGGAGTGAATTCGATCACCCCGAAATCCTCGAAGGTGCGACTGGGGTCAAGAAGGATGGAGAAGACGTCATCCGGGCCAAGTTCCTTGACTTCGGCCTTCGGCTTGCCGGGCACATCCAGCGCCGTAACGACCGCATCGTATAGTTCCTGAATGGCTACATCAGCGCCAGACGAGAAGTGGTAGGCGCCATGCCCGACGCCATCGATTGCCTTGAGGACAACCCGGGCCAGGTCCTTGACGAAAACGAAGTCGCGGCGGGCATTGGTGACGAAGCACTGCTTGCCGTCCTTCAGGCGCTGGTAGAAGATTGGCAGCGGGCCGGCGACATTGCGCGGGCCAACCACGTTGGCAAGGCGGAAGGTGACGTAGTCAACACCCGACAGTTCCAGATAGAACTCGTTCGTGGTTTTCGATATCGAGTAGCTGCTGCTGCCGGGGAAACGCGGGTGGTCGAGGCGGATCGGCTGCTGCATGGGCTTGAGGCCGTAGCAAAGTGCAGTCTGAAAGTAAATGAACCGCCCCACGCAGTGCTTTTTGGCCGCGTCGACGACATTGGCGCCACCGACGCAGTTGGTCAGCGTGTCGTTGTACCAGTCATCCGGATCCTTGTAGGAGGCGGCGGCATGGACGATGGCATCGGGCTTGAGATCGCCCACCAGTTTGTCGACAACGGCCTTGTCGGCAATCGTGTCGATAACGACGGTCAGGTTCGGGTGGTCTTCCAGATGCTCGCGCCGACCGGTGGCGAGGTTGTCGATCGCGACCACTTGGTCGCCGCGCGCGAGGAGCATTTCCACCACATGGGAACCAATTTGGCCAAGGCCGCCGGTTACGAGTACTTTTTTCATGTCCGTCCTCCGATTGCTGATGATTGATCTGAACTTTGGACGATGCGGGACACGATGTGCCGTGCCGCATTGCCATCACCGTAGGGTGATTTTGCCAAGGGCGGTAGTTTGCCTTGCATGCTGTCTTGGAAGGCCTTGTCGATTGCCATCGCAGAAGCGCCGACCAGGCGATTCCAGCCCAGATCGACCGTTTCCACCCACTCCGTTTCATCCCGCATGGTTATGCATGGAACACCATAGAAGAAGGCTTCCTTCTGCACCCCGCCGGAGTCGGTCAGGATGACCTTGGCTGCCTGCTCCAGTGCGACCATATCCAGGAAGGGGACGGGGTCGACCACCTTGACGTTTCCGAGCTTCTTGTCCAGTCCGCTATCGGCAAGTAGTTTGCGGGTACGCGGGTGGATCGGAAGAACGACGGGCAAGCTCGCGGATATTTCAGCGAGGGCTGTGACGATTTCCCCGAGGCGATCCGGGTCATCGGTATTCTCGGCGCGGTGGCAGGTCGCCAGTGCGAACGCCCCTTCAACAAGGCCCAGTGAAGCAAGGGCTGCGCTCTGCTTCCTGGCTCGCTCGCGATAAAACAAGGCGACGTCGAACATCACGTCACCGACGCTTTCCACGCCCGCAGAGACTCCCTCGTTGGCCAGATTGGCTACGGCCGCAGAGCTCGGGCAGAACAGCAGCGTCGAGAGGCGGTCGGCAACGATCCGGTTAATCTCTTCCGGCATGCGCATGTTGAAGGAACGGAGCCCGGCTTCTACATGTGCGACGGGGATGTGCAGCTTCGCGGCGGCTACCGCGCCGGCGAGAGTCGAGTTGGTGTCACCGTAGATAAGCACCCAGTCCGGCTTTTCTTCGAGGAGAACCCTCTCCACCGCCTCCAGCATGCGACCGGTCATGGCACCGTGATGCCCGCCGGATATCTCCAGGTTGTATTTCGGGTGGGGGATGTCCAGTTCTTCGAAGAAGACCGTGGACATGTTGTCATCGTAATGCTGGCCAGTATGAACCAGGATTTCAGTCACCCGGTCGGCGAATTCGTTGCGCAGGCACCGGGAAACGGCTGCCGCCTTGATGAACTGGGGCCGGGCGCCAACGATGGTGACGATTTTGATCACTTGTTTAGTGCCTCGATCATCAGCACGACGATTTTGTCCTGCTCCCGCTGCGAGAGATCGGCGCTCATCGGTAGGCTCATGACCCTGCCGGCCATGGCATCCGACGACGAGACATTACTGCTGATCCTGCTCAGCGCCTGATAGGCCGACTGACGATTCAGCGGAATGGGGTAATGCACTGCCGTCGGCACCCCTGCCGTCTTGAGTTTTTCCTGAACCTGTTCGCGGTTCTCGACGAAAACGGTGTATTGCGCGAAGACACTGGTCCGGTCAGGACGCTGAGTAACCGTCGGCACCTTGCCGGCAAACAGTTCGTTATAGCGTGCACCGATTCTAAGGCGCTGTTCGACTTCCCACTCGAAGCGCTCCAGCTTGCCCAGTACCACGGCACACTGCAGGGTATCCATGCGGCCACCGACGCCTATGCGGGTGTGCACGTAACGCCTTTCCTGGCCGTGCACACGGATCTCGCGCATGGCCTTGGCCAGCTTGTCGTCACTGGTGAAGATTGCCCCGCCATCGCCATAGCAGCCGAGCGGCTTGCTCGGAAAGAAACTGGTGCAACCGATGGTGGATAGATTGCAGCTCTTTCGGCCCTTGTACTCGGCGCCAAAGCTCTGGGCGGCATCCTCGATGACCGTCAGGCCGTGCCTGTCGGCGATGGCGTTGATTTCTTCCATATCCGCCGGTTGGCCATAGAGGCTGACCGGCATGATGGCGCGGGTCCTGGGGGTGATTGCGACTTCGATCTTCCTGGCGTCGATGTTGCAGGTATCCGCTTCGATATCGACGAAAACTGGCGTCGCGCCGAGCAAGGCGATGACTTCGGCGGTGGCAACGAAGGTGAACGGAGTGGTGATGATTTCGTCGCCCGGCTTGACATCGATGGCCATCAGGGAAATAAGCAGAGCCTCGGTACCGGAGGCGACCGTAATGCAGTGTTTCGCCCCCGAGTATTCGGCCAGCTTGCCTTCCAGTTCAGCCACTTCGGGGCCCATGATGTACTGGCCGTGGTGGAGTACGCGATGGACGTTGCGCTCCAGTTGCGGGCGCAAATTGTCTTGCTGCCCGGCCAGATCGATAAAGCTTAGGGGTTTCGCCTGCTGTGGAGCCTGGAGGTATTGCTGCGGAGTGATGGTGTGCTGCGGGTAGCGTTCGCACAGCTTGCCGTCACGTGTCAGAAGCTTGATGCTGTCCGCCGTAAAGCGTGAAAGCGCACGGACAAGTTGCTCGTCTTCAGGATCCTGGCTGTCAAACACATTGCCTTCTCCCGCTAAAGAGGCAAGCCAGTGTTTATCCTGCGCGAATACTTTCAACGCGCGCCGGGCGAGAGCGGCGCAGTGACGTTTGTCGATCTGCGTATTTTGAGCTTCCGCTTTGCGCATTACCTCTCGTACCATGTTGAATTCCATGGTTTGCACGCTGCCTGCATAGAGCCAAAGTTTTGCGCCTTGATCTTTGCAATGTTGCAGGGCTGCCGCTGAAATTGGCGCAAAGGGCATGCGATTAGCGCATACGTCAAGCACGATATTGACATCGATGAGTAAGTCCATGGCTTTAAACCGGGCGCCCCTGTTCTTTGCGAATTTGTGCCCGAAGGTCAATGGCCTCCAGGCGCTCTTGGTACTCTGCGCCTAATTCCGGCAAATCTGCATCGGGTGGCAACGGCGCATTGAGAATGGATTTGTACTGTTCAAGCATGGCCTGGCCCCGCGAGATGGTTTCCGTGGGCAAATTGTATTGAGGTATTTGCGAATCTATTTCATCATCCGGCACATCGACGATCACGCGAACATAGTCATGCTTGAGGCGTAACGGTTGCATGAATTCAATGCGACCGTGGCTATAGATGGCTTCAACTTGCATGATCCGTCCTTTGCATGAATGAGGGTGCTATCTTGAACTGCATTGCTTACGCCATTAGCGAGACTGGCCCTTGCCGCGCAAGGCCTCCGAGTCCCGAGGCGCTGTTTAGCCAGCCCTTCAGGTCGATTAACTGGATTTCCGTGGCTTCTCTCAATGCCGTGATTTCATGACGATTGCTGCGGCGAGGGCTCGCGAGGTGGTCCACTTGCCGCCGAAGACATTGATCAGCCTGCCCTGACGTTCGATGACCGATTCCCGACTGGCTGAAGAGAAATCGGATTTGCTCGCGACGATCGGACGGATGCCGGCAAAGCTGCTAATTATATCCTGACGCGACATCCCTCTACTAAAGCAACGGTTGTAGTTGGCGATGAGATAGTCGATTTCCTCGTTGCTCGGCGCGCAATGATCGGGGTCGGCCTGACTGACTTCAGTGGTGCCCAGCAGGGTGTTTTCCCCGTGCGGGAGAACAAACAGGATGCGTTTTTCGCCGGGTACCTGCAGAACGCAACCCTGCTCGCGCTTGCCGGGCACGACGATATGGCTGCCGCGGATCAGCTCAAGCCGGTAGGCACTGGTCACGCCTGACCTGGCGAGTAGTCTCTCCGCCCAGGGGCCAGCCACATTGACGACACGGTCGTAACAGGCTTCGGATCCGTTCGTAGAAACTTCTCCCGTTGCGGGGTCGACCTTGAGAACGGGGGTCCATTCGTGGATTCTGGTACCCGATTCCCTGGCTCTTTCTGCGGCCCACAAGCCGAGTTGGTAGTCATCCATTCGGGCATCCCAGTATGCGTAGGCACCCAACAACTGGTCGCGTTTCAAGCCCGGAAAGCGTTCGGCAACCGCGTCGGCACTGTACCAGCGGCCACGCGGGAACCCGGATCCCGTTGCCAGCAGATCGTAGAGCCTGATCCCCGCCCCGACCAGCCACTTCGCTCGCTCACCGTTGCGGTAGATCGGGATCAGCAACTCGAGTGGCCGAGTCAGCTGCGGCGCCTGCGTGATCCACCAGGAGCGCTCCTGCAGCGCCTCGCGAACCAGCCTCAGATGACCATGTTCGAGGTAGCGCAAGCCGCCATGCAACATCTTGCTTGAGGAGCGGCTGGTGGCGGACATCAACTGGCCTTTCTCGTACAGATCAACGGCTTCACCGCTTCGGGCAAAGGCCCAGGCGGTCATGACACCGTTGATTCCACCGCCAATGACTGCAACCTTCATTCAACCGCCAGTGTCGTCCCCGTCAGTTTGTAGGTCTTCCCCGTCACCGGGCATCGTGCGACCCCTTCTCCCTCTAGGGGCAGCCCAAGACGTTCCCCATGCTCACTTATCCAGCCGATCTGCCTGGCTGGCACACCGGCCATCAGTGCATAGGGCTTGACGTCACGATTGATCACCGCACCAGCGGCGACAAAGGCGAAATCGCCAACCGTTACACCGCAGACAATCGTACTGTTCGCCCCAAGCGTTGCGCCCCGCTTGATCGTCGTCTGGCGATACTCATCCTTGCGCGTGACCGCCGACCGCGGGTTGTAGACGTTGGTGAAGACCATGCTCGGGCCACAGAAAACGTCGTCCTCGATATGCACGGCATCGTAGATGGAGACGTTGTTCTGCACCTTGACGTTGTTGCCGATGGTCACGTCATTGCCGACGAAGACGTTCTGGCCGAAGGAACAGCCTTCCCCGATCCTGGCCCCGGCGCTAATGTGGGCGAAGTGCCAGACGCGGCTGCCGTCGCCGATTTGAGCGCCCTGATCGACGATCGCAGATGGATGGATGGTCACCGTCATGATCAGTAATCCAGAGGCAACGCTATACGTTTGCCGTCACGAGCAGCAAGGTATGCGGCAATCAGTGTTTCGAGCGACTTGAGACCTTCACGGCCATCGGTCTCCGGTTCTGCTTCGCCGCGCATGACCCTGATTACGTTGTCGTAATACAGAGGATGGCCGAACCCATAGACCGATGTTGTCTCGTAATTGGCTGCCGAAATTTTTTCGTCTTCCGGCAGTTGCTCGGCGAATTCCCAATGCTGGATTTCGTTGACCGCGACGCCGCCGATACGCACCGTCCCTTTCTCACCCAGAATCGTGATGCTGCCTTCAAGGTTCTTCGGGTAAGTCAGCATGGTGACGTTCATCGAACCGAGCGCCCCAGAACGCCAGCGAATGCTCAAGACGCCGCTATCCTCGACCTGGATATCCCGCTCCAGCGTGGCTGTATAGGCCTGGATGCTCTCGATGGGACCGATCAACCAGTCGAGCAGGTCGACGTAGTGGCTTGCCTGGTTCATGAAGGCGCCGCCGTCGTACTCCCATGTGCCTCGCCACTTTGCGCTGTCGTAGTATTCCTGTGGTCGGGTCCAGAAGACGTTGATATTGACCATGTAGATGCGACCAAAGCGCTTCTGCTCGACAGCACGCTTGAGCAGCTGCAGCGTGGCATTGCGGCGGTTCTGCTTGACGACGAACATCCTCACTCCGGCTTCGTCGCATGCCTTGACCATTCGCAAGCCATCGTGCCACCGTGTCGCCATCGGTTTTTCAGTCATGACATGGCGACCGGACTCGGCGATTTCTACTGACTGTTGTGGATGCAGACCGCTGGGCGTCGCCAACACGACCATATCGGCAGTACTTGTCTTCAGCATTTCAGTCAGGCTTGAGTGCCCCTTCGCCGCCGTGCGCTTGACGGCCTTGTCGAGCGCTATCGGATCGACATCGCAGACGTCTACGATTTCAACGCGGTCCGCGTGTTGTTCCATGGCGCCAAAGTGGTTGGCGGAAATTCGTCCGCAGCCAACGAGGGCCAGGCGAATCTTGCGATCGGTAATGACGGGATAGTTGCGCATGGTATTCGCTGATATCCAAAGACTACGGTTGGAAGGCGGTGAAACCAGCCGCTGCTGCCTTGTAGCGGCAATGGATGCACTTCATGTTGCCGAGCGCAGGCGTCCTGCCCACGCGTCGCGTTCGCAGCCCACCTCGTGCAAGTCGGCGCTAGCCTTCATGCGCGGCGGCGCTACAGTGAGCGAATCAACGGGATTGAGCAGATTTATCGCGTCCAGGCGGATTTCGTGTTCCTGCGCCACATCATCTGAACCGGCCCATGGGCCAGGTGCCGCGGCCTCGCCGCTCTACCAGGTTGCCAGTTCAGAGACGCTGCCCATGGAGCTAACCCTCTTAAAACCACAATTTTAGCGTAGACGCCTCAGCTTTTCGGAACGGGCGGAGAGGAAACAGCAGTTCTCATTTCAAACCCAGGCAAGGCGGCTGTTGGCGTAGGTTGGCGCA
>ERZ761603.2127-NODE-2127-length-14009-cov-8.627705_pt1 | contig 14009 bp, 10 predicted proteins | sample MGYA00511879_ERZ761603 | MGnify/ENA primary metagenome ERZ761603 (study PRJEB28899, sample SAMN02850040) | bioreactor sludge metagenome | biome: EBPR Sludge; feature: EBPR Bioreactor; material: flocular biomat | place: Australia: Thorneside Wastwater Treatment... | reverse complement strand
GGAACATCTCCACCGGGCGCTCGAAGATGTCCTCGTAGCGCACCTGGATCCACTGTTCGGGGGACAGCGCCTTGGCCGCGTCGAGCGCGAGGCGGTTGGCGCTGATCCACTGGAAGGCGCACACCTCCTCGAGCGAGGCGGCGTTGTAGTCGCGCCAGCCAGGCGGCAGGAAGAAGTGCCACTCGTGGAACTCGCCGCCGTTGATCGACACCGGCACCGGAGAGGGGCCGAAGAACTTCTCCAGCCCGAAGCCGCCGTCGGTGCGCCCCAGCCGCCAGCCGTCGATCATCGAGCTGATGTTGTCGCGGCCGTCGCGGTGGATGAAGACGAAGCGCGCGCGCGGGAAGAGGGCGTGCAGGTAGCCCACGCGCAAGGTGTTGATGCAGGTCTTGTCCAGCACCAGCCCGGCGCCGAGGCGGGCGTAGAAGTAGGCGAGGGCGCGGTCGCGGTGTTCCGGCACCGCGTGTTCGGGGCCAGCGGCCTCGGACGTCCAGCCGTTGTTGAGGGGACCGTACAGCCCGTCCCAGAACTGCGGCAGCTCGTAGTCGAAATGCAGGAAGTCACCGGAGGCCGCGAGCGTCTCGAAGGTGATCGTGGTGCCCGAACGCGAGCACCCGATCAGGAAGACGGGATCGGGTATGGCCGGGCGGGTGAGCGCCCAGAACTTCTCGCGCGCCTGCAGGCGCAGGTGTTCGATGTTCTTGGCGCGGATCTCCGGGTCCAGGAGTTTGCTTGCCTTTGCGAAGATGGCCATGGGAATCGGTCAGCTCTGTGCGCGTTTCTGGAATCGGAGATCCTTCGGGTGAGGATTGCGCCGCGCCTGAATCTTTTGATGCACCTGGTTGGCGAGGCGCTCGATCCAGGGTTGTCGTCTGATCGGATAGGCTAGATCGTAGCCGCAGGCTTGCAGCGTATCTCCCGCTACCGACTCGAATGTACGAATCTGCCGCGGGTTCATCGCAGTGCGCCATTTCTCGCGATTCTGCTTCTGAAGTCCCTGCTTCAAGAGCGGTGTCTTGGTATTCGGATCCCGCGACTTCTGGAAGTCGATGACCGTTTCGCTGAACGGTTCGCCGAGGAAATCGCAGAGCCGGGCCACATTCCGTGCCGGATCATCGAGGATGTCCTCATAACGCAGTTCGAGATACTGCGACTCCGGTAGTTCGCCCCCTGCTTTTCTACCCGCCTCGACATATCGTTTCCAAAGTCGCGCGCCGGCATCGAAATTGAATACACGAATGTCTGCCGCCCTTTCGAGCATTGAAAGCACGGCGTCGCGACCATCGCGAATGATGTGTACGAATTGTGCGTCCGGATAAATCCGGTGCAGCGTGTTCATGTGGTGAATGTAGTACGGCGTCTTGTCCAGCCAGCGCGACTTCCCTTCGCCCTCCGCGTTGAGCAGGAACAAGGCCTCTAGCACTTGAGGCATCCGAGTCGCACCACGCGCGTGGATGCTGGCGGCGACCGTGTCGACATCGAATTTCAGGCCATGGAAGTCGGTATCCAGAAATTCAGCCCACCTTTCGTGCATGTAGCGAAGCAGGGCGCGGAGACTCTCGATGTCTGACAAATCGCCATATTTGTCCGCACTCTGAAGAAGTGGGATGAAGAAATGCGACTCACCGGTTGGCGACGAGATATTCGGATGGGAGCGCAGCATGCGCTGAAGCAGCGTTGTGCCAGACCGCGGAGCGCCAACGACGAAGATAGGGGCGTCTTTGCTCATTTATTGTCGACTCCTGCTGCACGGTATCCAAGCATTGTTCCAATCATGTGAGCCAGATTCATCTGCTGCCGAAAAGCCCAGTCCGGTCCCTTGGTAATGGCTTGCGCGAGATACTTTCCGATCCCCCGCCCGAGTTGCGCGAAGTAAAAGCGTGGCACACCGAACCAGCGGTTTGCATAGGCCTTGTCGTCGTGGAATGCCCGCTGATAACCCGCATTGAAATGGATGGTCCGGAAATAGCGCTTTTCCAACTGGAAGGGCATGACCTGGTGGTAAACGATCGCATTGGGCGCATAGAAGATCCGCACTTCGCCGCTTGCGGCGAGGCGATGGAAGTAATCCGTTTCCGCGCCTTTGAACAGTTCCGAGCGTTTGCGGCCAGCGCCCTTGCGGCCGAGCTTCGGGTTGAAGTAGCCGATGCGGTCCACCACCCGGCGATGGAAGGCCATGTTGCCGCCGAAGGGATAACGCTGGCGCCCGTCGAGCCGCTGCGGCTCGTCGCCGAAATCCTGATAGCCGAGAAAGCCCATCATGTCGGTATCGGGCCGGATCCACTTCGGCAGGACGACCGACGGGTCGAGATGAATTCGTCCGCCGACGGCATCGGCGTCGTTTGCCTCGAAGGCGTCCAGAAGGCTTGCCAGCCAGATCCTGGACACGAGGATGTCGTCATCGACATAGGAGAACCAGGTGCTGCTCGATTCGCGGATGCCGGTGTTGCGTGCGTAGTTGAGCCCTTGCTCGGTCTCCCGTGCGTAGCGGATCTTGATCGGGAGTTTTTTCGCGAGGTCGGCGACCACCTGCGGCGTCTCGTCCGACGAATTGTTGTCGACGACCAGCACCTCCCAGTCGCGGCCTTCCACGCCCTGCTGCGCGGCGAGCGCCTCCAGGCAGCGCGGGAGGTTGGCGGCGCGGTTATAGGTGCAGATGATGACGGTGAATTCCATTCGTGATCCTCAGATGCCGAGTCTGGCCGCGAGTCTGCGCGCCAGGTAGCGCAGCGGGTAGGTACGGCTCGCCTCGTTTGTCCCGAACTTCAGCTTCTGCTTGAACTGCCAAAGGCGGTCGGTGCCGAAAACGTCGATGCGCCGCAGCAGGAAGGGGTCTTCTCCCGAGCGATTGAAACCGGAACGCGTCGAGCAGGCGCTGGCATAGCCTGCGAGCGCGACCTCGTCCCGCAGCTGTGGCGTGAAGCGGCCGAAGGGGTACGCGAAGTGCTCGACCGCCTTGCCCAGCGCGTCCTCGAGGCGGTGTTTGCTGCCGTGGATCTCTTCGCGCGCGACCTCAGGCGGCACGTCTGGCAAGGACACATGCGAGCGGGTATGGCTGCCGATCGTGAAGCCGGCCTGCTCGAGTGCATGGAGCCCGCTGGCCGGAAGAATTGCGCGCTCCGGAAAGCCGCGCCTCGACATCCAGTCGTTCGTTTCGCCGAGTTTGTCCGAGAGCGCGAACATGGTCGCGGGGAACTTGTGGCGCTGGAGCACGGGGGCCGCATGCTCAAGCACGCAGGCGAAACCGTCATCGAAGGTGATGTGCACGGTCTTGTCGGGAATCGGGACCTCGCCCTTCACACCTGCGCAGAGCTGTGCGATCGAGATGGGTGTGTAACCCGACGTCGATAGCCATTCGATTTGTGCGGCGAAATCGTCCGGCGTCGTGCAGAAGCGGTGTTCCTTGTCCGAGCGCGGCGTGTCCACAAGGTGGTACATGAGGATGGTCGCGCGGCTCATGCCGTCCACCTGCTCGTGTCGATGACGTACATCTGGCGGCTGCCTTCGTGGACCGAGTCGATGCACACCTGCCGGCCGTCCCGGCTCCAGCGTGGATGGAGGTCGCAGCGGATCTCGCCCCACCACTTCGATTTTGGCGAGTGGGCGCGGGCGAGGTCGATGCGCTTGCCCTCGGGCCAGCTCAGGAGCATCAACGTGCGCATCTGGTGGCGGTCGGGATAGGTGTCGTTGAGCACCCAGCGGCGGTCGGGCGAGAAGGTGTCGTGGCCGTCTTCGGTCAGCACGCCCTCGCCGAAAACCTCGTAGCTGCCGTCGCGGACATCCACGAGCAGGAAGCGCTCGCCGCCCTCGCGCCGACGTGCCCACACCAGCAGGTGGTCTTCGTCCAGCCAGTCGTAGTGCGAGACGCGCCCGGTGTCGAGGGCGCAGAGAAGCTCGGCGCCGTCCGGACGGCAGGTGTACAGGCGCACGCCCCAGCCACCTTCGCCTTCGCGCCAGAGATGGAAGAAGGCGATGCGGCTGCCCTGCGGACTGGGCTGGATGTGGTTGAGCCAATGGAACTGACCGGCCATTGCGGGCTTGGGGTCGCGCCGCGCGAGCTGGTCGAGGCTCACGACGAGTTCGCTGCGACCCGAAGACAGATCGACGAGGTGTATCCCATCCGCGGCCGGGTGATGCTCCGCCGCCCAGGGATCATCAATGCCTGCGTAGCCGTAGCCGGGTCGGTGGGTGGCCAGCCGGGCGAAGTTCAGGCTCCAGGCCTGCTTGCCATCCGGAGCGAGCGCGTAAAGCGGGCGCTCGTAACACTGGAGTTCGCGCCCCGACACATCGCGCACGATGCCGACCGCCTTCCCCTCGCGGCGGTCGTTGTGGACGAAGGTACGCTCCGGGTCCGCCGGATGCCAGGCCAGCATCGTGCCCTGCTGCCAGTTCCATGCCCGGCTGTCGGCCAGGGGCTCGAAGCGCCTGTCGTCAAGATGGACGATGCCGACCCGAACCTGGTCGTCCGCCGTCGGCGCGCGGTCGTTGAAGTCGGCCTCGTGGGCGAGCATCAAGGTCTGCGAGGCGTTCCACGGCGATTTCTCGTAGTAGCCGAAGAAGTGGTGTTTGGGGCCGCGAGTGACGGGCTGAAGCAGGTTGTCGGCCCGCCCGTGGTGCAGCCAGCGATAGAGCCCGGGATGCGTGCCGCGGAGTCGACCTTCGACCACAGCTTCCAGCTTTTGCCGAACACGCCACGGCAGCAGGGGCGCGGCGAGTAGAGATGGATAGAGCCCCTTCATCGGCTTTCATGCCCCCGAATCAGCTTTACGTATAGATCCTGCGGCAGAAGCGCGGGCAGAAGGTATTTGAGATCGGAGATCTTCCAGCCGCCGTTTCGCAGTGCCTTGCGGAAAACGTGCCACGCCGTGACCAGATCGCGCTGCCAGTAGGCCTGGTAGCCGCGTTTCAGGTAGGCGCCGTCCACGAGCTGCTTCAGCCGTTTCGCGCCCAGGTGCGCGACCAGGGCCGGCGCGCTGGCGATGAACTTCTTCTTCACCTGCAATGTGTTCTCGGCCTGGATCCATTGTTTCGACGTGATCTGCCCGCTGACCTTGTGGCGATAGAAGGCCATGACCTCGGGCACCAGCACGATCCGGTTCGCGACGCCGATGCGAAGCCACAGGTCGTAGTCCATGCAGGTGCGCCAGTGGGTGTCGAATCCGCCGACTTTTCGCAGGACCTCGCTGCGCGTCAGTGCGGCGTGGATCGGCCATGGCGATGCTGCGCGCAAAAACTGCTCCGCCTTGTCGCCCTGCTCGTAGTCCGGCGGCACATAGGGGTCGTTGCTGCGATGGACGGCACCGACGTTTTGCCAGCCGCAGTAGGCGAGGGCGGCGTTCGAGGCCGAAAGGGCCGCGTGCAGCTTCTCGATGCAGTCGAGGGTCCACCAGTCGTCGGCATCGAGGAATGCGATGAATTCCCCGCGCGCCTGCTCCATGCCGAGGTTGCGAGCCGGATAGGGCCCCTGGTTCTGCTGGCGGAACAGGCGGATTCGCCCGGGGTGCGCCTCGATCAGATGCTCTGCAAGCGCAATGCTGCCGTCGGTGGAGCCATCGTCGACGATGATGAGTTCGACCGCCGGGTAGCTCTGCCCCATCACGCTCGCAACGGCTTCCTCCAGATAGGGCTCGGCGTTGTAGCTGGGCATGATGACCGACACCAGGCCAGGTTCGATCTGCGGCGGGAGCGGCGTGTTTGTCATGTCTGCATCAATAGTAGGGAAGGGCATGCTCGACCACCTTCTGCCAGGTGAAGCGGCGGGCGAAGCTGCGGCAGGCGTCCCGGTCGAACCGGCGCGCGCCTGCCAGGAACTGCCGCAAGGCCTGCTCCAGGGCGTCGACCGTGGGCTGCTCCACGAACATGCCGGAGACGTCGTCCTCGACCGCCTCGGCTGCGCCTGCGAGGCGCGCCGCCAGGCAGGGAACGCCGCTCGCCGCCGCTTCGAGGTAGACAATGCCAAACCCTTCGTGGCTGTTCGGAATGATCGAAGACGCGAGTATGAACAAATCGGCCGATGCGTAGTGCGCATGCAGCACGTCCGCCGTGACAAATCCTGCGAATTCCACGCGGTCGCCGAGGCCGAGCTCGTTGCTGAGCGCTTGCAGGCGAGCTCGATCCGGGCCGTCGCCGATGACCGTGTAGCGGAACTGGAACCCGCGCAGTCGTGCAAGCGCGCGCAGGACCGCTTCGACATTCTTGCGTGGCTCGGAGAGGCGACAAACGGTGAGGAGACGGGCGACGCCGTCAGCGGCGGGAGCCCGTTGAATGTCGAAGAACTTGGGCGCCACGCCCACGTAGGCCACCGAGGTCTTGCCGATACACGCCGGTATGCGCTGCAGGAGTGCTTGTTCGGTAAATCGACTGTTGGCCAGGATCTGGTGCGCCCTTGGCAGGGTTCTCCTCATCAGCTTGTCGGTTCGGTCGATCCAGTAGGGGCGTAGCCAGCGCGGCTGCCGTTTCTCGAAGCGCCACGCGCCGGGAATCCGCTTCCAGTCGAGTTGGGCCAGCGGATAGTACGGCCGGAGAAAGTCATTGCCATGAACCGAGACGACGAGCCCGGGATGATCTTCTGCAAGCCATGCGCAGGCTGCATTCATGGCGTGCCAGGCGTCGGCCTTGAAACCGGCCAGGGTGCGGCGGTCCTCGTGCCAGCGCATGCGCAGCGTGGGCAGGACTTCGATGCCGTCGATACTCGCTTCGCCTTGGCGGTGCCGCAGGGTGTGCACCGTGACCCGATGGCCGAGATCGGCGAGGGCCTTGCAATACTCCACGGCATAAGTCTCGACGCCACCGATCGCGGGCGGAAACTCGGGACTGACGATTGCGACGTGCATGGGTTCAGCGACTCCTTCCGAGCAGCCAGCTCTCCGCCGGCACGGTTTCCGCATCGGCCAGCAGGCCGCCGGCGGTGGTCCATTCGATCGGGCGATCGGGAGGCGAGATCCATGTCAGCTCGACCGGATCCTTGCTTGCGTTTGCCACGATGAACTCCCGGGTGTCGCCGTGCGACAGGTTTGCAACCCGCAGTCGCCCGTCCGACACGATCGGGCAGGGCACCTGTCGATCCGGTGGGACGGCCTCGGCATTCGCGCCGAGAAGCGAAGGCGGCAAGCCCATCTTCATCCGTTCGAGCCGCAGCATGCAGGTGCCCAGCCAGCTTCGATAGTCGGGGTTGGGGTAGAGCATGCAGGCATGCCAGAGCGCCTCGGCCCAGAAGCCGATCGCATAGGACTTGTTCTTCATGCCCGCCCAGCGCTCGACCAGGCCGCTGCCCTGCGTGAAGGCGAGCGCCTCGTGCACCACGGCGTCGACCGCCGGCGACGGAAAGTGCCGCGCAAAACGCAGCAGGTCCATCAGGTTGATCGGCTGGTAAGCATCCGAGACACCCTTCAGCGACACCGCGCGGTCGATGAAGCCGCCGGGAAACACTAGCCGCGGAAATGCGGTCTTCAAAAGGTGCAGGCGGGGTGCCAGCCATTTCCAGCCCACGCGCTTGAGCGCGCGCTGCAGGAGCGGCAGGCGCGCAGCCTTCTCGGGTGGCAGGAAGGTGAGGTAGAGCACCTTTGCGACCAGGCGATAAAGCGCCTCTGCCGGCCGCAGCGCCAGCACCCGCATTGCGGCGCCGTGTGCCGAGTCGAGCAGCTCGTCGAGCGTGGCGTCGCCCCGCTCCCGCCGGTAGCGGTCGAGCCCGATCAGTGTGTCGAGGTGCGTGTTGAGCACCAGCATGTTGGTCGGCGACTTGCCCAGCACCCGGCTCGCCTTCCAGGTGAAGGGGCTCTGGCGCATGCCTGCCTCGGACTGCTCGAGCTCGTCGTGCAGGAACCACTGGCCCAGGTCCGTCTTGTCTGGCCGCGCAGCGAGGAAGCGCGCCGCGCGTTGCAGTGCGTCCGCCACCGTCGGGTCGTCGTGCTCGGCGAGATAGTCGAGCATCAGGTGAATGCCGCTGGCGTGCAGCCGGTAGTGGCACTCCATGTTGCGGCTCCACTCGCCGTGGCGGAAGGCGCCGTCCTCGCCCAGGCGATCGACCACCGAGAGCACGACCTGCTTGCGCAGCAGGTCGTAGATGCGCTTGTCGGTGGAGCGGAACAGGCCGCTCAGCGTGACGTATAGCGAGTGGGCGTCGTTCTCGGAGCAGATCTTCCAGTTGAAGGGCCACTGGCTGCGGTTTTCGTAGATGTGGCCGTGGATGAGGTGTTGGTAGAGGTCGGCCGGTCGTGCGTAAAGGGTGTGCGAGCCCCACTGGTACCAGCTCGCACGTTCGAGCGCCGAAAAGTCGGTCAGCTCATCAACCAGAGCCGGATCGTCGAGACGCCAGGCCACCAGGTCGATCGCTCCACCCCGGCCGACGATCGACGCCGCCAGCCCGGCGGCATCGACTTCGATGCCTTCGATGCTTGCGGCACGCTCGGCGAGTACATGGCCGTCCGCATCGAGCGTGCGGAGCGCCGGCAGGCGAGGCAGCCAATAATGCGATGCTGCCTGCGCCTGGGGACAAAGCAGCCAACCCCCCGCCGGTGTCGCGCGCAAGTTGTGCCCGCCACCGATCGAGAGCGTGAGGCCGGCCGCCTCGCCGCGCAGCCAGACGCAGGCTGCGCCCGCGAACCGATCGGTACAGGTGTCCAGGCCGGTGCGCAGGGGTTCGCGACGTCTCTCCCCGCTGGGCGCAGCATCGGCTGCAGGCAAGGGTGGAGGTAGCAACTGCTCCAGCCACAGGGTCGAGGATGCCTGCGCAATCTCGTCTAGGCACTCCATTGGCTGCATGTCTTCCGCTTTCCGGTTCACCGTCCGAGCCTCTCCCTGACCTTGGCGGCGAAGGCCGTATTGCTGCTCCTGCATTCCTCGAGCGCTTCCGGGTAGGCGATCGCGCGACGTACGCCTTCGCGCCAGTCGTCGGAGGCGACGAGCGCCGGAGGATGGCGGTAGGCGTGGAACTTGGAGGAGAAGGGGTCGAGCACGACCACCTTGCGCCCCAGCAACGTCGCCCAGTAGGCACCGTGATAGGAGGTGGTCAGCACGGTCGCTCCGGAGCCGAGGAAGGCGATGATGCGGTCCAGGTCCATCTCGTCGTTGCTCAGCTCGGGGAAGCCGCTGTTGCGCAGGCTGGCAAACTCGCTGTGGTTGTATAGGACGAGTTCGTGCTCGATGGCATGGGGCTTGTCGAAGCCTTCGTGCAGACAACTCACGCACGGGACCCAATCGTAGGGGTTGCCGTGGTCACGCAAGCCGACCAGGTCGAAGTGCTTCAGGCTCTCGGGATAGCGGATCGCGTCGGAGTGGTGCGCGTTCTGTCCGGCGCCCCAGCACACCAGGAGTTTCGGCCTGGAGCGCACGATGTTGTCGATGTGTTCTGCGAAGAATTCGTTCGCGAGCAGGCCGCCGCCGCCGACGATCACCGGCTTGTCCGCGAGCTTCATCGGGCGCCTGCAGCGGAAGATCTCGATCGTCTTGAAATCATGAAGGAAGTCGACGTATTCCGCCGGCCCGCAGCGCAGATCGCCGACGTTCTTCGGGTTGCGGCGATGGAAATTGATGCCGACGGCCGGGGCGATCCTGGCCTCGAGGTCTTTGAAGTTGCGGTAGCGCCGGTAGCGCTTCCTGGCGGCATCGAAGAGCGATTTCAGGTTTTGCATGTGCTGTCAGGTCGTTGTTTGCAGCCGAGCCTCAGTGGCCTCCGTCGCCCTTCTTCGGCAAGCGGAGGAGCTGGCGGAGGCGATTCGACTCCGAGGTGATTTCGGGGATGGGTGCGAACGCGAGTGTCGCCACGAAGAAGCTTCCCGCGAGCGCGAGCGAGGTCGCGAGCGAGATCATTCGGTCTGCCGGCAGGAAGCCAGTCTGTTGCATGACACTGGCCAGCACGAGACCCGCAAAGGTGGCGGTGCCCACGAGCAGTCCCGGACGGAGTGTAGCCATCACGTCCTTACGACTGACGTGGATGCAGTTGCGGACGAGCAGGCTCATGTGGGTGATCGTGTAGAGGCGTGCGAGCAACAGCCCCCAGGCCACGCCTGCAAGCCCCCAGCGCATGCCCACGACGCAGGCCAGACCGTTGAGTACGAGCGCGATCGCCTGGACAACGAGTTCCTTCCCCAGCATGTTTTGCGCGGCCAGCAGTGCCCCCGCGGGCTGGTTGAAGCAGGAGAAGATCCACGCCCACGCCAGGATGCTCAAAGGCGCCGCGGCGGCCGTCCAGTTCTCGCCATATACGACGGTGATCAGCGGCTCTGCGAGCCAGGAAAACGTGATGTAGGCGGGAACGGTATAGACGAGTAGCAGGGTGACGGTACGAAGGAGGATGTACTTGCTCTTGTCCTTGTTGTCCTGTTCCGCGGCGAGCGCCCTGAAGACGGGTTGGTAGACCGAGGAGCTGATCGTCGAGAAGGGCAGCTTGGCGAGGCTCTCCGCCTTGTTGAACAGGCCGACCGCGGCAGGGTCGGCCATTCTGCCGATGACGAAGTTGTTGATCTGGCCACGCAGGTAGCTGACGATGTCCAGCAACGAGAACTTCACGCCCGTGCCCCCGAATTGCGCGGCCGTGGCCCGGTCGAAGGTGAAGCGGACGCGAAGCGGGGTCTGGTACGAGAGCATGGCCCAGTTGCACAGGGCGCCGAGCAGCCCGGAAAGCGCCAGGCTCCAAACCCCCATTCCGATCCAGGCCATATACACGCTGGAAATGCTGGTGATCAGGCCGCTGATGAACCCGACGATCGCCCTGACCTTGAAACGCATGTTGCGGCTGAGCCAGACCCCGTGGGTGCCGACCAGTGGACGCAGCAGGAAATTGAGCGCGGTCAGCCGCAGCAGGGTCTCGTAGATCGGTTCGTCATACCAGCGCGCGAAATAGGGCGCGATGCCATAGAAGAACGCGTAGATGAGCACGCAGATCGCGAACTGCATGGTGAACACGACGTTGAAGTCGCGCTCGGATGCTTCCTTCGAGCGGATCAGGGCTTGCCCCATCCCGCCGCCGGCGATCAGTCCGGCGACGCCGGTGAAGATCTGCACGGTCACGAGCAGGCCGAAGTCCTCGGGCAGCAGCAGGCGCGCGAGGATGACGCCGAAGGCGAAATGCAGCAACTGACTACCCAGGCTGCCGGCGAGCAGCCATTTGGTGCTGCTTCGAATCGATTGCGCAAGGCTCATGAGCGTGCTTGATCGTGCGTTCTCGCGTCGGATGCGTGACGCATCTTCCGGACGAGCGTGGGGGAGGGGCGGAAGTTCATGATCTATTGCTCGTCGATTGCCGTGTCTTGCCGTCTTCCAGGAGGCGATCAGCGCGCCAGTTCATCGATCCGCGCCATCAGCGAGATGCGCTGCGCGAGCACGCGAGAGCCATCGTGAGAAAGGTGTCCGGCGTCCCGATACACCAGCGCCTGATCCAGCTGGCTGCGGCACCTTCCTTCGGAGCAAAGCGCCGGGTCGAACCGGATGATGCCCACATTCGAAGTCCGTTCGATCTCTGCAAGCAGGTCGAGCACATCCTTCTGCATGGTTTCATATCTCTTCTGGTCGATCGTGCAGTCTTCGGGGGCCCCGAGAACGAGTCTGTGCTCGAGGCTTCGCTCGAGGCAGGCCCCGATGTTGAAGTCGAGCGAAGGGGGCGGAGCGACGATGACCACCTTGCGGCCGAGAGCCCGGATGCTGGCGATGGTCCTGGCCAAGGCCTGGACCGCGGGGGAACTTCCGGGCTCGAGGCTGACGAATTCCTCGCCTTCCCGCAGAAGAAGATGGAAGTCCTGTGCGGATAGATACGGGCGGAAGATGCTGGACAGGACCACCGTGCGCAATTCGGGGTGCTCGGCGAGGTATTCCAGCACGGAGTCGTTGAAGGCGATGCAACTCTCCGCCCAAGCGTCATTGTATCCCTTGCGATACAGGCTTTCGACGGGTGCGAGGTCGAGCAGTGGTCCGCATGCGCTGCGAGTGGCCTGGACCATTCCGGCCGACGCGCCGAGCTCGGCCTGGAGTCCCGGCGCGAGATGCATGGCATACGAGTCGCCCCAGAGCAGCAACGAGGCGGCTGGGCTCGTCATGCAGCGCGGGTCGCCCTTGAACTCCTCTACGTCGCAAGCGCCGTGAAGACCGAGATTGACCCGCCGTAGATGGTCGAAGTCGGTCGAGGTCTCGAAGGCTCGGGCGAGGCCGAAGGGCAAGGCGCCGAGCGTGATCGACAGCACGACGGTTCGCCGCAGGATCGGCCAGGAAAAGCGGATGTCTGCGTGGCGTAGCGGGTTCTCGACGTAACGGTAGAGCAGGTAGGCGAGCATGAACGACAGCGCCACCGTCGCGAGGCCGAGTGGAGCGGGCAAGTCGCCCGGTGTGGCTCCGACCCATGCATTGGCGAGGAAGGCGAACAATGGCCAGTGGACCAGATACAGCGAATAGGACATGTCGCCTATGCGGGCCACGCCGGTGATTGGGCGAGACCGGGTGTGGGCGAGCCGGCCATCGAGGATGAGCACCAGGGTCGCCAGACAGACCAGCAGGGCCGCAATCCCGGGATGGTTCCCGCCTATCCCCACGAAAGGTATGACGGCGAGTACGAGCGCCGAGGGCCAGAACAATCGTCTGGCCAGGCTGCGGGTGGATGGCCTATGGATGAGGAAGGCGCCAATCGAGCCGATGGCTAGCTCCCAGGCTCGCGTGGGAAGCAGGTAGAAGTTCGCGATCGGCTTCCAGTAGCCGCCGACGACGCACAGCGCAAGACTGAGGATCGCGATCGCGATCGTGGCACGCAGCCAGAGACGCCGGGGAATCAGCACGAGCGTGGCGGGAAGCAGGAAGTAGTACTGCTCCTCGATGGAGAGGGACCAGACGTGCAGGAGCGGTTTGAGTTCGGCGGGGCCTTCGAAGTAGCCCGCCTGCTGCCACAGTACGATGTTTGCCGTGAAGGTGATTGCGCCGATCATTTGCGCGACAAGATCGTCCAGTTCCTCGCTACCCAGGATGAAGGGCGAGCACAGGGCCGTGAGCAGGAAGGTGACGTACGCGGCTGGGAGAAGGCGCTTCGCCCTGCGGAAATAGAACTGCGTGAAGCTGAACCTGTCTTGTTCGATGCTCTTCTTCACCACTCCGGTGATCAGAAAGCCGGAGATCACGAAGAAGATATCGACACCGAGGTAGCCTGCCACCGGCTGACCAAGCCTCGCGTGGTAGAAGACGACGAGCAGGACTGCCAGGCCGCGGAGGGCCTGGATGTCGGTGCGGGGGTTCGTCTCGGATGTGGGCTGGTTCATCGGGGTGGACAGCAGCGTGGTTCCGGCACTCCAAACGGGAAATGCGCGTGAGCGGTCGTGTCGCAAGTCTCGCGGGGATGGGACTTGCGTTGAATTGCGAACGGGGATCAGCGGCCTGAACGACTGGTCTTTCAGGCTCTACGGCGCGCAATCATGGGCCAGAATGTCGGTGGTTGCCACCAAGCCTGTCACGTCGGCGTTGCGATACTGGGCGTGAGCGTCCCTCGTGGTACGCCGGTCGAAGGCCGGTTGTCGTGCGGTTGCGACGCGGCGTCTCCCGCTGCGGGGAGGCAGGTCGGGTGGCGCCATGGGGCGCCAGCAAGGAGAGGATCCATGAAGCATTGCTCGAACAGCGCACGACGGTGGGCTGGCTGGCTCTGTTTTCTCGCGACCTCCGCCGCCCTCGCCGGCTCCGGCCCCGAGACCACCCTGCTGGTGGCCGACGTGCGCTCCCCGCTGTCGCTGCAGGTCGCCAACACCTGGGCAGGCTTGCGGCGACTGCCCGAGCACCACGTGCTGTGGCTGGAGACCTTGCCCGCCGGGGACACCATCGACGTCGAGGACTTCCGCCGTCACGTGCTCGCGCCGCTGCGGGCGCACATGGAGGCGCACGGGCTGGAGGGCGAGATCGACCTGGTCGCGTATTCGGCGGGCTTCCCCTACGCGGTCGATTTCGGTCGTGACGAAGCGGCGAACGGGCTGGCGCGCGACAAGCTGCGTGGCGATGCGGGCTCTCTGACCGGGATGAGCTTCTTCGCGCGCAAGGTCGAGGCGGGG
>ERZ761603.2124-NODE-2124-length-14016-cov-12.612564_pt1 | contig 14016 bp, 23 predicted proteins | sample MGYA00511879_ERZ761603 | MGnify/ENA primary metagenome ERZ761603 (study PRJEB28899, sample SAMN02850040) | bioreactor sludge metagenome | biome: EBPR Sludge; feature: EBPR Bioreactor; material: flocular biomat | place: Australia: Thorneside Wastwater Treatment... | reverse complement strand
AACCGAACGGCGCGGCGGGTTTGGTCACGTGCTGAGCGAAGATTTCCCCGTCGCGTAACCAGGAGCGGCAAACGAGGCGCTCCAGTTCCGGCCCCGGCAGTTCGCCGGTCACGTCCGGCGCTTGCCAGAATTCATCCCACAAACCGGCCAGCGAATGATTGAGTTCAACTGCGGGCAATGCGTCACGTCCCTGCGTCGCCATGGGTTCTACCCCGGCCCCGCAACCGATGATGTTGGTCACTAGGTCGTCAAGAACGCCGACGGCCAGATCGTGGTTTTCATCCAGCCATCGCCCGTACTCCCGCAGGTTGCCCCGCGCCCGGTCCATCACGGCATCGGCGGAAGCGTTGTTGCCCCGGCGAGGATGCTGAGCGGTAACGGTCGCTGCATCGTAATACCGTTGCGCCGCCGCAATCCGGGCGAATCCGGCCAGGCGGGACGCGGCCCAGTTTGGGAATAGTGGCGCAATCCAGCGGGTTAACGTGTCCATGTCGCTACCGAATAAGGCAAGCCGGAATTTGAGGTATTGCCCGTGGCGATACTGATAGCGCGTTGCAGGCGAGTGATGTACGTTCTTAGCTCTTTGGTGTCAGCAGGCGTAAAGCTAATGCGCTTTCCATCAGCGGAGGCAATGGTCACGACTTTTCCGCCGATGGACAAGGAATGCAACGCCGTCTGCGCTTCCGTGAGCCAAGCGTTCAAGGTTGAGACTGGAATACCGGAGAATTCACTCATGGCAATCTGTAGAGCGCGGTCAACAGATTTTGTCAAGCGTTTGCACAAAATTTGAACAACAAAAAACCCGGTATTTCTACCGGGTTGTCTTACCCATTCCAATCCTTTCCTTGCTGCTCCGCTCCCTTCCATTCCATTCCATTCCGCTACTCTCCAATCCACACCACGATCTGCCTTTCCGTTGCCCTAGAGAATTTCCCTAGAACAATGTTAGAGTTTCATGTATTCACCCACCGATAAACCAGCGAACCAAACCAGCCGAACATCCCGGTCATCACCAGGTACGGAACGGGCGCGTTATTCCCCTCGCTGAACAGCGGCCACGCCACGCCGGCCACGAACAGCCAAAAGAAGAACCAAACAAACTGAGTGGCCTTGCGCCGGCTGCCCACTGGGATTTTCTTGCCGCCGGGAGTGACCGCCATCCCGCAATGGGGACAGGATGTTGCTTTATCGGAAACGGGCTGTTTGCATTCAGGGCATTCGATGAGCATCGCCTATCTCCCGTACAGCTTCTCGCATTCAGCGCGGCCCGGCTTCCCCGGCCAATCCGCCAGGCGCAGGCATTCATTCAGCCGCTGGCTATCTTCGGTTTTCTGCATCAAATACTTTTCTGCCACTGTGGGCGTTGCGGTACTTCCGCCGCTGGTGCAACCGGTGAATTCACCGTTTCTGAATCGGCAAATGCGCCCGTCTGACATCCGCACGGTTTGATCGGCGAGTGCGGGCAGGGTGATGAGGGTCAGCAGGATGATGAGGGTTTTCATTGGTGGCTCCTAAAACCCGATGGATGGTCGCTGTTTTCAAGACTTTCGATCAATTCTTTTTGAAGGCGATTTTTGGTCTCAACGAGCGCTAAAACCAACAATTCCAGCATTTCCTCCCAGGTCACGCTGTTCATACTGCGGTACAACGTCAGGTGTGCGTAGATTATTGGATCGTTCAACGCCAGTGATTTAATCTTTTCTTTTGTGGTCATCGGGTACTCCTAGCCCGCCTCGCGGCGGGCGATTGTGGGTTAATGCAGGTGGCTGGACAGGTCGCGTTGCAAGTAGCTTCGTCCAATGGCGAGGTAATCCCACGTCCTGGGGGAGATCGGATTGTTGCGGTCTTGGGCCAGCACTTCCGCCAGCATCAGCAACGTTCCCTGCAGATCGTAGATCAGATCAATCAGGTCGGCGGTCGTGGATTCGTAGGGGTCGGTCATCACGCAGCCTCCCGATGATCGGAGTTGCTATCCAGTAGCAGCTCCAAAACCGTGCGATACCAGAGCGTCCGGTAGCCGGTATGCTGACTGTGCGGGGCTTTGTAGGGGTTGCAGGTGCAGTAGGGACGCCCGCGCTCAGTCGGTATCCAGTCGCCGTCATCAGTTTTGGCTTGCAGACCGGCCAGCGCCAGTTGCAGGTTCGTTCCCTTGGCAGTCCATCCGCGCAGCTTGCCTAACTCCGTTGGCGTCATCGGCTTCTCTTCGATGACGTTCCCGGCCAGGAGTGGCTGAAAATCAATCCCGTGCTGCTGCTTCACCACGTCTACAGCAATGGCGCGGGCCATCGGCGCATCCGTGCCGAGCATCTTGGCGGCGCTCAGGTAGAGATTCAGCGTACTTTTGGCTTGCCGGTTTTTGAGCAATACGACATCCGCGACGGGCGCGGGCTTGGCGGGCAAGGTGTAACCGCCGGTCTGGCGGATGGAGGGAATCACATCGTGCGTGATCCATCGCTTGAACGCCTTGGCTTCCGGCTTGCGACTTCCCAGGATCAGAGAGTACAGACCGGACTCGTTGACGATGCTGATTTCTTGCTTGCCGCCAAGGGTGTCAGTTGAACTGATACCCTTTTCATCATCACGTCGGCAGGTTTCCAGAATTGCCCCCACGCCGGCCCCGTGATCAGCAGGGCGATGAGGATCAGCGTCGTTTTCATGGATGGTCTCCACAAGGAAGGAGACCTCAGTTTACGCCATGGCGACGGATTCCCGTTGAACTATCCGGTAATCCCGGAGAGTTGCCTATCCGTGCGGCCCCATCCATAACACATAGCCTGCCGGGGTCAGCGCATAGCCGTTTAGCTTGCCCTGGCGAATCGGCTGAATCAGGCCAGCGGCCAGCAAGTAGCCTATCGCGGATTCATCGCCGGGCGCGGGTTGCCAGAAGAGCGAACCGGCAATCGCTGAGAAGACCGCCGATTCCTGATACCCCATCATCCCCTATCGCTCATGCGCTTTAGGCCGGCCCGGCTTGCGCGGCGCTTCCTTTTCAACCACTGCAACCGCTGTCATCAACATCCCGCGCCGGTAATCTTCGCCGCCTTCTTGTTCGTTGATGCGGGATAGCGCCATTTCCAGAAGCCGATCAATCGTGGAGATCAGCGTTTCATAACCCACTTCATCGGGTCGTCTGGAAAATAACATGATTTCGGCTAGGGGAACACAATCTTGTTGCATACATCACCTCGTTGTGAAACATAATTCCATGGACTGCGTGACGCGCCGATCCGGCCCGCTTGTCGGCAATCGAGAATGCCCGTCGCCAGCGCCCGCGCCAGGCCCGTAGCACTATCGCCAAAGCGCTCAATCCGGTGATTGAGCGTGGACACCGGCAAGCGGTAGGCGCTCGCCAGCCGGCGCAACGTCCAGGTTTGGCCTTCCCAGACTATGAAACGAGCGGCGGGCATCGGCGGGCCGCTGCAATGAGCGTCCGGCAATCCGGGGTGTACGGCAACACCGGGCTATCCCTCCCTTGCTGTCCGTACCATCCCTCCACCTGCCAGCCCGTCGCGTTCAGCAGCCTCTCGAACTGATCTTGCGTGTAGTGGCGCTGGTGAAACGGCGCGGTTTCCGGCGAATAGGGAATCACGTCTTGGTTCGGTACGCTCGCAAACAGTCGCTGCGCCGGCAAGGATTTCAGCATCGGAGTCGGGTTCGCCAGATGCTCGATGATTTCAAATGCGGTGGCGGAGTCGGCGAGAGGGCTGTCTTCAAAAGCATAACCGTCTAAATCAATCCCGCATCGGGTAATCGTGTCCCGGTCATAGTGTGCCTTCGCATAATCCAGCGATTCCTGGCTACGCTCCACGCTAATCACCTGACGCACCCCCGGCGCATCGGCCAGAATCGCTGATCCGTAGCCAATCCCCGCGCCAATATCCAGTACCGTCCCGGTTGACTGGGCGGCGGCCCAACGATAACGCTCCAGATGATCCTGCTGAATCCCCTCCAGGGCGGGCGCGACTTGCCGTTCACCGGAGAGCAGCGCGGTCGATTCAGGATCAGCAGGCAAGCCCACCATCGCCCGGAACCGTGCCCGATTCGCCGGAATGCGGCGCGGATCGTCACGATAGCCGTAAATCCAGGAACGCTGATTGATGTTGAGGAACGCGCTGTCGCCGGGGGCCAGCACCTGCAAACCGACCTGCTCCATCTTGCCGACCCAGTAGGCGACGCACGGGTGACCGTCTTCCACCACGCCGCTGCTGTGCATCGAGTAATCCGCGCCGAAAATGCGCAGCTCCTTGACGCCGATGTAGGCGGCATAGACGATGATGTAGGCGACGCTGTTGTGATACCAGTCCCCGTGTTGCGGGTTCACCGCGCCAATCGTCCAGTTCCAAACCTCTTTGAACGGGAATTTATGGACATGCGCCGGCCAGCCCTCGCAGTTATCCGAGGTGATAATCGGCTTCGTGTGGTGCCACAACGACGCGCCATACCGGGGGTATTTGTCGGATTCGCCGCCGAGGTGATCCATCACAAAACAGAGGTCATGTTGAAACGCGCTGTGTCCCCGGTTCAGCGTCCAGGTTTCATCGACGCCGGCCAGCGAATCGGACAAATCCGATTCAAAACACGCGCCGATGTAGCTGTTGCGCGAGGGGCCGAGGCACACCAGGGCGACGGTCTTCGGGGCTTTCCCGGTCGGGTGATTCCAAGTTGTCGGCATACTATCTCCTAATCCACGGTGAGCCAGAAGGGCGGTTAATAAAGCTGTTGGGTTGCGCTTTCGGCGCGGGCTTGCTGATGGGGGCGGCGGGTTGTGCAGCCATCGCGGCCCAGTTGACCGGGCGGGACAACAAGGCGGCCAGGGCGTAAACGCGAATATCGAGAGGTTCATTCCGCCGTCCATGCGGGCAAAACCATTCACGCACTGGACGACCTTTGGTGTACTTCGTGCGTACCTGTTCCGCCGTCAACCCGTCAAAGTAGGTTTCGTCATAGGCCATCGGGAAGTGACAGTAACCCGGCCCGAATTCCTGAGTGCGCAGCCGAGCATACCAGGCGTCTTTGGCGGTATCACTCCCGACATGCCACACTTGAGCGCGGTATTTTTGCGACTTTCCGGCTTTTGGCGTCCAGATCGGGCGGCTCCCGGCCAGACCCTTGATGGCGTAAACGTGCCGGCCCTTACGGGATTCACAGAAGGCATAGACTTGCGCGGTATGGTGACCGCCGGAATCGACACAGGCGGCGCCGATGCGCAGGATTCGGCCTTCTTCGGAGCGCCATTCCTGTTTGAGTAGATCGTCCAGATGTTCCCAGACCGCCGTGCGCGCCGGGTCGCCCCGCAACACGTGATATTCCACGCCCCAGGATTCCGGGGGTTCGTCGCGGCTGGTTTGCCGCCATCCGACGACCTCCAATTCGAGACGGTCATCCTGGCAGTCTACGCCGCAGGTCAGGTAGAGAATGCCCGCCGGCAACCGGTCACGGGTGTAATTTTCGCGGCGGGACAGGAGCGAGGCGGGGTCGGATTTTTCGGATTGTTCTTCCCAGGTTTCGCCCAGCGAGGTATTCACCCAGGTCTTGAGGGTTTCCGGTTGCCCTTTGGCGGCTAGAAAATCCGTGACCACATCGGCCCAGCGCCGCCACGGGCTGTACAGTTCGTTGATATGAAATCCGGCAATGCCCTTGACGCCGGGGTTTTCAGCCCGCCATTCCCCTTTTGCCAGCAGAGCGCCCTTGTGCTTTTCTTCAATTAGCCCGCCGCATTCCGGGCAGGCCATGGCGGCATTTTGCGGATGCGCCGGGTCGAAATGGACGTTGACCCATTGCAGATGATGGTAGTGCTGGCAGTGCGGACAGGGAACGTAGTACCGGCGCTGGTCAGAGATCAGGTAGGCTTGCTCAATCCGGGATAACCCTTTGACGGTCGGGGTGCTGGTTAACACAATGCGCCGATTCCAGAACGTCGCCGTGCGCTTGATCGCTAAATTGACCGGGTCGCCTTCCGTGCCGGCGCTGGCCGGGTAACGGTCTACCTCATCACACAGCACAATGCGAATCGGGCGACTGGCAAGCGCTGATGGGCTATTTGACCCCACCATCGTGAGATGACCGCCATTGAATCGTTTGTGCAAAATGCTGTTGCCCGAATCCCGCGACCGGGGATCGGCGATGCGATGCTTCAAGCAGGGGGTATCCCGAATCATTGGAGCCAATCGATCTTTACTAAACGCCTCGGCCATATGCTCCGTGGGCTGCATAATCAAAATAGGCGCGGGGTCTTGATCAACGTGGTACCCCACAATCGCTTTGAGAATAACCGTCTTCCCGATTTGTGCGCTGCTCATGACGATAGCGGTATGAACGCCTGGCTCAGAAAGTGCGTCCATAATTCCCGCCTGGAAAGGAGCACGCTGAGTATTAAATTGGCCCGGCTCGGCGCTGTCTTCGGCGCTTAGACGTAGATTCTGATTCGCCCATTGGCTCACTGTCAGCTTGGTTGGCGGTCGAACTACATTCAACAGCGTCGCTAAACTGCTCTGTAACGCGGGTTGCCAAGTCGCTATCGGCAAGTTCTGCGAGGGCGTCATGGATAGCGTCACTCAGTAGCCTCTCCACTTCAATAAATGATTCTAGTCCGGCGATAGGCGGGGCGCATTTGCTGGGAATGGACAGCATCCGTGATCGAAAGGCCGCCACTAATGCGGCCCATGCCTGCTCCGCTTTGTCGGCTGGAATCAATCGGCCTTCTAATTGCGCCTTCTGTAGCGCCAAAATGTCCGCTTCCAGCTTCACTTTGCGGGTGCGCTCCGTATCATAATCTGTAGGCGGCGCGTCCGATTGCCGCCGGGCTTCAAGCCACGATAAAACCGCCGTCGTCTCGTATTGATTCCCTTCTCGACCCAGGCGACTGAGCAAGATCGGCATTCCTTGCTTTTGCCACTGCGTCAATGTTTCTTCGGTACAGCCGACAATTTCCGCAAGTTTTCTTTTGTTGACGATCATATATTATCTAAAAGGTTGACGTTGTTGCGCTGGCGCTACAGAAAAAGGGTGCGTCCGATTACCCGTATAATCAACTGTTTAGAAGTACCTTTATAAATCAATCACTTACCGCGCCGTCCTTATCGCCCGTTCAATCGCCGCGCTCATAATCGCTGGAAAGATTCTCAGTGCTTCCGTCCGCGCCGATTCTTCAAAGCCCAGTCGCTTCTGGTATTCAGCCCGGCTTACGAAATGGTAGAGCTTCGCTATCGCCGCGCCTTTGGATCGGGACAGCGTTCGATAAATTCCGGGTGACAATCCACCGCGCAGCGAACCCGCCGGAATCACAAACACCCTTTTCTTGTCGCCCTTAATCCCGCCAATGGCGGGTAATCCCGCGATGATCTTGTTGACCTCAGCGACTTTCGGATTGCCGTAGCTATTGAGCGGCATCTTGTCGGTCGGTACAGCGCGCGCCCCGCCGCCAAGCCAGCCCTTGCTTTTGAGATACCGTTCCAACTTCTGATCACCGCGCTTGCCGCCTTCTTCATGTGTCTTGAGAATCACCTCCCGTTTCGGGTCTACATAAACGACAGAGGTCTGTTTTTGCTTAGTGGCTTTCTCAACCCGGAATGCACCTTTTGTCAGCGGCGTGGGCCGGTCAAAGACCGTGGGAACACGTTCTTTTTGTTGTTTCTGAATCGCAAATGCGGCAGTGTTCAGGGCGCTACTAATGGCAAAGGGCATTTGTTCGTCCGCGAGATTCCGCAACATCCGCTGCACTTCCGGCAGGCCGCGAATGTCAACGCTGATCACGGCTCCAACCCCTTCACCGTAAACTCCACTGCCGGACTCTCATAGACCTGCCGCTCAAAAAACCGATCCACCGGATTGCAGTAATACCGGGCATAAATCTTGAAACTGCACTGTCCTGGAATCAGCTCAAACGGTATTCTAATCGGCAGGACCAAGCGCCCGTCAAATCCCCTGATCAGCGAACTGGGTCCCTCCCAAGTGACATGATGGCCGCACTCGCCGCTAATCACCCGCCGAATCGTGCCGTCGCAATCCCGGTATTTGTGCGCCGGTTGATAAATCGTCAAGGTATCGCCATGACGCACTACTGCCGGAGTGGCCGTGCCTTGCCCAAAGGCAATCACCACGCCTTGATCGGCAAACCAGCCCCACCAGAGCCAGACGCAAAACGGGACGGACACCAGACACGCGAAGATCAGGATCGCGGCAACGTGGTAGCACCAGAAGCAATGGTTTTTCCACCAAGTCGTTTGGGTCATTTCTGCATCCACTTATCGAGAAGCTGAATGGCTCCGGTGATGACGGACAACAAGACGGCTAAAATCACAATCGCCGCTTTGACCATCTTGGAGGCGGCCACCATCGTACTCGCGGCTTCAATGACCGGCTCACGGCGCTCCATATTGCGCTCCAGTCGATCTACCCGCGACCGCAAATCCTCATGCTCACTCTGATTTTGCCGCAGCAGTTCCCGCTCTTCCCGCGCGATCTCGCGCCGGAAATTTCGGGCCGAGGTATCCTCTGCATCCCGCCAACCCGCGTATTGAGGCTCCCGGAGGTTCAGGCCGGTTTCTGGAGGGTTTTTATCGAGGGTCATAGCGTTTTTACGCTGATCAGCGCACTGTGATCGATGTTGAGTCGCCCCAAATCCACTGGCCCGGTGGTGGTGGTGGATTTGCGATGAGTGACGATCACCTGGGCAACATCAACCGAGACACTGAATTGCACACCATAGACCTCCGTCAACGCCGTTCCCTCGCTGTCGGTCATGTCGCCCAGGTACGTAGAATCCGTAACGAGGGTTCCGCCCGTCACGATTGCAGAATGGCTCGATACCGTTTCGCCCACACGCAGCCAATCACCGTAGCTGAAATACACCCAGTCGGTTCCGTCCGGGTCAATGGGGTCATTTTTTAAAACGACGGGGGATTTTTTGGAGTGGGTGTACATGATAAATACAACTCATAGTCAGGCGGTGTAATCAGAATCGCGCCGGTGGTGGAACGGCAATAAATCCGGCACTCTTGGCACACGATACAATGCAGGTATTCCTGCAATCCTCCACCCATGGCTTGCAGGAATCCCCTCGCAAAGCGCCGGAAAAAGGTCAATCCGGTAAAATCATGGCGCGGAAACAAAGGCGACTCCGGGATCAGTGAGACCATCACCGTACCGAATAAATCGCCGCCCGTGGTCAGCAACGATTCATCCGGGCGTGTGGCTTGCCACTGATAGCGGTCTTGCAAGGGCTTCATGATTCAAATTTCGTCAAACGCACACGTTAAACTTTCTGCGCTTAACGCGCCGTTACTCGCCGTACTGGCGACCGTCATCTGCAACTCGATAATGTCGCCAATGTAGGTATTGTCATCGCCAGGGACAAACGGCCCGGCATCGGTTCCATCGCCGTCCAAGGGAGAGCCGGAGGTATAGCCGAACAAGTCAGACCCGCCGCTCATCGCGGTATCGTAGTGCGTGCCGAACGTCGTTCCGATATTCTTGGCCGTCACACCAATCCCGGTTCCAAAGCCATTGGCTCCATCGGAATACCAGCGGATGTTGCTGATATTGGTGTTCGGCGGCGCTTCCATGTACGGGCGGAGTTTTTTCACATAGCTGTAAGCCGTTCCCGCACCAGGAACGACCAGTGGATTGTTGGCGTCCGCCGTGGTGCTTGTGGTGCTGGCAACGGCTTTAAAGCGCACCGTACCAGAGGTTTTATCCACGCCGGTATCGGCGTTCGTGGTCATTTCATGAATCTGAATCGTTGCGGCCATACATCACCTATTGCACTTGAATAAAGCGATCAGCGTGAGTGACCATCACCCAGCGATCAGAGGAAGGAATCGAAACTACGCGCCCGGTCGGTAAAATCATGTCGGCAATCGCGCCGATAATGGCATCCAATCCGACTCCCGCAGACAGCGTTTTTTGCACGTAGGCGTCCAGCAATATGCTGGCTTGCGTTGCGAATACCAGAATGGCATCCAAGCTGATTGCACCGGTCTTTGCAGCTTGAATCAGAGCATCAAATGAAACAGTTGCCGTCCTGGTCATCTGAATGAGCGCATCCAGGCTGATTGCACCGGTCTTCGTAGACTGCACTAGCGCATCCACGCTCACAGACTGGACGCGGGTCAGCGCCACATAGGCGTCCAATGACAGCGTGTTGGTGTACGCCTTTTGCAACAGCGCATCGACACTCAACGTCTGGGATTGAATCGCTTGAATCAGCGCATCCAAGCCTGCGAAGATGGATGTGGAACTGGCTCCGGCAATAATCGCGTCCAGACTGACCGCGCCGGTTTTGCTGGCCTGAATCAGTGCATCCATGACCGCCGCTGTGCTCATGGATTTTGACAGCAGCGCGTCAACCGAAACACCCGCCGTTTTGAGCGACTGAATTAGGGCGTCCAGGCTCACGGATGCAGACGAAGCGCTGGCTGCCACAATCAGCGCATCCAGCGATAGCGCCTGAGAGAGCGTCATCTGCACCAGCGCATCCACTGAAACCGCGCCGGTTTTTGTGGCTTGCAGGAGGGCGTCCATGGAGACCGTGCGGGTTCCCACGATTTGCAGCAGCGCATCCAAGCTGATCGCGCCGGTCTGTACCGCAGCAATCAGCCCGTCGATTGACAGTGATCGGGAAAACGCCGATTGCAATAACGCATCAATCGATGTGCTGTGCGTCAATCCGGCACGTTGAATCAGTGCGTCAATGGAAAAAGAGGAGGTAACGGTACTTCCCCCCCCACTCGCCGTTTCCTGCACCCATCCCACGATACGGACACGGGAGATCGTTTCGTTGCCGAATTGAACCCAACCGCCAATGCCGACGCGGGAAATCGCCATTTACGCCAGACCTCGAATTTGTGGGTCTACATACAGCGTTGTACTGGCTAATCCGACACAAATACGGAAACACAAATCGCCTGGTTCGGCGGGGGTAAAACTGGAGGATGGCCCGATCTTGCCGAACCACGAAGTCGCATTCTCGCCCGTCCAATCCGTCGCGGTCTTGCTGCTCGCGGTTTGATTCGCCGGAGTGCCGAGTGGTGCGCAACGGTCGTGATCTATCGTTGCCCTCGTAGAACCAGAAGTGCCTTTGTAGCTCCACTCGGCCCAAACCTCAGCATCGGTGAACGCGGTAGAACTGCCACTGCGGAGGATTTCAAGGTAGGGGGTGATCGCCGAGGTACCCGCGTGATAAACCGGAATCCAGGGGGTCACATACGGCATGGTGAACGAGGCATTGGCGCTGGAGACGATCTTCCAACTCAAATCCGTGTCGGCGATGTTGTCGTTGCAGTAAATACCTGTATCGACTTGCAACCCACCCAAAAAATTGGCATGGCCGATGCGATAATGCACGTCGCCCGAGTCGCAATCTAACAGTGTCGCGTCAACCGAAGTTGTCGTCATCGACGCCGCAATCAACGTAAAGCCCGATTTCAGTTTGCACTGTTGCAAAAACCCAGTGAGTCGCCCGTAATTCCCTTGGGCGAAAATCACATCGTTATTGGATAAGTCGCAACCGATCAATATCACTACTGATCCACCATAATTACTTTCTATAAGATCAGTAGTATGAGTCGTTCCTACACTCATACTACAATTAATAAAAGTTACATCAACATTACCCATCCGAATATATTGTGACGCGTGACCAAATTTAAAATCACAGCCTACTAGCGTTGCTTTTAAATTATTTAATGAGTTGGATGCATAACCGAACGCAACACGACACGATACCCCTGTGGAACTTAAATAGATCGAGCAGTTTTCTAAAAAAACCGAACCGTACATACCAGTAGTATCATAAAAACCAATAGTATCCGATGTGCTACCCGCGATTTGTAGCGTCACTCCGTACAAATAAAGTCCGGCGAGATTCCCACGAAAGTAAATAGAGCGGCTCGATGAGTTATGCCCCACAAACGCACCTTTCGTCAGCGCGCCGTTGGTTTTATTCACGCTGTATATTTTCAGCGGGTTACTTTGAACGTGATTCGCGCCAATCGTGTAGGTCGTATCCGCTGCGAGCTGTTCGTTATGGGTATGCGAGATATAGATCACATCCCCCGCCGTGGTGACGTTCGTAAACGCCGAACTCAATTCCGTCCAAGCATTCGTCCAGGACGTTCCGGCATTCGTACCCGTCGCTGCTGAATCGACATAGTAGATCGTCATGACCCGACCTCAGCGGCTCGTTCGGCGGTCAACAGATTCTGGCTCACCATGTAGGCGAGTCCGGCCTGCGTCATCGCATGGGTCGGGTAGATGTAATCGCTGATCTTGAGGAGTTCCAGAAAGTCATCAATCAACGGGTCTGTTTTGGAGGCTGCCCGAATCGCGACCCGCTCTTCCATCGTGAAGCGCGTCATGAACTGCAAATGCGTCAATGGCAAAGCGTAATTCTGCGCTTCCGCTTCAACCGCTGCTTTCGCCGTTAAATCGGCGTCAATCCGAGCGGCTCGCGCGGCCATAATCGCATTCAAATCCGCATCAGCGGCGGCGTTGTAGACGATTTCGTAAATCTTGCCGTTCGTGTCGGTATGCCGCTCAACGACGTTGAAGGAGCCGTTGGCTTGCGGAGTCGCTTCCCGAATTTCAGAACTCACGATCATTTCTGATTCCTTAGACTATTCACTGCTGTCTCAATCGCCAGATTCAGCAGCGCATAACCCACCGCCAGCCCGACGTTGCGGGCCTCCGTGACCACCAGCGCCCGCTTCTCATCCCCGGACAAGGCCGTTGCATCCGTATCCGCCACCATCGTTTTGATTCGCTCGTAATTGAGCGAACCGACAATGGCTTTAATTAACGTTTGCAAAGCCGCGAAAAGGAATGCGTTCAAGGACTTCTCCTTAGACAAATTGCCCGGTTATCGAAAAAACTGCGCCCGATTAGTGATACTGCGCCCGATTGGCGCGTTGTGCCGCGATATACAAATCTTCAAACGCTTGGTTGTAAATATCCGGGCAAAGACTCAGATTGTCCAATTGGCATGGCCCGGCCCAGCCTAAAACACTATAGCCATTCGCCAGCGTACTCGTTGCCAAGGCAAAGAGTCCAAACTGCGTATACTGCACCGGCTTGCAGTCGAGAATACACAGTTCCGCAGGGCCAGTAGGATCAGGGGCATCCGGCACACAGCCGCCGGGACCAAACCCTTGATTGCAATTCGCATTCGCGGCCATGGACACTAACAACGCACTCACTAAAATCAATAAACGCATGTCTATTCTCCAGAAGAATTAAAATTTTCGTTCACAACTGAAACCGCAGCTTTCAGCGATCATTAAAACCGTGCCACGAGTCATCACTCCCCCGTTCATCGCTTTCGGGTTGAGTGCGATGGCCGGGTGGCACGTCCAGGCGCAACCGGCGATCAGCAGGAGGCACCCGCTCAGGCTGATCCACAATAGAATCAGGCCGATCTTCGCCAGTTGACTCCGAGCGACCTTGTAATTCGATGGAGGGTAAATCTGTAGCACGGGTGCGTTCCTGCGGGTTGCGCGGCGGGCTATCGGGCAGTAATCCGAACATCCCAACAATGTTCAGCCCAACACCCAACCACCAATCAACGCGGCTGAACAGCGCATCGATATTCATTTGACCAGACCCCCAAATCGTCTGGTACAACACCGTACACCCGGTGATGATCATCGCAATGCCGCGCTTCGTCGAGGGTTCACGCAGGTTGATGTTCAATTAGAGACTCCACAACTCTGTCAGTTGTTTGATCAGGGTGAAGCAGGGTACGAACCAGATTCAATCTGTACCTGTTGTTGCAGAGTAGCAATCACGTTTTGCAAGACAGCGATTTGATCCCGCGCAACACAAGCATTCGATTGTTGATTGCCACAATGTACGCAATAGTGGCTTTTAAGCTTTTGCTGCACGATATGATGATCAGCTACAGTATACCAACCTTCGCAGGCGGGACACTGGAAGTGAGTCAGAATCTCTGTGGAGTACGTCATAATAACTCCGAATCCAAACAGCCCACCGCATCGACTGCAATCTCCAAGCAACGGTACA
>ERZ761603.2122-NODE-2122-length-14021-cov-8.453960_pt1 | contig 14021 bp, 10 predicted proteins | sample MGYA00511879_ERZ761603 | MGnify/ENA primary metagenome ERZ761603 (study PRJEB28899, sample SAMN02850040) | bioreactor sludge metagenome | biome: EBPR Sludge; feature: EBPR Bioreactor; material: flocular biomat | place: Australia: Thorneside Wastwater Treatment... | reverse complement strand
GCTGCGGCGCCCGCGCGGGCTGGCGGACTCGCTGGCGCAGATCGGCCTGCGGAACCTGGCGCGCCGGCCTTCGCGCAGCCTGGCGGTCATGGGCATGATGGCGGCGGGCATTTTCCTGGTCACGGCGGTGAACGCCTTCCGCATGAGCGCCGGGGATGCCGCGCGCAAGGACTCCGGCACCGGCGGCTTCACCCTGGTGGGGGAGTCTTCTCTGCCGGTGTATGAGGACCTGAACACGCAGGCGGGCCGGGACGCCTTCGGCCTGGATGAGGAGATCATGGAAGGCGTGCGCGTGGCGCCCTTCCGCGTGCGCCAGGGCGATGACGCGAGCTGCCTGAACCTGAACCGCGCGCAGAAGCCCGTGCTGGCAGGGGTGAACCCGGCGCTGCTGGCCGGGCGCTTCCGCTTTGCCTCGGGAAACTGGGAGGCGCTCGCAGAGCCTCAGGCCGCCATCGCCGACCAGGCCACCGCCATGTGGGGCCTGGGGATCGGCATGGGAGACGCGCTGGAGTATCAGGACGGCGCGGGCCGCGCATGGAGCGTGCGGCTCGCCGGGATGCTGGCCGGCTCCGTGCTCCAGGGGAAGATGATCCTCGGCGAGGACGCTTTTTTGAAGGCCTACCCTGACACGGCGGGCTACCGCTTTTTCCTCATCGAGACCGCGCCGGAGCGCGCGGGGGAGGTGGCCGCGCACCTGACCCGCCAGCTCGAAAAACGCGGCCTGGCGCTGGAACCCGCGCGCCAGCGTCTGGAGACGTATCTCAGCGTGCAGAACACCTACATCGGCATCTTCACCGTGCTTGGCGGACTCGGCGTGCTGCTCGGCACCGCCGGGCTGGGCATCCTCGTCTCCCGTCATGTGCTGGAGAGAAAAGGCGAGCTGGGCCTCATGCAGGCGGTGGGCTTCCTGCCGGGCGCTCTGCGGCGCATGGTGCTGGGGGAGCATGTCTTCCTGCTGCTGGCCGGGCTGCTGATCGGGGTGGTGAGCGCGCTGCTGGCCGTGTGGCCCGCGCTCAGGCAGGGCGGCGGGGATTTGCCCCTGGCATTCCTGGGGCTGCTGCTGGCCGGGGTGCTGGCTTTCGGCATCCTGGCCTGCGCGCTCGCCGTGCAGGCCGCTGTCCGCGGGCGTCTCATCGAGGCGGTGCGCAGGGAGTAGGCGGACTGCGCCAGGGCCGCGCCGGGCGCGGCTCGAAATTCGAATTTCGTACTCCTTGCCACCGCGCGTTTCCCCGCCAAAGAAAACCCCCCGCTCATGTCCATCTGGAACCACGCCAACCCGCAGCTCAAAGACCTCGTCGCCTACGAACCCGGCAAACCCATCGAAGATGTGGCCAGGGAACTCGGACTGAGGCCGGAGGACATCATCAAGCTGGCCTCGAACGAAAACCCGCTGGGTCCGAGTCCGAAGGCCGTCGAGGCGATGAAACAGGCGGTCGAGGAGGTCCACATCTATCCGGACGGCGCGTCTTGGAAGCTGCGCAACGCCCTGGCGGAGAAGTTCGGCCTGGAAATGGGCAACTTCATCATGGGCTGCGGCAGCAACGAGGTCATCGAGTTCATCGGCCACGCCTTCCTCAAACCCGGAGACAACATCATCACCGCCGAGCACGCCTTCCTGGTGTACAAGCTCATGGCGAAGGTCTTCGGCGCGGACACCATCGAGGTGCCCGATCCCGGTTATGTGCATGATCTTGACGCGATGGCCGCGGCGGTCACGCCGCGGACGAAGGAGGTCTTCATTGCGAACCCCAACAACCCGACGGGCACGCTCGTCACGCAGGAGCAGATTGACCGCTTCATGGACAAGGTGCCGGAGCATGTCGTCGTGGTGTTTGACGAGGCCTATTACGAGTTCCTCGACAACCCGCCGGACACGCTCAAATACGTCCGCGAAGGGCGCAAGGTGGTCGTGCTGCGCACCTTCTCGAAGATCCAGGGCCTGGCCGGCACGCGCGTGGGCTACGGCATCGCCAACAAGGAGCTCATTGACGTGCTTCAGCGCACGCGGCAGCCCTTCAATCTCAACTCCATCGCCCAGGCGGGCGCGCTGGCCGGCCTGCTCGACGAGGAGCATCAGGCGAAAACCAAGCGCATCACCGATGAGGGCCGCGCCTACCTGCAGAAGCAGTTTGGTGAGATGGGTCTCGAATACATCCCGAGCCACGCGAACTTCGTGCTCGTGAAGGTGGGCGACGGCGGCGCGGTCTTCAAAGCCATGATGGACAAAGGTGTCATCGTGCGCGCCATGGCCGCCTACAAGCTGCCGGAGTGGGTGCGCATCTCCATTGGCACCATGCCGCAGAACGAGCGCTGCATCGAGGTGCTCAAAGGCGTGCTGGGCCGCTGATGCGCGGGGTCATTCCTCCGCGAGCGCTTCGAGCAGATACCGGGAGGGCTGGAAGTGCTCGATGAGAATCTCGTGCTGCGCGCCGCGTGTCATGCGCACCTGCTTGATGTCAAAATTCGGCGTCTTGTGCGGGGCGAAGAGGATGTCGTCGTGGGTGGCGTTCTGGCGGCGCTTGAAGAGGTCGGGCGTGATGTGGCCGCCGAGATGGTCGTCGCGCCCGGTGGCGAGGTGGCAGGTGCCGAGCACTTTTTCATCCTGGATGTCGGCGCCTGAGACGGGCAGCACTTGCGTGCCGAAGCCGAGCTCGCCGAGGACGCCGGTCATCGGGTCGTCCTGGAGGCGGGCGTTGTGCGCGTCAATGACAGCCGGGTCGCCCGCGATCAACTCGCTGCGGATGATGCGCCCGCCGGTGACGATGAGCCTGCCCAGGGTTCCGTCCTCGTATTTCATGGGGAACTGCCCCTCGGCGCTTTTGGGCACGAAGTACACTTCTCCAGCGGGCAGGTTCGCCACATCGGGAGTGTCGCCCCGGCAGAGGCCGTGGCTTTTTTGTGCCTCCTGGCCGCCGAGTTCCAGCCGGGCGGTGAGCACCTCGCCATCCTCAAGGGCGAAGTCAATTTCGACGCGGTCGGCGCGGGTCATGGCCTGGCGGAGTTTTTCCGCGTCGCGGCTGACGATGTTGTAATCCACGGCCAGGCCGCTGTTGAGGATGATGTCGTTCAGCCCGTGCAGGGTGGCTCCGCGGAAGCCGTATTGTCTGGCAAAGGCGGTCAGCGGCGCGGTGGCGGAGAAGGTGGAGATGCAGAGAATGATGTCGTAGTTCGGATAGACATCGCGCTCCAGGCTGAGGCGGTCGCCTCGCATGTCGGCGCATTCGTCGGGCAGATCGAGATTGCTGCCGCCGGTTTGCAGGTAGGCGAACATCTCGCCGCCTGAGAGCGCCAGCTCGTCCATGACACCGCCATGCAGGCCTTTGTAAAAGTAGTCGTGGGCGCGGCGCTGGATGGCGCGGGCGGGGTTTTTCAGGAAAGCCATGTCTTTGGCCTCGGCGAGCTCCGGCAGGTCAATGAGGATGCAGATTTTGCGCCCGAAAACCGGCTCGAACACGGTGTGCAGGAGACGGTAGAGATCGAACTTCGGGAACTTGCGGCCGGCGGCCGTGGTCTGAACGGTGGACATGGTGGAGGTCATCATAAAGAGGGGGTGCGCCAAGGGCAAAGTCGAATACGGCGCGCCGCCATTTTGCGGCGCTTCTTTTGCCGGGAAATCCGCCGCGGCATGAGCGCGGCTCAGGCCAAAAATCGTCAATCCGCGGCATGAATGGGCATCCATCCCCGCTTGTGAGTCCGCGCGCGCGGCTTCCGTTCACTCCGCCTGCCCGAGCTGTCCCGAACCATGTCCTCCTCATTCAAGCGTTCCGCCGCCGCGTTGTTGATCCTTCTCGCCTGCCAATGCGGGGCGCAGCCTCATCTGCCGCAGGGAACGAAGGCGCTGCCGTCCGCCGCGGAGAAGGGGCGCGGTCCGCTGGCCCTGGTCAATCTGCATCATCATGTGCTCGGCCACGCCAATGTCTTCGGCGGCAAAATGCCCGACCTTTTTGTTGCCGGTTACGGCGGCCCGCAGGCGGTGCATCTTTTCCGCTGGGTGGACACGGCGGAAAATGGCGCGCCCGTCTTTGCCCGGCCCGTCGAGGTGAGGTGCGACTTCAAAGACAAGGGCGGCATCTTCCAAAATCCCGACGGCGCCATCACCGGCCTCTGGATCAGCAAGGAGCATCTCGTCACCACCGAGTTCGACCGCTCCGCGCTGGCCTTTCGCGAGACCCAACGTGTCAGGCTGCCGGCGGAAATCAAATCCCCCGCCAGCCTCGGCGTCATCCTCAACAGCGACGGCACGCACGACCTCGCCTTCGAACTCTCCAACGGCGCCAAAGGCACGCCCGGCCATCCCTGGACCGAGGAATGGCGGCCCTACAACTCCTCCGGCATCGCCACCGGCGGGCTGCGCTACCGCTACCTCATGGGCTGGAGCGCCGACGGCCAGGTCAAGCAAATCACCGCCACCAAAAACGAGGTCTATTTTTCCATGCACGACCTCACCGCCGTGGACCTCGGCCCCGGCCACGAGCGCGACCTCATCACCGGCTCGCGCCAGGGCAATCTCGTGCATTACCGCAACAAGGCGGAGCGCGGCTTCGATCTTGAAAAGAAGCGCCTCGTCGCCGGGCCCGATGGCAACGCGCTGCGCCATCCCAGCATCAACCCCAGCGTGTGCGCCTACCCCGGCGGCCTCATCGCCTGCGGCGAGGGGTCGCTGTATTTTTACCGCTTCACCGGTGAATGGGCGGCGACAGGAGCGCCGGTTTTTTCCGGGCCGGTTTCCGTGCTCCAGGAAAACGCCGATCTCTACGCGGGCACCCTGCCTTCGCCAACCACCGTGGATTGGGATGGCGACGGCGCGCTCGACATCCTCGCGGGCAACTCCGAGGGTTTCGTGCTCTTTTTCAAAAACACCGGCGGCAACGAATCGCCGCGCTTTTTGCCCGCCACGCGCGTCCAGGCCGGCGGGCGCGACATTCATGTCCAGGCCGGCTACTCCGGCAGCCTCCAGGGCCTGCAGGAGGCGCGCTGGGGCTACCTTTCCCCGAACGCCTTCGACTGGAATGGCGACGGTCTTCCCGACCTCGTCACCGGCGACATCACCGGCGACTACCACGTCTATTTGAATCGCGGCACCAGGACCGAACCCAGGCTCGACCCCGCCCGGCCGCTCTATTGCGACGGCATCAATCTCCACGGCATGTGGCGCTGCCGTCCCGCCGCGGCCCGCATTGGCGACCGCGTCGCTCTCGTGATCGTGGATGGCGAGGACCATTTCCATCTCTACTGGCGCATTGATGATTACAATGTCGAGGATGGTGGCAAGCTCCCGCAGGAAAGTGGCAAGCCCATCGGCTGCAGTGGTGGAGTCGGCGGCAAAAGCGGTCGTGCCAAACTGGATCTATTCGACTGGAACCAGGACGGCCATCTCGATCTCGTCATCGGCACCAACCGTGTCAACTCCATCCCCGACCGCGCCACCGGCCTGCCCATGCCCGGCATCGGCATCAAAACGCTCGGCACCCCTTTGCTCATGCTCAACACTGGCACGAACGCGAAGATGAAGTTCGCCCGCCCCGTTCCCTTCAGAGACAAATCCGGCGTCATCATCCAGCCCGGCGGCGCGCATGAGACCGGCGCTGTCGGCACGATGCTCGGAGGTGACGGGCCAAACCTGCTGGTCTGCAACGAGGCCGGGCGCATGTTTCTGCTGCCTCGCAAGTCACTCCTCGGCTGGTGAGCGCGGCGTGGAGTCATTCAAAGCATGCTCGAAATCGCTTCACTCCGCGTTCTTGTTCCCGTCATGAAACCGCTTGTCCTTCTACTCGCCCTCTGCGCCACGGCAGTCTTTTCACAAACGCCAAAGCAAGACCCCAAGCCTTATCAACTGCCCGCCGGCATCAAGATGGAGAGGGACATCGCCTACATCGAGGGCGGTGATGAGGCGCAGAAGCTCGACCTCTATTTGCCGGAGACACCGGACGGGAAACCGCTGCCGCTCATCGTGCATGTCCACGGCGGCGGATGGCGTGGCGGAAACAAGTTTCCATGTCCGGTGGCGGGCATGGCGCTCAAAGGTTATGCCGTCGCCAGCGTGGAGTATCGTTTCAGCCAGAAGGCGGTCTTTCCCGCGCAGATCCAGGATTGCCAGGCCGCGATCCGCTGGCTGCGTGCACACGCCAAGGAATACAACTTCGACACGGAGAAACTCGGCGCGATCGGCGGCTCCGCTGGCGGGCATTTGTCCGCGCTCGTCGGCGCCTCGGGCGGGAAGAAGGCCTTTGCGCCGATTGGCGGCAATGAGGAGCAATCGGATCGCGTGCAGGCCGTGTGCGACATCTTCGGCCCCGCAGACTTTTCCACCGTCGTGCAGCAGGCAGCCGAGGACAAAAACGTGAGGAACGTTTTCGCCTTCAACACGCCCGGTGACCCGTATTCCGGCCTCATCGGCACATCGCTTGATGACAAATCAAAGGCCGGTGCTGCGAGCCCCGCTCACTATGTCAGCAAAGACAGCCCGCCTTTTCTCATCCTGCATGGCACCCACGACGCGCTCGTGCCGTATGCGCAAAGCGTGCAGCTCGAAGCGGCATTGAAAGCTCAAGGCGTCCCCGTCTGGCTGCAAACCCTCCCCGGCTCCGGCCACGGCGGTCCCGCTTTCGTCAAGCCGTCCGTGCTTGAGCTCACGCAGAACTTTTTCGACAGGCACCTCAAGGGCGCGGATGTCGAGATCAAGCTGGTGCCGGAGGACGAGCTGGCGGTCGAGCCGCCAAAACCAGCGGTGAAGTAGGAAAGTTCGCCGAACTCTGGCATCGAATCGCCTCATCAAGCCTGCGGCGCGTTTTCAAACACCGAGCATGCCAGTCACGGACTCGCGCTTGAGGCGCAGCTCGCGCCATTCGTGGTCGAAGGCGCTGCCGCTGACGATGCCGCAGCCCGATGGGAGCTGGGCTTCGCTGCCCTGCCAGCCGATGCCGCGTATGGCGACGATGACATGGCAAGGCGAGTCCGCCCCCGGTTCGATGAATCCGAACGGCGCTCCGAAGAAGCCCGGCACCTGGAGCTGCTGGCGGTAATCGCGCAGGCGCGCCAGCCAGTGCTCGTCGCGCGGCAGGCAGCCGACTGCGGGAGTGGGATGCAGGTGGCGGATGAGGGCGTCGGCGGAGGACGGTGACTTGAGGGCGAGGGTCAGCCGGGACTGGAAGTGCAGCAGCCCCGAAGCCTCGCACAGGCCGCGCGGCTCGCGCACGACATCTCCCAGCATGCCGAGGCGCTCCAGCAGGTAGCGCACGACAATCTCGTGCTCCTCGATCTCCTTCACATCGCTGAGGAAATCGGCCCGGTCTCCGGGCTTGGCGGTGCCGGCCAGGGCCATGGTCTCGATCTGCGCGCCCCGCATGAGGAAGAGCAGCTCGGGGCTGGCGCCCAGAAAGCCGCTCTCCTGCCCGATGAAGGCGTAACCCCAGGTGTTCGAGGGGGCCTCCATGACGCGCTCCAGCAGGCGCACCGGGTGCCCGGCTGTGATCGTGCCGCGCTCGGTGAGCACGGGGACCATTTTTTCCAGGCGGCGTCCGAGAACCTCCCGCCGGATGCGCCTGAAGGCCATCTTGAACCATTCGGTCACGGGTTTGGCCCAGATGATGCGCGGCGGCTCCGCGCCGTTCCAACCGGCCTGGGAGCGCAGGGTGGCGGGAGTGATCTCGACGAGCCGCGCAGGCCTTTTCCAGGGCAGCGGGTCGCGCAGGTCGAAGTCATTGACATAAAAGCAGCCGCCGGCGGACGGGGGTGCGGCGAGGGCCTCGAAAGGGCCCGCGCCCAGCCAGGCCCTTCCGCCGGGCAGTCTGAAAAGTGCGAGTTCGGTCATTGTTTTCCCTGATAGTGAAACGGATGTCCCCCGGCGCAAGAGGCGAGGATTTGCATTTCCGGTTTGTCTTCATGCATTGAGATGGCACAAGGGGCTGCGTTTGCCGGCCTCGCGTTCTTTTTTCTGTCCAAAACGGCGCGCGCGCCGACTCTAAAATGCCCAGCCATGCGCAACCGCCGTCAATTCATCTCCGCCGTCACCACCGCCCTGGGCGGTTCTGTTTTTGCCGCCGATGGCAGACCGAAGACTCTCGTCCTGCAATCCGCCTGGGACACGGTCAACATCGGCGACATCGGCCACACGCCGGGCACGCTGCGGATCATCGGGGAGCATCTGCCGGGGCTGAAGGTCGTGCTTTGGGCGATGAAGCTCGACGAGCGCGTCACCGCCATGCTGAAGGCGCGCTTCCCGGACGTGGAGATCGTCCAGGGCAGCCTGGTCAAGGAGACGCCGGAGAGCGCCCGTCTTCACGAGGCGGTGAGGACATGCGATCTGTTCATCCGCAATTCGGGCATGGGCCAGGACATCAGTTTCATGCAGTTCTGCCGGAAGCACGGCAAGCCCTACGGCCTTTTCGGCCAGTCGTACTTCCCGACAATGGTCAGCGGCGAGGGGGCGGAGGAGCGCCTGGACCTGCTCAACAGCGCCGCCTTCATTTACACGCGCGAGACCAGGACACTCGGCATCCTGAAAAAGGGGGGCGTGAAGTGTCCGGTGATGGAGTTCGGTCCGGACGGCTGCTTTGGCATTGATGTGCGGGATGACACGCGCGGTCTGGAGACGATGCGGAAGCTGGGGCTGGAGGAGCGCAAGTTCATCACCGTGCAAATCCGCACCAACACGCCCAAGTATCCGGGCGTGGATGATCCGCGCCCGGAGAAGCTCAATCCCCTGCATCCCACGCCGCGGCAGACCGCCGATGACGAGCGCCGCGCGGCGAAGTACCGCGAGCTGGTCACCCGCTGGGTCAGGGAGACCGGGCACAAGGTGCTCATCGCCCCGGAGACGATCAAGGAGATGGGCCACAACAAGCGTCTCATCCACGACCCGCTGCCTCCGGAGATCCAAAAGCATGTGGTGAACCTCGAGTACTTCTGGAACGCCGACGAGGCCGCGGCCATCTTTGCCCGCGCCTGCGTCATCATCTGCCACGAGCCGCACTCGCCCATCATCGGCCTGGCGAACGGCACGCCCATCATCCACACCTACTCCGAGTTCCACAGCCCGAAGTGCTGGATGTTTCAGGACATCGGCCTTCCTGAGTGGCTGCTGGAGATGGATGAAACTCCCGTCGAAAAAATGGCGGAGACCCTTTTTGCCATTCATGCCGATCCCGGAGCCGCCCGCGCGAAGGTGGAAAGGGCCATGTCATTCGTGCATGAGTGCTTCGGCAAATCCATGCGGCATGTTCGCGGCGTGCTGGCAGTGTGAGGCGCTTTGGCCGCCGGACATCGGCAAATCGCGCCCTTTTGCCGGCTGGCAGTGGTGCCCTCGCCGGGCGCGGTTGAACTTTTTTTGAGAAAGAGTGTAACGGTGGAGGAGAAAAACGGTATTCCCAAGTGTGGGGGCATTGTTTCCTGCCGCTGAATGGATGAGCGCGTTGAGCACCGGGCCATCTTTGTCACGGAGGGACAGGGCTGTCACAACTGGGTTTTGCATGGTTTGCTCCCGGTCATACATGGAGGCGGCGGCGCCTGGGTTGGGCGCCGCCGCTTCTCTTGTCCGCGGGTGTGTGAGATCCGACGCCGGGGCGTCTCAATGCTTGAGCAGCCAGTCGGTGGTGCGGGGGTTGAAGTCGCTCAGGCATTCCCAGTGGAAGGCGTGCCCGGCATTGTCGTAAAGGTGGAGGTCGGCTCCGGGGATGGCGGCGGCGACTTCCTCGCTCATCCATTTGGGAGTGAAGGCATCGTCCTTGCCGCCGATGACGAGGGCGGGGCATTTGACGTTTTTCAACTCGCCGAGGGTGTTGTGCGTGATGGCGGCGGCGCTCTGCGCCTCCATGGCGTGGACGGGCTGGGGGGCGGGGTTGGTGGCGGCGTCTTTGAGGCCCTGCTGCATGTTCTCCCAGCAGTCGTCGTTGTCGAACCAGGGCTTGGTGAAGATGAGCATCTGCACATAGTGCATGAAGTCCTCGGGGCGCATGGAGGCTTTGCATTTCATGAGGTGCTGCCAGGTGTAAAGGCCGAAGCGGTCCTGACGCGCCCAGGAACACATGAGGATCATGCTTTTCACCTTCTGCGGATGGCGCAGGGCGAGCTGCTGTGCGATCACGGAGCCGAGCGAGCAGCCGACCACGCGCGCCTGCTTGATGCCGAGCGCGTCCATGAGTCCGGCGTAGTCGTCGGCCATCATGGCGGTGGTGTAGGGGCCTTCGGGCTTGTCGGTCTGGCCGACGCCTCGGTTGTCGCCGAGGATGCAGCGGAAGTGCTTGGACCATTCGGCGGCGTGCGCCTCCCAGACGGCGCCGGGCGCGGTGACGCCCATGATGCAGACCAGCGGTTCGCCGCTGCCGCGCTCTTCATAATACATCTGGATTCCGTTGGTGGTGACGTGGGGCATGGTGGTGGGTGGGGGAGATGTTTGAAAAATGAAATTCGAAAAACAAAACTCGAATATCGAACTTCGGATTTAGCGGCTGGGGAGCCTGCGGCCAAGGAAAAATTACTGTTCCCGCGCGGACCGGCGCGGCCTTACTTGAGGAAACCTTTGAGCAGGTCTCCGAGGCCCTGGCCGCTCATGAGGTTCTTCAGCGCGCGGTCGGTGTCGGGAGTGACCTTGGGATCGGAGAGGGAGCCGCGGGATTTGATGTCGAAGGTGAGGCGTCCGCGCTTGTCGGAAAGGGCGGCGATGAGGCCGCGCGCGAAGTCCCTGCCAAGACGGGCGCCGGCGATGCCGGTGTGGAGGCGCTCCTGGAGCTCGGGTCCGCAGGAGAGGCGGATGTCGAGTTCGTGGGTGTCCCTGCCGGTGTCCAGCCAGGACTTGGGCGCGAGCGCCACTTCGTAGTCGGGGAAGACGAAAAGGCAGCCCTGCGGCAGGATGAGGGCGCCATTGACCCAGCGCGCCTGGATGGGCGCGTCCTGCTGGAGCGGGCCGCCAATGGGCACGGGGGCCAGGTCAATGCCGAACTCCTCAAGCTTGCGCAGATCCTTGCCCGCCGCGTCGCCGATGGTCTGCTGCCCGCCGAGGATGGAGCCTTTGGCGAGCGTGAGGGTGAGCAGCGCGGAGGGCTTCCACTCGCGAGTCTGCGGGTGAAGAGGGGTGATCCTGCCCTCGCCGGTGAGATCGAGCAGGGCGATCTCAGCCTTGCGCTTGACGCCCTGGATGCGCGTCATGCCGGTGACGGCGACATGCGCCTTGATGGCGGTGTCGAGTTCGTCACCGGGCTTGAGGGTGTCCATGTCCAGGCCGCTGATGCTGTAGTCGAGGCCGGTGACCTGGACGGTGGTGTCCTTGGTGTTCATGAAAAAGGAGCCGCGCTCAATGCGGGCGGCGGCCAGGGCGAAGCTGAACGCGGCGGGGTCTTCGTCCAGCGGCAGGGATTGCTCCGGCGCGGCTGGCGCGGAAGCGGGCGGCGGGGCAGGGGAAGGGGCGGTGTTTGCGGTGGCAGCGGCGGCCGCGTTGGATGTGGTTTTTTCAGAGCGGGGCTTTTTGAAAAGCGCCTCAAGAGTGCTGCCGTCGGGAGTTTGGGTCTCGCGGATGACGGGTTCGATGATGGCGAGATTTTCGACGTGGACGCGCTTTTTGAGCAAGTCCTCCAGCCTCACTTCGAGGCGCAGCTCGGCGATGTAAATGTCAGCCGTGGCGGCTTCCATGCGGGCGCGCTCCGGGAGGGGCTTGTCCGCCTCGGCGTCGCGCCGGGCCAGGTGGACGCCTTTGAAGACGAGGGTGGCCGGGCTGGTGAGGAGGTTCAGCGAGGCCTCGTCAATCTGGGCGCGGCAGTTCCAGTTCTTCTCCGCCTGCTGGACCCAGATGTCCGGCCCCATCTGGCGCATGACCCACCATGAGGCGGCTCCCGCGCCGGAGAGCACGAGGGCGGCCAGGCAGAACAGAGCGACGAGGATCTTTTTCATGGCGGGTCATGGTGCCGCCGCGCCGCATGAACGCAAGACGCAATCGAACCCTCAGCGCAGCGTGCGCGGGATGAACACCCACTGCATGCCGGCCGCTTTCGCCGCCTCCACGCCGGCCATGCCATCCTCCAGCACCAGGCAGTCCTCCGGCGGCACTGCAAGGCGCTCGGCGGCCAGCAGGAACATGTCCGGGGCGGGTTTGCCTTTGGCGACATCACGCGGAGTGATGATGGTTTCAAACAGGTGGATCAACTCGTTCGCCTCCAGGCAGGCGCGCACGATGGGCTCCTCGCTGCCGGAGGCCACGGCCATGGGCGCGCGCCCGTGCAGCGAGCGGGCGAAGTCGGCCACCGGGCGCACGACGGTCACCTGCGGCACGAGCTTGATGAAAATCTCCGCCTTGGTCTCCGCCACGCCGTCGGGGTCGAGCGCGCATCCGTGCATGGCATTGAGGCGGCGCACCATGTCATGCTCGCGCACGCCGGCGGTGGAATAGAAAAACTCCTCGGTGAAGTCGAAAGGCGCGTCGTGCGCCCGCAGGCTCTGCGTCCAGGCGATGAAATGCAGAGGCATGGAGTCAACGAGGGTGCCGTCGCAGTCGAAGATGAAGGCGCGGAAGGGATGGTCAGGGATTTGCAGCATGGGGGGATGCGCCGACATTTAAGCGGCGGACGCGGGCCGTAAAGGCGCAAGGCGCCCGCCGCGCGCGCGTCCCCATGCGCGAACTGCAAAATCAGCGGAAAATTCCAGTTCCACCCGGCGCGCCCCGCCGCTATAGCCCTGCCATGAAAAATCTGCCCACGGTCTTTCAGCGCAACACCTTGTGGACGGCGGTCACGGCCCTGTCCGTCACCGTCATTGGCGCGCTTGCCATCGGCTTTGTGTATCTGGGCACGCAGGTCATCGCCTTTTTGCAGCCGATCCTCACTCCCTTCGCGGTGGCCGGCGTGCTGGCCTACCTTCTGGAGCCGGGCGTCGAGTGGCTGGAGCGCAAGGGCATGAGCCGGCAGTCCTCCGTGCTCGTGGCCTTCGCGGTTTTCTCGCTGGCCATCTTCGGGCTGGCCTGGTGGGTGGTGCCGAAGGTGTCCGGCCAGACGGCGGCGCTCGTGAAGAAAGTGCCGGCCTACACCGTGACGGCGAGCAAGGCCGTGCTGGAGTTCTCCACCCGCATAGAGAAAGAGTATGGCATCGAGTTGATTCCGCACACGACTGCTCGCGAGCTGGAGGCGGATCTGAAGAAAGCTGAAAGCACTCCCGCTCCTGTCGAGGCATCCACGCAGCCCGCCGCCAGCGCTCCTGCTGCCGGTGCGACAACCCCAGTTGATGTCGCGCCCGAAGCAGCCGGCACGGGGGCCCTGGAGGAGTTCGACTTCAAAGCGCTGCTGACCGGCGAGTGGGTGCGCACCGCGCTGCCCACTGTGCTGGCGAACGCCTGGAAAGTCGTCAAGTCCACCTTTGGCGGGTTCCTCGGCGTCTTCGGCTTCCTGCTCTCGCTCATCATCGTGCCTCTCTATCTGTATTATTTCCTCATCGAGAGCGCGAAGATCCAGGAGCAATGGTCCGACTACCTGCCGCTGCGCGCCAGCCGCTTCAAGGACGAGGTGGTGGACTGCCTCAACGAGATCAACGGCTACCTCATCGCCTTCTTCCGCGGGCAGCTTTTTGTCAGTTTCATCAATGGCATCGCCACCGGCATCGGCCTGGTGGTCATCGGCCTGGACTTCGGGCTGCTCATCGGCCTGGCTCTGTGCGTGCTGGGCATCATTCCGTATCTCGGCATCGCCCTGTGCTGGATCCCCGCCGTCATCATCGGGGCCGTGCAGGGCGGCAGCGCGCTCATTCCCGGTGATCCGTGGTGGGCCATGCCGCTTGCCGTCACGGCCATCTTCATCGTCGTGCAGCAGGTGGACGGTTTCTTCATCACGCCGCGCATCGTCGGCGAGGCCGTGGGGCTGCATCCAATGACGGTCATCGCCAGCGTGCTTGTGTGGACGCTTCTGCTCGGCGGTCTGCTCGGCGCCATCCTCGCCGTGCCCATGACCGCCAGTGTGAAGGTGCTCTTTCAGCGCTACATCTGGCGCGCGCGCATCGCCCCGCAGACAGTGGGCGGCGCGCGCGGCGGCGGCCCTGAGGCGGCGGCG
>ERZ761603.2116-NODE-2116-length-14048-cov-65.128350_pt1 | contig 14048 bp, 5 predicted proteins | sample MGYA00511879_ERZ761603 | MGnify/ENA primary metagenome ERZ761603 (study PRJEB28899, sample SAMN02850040) | bioreactor sludge metagenome | biome: EBPR Sludge; feature: EBPR Bioreactor; material: flocular biomat | place: Australia: Thorneside Wastwater Treatment... | reverse complement strand
GCAATCCGCAATAAATCATCGATCGACAGGAGGCAGACATGAGCAAACGCGCACTTTGCATGGGTATCAACAATTATCCGGGCACGCACATGGATCTCAGCGGTTGCGTGAATGACGCCAACGACTGGGCGGCCGAACTGGCGGCGCGCGGGTTTGCGGTCAGCAAGCTGCTCGACAGCCAGGCGACCAAGGCGGCGATGGTCAACGCCATCCAGTCGGTGATCGGCGGCGCGGTGAGTGGCGACGTGGTGGTGATCACCTACTCCGGGCACGGCACCTACGTCCCGGACACCAACGGTGACGAGGTCGATGGCCTTGACGAAGCGCTCTGCCCGTACGACCTGCAGACCGGCGGTGAGGCGCTGGTCGACGACGAGATCAATACGCTGTTCAGCGCGCGCAAGGCCGGGGTGCGGCTGCTGCTGATTTCGGACAGTTGCCACTCGGGTACGGTGACCCGTGCCGCCGCACCGGATCCCGACGCCGACGACGCGCCGCGCCCACGCTTCATGCCGATGGGCAACTGGCTGCCGGCGGACAAGTTGCCGCAGGGAATCAGCGGCCAGCCGCTGACCACGGTGCCGGTCATTTCGGGCGTCTCGCCTTTCGCCGGCGCGCTGTCGCGCATGCTGGGCGATCTGCTGCTGGCGGGCTGCAAGGAAGGGCCGAACAACTTCAGCTACGACGCCAGGATCGGCGGCCGTCCTTGCGGCGCGTTCACCTATTACGCGCTCAAGGCGCTGAAGACGCTGCCGGCCACCGCCACCTACGCGCAGTGGCACGCGGCGATCAACCCGGGGTCGCTGCCGTCGGCATCGTATCCGCAGAGCCCGCAGATCTTCGGCAGCGCCGACGCCCGCAAGCGGCAGATCTTCACCTGAAGTGGCGAGGTCGGGGCGGCCGGGAACCAGCCGACGGCCGCCCTGCCGCATTCTCGGGGACGGCCTTTGGTCCCTGATCGCGGCGATGGTCTTGCGAGAAGGCGCGTAGCTCCTGGCGCTGACGAATAGAACCCGATGGAGGCGATGATGCCCGAAACCACCACTCTCAGCCTGACCGGTCGCCAGAGCGACACGCGACAATTGCCGGCGTTGCTGCAGCCGGCCCGGCGTTCGGCCGGCGAGCCGGACGATCCTTTCCTGCCACCGGGATTCCTGCAGACCCGCGTCAGTTTCGAGGTTGGCGCTGCCGTCCGCGGGACCGGCGCCAGGGCACAGGAGTACCAGGCCGCGAGCGACGAGGTACTGGTCATCGAACTGGCCGACGGTGGCGTGCTGATCACCAGCGCCGGCAAGCTCAAGGCGGCGCTGGAAAGAAGTCGGCCCGAGCTGATCGGCAGCCATGGCGAGATCCTGTTCGATCGGCTGCGCAGCGAGGGGGCGGCCGCGCGGGGGGTGGTCGGCGAAGCGATCGGCGGCCTGGTCAGCCGGGTCTTTGCCCTGACGCTCGGCGCCAGTGGCGATCCGATCCTCGACGCGGCCCGGGAAAAACTCGCCGAGTTGAGCAGGGGCAGGGTTGGCAAGGCGTCCGATCTCGGCGTCACCTGGCTGGGAACCAAGGCGCTGATGTGGGCGATCGAGAAGCGGCTCGACCGTCAGCCGGGCCTCTACTGCTGGGACAGCGGCCGCAGCAGGAGCGACGGCGGGTCCGACAAGGAAGCACTGGATCGGGCAAAGCGGGAACTGCAGAGGGCGGTCGACCAGCAGTTGCCGGTGCTGGTCTTTGTTCACGGCACGGCTTCGAGCACCCTCGGCAGCTTTGGCGACCTGCAGCTCGATCAGCGCGATGTCTGGCAGGTTCTCGAACGGCATTACGCGGGAGGGATCTACGCCTTCGAGCACCGGACGCTCTCGGAGAGCCCGATCGAGAACGCTCTGCAGCTGCTCGCGGCCTTGCCTGCCGGCGTGCAGCTCAGCCTGGTCTCGCACTCGCGTGGTGGTCTGGTCGCCGACCTGCTCTGTCTCGACAAGGTGAATGACCGGCTGATCGAACAGTTCAGGTCCGACCTGCCGGGCACCGGCGACGCCGACGCGGCCGAGGCGCAAGGCGTCAGGGGACAGCTCGAAAGCGCCCACGCCGAGCAGCGCGAGCAGTTGCGCCAGCTGGTCGGCGAGCTGGCGATCAAGAAGCTGCAGGTGCAGCGCTACGTGCGGGTAGCCAGCCCGGCGCAGGGGACGCGGCTGGCGAGCGGCAACCTGGACCTCTTTCTCTCCGGCGTGCTGACGCTGATCGGGCAGGTGCCGTTCTTTTTCGGCAGTCCGTTCTACTCGGCTTTCAAGCGGGTGGTGCTGGAAATCGCGCGCAATCGCACCAACGCCCATCTGGTGCCGGGCATCGAAGCGATGCTCCCGGACTCGCCGATGGCCCGCCTGCTGCGCGATGCGCCGGTGCGCGCCGGAATTGAAATGGCGGTGATCGCTGGCGACATCGAAGGCGGCAACCTGCTCAAGCGGCTGGGCGTGCTGCTGACCGATTTTCTGCTGTTCGACAACGTGGACAACGACCTGGTCGTCGATACGGCGTCGATGTTCGGCGGCATTGCGTCGCAGGCCGGCGCGCGGACGCTGTTCGACCGTGGTGCCGACGTTTCGCATTTCCGCTATTTCAGCAACATCGACACCCGTGGCGCTCTGCGCGACTGGCTGGTAGCCAGGGAGGTCCTGCCGCTGACGGCTTTTCAGCCCTTGCCCGGCCGCTTCGAGGACCTTGAAGCGGCCACCGGCGACGAGCAGGTGGCCGGCGTTTCGCGCGGCGCGGACGACAGGACGGCGAACCTGCCGGTGGTCGTCGTGCTGCCCGGTGTGATGGGTTCGCATCTGGCGGTCGACGGCAAGGATCGGGTCTGGTTCGACCCGCTCGACATCGCCTCCGGCGGCCTCGGCAAGATCGCCTGGGAGAAATCGGGCATCGACGCCGAGAAGCTGTTCGACATGTTCTACAGCGACATCTGCAAGTACCTGTCGACCAGCCACCGGGTCGAGCGCTTCGCCTATGACTGGCGGCAGCCACTCGACGTGCTGGCCGAGCGCTGTGCCGATTTCCTCGATGGTTTGCTGAGCGAAACCACCCAGCCGGTGCGCCTGCTCGCCCACAGCATGGGCGGCCTGGTCATTCGCGCCTGCATCCACAAGCGGCGGGCGGTGGTCGACCAGCTGATGGCGCGCGACGGAGCGCGCCTGGTGATGCTCGGGACGCCCAACCAGGGCGCCTACTCGATGGTCGAAAACCTGCTAGGCAAGGGCGACACGCTGCGTTCACTGGTTCGTCTCGATGTCACTCACGACATGCAGGAAGTGCTGCAGATCGTTTCGGGTTTTCGCGGCGCGCTGCAACTTCTTCCCAAGCCCGGTTTCGTCGATACCTTCCAGGGACAGCCCGGCGGCGGCGACCCGGGGCAGCGTTTCGACTTCGCCGAGACCTGGAAGGCGTATCAGCCCAAGGTCTTCGATTTCTGGTTCGGCAACGGCAAGTCGGCGACGCCGGATCAGCAGCAGCTCGACGCGGCGAACTGGCTGTGGCGACAGGACGGCGAGGCGACCCCGGCGCTGCCCGAGGAGTACAAGGGGAAGACGACCTACGTCTTTGGCGTGGCGCGCAATACGCCCTGCGGCATTCGCGAGGAAAACGGGCGCCTGAAGATGGTCGGCACGACGCTGGGCGATGGCACCGTGACCTGGTCCTCCGGGCGCATCGACAATGTCGGCAGCTACTACTACCTGCCGGCCAAGCATGGCGATCTGCCGTCGACCCGGGAGTACTTTCCGGCGCTTGCCGAGCTGCTGCGTAGCGGCGCCACCAGCGGCCTGCTGAGCAGCCCGCCGAGCGTGCGTGACGGCGAACAGGCAAGGCCGGTAGTGTACGACGCCGGGCCTCCGACCCTGGACGGTGGCGAGGCGGTGGCCCGCGGCCTGCTCGGCGGTTCGCCACGCAGCCGGGTCGCGGCGCGAGCGAAGCGCCGGCTCGAGGTGTCGGTCAAGGCGATGGACCTGCGTTTCCTGACCAAACCCGTCCTGCTCGGCCATTACGAGCAGGACTCGATTGCCGGTGCCGAGGCCCTGATCGACCGCGAATTGCTCGCCGGCGACCTCGGTCAGCGTTACAATCTCGGGCTTTACGCCGGGCCGCGCGGCGCGGCGACGGTGGTCCTGCGCGCTCCCACCGAGCAGGAGCGGCGGCGCGGCAGTCTCAGTGGCGCGGTCGTCACCGGTCTTGGCGCCTACGACGGCAACCTTAGTGTCGCCGACCTGACCGAGGCGGTGCGCACCGGCGTCCTGCGCTACTTGCTGCAGGTCGTCGATGTGCTCGGCAAGGACACCCGCGAATTGCCGCTGGCGACGCTGTTGCTCGGCTACAACTCGTCGGCGAACCTGACCGTCGCGGCTTCCGTGGAGGCTCTGCTGCGCGGGGTGATGGAGGCCAATTCGCGCTTCCACGAGACCACGCGACTGGACATCCGTGTCAGCCGGCTCGAGATCGTCGAGCTGTATCAGGACACGGCGATCACCGCCGCGTATGCGCTGCGCCAGATGCCCGAACGACTCGCCGACCTGACCCGGCGTTACGGTGTGGCGTTGATCTGCCGGCCGCAACTGGAGGAGGGCCAAGGCCTGCGCCGGCGTCTTTTCGACAGCGGCAACCCGAGCTACTGGCCACGTCTGATGGTCACCGACGCGGCAACGGATCACCTCTCGGCGTCAGGCAGCAGCGCCGCCAGAACAGCTGGCGGCCGGCCGGTGGCGCCCAGGCCGCGCACGGCAATTGCTGAGCGTTTGCGTTTTCTCTACGTCGGCCAGCGTGCCCGCGCCGAGTCGGTGGTCCAGCAGCGGCAACCGGGACTGGTCGAGATGCTGCTCCGGCAGCAGATCCATTGTGCCGTGTGGCAAGAGGATTTCGGTCGCGTGCTGTTCCAGCTGCTGGTTCCGCACGACTTCAAGGACGCCGCGCGACAGCTCGAACGGATCGTGCTGGTGGTCGACGACTACACCGCCAACTTGCCGTGGGAGCTGATGTTCGCGGATGACCAGCGCGCTGGCGGCGAAAGCCTGCCGCTGGCCCTGCGCACGCCGGTGGTCAGGCAACTGGCAGCCGGCCAGTTCCGCCGGCAGGTACGCCAGGGGTTGCAGCGCAAGGCCTTCGTGGTCGGCAATCCCTCGGTCGAAGGATTCGTCGCCGCCTTCCCCGACCCGCAGCGGCCGAACGCCGTCAACCCGCCCGCCTTGCCGTGGGCCGAGCGTGAGGCCTACGAAGTCGCTGGCGTGCTGCAGGGGCTCGGCTACCAGGTGGTGGCGGAAATCGGCAGCGACCGACGCGCCTGCGATGTGCTGACGCGCTTGTATCAGCAGCCCTATCGGGTGCTCCACATTTCGGCGCACGGCATTTTCGATCAGCTGCACGCCGATGAACGGCGGCGCACCGGCGTCGTCCTGTCCGATGGCTTGCTGATTACCGCCGCCGAGATCGAAGCCATGGAAACGGTGCCCGAACTGGTTTTCCTGAGTTGTTGCCACCTCGGCAAGGTGGATGGCGCCGCCGACGACTCGGGAGAACGCACGGTGCGCGACGGCAACCGCCTGGCGGCCAGTATCGCCCGCGAACTGATCAATATCGGCGTCCGCTGCGTGGTCGTCGCCGGCTGGGCGGTAGACGATCAAGGCGCGATGATTTTCGGCAAGGCTTTCTACCAGAGCCTCCTGCTCGAAGGTCACGCCTTTGGGCAGGCGGTGTACGAGGCCAGGCGCGCGGTCTGGAATGCCAATCGGGAAGATATTACCTGGGGTGCGTATCAGGCCTATGGCGATCCCGGCTGGCTGGCTGAACCGCGCCTGCCAGGCGGCCGCAGGGACCAGGCCGGCTATGCCGCGCCCGACGAGTTGCTTGACGAACTGGCCAGCCGGCGCGCCAGCCTCTCGCGCGCCAAAGAACGGCAAACGCAGCGTGAGATCGACGCCGAGGTGCAGAGCCTCGAACGCTTGCTGAAGGAGCGCTGCCCGGCGGAATGGCAGCGCTTGTCGGCAGTACAGTCGGCGCTGGCGGCGCTCTGGGCCGACCTCGGCGACTATCCGCGCGCGCATGCCGCCTATGTTGCTGCCGTTCAGGCCGAGGACGGTCGCGGCCAGGTGCCGATTCGCGACATCGAGCAGCTGGCCAACATCGAGGCGCTGATGGGGGAGATGGCTGAAGCGGAGCCTGGCGGGGCGCTGATCGACAGCGCCCTGGCACGACTGAAGGGCCTCGACACGCTGGTCGCGGCGGTGGCCGATGGCGACCACGGGGCAGCGCGGACGATCAATGCCGAACGCTGCGCCTTGCGTGGTAGCGCCGCCAAGCGCAAGGCCAGCCTGTTTGCGCGCGAAGTGCTGCGCAAAGGCAAGAGTCGCACCGAGATCAACCAGGCGGCGAAAGAGATGAAACGCGCCTTGCAGGAAAGCGCCGACTTCTACGGGACGGGCGAGGGGCGGCCGGGAGAGCCGGATTTCCGACCCTATAACGCCCTCAACCGTCTCGCCCTGGAGGCCCTGCTGCTGCCGCCGGAGGGCGAACGGCAAGCGGCGATCGACCTCGCGCGCCACGCCGGCCGGGCGGCCAGCGATGCTTTCGAGCGCAGTGCCAGCCCCTGGGACGCGGTGATGGAGTCCGAGGCGCTGCTCGTCGAGCGCCTGCTCGATCGCCGTTTGCTGGCCGATGGAGACGCTGGCGCGGCGGTGTTTGACGAGCTTGCACGCGCCTATCGGGAGCGGCTGTCGCATCTCAGCATCAAGCCGAGAGAACTCGATTCGGTCGCTGCCCAGATCTGCCTGCTGTCCAAGTTCTGCGACGCGCGGCAGCTGGCGAGTGGCGACCCCGGCTGGCAGCGGGCGGCCGACCGCTTGATCGCGCTCGCCGAACAGATACGCCCGGGTGCCTGCCAGCGTCTTGATCGTCCGCTTCACGAGCCTGCCGACGAAGCGACGGCGGCAGACCCGGTCGGTCCCCGCAGGCGACGCGCCACGCGCAAGAGCTAGCGGCGGGTCGCTGGCGGACCTCGCAGCGGTCGGCACGCTGGTGTCGGTCGGGTGCCCGCTGCGTTCCAGGTCGACGCGTGCTGGCCGGCAAACCGCTGAAGTCGTGTCGCTCGGGGTGACGAAAGATCAGCAAGCGGCCGCTTTGCGACGCATCAGGGTCTACTCGACGGTCTACTCGACGCGCTTGACCGGCGGAATCTTCCAGCTGCCGTCGAGAATCGACGGCGGCTTCTCGCGTGGCCAGTACAGGCGGAGCATCAGGATGAACCTGTCGTCCGGCGCCGGCAGCCAGTTGGACTCCTTGTCCTTGCCCGGCGACTCGCGCTGCAGGTAGAGGTCCACCGACCCGTCCTTGTTCGTCGCGAACTTGCTGCGGCTACCCAGCGTGTAGCGGCCCAGGCGGTTGTCGACGAAGAAGAAGTCGGCGTTGTACATGGTCAGCGACCAGAAACCCTCGGCGGGCGGCATCTGCCCCTTGTCGAAATGCAGAACGTACCGGTTGGCGCCACTGTACGGCTGGCCATCGGCGTCCGCTTCGGAGGTCGGATAGACGGCGTCCTGCGGCCGGTTGGCGCCCAGACCGATGGCGGTAATGAACGCCCGCTGCAGGTAATCGGTGCCGTAGACACCGGTCCGGGTGCTGAACACCCAGCCGTTCTCCGCGCGGTTCTCGCCCGCTTCGACGCCGGCCTTCATCCACCCCGCGATTTTCTCCTGGGCCAGCCTCGGGGCGTCGGCAAGACCCTTGAGGAGCATCGGGTCGAGTTCCGCCGCCGCGAACTCGTTGCCGGGGATCAGCCCGATCCGGGCCATCCTGGCGACCATCGGCGCATCGTCGGCGCTCGGCGGGTTGGTGACCATCAGCGAAGCGAGCAGCTTGAAGTAGGCCGCAGCGTCGAGCCGGTTGACCTGCTCGCGCACCGCCAGTTGCTCGTTTATCGAGGCGTCCACGCGCCCGGCGGTGACGCTGTAGGGCTGGTCGTAAGTGCTCAGCGGAACGGCCGTGAACTTGTCCTGCAAGGCATGTACCGCCTGGTAGTCTTCGGGTGTGCCGCTACAGTAGATCCGTCCGAGCAGCCAGACGATGCTGGTCGGCGACTTGTACTCGGTGACGCCGGCCGGCAGCTTGCCTTGCCAGCCCGGGCCGGTGATCGCGTACTTCCGGGCGGCGGTGCCGGTGGTACGCTTGCCGGGTGCGGCGAAGACCGTCGTCCAGCCATCGAGCATCGGCATCAGGAAGTAGCGGCCCCGCATGTCCGGCTGGCTGACGATCCAGGGTTGCCGGGATACGTCCAGCCATACGGTGGTGTAGAGGGTGTCGGCGTTGGGGGCGGTGACGTCCGTGAAGGCGGCCGTCGGGTACTCGCGCATGCGCACGAATTGGCCCATCGGGGCATGGCTGCCTGCGGGGGCCTCGACGTTGGTCATTACCCGCCGCGTCATCTCCATGGTCACCAGCGGGTAGCCGAAGATGTACGCGTCGACAGCGATTTCACGCGCTTCCTGTTCCCTGGCCGCCGCCGCTTCGGCCTGTTGTTGCGCCTGCTGTGCCGACGGGGCTTTGGCGGCGTCCGCGCTGGCGGCTGGTTCGGGGGTCTTCTGGCCGCAGGCGGTCAGGCCCAGGAGGGTGAGCGCAAGTGCCGTGAGGCGGCGAGCGAGTCTGGTCTCGATGATCATCGTGGGCTGCCTTTTTTCACTGACCGGTTTGACCCATGGAAGCCGCGAACCCCACGGCCGCTCGGCGAGGTGTTCGGGGGACGGTGGACATGCCGGAAATTATCAGGCAATTCACCGTCGACCGACACGAACTTGCCGCGCTGTCGTGCGCGCTGGTGCGCTCTGGTGTATTCCTCGCGAATCGGGACGCTGGGAGCGCAGCGACGCGCGGTGAGATTGTTTTACTCTGCGCCCCGCGTTCTGGTCAAGTTCTTATCTTCCCGTGGTCGGGCGAGTAGGGGGACTTCCCCCTGCAGGTGAGCGTGCCCGGCGGCGCGCACCAAAACGAAAAGCCGCCCGTGGGCGGCTTGCACTGCATCTACCTGAGATTCGTTGAGAATTCTGGTAGGCGCGATTGGAATCGAACCAACGACCCCCACCATGTCAAGGTGGTGCTCTAACCATCTGAGCTACGCGCCTTCGTCAAGGCCGGACCATCTGGCCTTCGAGGAAGTGCGCATTATACGGCGCAGGAAGATCAAGTCAAGCTTGCAGCCCAGGGCAATCGCATCAATCTTGTGCAGGACCGAGTGCTTGCGCGTGTAAGGTGGCCGAGGTGGCGGCGACCAGGCGCTGAACCTTGAGTCCGCCCTTGCGGCGGACAGGGGCGACACCCTTGCTGGTCACGGCCAGTGGTCGCGCTACCAAATGCATGCGCTTGCCCGGTGCAACCCGACGCTCGGCGGCGCGCTTCCAGGTGTTCCTGTAGAATTCGCTACCCATGACCTCTACCCGCATCGAGGCGCCGTGTGGCGCCCCCCGCAGTCTCTTCTCGTACCGCAAGTATTGGGCCAGCCGCTTCGGCACGGCTCCTTTCCTGCCGATGTCGCCAGCCGAAATGGACGAGTTGGGCTGGGACTCGTGCGACATCATCCTGGTTACCGGCGATGCCTACATCGACCATCCGAGCTTCGGCATGGCGTTGATTGGCCGGCTGCTCGAGGCACAGGGCTTTCGCGTCGGGATCATCAGCCAGCCAGACTGGCTGTCGGCCAGCGCTTTCAGGGTGCTCGGCAAGCCGAACCTGTTTTTCGGCGTGACCGCGGGCAACATGGATTCGATGGTGAATCGCTACACCGCCGACCGCAAGCCACGTTCCGACGACGCCTACACGCCGAACGCCGAGCCGCATCGACGCCCCGATCACGCGGTGGTCGTCTATGCGCAGCGCTGTCGCGAGGCCTTTCCCGGGGCCAATATCGTGATCGGCTCGATCGAGGCCAGCTTGCGCCGCATCGCCCATTACGACTACTGGTCGGACAAGGTGCGCCGCTCGGTGCTGCCGGATTCGAAAGCCGATCTGCTGATCTTCGGCAGCGCCGAGCGGGCGATCGTCGACCTGGCGCACCGGCTCGCCGCGGGCGAAAGCATCGCCGGGATACGCGATCTGCGCGGCACCGCGTTCATGGTCCCACGCGGCCAGTTGCCGGGCAGCGACTGGGCAGAAATCGATTCGACCGAGGTCGATACGCCGGGAACGCTGGTCCGCCACCCGGATCCTTACGCGATGACCCCGGCGGGTGGCCCGGACGGCAAGGAAGCGGGGTGTGCGTCGCAATCGTCCGGCGCCGCCGGGCTTGCCGGGCAGCCGCGGACGCAGGTGATCCAGATGCAGTTTCAATTGCACCAGCGGATGCCGAAGCTCGACCGGACGCGGACCGCGGTCCGCCTGCCGTCGTACGAGCAGGTGGCGGCCGATCCGGTGCTGTATGCGCACGCCTCGCGTACTTTCCACATCGAGTCGAACCCGGGCAACGCGCGGGCGCTGGTCCAGGCGCACGGCGAGCGCGACGTCTGGCTCAACCCGCCGCCGCTGCCGCTGACGACGCCGGAAATGGACGGCGTCTTCGCCTCGCCGTTCCAGCGCCGGCCGCATCCGTCGTACGGTGACGCCAGGATTCCGGCCTTCGAGATGATCCGCTTTTCGATCAACATCATGCGCGGCTGCTTTGGCGGCTGCACCTTCTGCTCGATCACCGAGCACGAGGGGCGCATCATCCAGAGCCGATCCGAGGAATCGATCGTGCACGAGATCGAGGAGATCCGCGACAAGACGCCGGGCTTTACCGGCGTCATTTCCGACCTTGGCGGCCCGACCGCCAACATGTATCGTCTGGCGTGCAAGGATCCGAAGATCGAATCCTCGTGCCGCCGCCTGTCGTGCGTCTTTCCGGGCATTTGCGAGAACCTCGGCACCGATCACACGCCGCTGGTCAATCTCTACCGCAAGGCGAGGGCGGTGCCGGGGGTGAAGAAGGTGCTGATCAGTTCCGGTCTGCGCTACGATCTCGCGGTGCGCGATCCGCAGTACGTCAGGGAACTGGTCAGCCACCACGTCGGCGGCTATCTCAAGATCGCCCCCGAGCACACCGAGGACGGGCCGCTGGCGCACATGATGAAGCCCGGCATGGGTTCCTACGAGCAGTTCAGGGCGATGTTCGAGAAGTTCTCGAAAGAGGCGGGCAAGGAGCAGTACCTGATTCCCTACTTCATCGCCGCGCATCCGGGGACGACCGACCAGGACATGTTGAACCTGGCCCTATGGCTCAAGCGCAACAGTTTCCGGCTCGATCAGGTGCAGACCTTCCTGCCGACGCCGATGGCCATCGCCACGGCGATGTATCACAGCCACAAGAACCCGTTGCAGAAGGTCAGCCGCACTTCGGCAGTGGTCGACACCGTTCGCGCCGGCCGCCAGCGCCGCCTGCACAAGGCTTTCCTGCGCTATCACGATGCCAACAACTGGCCCTTGCTGCGCGAAGCGCTGAAGCAGATGGGGCGCGCCGACCTGATCGGCAACGGCCGGCGGCAACTGATCCCGAGTTTTCAACCGCCCGGGACCGGCACCCTGCGGGCCACCGGCGCACGCGACGTGAAAGCCGCACCGCGGGCACGGGCACGCGACGCACGTGCCATGCCGGCAGGGATCCAGGGCCGCAAACGCTGATTCGGCCGGGGTCAGCCACGATCAGCCGCCGATCCGTAGTGGACCGCCAGCCAGATGCTGGCCTGCTCGGGAGGCGTCCAGTCCACCCGATGCCGCCGCCGCGGAGCGATGTCTACGTAGTCGCCGGCCTTGAGGTGCCGCGCCTGCGGCTCGTCCTCGAAGCGCAGCAGGGCCTCTCCCTGAAGCAGCAGGACCCATTCACCCAGCGCTTGTTCGTACCAGAAACCGGGCGGGCTGGACTGGCCGGTCGACACGATGCGTTCGATCCTGAGGCCCGGCTGGGCGAGCAGTTCCAGCAGCTGCTCGGCGGGCATCGGGGACAGCGGCAGTTCGGCGAAGACGTTGTTCATCGGGCGGCGGATGGTATCGAGTGGGCAGGGTGGCGAGTAGCGCGCGTCGCGGCGAGGCCGGCGGTGGCGCGGCAATGCCGGCGATCACCGTGGGATGGTAGCCCAGGACGGCAAGGCCGGGAACTGGCGCAGCGACCGTCGGATTGGGTATGCTCCAACCTTTGCCGGCGTGGACTGCCGGCCAGCGGCCACCAGTGCTGCGCAACCGCCGAGGAATCCGCTCATGACCATCACCTGGAAATCGCTGCTCGTCTTGCTCGTCGCGCTCAGCGGCTGCGCCGCGCTGACCCGGCACACGCTCAACGAGGAATACGGCTCGCCCGACCCGGCGCGCTTCGATACGCCGGCTGCGCCACCGCCCGGATTCTCCTACCGCAAGGATGTGCAACCGATTCTGGAGCGCCGCTGCGTGGTCTGCCACGCGTGTTACGACGGTCCGTGCCAGCTCAAGTTCACCGCCTGGGAAGGGGTCGCCCGCGGCACCAGCAAGGAGCAGGTCTACGACAGCGGGCGCTTGCTGGAGGCCCAGCCGACGCGTCTGTTCACCGATGCGCAGAGCGCTTCCCAGTGGCGCGCCAAGGGCTTCTCGGCGGTACTCAACGAGCGCGAGCAGACGCCGACCGCCAACCTCGCGGCGAGCGTGCTGTATCGCGCGCTGAAGCTCAAGCAGGACCACCCCTTGCCACCAACCGCGATCCTGCCCAAAACCTTCGACTTCTCGCTCGACCGCGCGCAGCAGTGCCCGCGGATTGACGAGTACGACGCCTTCGAGCGCAAGAACCCCTTGTGGGGGATGCCCTTCGGGCTGCCGGGTCTGAGCGATGGCCAGTTGGCTACCCTGAGCCGTTGGCTCGAACTCGGGGCGCCTTTCGAGGGGCTGCCGGCGCTGCCGGCGCAGCTTGGCCAGCAGGTCGCCGACTGGGAGACGTTCCTGAACGGCGACTCGCTGAAGCAACGGCTGGTCAGTCGCTACATCTACGAACACCTGTTCCTGGCCCACCTCTACTTTGACAGTGACGCCCAACACCACTACTTCCGGATGGTCCGGTCGCGAACGCCGCCGGGGCAGCCGATCGACCTGATCGCCAGCCGCCGGCCGTATGACGACCCCGGGGTCGAGCGCGTCTACTACCGCCTGGAGCGCGAACAGGAGACGATCGTCGACAAGACCCATCTGCCGTACGCGCTCGGTGCCAAGCGCATGGCGCGCTGGCGGCAGCTCTTTCTCGACTCCGACTACGCGGTCGACGAGCTTCCGTCCTATGCGCTGCAGGTGGCGTCCAATCCTTTCGTGACCTTCCAGGCGCTACCGACCTCCGCGCGCTATCAATTCATGCGCGACGAGGCGGAGTTCACCATCATGGGCTTCATCAAGGGGCCGGTCTGTCGCGGCCAGGTGGCCTTGAACGTGATCGAGGATCGCTTCTGGGTGTTCTTTCTTGCCGATACCGACCTGCAGGACAAGGCCGGCGAGTTCCTGGACCGCGAATCCAGTCTGCTCGCCTTGCCGGCGGCGCAGGGCAGTGACGCCAAGGTCATCGGCCCCTGGCGTGACTACGCCAAACTGCAAGCCAAATACCTGCAGGCCAAGTCGAAATTCCTCGATCACTACGCGGCGACCAGCACCGGGCCGACGCTGCAGTGGATCTGGAACGGTGACGGCAACAACCCGAATGCGGCGCTGACCGTCTTCCGCCACTTCGATAACGCTTCGGTGGTCAAGGGCCTGGTCGGCGGCCCGCCGAAAACGGCGTGGGTGATCGGCTATGGACTGCTCGAACGGATCCACTACCTGCTGGTTGCCGGCTACGACGTCTATGGCAACGTCGGTCACCAGTTGCTGTCGCGGCTGTACATGGACTTCCTGCGCATGGAAGGCGAGTTCAACTTCATCGCCTACCTGCCGCGCGACGACCGTAAAGCAGTCCGTGACTTCTGGTATCGCGGTGCCAGCCAGGAAGTCAAGGATCATGTCTACGGCACGCTGGCCAGCTTCGACGTCCAGACCGGCATCCGCTATCGCACCGACGACCC
>ERZ761603.2113-NODE-2113-length-14054-cov-14.225873_pt1 | contig 14054 bp, 11 predicted proteins | sample MGYA00511879_ERZ761603 | MGnify/ENA primary metagenome ERZ761603 (study PRJEB28899, sample SAMN02850040) | bioreactor sludge metagenome | biome: EBPR Sludge; feature: EBPR Bioreactor; material: flocular biomat | place: Australia: Thorneside Wastwater Treatment... | reverse complement strand
TCCTCGCCTGATCGGCGATCGAGCGCGTAATCGCTTGCCGAATCCACCAGGTCGCGTAAGTCGAGAACTTGTAGCCACGCCGGTATTCGAACTTATCGACCGCCTTCATGAGGCCGATATTGCCCTCCTGAATCAGGTCGAGGAACTGCAGGCCACGGTTGGTGTACTTCTTGGCGATCGAAATCACCAGCCGCAAGTTGGCTTCGGTCATTTCACGTTTGGCACGGCGCGCCTTGGCTTCACCGGTCGACATCTGCTTGTTGATGTCCTTGAGTTCGCGCAATGGAATCCCGATGCGGTCCTGCAGCGCAAGCAGCTTCCTTTGTTCCTCTTTGATGTTCGGAGCATTGCGGGCAAGCACCGCGCCGTAAGTCTTGCCAGCGGCCGCCACCTCAACATCGACCCAGTCGATGTTGAGCTCGTTGCCCGGGAAGACCTTGATGAAATGCACGCGGGGCATGCGTACCGTATCGACGCAAATCTTCTGAATCTTGCGTTCGCAGGCGCGCGCTTCCTCGACCATCGCCCGTACCGAATCACAGAGCCGTTCGATGGTTTTCGAGGTGAAGCGAATGCCCATCATCTCCTCCGAAATCTCCTGCTGGATCTGGAGGTAAGCCTTGTCCTGCGACCCCTTTCTGACGAGGATGGCATGCGCCTTCCGGTAACCGGTGCGTATCACCTCCAGCCGTGCCAGAGCCTCCGTCTTCAGCTTGAGCAACGACGCGGCCGCCGCCGCTCCCTCGACGGCTTCGGCGTTTTCTTCGTCGTCATCGTCGGCTACCGGCTCGAGCTCGCTGGCGAGCTCTTCAAGCGAGCCGCTGGTTTCCGGATCAATCAGTCCGTCAATCAACTCGTCGATGCGCATCTCATCACGCGCAATCCGGTCGGCGCAGTTGAGGATCTCGGCGATCGTCGTCGGACAGGCGGAAATCGCCTGGATCATGTGCTTCAGGCCATCTTCGATGCGCTTGGCGATCTCGATCTCACCCTCGCGCGTCAATAGCTCGACCGAACCCATTTCGCGCATATACATGCGCACCGGATCCGTCGTCCGCCCGAACTCCGAATCCACTGTCGACAGCGCCTGCTCGGCCTGCTCTTCGACGTCGGCATCGTCGGCGCCGGCAGCAGGCGTGGCATCGGACATCAACAAGGTTTCCGCATCGGGGGCCTCGTCATAGACCTGGATCCCCATGTCGTTGAACGTGTTGATGATGCTTTCGATCTGCTCGGCATCGACCACGTCATCCGGCAGGTGGTCGTTGATTTCGGCGTAAGTGAGAAAACCTCGTTCTTTCCCGAGCTTGATCAGCGTCTTCAAACGCATCTTCCGGGTTTCCTCGTCCACCGGTGTCGGCTGTGTGCCGGCCTGTGCCAGCAGATCCGCCGCTCCCCTTGTCTTTGCAGTCTTGACGGGTGCCGCCCTATCCCTTGCCATAACCATGTCCCGGATCACCTTCGATTGGTAAACTCTAAACTATAACATGCCTTAGCCCGACCGGCGACCATCACCTTGTATGGCAAGAGCCTGCCGGTACTGTTCCTTCTCTTCCGCCGACAGTCCGCTGACTCCGAGCGTTCTGACCTTGTCCTGGAGAACGTCGAACCGGCGCCGCTGCTGACTTTCAACCAGGCGGCGGACGACCCCCGCGAACTCGGCGTCGATCTGATCTTCGGCAAAGGGCTGCTGCATTAGTTCAGCCGCAGCAGCTCGCAGAATGCCCTCGGACTCGCTTCCGCGCAGCTTTTCAAGCAAGGCCGGGTAGGCAACTTCCGGTCCAGCCGCGACAATCACCTGACAGAGCTGATGCAGCGCCCGGGCTTCCGCAGAAGTCTCGGGCAGCAGGTCAAGCGACAAGCCACCCAAGAGCACCGGCTTTTGCAGAAGCAGGCGCAACAGCGGCCGCAACAACGACGGCGCCTGCCGCGGCGGGCGGGCAGGAGCTTGCCGCACCAGTGGTCGCAGCTCACACAAACGTTCGACCTCCAGCGGTGAAAATGCACTCAGTTCAGAAAGCCGCTTGACGAGTTGCAGGCGCAGCAATGGCGACTGCAAGCGGCCGAGCATGGGTTTGGCCTCAGCAACCAGACGCGCGCGACCCTCGGCAGCAGCCAGATCACAGCGCCCCGTCAGTTCGCGGAGCAGAAAGTCGGACAACGGTGTCGCCTGGGCAAGCAGGCGTGCAAAGGTTTGCTTTCCGTGCTGACGAACGAAACTGTCAGGGTCCTCACTCTCGGGGAGAAACACGAAACCAATGCTTTTCTGGTCCGACAGGGCCTCCAGGCTATTCTCGAGTGCACGCCACGCTGCCTTGCGGCCGGCTGTGTCGCCGTCGAAGCAAAAGACAAGACGGTCCGTCTGCCGCAAGAGTTTGCGCACGTGGATGGGAGTGGTGGCGGTACCGAGTGCCGCAACGACATTGCTCACGCCATGCTCGGCAAGCGCAACGACGTCCATGTAGCCTTCAACAACCACAGCCGATTCGGCGGCGCGCATGGCGACGCGCGCTTGTGGCAGGCCAAACACTTCTCGACCCTTTTCGAATAACGGCGTTTCGGGCGAGTTCAGATACTTCGGCTCAGACTGGTCAAGCACGCGACCACCAAAGGCGATCACTTCACCCTTCTGGTTAACGATCGGGAACATCAAGCGCTGGCGGAAGCGATCGTAAAGCCGTCCCTGTTCGTTCCTGATCACCAGTCCGGCCTGCAGCAGATCGGCGTGCGCGTAATCGGGAAAAACACTGGCCAGGTTCTGCCACCCCTCGGGGGCATAGCCGAGGCCGAAGTTGCGTGCAGTCTCACCGCCGATCCCGCGTCGTTTCAAGTACGAGATGGCTGCTGGCGAGATCTTGAGCTGGTCGTAGTAGTACTTGGCTGCGCGCGTCATGATTTCGACCAGCGCCCGGCCTTGGTGGCCCTGGTCCGGCGCCTGCGGCAACTCGCTGGGAAGCTGCAATCCCGCCCGTGCCGCCAGTTCCTTGACGGCCTCGACAAATCCGACGCCGGTGTACGCCATCAGGAAACCAATTGCGGTACCGTGTGCGCCACAGCCGAAGCAGTGGTAGAACTGCTTGCTTGGGCTGACCGTGAATGACGGCGATTTCTCGCTGTGGAACGGACAACAGGCGACGAAGTTGGCGCCGGCGCGCTTCAACGGGACATGAGGGTCGATCAGGTCGACGACGTCGGTGCGCTCGAGCACTTGCTGAACGAAGGAGTCTGGAATCATCTACCAGCCGCCATCAACCACGGGCAGCGAGCTTTGGCACCCCGTCCAGACGCCGGCTCGACAATGAAGACTGAACACGAAGTGGCACGGGACACGATGCCTTCCCAAAAACGCCAACAGCCGCCTGTCCGGAGACAGGCGGCTGTGCGCACCACAACATCGGGAATTAGTACAGTTTCGGCGGCAAGGTCTGGCTACGCATCCGCTTGTGATGACGCTTTACCGCTGCGGCCAGCTTGCGCTTGCGCTCGGCCGTCGGCTTTTCATAGAACTCTCGAGCTCTCAGCTCGGTCAGCAGACCAGTCTTCTCCACGGTACGCTTGAAACGACGAATGGCAACTTCAAACGGCTCGTTTTCCTTCACGCGAATAGCAGGCATCTACACATCCCCAAGTTTAAGAACTCTCTTCACACTCGTCACTTCTGAGTTTAGCCTTTCAGTCTAACAAAACTGGCCATCGATTCCAAGCGCAATTGTCACGAGACGGCAGCGCTCGTTGCGAGCCTGTTATGCTCCCAGCGTAGGAATCCGACTTTTCGCAGGAACGCGCAACGCCATGACTTACACCTTTGCCTCGGCCACCATTCTGCTGCTGCTGATTACCGATCCGATCGGCAACATTCCGATCTTCGCCAACGCGCTGCGCGACGTGCCGGCACAGCGCCGCCCTTGGGTGATCCTGCGCGAAGTGCTGATCGCCTTCCTGCTTTTGCTGACCTTCATGTTTGTCGGCGACAGTTTCCTCCGCTTGATGAACCTCAGCGAGCTGTCGCTGCAAATTGGTGGCGGCGTGATTCTCTTCCTAATCGCACTGCGCATGATCTTTCCGCAATCGCCCGGTGATATCCCCGACCCTCCCGGCGAACCATTGATCGTACCCTTGGCGATCCCCGCGATTGCCGGACCGTCGGCGCTGGCAACCGTCCTGCTACTGGTTTCGCAAGCCCCCGACCGTCGACTCGAATGGATCGGCGCCCTCGGTATCACGATGATGGTGTGCGCGATCGTCCTCGTCCTTGCCGAGCGTATCTTGCGCTTGGTCGGCGAACGCTTCGTCATCGCCCTGGAACGACTAATGGGCTTGGTGCTGGTCGCCGTTGCGATCGAAATGTTGCTGCGCGGAATCCGGACCTTCGCAGCTCAGATCGCACGGGGCTGAGGGTCGTCGTGGACAGGGACGCAAGCGTCGGTGCCATGGCGCCGAAAGATGACTTCTTTCAGGACATGGCCGCCCACTGCGGGAAAAGTGTGCTGATCGTCTCCCGCATCGATGCTAGGCCGCGGTGATCTAGGCCCAGAAAGGCAGGCGCGCGACATGAGCGCCGCGCAGGTGGGCCGCCCGCCTGCCCGCTCCGACTGAGCACTGGCAGGAGACTGGAACGTCGATCGTTCTTCGATCGCCGTTGACAACCGCCGAATCGCGGTGGTACCGTTATCCTATTGCTTTAATTGAATGATAGCGATGTCGGTCTAAACACGGTTGCACGCTTTGCGGGTCGGAAGAACCGACGTTTACGGCCTGTACTTACGATGGAGGCACTGGCAAATGATGAACAAGACAAGAACGACTTGCACCTTGCTCGCCGGATTGGCCATTGCCTGGGTCAGCGCTCCAGCGCAATCTGCGTTTCTGTACGGAACAACGGGCGCGGGCGGTACGACAAGCACTCTGGTGAAGATTGACGCCACCACGGGTGCAGTCATCAGCACCATCGGCGCGGTCGGTTTCAGCGTAAACGGATTGGCTTGGGACGCCGCCACTCGTACCCTGTACGGATCGGCCCGTAACGACGCCGGCCTGCTCAGAATCAATACCACGACTGGAGCGGGTACGCTCGTAGCCGGAGGTTTCGGTAGTCCGGCGGGTGGTTGTGATTCCCGGAATGTGCTGCTGGCCGCCGGTTCGGCCGGCTCCTTGTTCGGTTGGTGCGATCCGTCGTCGGACGACCTGATGTCGATCAACAAGGTGACCGGAAAGGCGACCGTGGTGGGCGATTCCGGGTTGGGCACATTCGAGCATGGTTTGGCTTTCAACAAGGGCGGTAGTCTTTATCTCTATAACGGCGATGGCCAGTACTACACGATCGACGCCACGACCGGGGCGGCCACTGCGCAAGGGTCAGTCGCTTCCGCACCGGCTCATCACGGTACGTTCAACCCCGATGACGACTTCTACTATGGGGTAGCTGGTGGTGGGTTGATCAACATCCTGGACCTGGTGGGTGGCAGCGGCCTGCGCAAGACCCTTGACACGGGATTAAGTGATCTACACACCCTGGCGTTCGTGAACATCCCGGAACCGGGGTCCCTGTCTCTTCTGGTACTAGGTCTTCTCGGAATGAGTCTAGGGCGGCGCAGGACCTCCTGACCGCATTTGCGTTCGCAAACAAACACGCCGCTCAGGTGGGGTTTTCATTTTTGTGCAGCTTGGGCAGAGTGCTGGCAACCGGATTGCTTCAGACCAGACTCGGCCGCTCCGCCGACAACGTGTCAGAACGCAACGGCTATAGCATCGGCACCAGTAAAAACACTGTATTTTTTTACGCGTTCAGAGGCGAACTTTGAGGGCGGCGACGGGAACCAGGCGCGACAGCAATCCGTTCGCGAGCCAGCCCTGTAACCACGGTCCGAGCATGGCGCAGGCGTCTGGCCAGTCGTCTGCCAGCCGAGTGCAGGCGCTGCCGAAAGAGGCTCCACGCAGCAGTGCCGCCAGCAGCGCGTGCTCGGCTGGATGCAGAGAACGGAATTGGCTACGCAGTTCCTGGCGCCAGAACAGGCAGGCGATCGGCCGCTCGAGGCGGACCGCGGCCGGGGGTGTCTGCTCCTGGTCGAGCGCGTGCCAGACATCGACGACATTCCATTCGAAGACGGTGATCGAAAGAGCGGCTTGAAAAACGAAGCCGGTATGTTCCCAGTCGCTTTCGTCGCGGTTCGCGAGTTCCTCCGCCGGCAGGCACGGCACGTCGGGAGCGTCGAACGCCAAGTGGAGATTCCAGTCCATCGCCGCCAGTTCCGACACCTCGGGGTCGTCACGCAGGCGGTCACCAAGAAACACCGGGAAGCGATCGCCGTAGTTGCGCAGATTGCGCTGGCTTGAGGGGTGGGCTTCGATGTAGCCGCTCGCCATCGCCGCAAACTCGTCATCGCCGAGATAGGTCCAGGTACGCTCAAAGACGGTTGCCAGCGCTTCGTGCAGCCGCGCGCGGTACGCGTGGTGGTAAATCTCGAGTCGCTGCTCGCACGTTCGCCCATAGCCGCTGGCCAGCAGCGGCAGTACGTCGCTCAGAGTTGCTTCGGGGTCGAGCAGGTAAGCCTTGAGGCGGGCCTGGGTCTGCGCGAGATTCATGGTGTGCATGCGGCGTCTTGCACGCAGCGAGCCTGCGGCAGCGAGTCGGCGGCAAGCGCGCGCACCCGGTCGAGCTCGCTGATCAGCTCCGACAGCGGCGGAATCTTGTCGTCGCGTTCGATCATCGTGCTTACCCGGCCGCAGCGCCGGCAGGCATCGGCGTACAGGTCAAAGACCGGGTCGATAATCGCGGCGTCGTGGGTGTCGATGATGAAATCGCCGAGGTCGGAGTGACCCGCAAGATGTATCTGCTGGACGCGCTCGGCGGGGACGCCGGCGATGAACGCACGCGCGTCGAAACCATGATTGACGCTGCTGACGTAAATGTTGTTCACGTCGAGCAGCAGCAGGCAGTCGGCTTCTTCAGCAATCGCCGAGAGGAATTCCCATTCGCTCATCGCCGATTCGGCGTAGCTGAGATAGCTCGACACGTTCTCGATCACGAAACGACGTTCCAGCACTTCCTGCACCTGGCAGATGCGCCTGACCACGTGATGGATCGCCTCTTCCGTATAGGGCAGCGGATAGAGGTCATGCAGGTTGACGCCATGAACACCCGTCCAGCACAGGTGGTCCGAGATCCACAGCGGCTCGATGCGCTTGGCAAACGCCTTGAGCGACGCCAAGTACTCGGCGTCGAGCGCTGAGACCGATCCCAGCGACAGCGATACGCCGTGCATCACCAGCGGGTAGTCGCGACGAATCGCGTCGAGCATGGCCCGCGGCTTGCCGCCTTGGATCATGTAATTCTCGGAAATGATCTCCAGCCAGTCGACCGCCTGCTGGCCAGCGAGGAAATCGGCGTAATGCTGCGGTCGCAGACCAAGCCCGTAGCCGAGAAAGGGCACGCGTATATCGCGTGCAGCACTGAGCGTCATTGATCGCGTGATGCTCTTCAGAAAACGTGGGTGAAGAAACCGGGTGCACCTGAACGAGCGTGCACCCGGGCCCAGCGGAGGCTTACTTGAGATCGCCGATGGTGCCGTTGGCGGCCAGGCATTCACTGGCTTTCATGCTCTTGAAGCCGTGCCCCTTGCAGGCATTCTGGCCTTTGCACCCGTGCTCGGCGGTCTTGCAGTCGGACTGACCCTTGCAGGAATGGACGCCGTAGCAGTGAACCTTGTCGCTCGCGGCAATCGCCTTGCCGGACGACCCAGGCGGGGCATCGGCGGCGAACGCCAGCGAGGAGGCGGCAAAGGCAGCGGCCATGGCCGCCAAGCGTGTTCCGGTGATGGTCTTGGACATTTTCGTTTCCTTTTCTCTGTGGGTTGGGATGAACAGTGACAACGTGCAACAAGCGCCCGGAGGTACCGTTGCGGCGAATGCTGCCGGGCTGCAGAGTAGTCGGCGCCGGCAGTGATTCCTTACGACGGATTGGACCACTATTTTGGCGTCAAGGTTGCCGCGGCTGCCACGGCTGCGTTGAACCGGATGACGCCGGCCTCCGCAGCCGTCTGCCCCTTGCCGGCGATCACGACTGTTTGCCGCTTGGCGTCACCGGTCGTTCGTGAGCGTATCGACAGCGACTTCCTGCCCGGCTCGAATGCGCGCCTCGATGCGTCGAACGAGCCGCCGCCAGTCATCGTCGACAAAAAAGCGAAACAAAGGGCGCTGCAGCCCGATGCGGAAGCGATAGCAGCGCGAGCCGCGGCGTAGCGCATGGCTGCGACAGCGCGCCGCCAGCCAATCACCATCGAATCCGGCCCACTCTCCGGCGACAGTCACGAGGTTCACCCACAGGGCCGGCGCCACCTCGTAATCGTGAATCGCCCGCATTTCGGGCAGCGAATACGGCGACGCTGCGAGCACGCCTGCGATGTGGTCGAGCTGCCAATCCGTCAGGTCGGTATCCAGCCACAACGCAGCCAGCGCCTCCCAGACCGGCCGCCGGGAAGCAAGATCGAGCACAGGGTCGTCCATCCGTCAGGCCAATCATCGAAATGGCGCCACAGTCTACACGGGGTGAGCGGCCTCGCACCTTTCGCCTTGCCAAGCTCGTCCGAGAGGCTGCTAGCCCGCGGCGAGTCGCCGGCTGATGTGGGCGAGCGCGTCTTCGATCTGATCGACCAGGATCAGGCACAGTTCGCCAGCCTTGAGGTCCGCGAGCCCGTTGTCGATGGCCAGAAACTCACCGCGGATTTCCTCGACCGTCGAGGTCCGCCGAGCGTTCTGCAGACCCTCCCGCAACACAGCGAGTACCTCGCCGTCGGCGCGTCCGCGCTGGCACTGGTCCTGATAGAGGATGACCCGGTCGAAGGCGTCGCCGAGAATCTGTGTCTGCTGCCGGAGGTCCTGATCACGCCGGTCGCCGGCGCCGCTGATGACCACCGTTCGCCGATTGCTGGAATCGACGGGCAGGTTGTCGATGGCCTTCACCAGCGCCTGGATCGCATCCGGGTTGTGGCCATAGTCGGCGATCACGGTCGCACCACGATGGTTGAAGACATTGAAACGGCCGGGGGCTGTCTGCGCGTCGTTTACAAAACCGGCGAGGCCGGCGCGGATCGTCGCCCAATCGACGCCGAGCGCCCAGGCGGCGGCGACGGCAGCCATCGCGTTTTCGACCTGGAAACCGATCGTGCCATTCTGGGTGACCGGAATGTCGGCGAGCGCCAGACGTTGTTCCACACCGCCGCCGGAGGCGACCAGCGAAGCGCCGTCGCGATAGACGATGGGTTTACGCTGCGCGCGGTGCGTCGCCATTACCGGATGATTGCGGTCGCAGGCAAAGAAGGTCACCTTGCCGGGGCAGGAATCGGCCATGCGGGCCACCATCGGGTCGGCTGCGTTGAGCACGGCGACGCCGCTGCCCGGTCTGACATTGTGGACGATCACCCGCTTGACGACCGCCAGGTCTTCGACCGTGCTGATGTAGGAGAGACCGAGGTGGTCGCCGAGACCAATGTTGGTGACCACCGCAACGTCGCAGCGATCGAAGCCCAATCCTTCGCGGAGCACCCCGCCGCGCGCCGTTTCGAGGACGGCGGCATCGACTCCGGGATGGAGCAACACGTTGCGTGCGCTCTTCGGCCCCGCACAGTCACCGTTGTCGACGCGCTTGCCGGCGACGTACAGGCCGTCGGTGGTCGTCATCCCGACGCGTAGCCCCTGCTGGCCGAGGATGCTGGCGATCAGGCGAACGGTTGTCGTCTTGCCGTTTGTGCCGGCCACCGCCACGAGAGGGATCCGTGCGTCGTCGCCGTCTGCGAACATGCTGGCGATGATCGCTGCGCCGACCGGCCTGCCCTTGCCGAATGACGGTTGCAAATGCATGCGCAGTCCCGGCGCGGCGTTGATCTCGACGATTCCGCCGCCCTGTGCTTCGAGCGGACGCAGCACGCTGTCGCAGACGACGTCAACACCGGCAATGTCGAGGCCGACGGTTTGCGCTGCGGCAACCGCCTGCGCGGCAAACTCGGGGTGTACATCGTCGGTGACGTCGGTTGCCGTGCCGCCGGTTGACAGATTGGCGTTATTGCGCAGGACGACGCGCCGGCCCTTGGCAGGTATCGACTCGGGCGTCAGCCCGGCGTCGGCGAGACGCGCGAGGGCGACGTCGTCGAGCCGGATGCGGGTGAGTGAGGTGGCATGTCCCTCACCACGCCGCGGGTCGAGGTTCACCCGGTTGACCAGTTGCCGGATCGTATGCACCCCGTCACCCACGACCAGCGGCGGGTCGCGGCGAGCGGCGGCAACGAGACGGTTGCCGACGACGAGTAGGCGGTAATCGTGACCCGGAAGGTAGCGTTCGACAAGTACCTCATCGCTGACTTCGAAGGCAATCGCGTAGGCGGCTTCGATCTGCTCACGTGTCGACAGATTGACGGCGACTCCGCGGCCCTGGTTTCCGTCCTGCGGTTTGACGACCACTGGGCAGCCGATTTCGCACGCTGCGGCCCACGCGTCTTCGGCGCTGAGCACGGGCCGGCCCGCGGGAACCGGGACGCCGGCCGCGTGCAGCAGCAGCTTGCTGAGTTCCTTGTCCTGCGCGATCGACTCGGCGACGGCACTGGTACGATCGGTTTCCGCCGCTTGGATGCGGCGCTGACGACTGCCCCAGCCGAACTGCACCATGCTGCCTTCGGTCAGACGGCGGAAGGGGATGTTGCGTGCAAGCGCGGCATAGACGATGGCGCCGGTACTCGGACCGAGACGGACATCCTCGTCGAGCTCACGCAGGCGTTCCAGCGCTTCGTCGAGGGCAAAAGGCGCAGCGTCGACGGCCGCCTGGCAGAGCGCCGCGGCGAGTTCGAAGGCCAGACGGCCGACCGCTTCCTCGCTGTATTCGACGACGACCTGGTAGGTGCCGGCTTCGATCGTCGGCGCCGTCCGGCTGAAGGTCACCGGGCAGCCGGCCTGAGCCTGCAGGCCAAGCGCCGCGAACTCGAGCGCCTGAGCCATGGATACCGCTTCGTCATGACCCTGCGGCCGCAACATCGCCAGTTCCGGAAAGCGTTCGCGAAGGCGGATCTCGAAGCCAGGCATGTGGTCGATGTTGCACTCGCTTTCGCTGCAGCAGACGATCGCTTCGATCGACGTGTGTCGGCTCCATAGATTGGGGCCACGTAAAGCACGAATACGGGAGACTTCCATCAGTGGTTTCCTCGTTGCCTTGCCTGCGCAGTGCAGGCAAACAGCCCGCAAGCGGCGTCACTCTCTACTTGGTCGAATCGTTGCCAAAGGTCTCCAGGCCGGTACGAATCAGTTCGGGCGCAATGCCGAGCGCCCACGCGGCGCCCGCTGCGGCGAGAACGTTCTCGATCTGATCGCCGTTGGGCCCGTTGCGTGTCAGCGGTATGCCTTTGACGCCGACAATACTCGTTTCCTCCCCACCACGGGCGAGGACCACCTGAGCATCGCGGGTGAACACGACCCGTCTGCCTTGTGCCCGCTGTTCGACGAGCGCTGGCAACTCCGGATCGGGCGCGAAGAAGATCACCTCGCCATCGCAGAGCGGGGCCATTTCCACCGCCATCGACTGTGCGGCGTTGAGCACCGCGGCGCCTCCCGGTAACACGAGATCCACTTGCGTACGCAAAACGGCAAACACCTGCTCGGGCGTTGCCACATCGTAGCGACCGTAATGATGTGCGGCGTCGATGTTGGTCATCACGCCCACCTGACAGCGATCGTAGGCCAAGCCTTCGCCAAGGATGGTATCGCTGCCATTCTCGAAAACGGCGGCTTCAACCGCGCGATTCATCAGGATACGATGCGCTGCCCCCCAGTTTGCTTGATCCCCCTGAGCGATGCAGCGCCGATCGACGTACAGCCCGTCGCTGCAGGCAAGGCCGACGTGCTTGCCGGCGAGTGCCAGAAAGCGGGCGATCAGGCGGGCGACGATGGTCTTGCCGTAGCTGCCGCTGACGCCGACGACCGGGATACGGCCGTCGTCGCCGTTGGGAAAGAGTTCGTCAACGATCGCGCGGCCGACGGGACGCGGCTGCCCCCTCTCCGGCTTCAGGTGCATCAGCAGACCGGGGCCGGCATTGACCTCGACGATCGCACCGCGTTGCTCGTCGAGCGGACGCGAGATGTCTTCGCAGACGAGGTCGACGCCGGAAATGTCGAGCCCGACGATACGCACGGCGAGCGAGACGGTCGCCGCCGTCTCCGGGTGCACGAGGTCGGTGACATCGTCGGTGTGGTTGCCGCTGCGCACGATCAGCACCTCACGTCCGGCCGGCGGTACTGAATCGGCGGTGAACCCCTGGCGCGACACTTCAAGACGGGCAACCGGATTGTCCTCGAGCGCGATGATGTCGAGCGGGAACTCCTCCGCCGCGCCGCGTCGCGGGTCCGAGTTGATCTGGCTGTCGATCAACTGGGTGACCGTTGACTGGCCGTCACCGATCACCCTCGCCGTCTCGCCACGGGCCGCCGCGACCATCTTGCCGCCGACGACCAGCAGCCGATGTTCGGAGCCGCGGACGTAACGTTCGACGATCACGCCACTGCCCTCGACAACGGCTGCGGCATAGGCCGACTCGACTTCCGCCGGCGCCATCAGGTTGGTGAACACGCCGCGCGCATGATTGCCGTCCGACGGCTTGACGACCACCGGAAAACCGATTTCCTCGGCCGCGGCGCAAGCGTCCTCGGCGCTGTCGACCAAGCGTCCCTCGGGCACCGGGACGCCGCAGGCGCCGAGCAGGCTCTTGGTCAGATCCTTGTCGCGCGAGATGCCTTCGGCGATCGCGCTCGTGCGGTCGGTCTCGGCGGTCCAGATACGCCGGCTGCGGGCGCCATAGCCGAGCTGCACGAGGTTACCCGTAGCCAACAGCCGGATCGCCGGAATCCGCCGATCCTTCGCCGTCGCCGCGTCGACGATGCAACTGGTACTCGGTCCGAGCAGCTTGCGCTCGGCCATGTCGGCGAGGCGCTCGACCGTTGGCGCGAGCGCGAACGGCGTGTCGTGAAGCGCGGCCAGCAGCAGCTCACGTCCGGCGTAGAGGCACGATCGCGTGACGTCCTCGTGCCAGGCACGGACGACGACCTTATAAACGCCACGCGTGGAGGTCTCGCGCGCCTTGCCGAAGCCCCCCGGCATGCCGGCCAGATTCTGCAGCTCGAGCGTCACGTGTTCGAGGATGTGCGCCGCCCACGTACCTTCCTGCACGCGGCGCAGAAAACCACCAGGTTCACCGTAGCTGCAGCGGTGCTCGGCGAGCGTTGGCAGCAGTGCGCTCAGGCGTTCGGGGAAGCCTGGAATCTTGTTCGACGGCAGATCCTCCAGCTGGCCGATATCGACGATGGCCTCGATCACGGGGCGGTAAGTCCAGATGTTCGGGCCGCGCAGGTAGCGGATCTCGAGGAACTGAATGTCTTTGCTTTTCATGTCGTCAATCCAGGCATGGTGAGAAGTGAGGCGCGCGGCACGCCGGCGAGAGCGTTATAGGAAGCGGTCGAGAAAGCGACGGCTTTGCTGGTCGAGCGCATGGCGGTCGCGGATCAGAAAGTGGATGCCGTGGCGGTCGGCGATCAGCAAGGCCGGTGCAGCCAGACGGCGGATGTCCTCTTCTCCCTTGAGGATCAGACTCGCCGTTCCGCGATCGGTTTCCACCTGCCAGGTGCTCGGCGTCGCGTAGCTCGAGACGCTGACGATACGCTTTATTGCGGGCATGAATTCGCGCCGCGCCAGTTCCGTTGCCAGCAGTTCGCGGGTGTCATCCGGCAGGTCGCACAAGTGCTCGATCCACGCCAGCTCGCGGCCATGCGGATCGACCAGGGCGATCCCGTGCTCGGGCGCGCTGATCGGGAAAGCACGCACCGGCGCCACGCCGTCGACCGTCTCGCCGTCGGCGGCGATCCACTCGATCCGGCCGAAGGCATTGCGTCGCAGGCGATAGTCGAAGGAGGTGCTCATTCACGGTCTCCTTCGTCGCGCTCGCTGCCGCTCAAGCTCGGCAGGTCGCCCTCGGTGTCGACGTTGCGTGCCTGCGCCTGGTAGAGGCGGTAGTAGTGGCCCTCGT
>ERZ761603.2112-NODE-2112-length-14057-cov-33.127696_pt1 | contig 14057 bp, 13 predicted proteins | sample MGYA00511879_ERZ761603 | MGnify/ENA primary metagenome ERZ761603 (study PRJEB28899, sample SAMN02850040) | bioreactor sludge metagenome | biome: EBPR Sludge; feature: EBPR Bioreactor; material: flocular biomat | place: Australia: Thorneside Wastwater Treatment... | reverse complement strand
GGTTTCAATCCGCACCCGGCCCGAGAGCCGGGTGAATCTCCGTCCTCCGAAACACAAATGCGTTCCGTGATTTGTTTCAATCCGCACCCGGCCCGAGAGCCGGGTGAATCAAAACAAGCCGATGGCGAAGGGATGGGGCTCGACTGGTTTCAATCCGCACCCGGCCCGAGAGCCGGGTGAATCGATGCCGGCGGGCCATACGTTCAGCGCCGAACCGTTGTTTCAATCCGCACCCGGCCCGAGAGCCGGGTGAATCCTCCCGCACTTTCATTTATCGCGCACGCCCCCACGTTTCAATCCGCACCCGGCCCGAGAGCCGGGTGAATCCGCCATTGGGGACAACGGACACTGGCGCATGCCCGTTTCAATCCGCACCCGGCCCGAGAGCCGGGTGAATCTTAAAATGGGCGTCGCCTTTCTCCCCAACGCAAAGGTTTCAATCCGCACCCGGCCCGAGAGCCGGGTGAATCCCGCGTCCTCATCCCGAGCGTGCCGTTCTTCCGTTGGTTTCAATCCGCACCCGGCCCGAGAGCCGGGTGAATCGGCAACCCGGCATGAACTGGTTCAATCGTCACCCGTTTCAATCCGCACCCGGCCCGAGAGCCGGGTGAATCAGTCGAGCAGCTTTTTCTCCTCCTCGGAGAAAGCAATCGTTTCAATCCGCACCCGGCCCGAGAGCCGGGTGAATCGAGGCGACGCGGCGCAGCGCGACATCGACCTCCTGGTTTCAATCCGCACCCGGCCCGAGAGCCGGGTGAATCTGCCACTGGTTGGTGTTGATCGCCGAGGAGAGCGTGGTTTCAATCCGCACCCGGCCCGAGAGCCGGGTGAATCTCCGGAACGGCGCGCCTGTGCGGCTTGGGAGGCCTCGTTTCAATCCGCACCCGGCCCGAGAGCCGGGTGAATCCTCTGGGCGGGGGTCCATTCGTTTCAATCCGAAACCGTTTCAATCCGCACCCGGCCCGAGAGCCGGGTGAATCGTGGTGGTGATGTGGTGGTCGTGACGGTCGTACAGTTTCAATCCGCACCCGGCCCGAGAGCCGGGTGAATCCGGTTCCTTTCTGCTCTATTGGGTCGGTGTTGGCGTTTCAATCCGCACCCGGCCCGAGAGCCGGGTGAATCCTGAGTATGGATTCGGTTTTGATCCGACTTACATGTTTCAATCCGCACCCGGCCCGAGAGCCGGGTGAATCAATCCACCCAGACACGCTCGATAACGCCGATCGAGGTTTCAATCCGCACCCGGCCCGAGAGCCGGGTGAATCGCGCGCTGCCGACCAGCCGCGAATCTGCGCCTTGACGTTTCAATCCGCACCCGGCCCGAGAGCCGGGTGAATCGCGCTCACCTATCCAGACCAGGTAGCACTGGTAGAGGTTTCAATCCGCACCCGGCCCGAGAGCCGGGTGAATCCCCCCCTGAACCTTGTCCGCCACCCGAAAGACACCAGTTTCAATCCGCACCCGGCCCGAGAGCCGGGTGAATCCTCATCCCTGGCTTCGCCTGAGTACTGATGCATCCGTTTCAATCCGCACCCGGCCCGAGAGCCGGGTGAATCCTGTCCATGACTCGGCCGTTACCCGGCCCGATAGCGTTTCAATCCGCACCCGGCCCGAGAGCCGGGTGAATCCTCGGCCGCCGAGGATCAATCCCCGGCGCGATCCGGTTTCAATCCGCACCCGGCCCGAGAGCCGGGTGAATCGCAGACGGGCTGGTACGTGCTGGCCTACGAGCTCGTTTCAATCCGCACCCGGCCCGAGAGCCGGGTGAATCCCATTGGCCTCCGACAATGATCCTTCACTGACCCCGTTTCAATCCGCACCCGGCCCGAGAGCCGGGTGAATCGGGTTTGAGATCAACCATGAATACTGCGCGATTGCAGTTTCAATCCGCACCCGGCCCGAGAGCCGGGTGAATCGGTTGATCAGCACGGCATGCGGCAGCCAGGAGGCGTTTCAATCCGCACCCGGCCCGAGAGCCGGGTGAATCCTCGGCGTCGATGGCCAGGGGCCCGACCAGGCGCGTTTCAATCCGCACCCGGCCCGAGAGCCGGGTGAATCCAGGCAACGATCGACGAGATCGACGACACCTTCGACGTTTCAATCCGCACCCGGCCCGAGAGCCGGGTGAATCAGCGATCTGGCAGATCGCTGCTTTACAACATACTTTCTGCGTTCCCGCGCGAAATGGCGCTGTCGCGGTCCAAGAGTCCGGCAGATCGACCACCGTGAAAAGATTATCCCATTGAATCAGAAACATTTGCACGCGCGGACCCGCCCATCTCCAGCCGTCGTTCGTAGTTCGCGCGCCAATATCATGCCACCAGGGGACCGTCGAAGTTCATCGCGCGGAAGCGCCCATACTCCCTGACGCGAAGATTAGCTGGCTCGGTCAGTCGATAAAGACGGAGGCAATCCTCGCGCTCGTCGATCTCGGCTACCAAGCGGCGCTCCAGTTCTTCCAACTGCATTTGATCCACCCTGCACTCGAAAACCGACTTCTGAACCCGCTGCCCCATGCTTTCACAAACCTTGGCAACGCGCCTCAGGCGTTTTCGGCCGGCCGCGGTTTCCGTCGAGACGTCGTAGGTGACAATGATCAGCATGGCTATCGGACTACAAATGGCAGATAGCCAGCCATATCGCCACGCAGCGTGCGGGCCATGAAACGCGCTTGCAGAAAAGGTATCACTCCGATTGCCACAGTTGTGTCAAGCAGGGGGTGGGTGACTTTTTCCTGTTTACGCTCTTGGTAGGCAGTGACCACAACCTTGCGTCCTTTCTCGCTCAACAGCACCGCTCCCCCCTCCCGTTCGTCGAAGTCGCTGCCGCGAACCTGTCCACGATTGACCAACGTCATGGCCAGGCGATCGGCAACCCAGGGGCGCAGTTCCTCCATCAGATCAAGCGCCAGAGCCGCGCGACCCGGACGCACCACGTGCAGAAAGCCAAGCTGCGGGTCCAGGCCGGAGGCCTCCACTGCCGAGCGACAGTCGTTCATCAACATCGCGTAGAGAAACGACAGCAACGCATTCATCCGATCTCGCGGCGGGCGCCGCGTACGCCCATTCATGGAAAACACCTGGCGCGCTTCGTGACGAAGGAGGCAAGATACCGCATCGAAATAGTTCTTTGCCGCCTCTCCTTCGATACCGCGTAGCACTTCCAGATCAACAGCATGCGGCACACGACGGAAGGCATTGGCCAGTTGCTCGGCACCGGCACCCAGTACATGAGCATCCTCATCGGCCGCAGCCTCGCGCGCACCACGCAGGAGAATCTGCCTTGAGTTCCTTATTTTCCCGGCGATCATGGCACGCGCTGTGTCCAGGCAAAATGCGACATCGCGCGCTTTCTGATGTTGCGCCTGGCGCAGCAGGATGTTGCCCGAAACGGGACCTTCCATACGCGCCTTGAAACGTCCATGCTCGCTCAGCAACACCAGTGCCTTGCCGTCATCGGCGCAGCGATGCATCAGCCGGGGTGAAACCAGCACATTGCCAAAGCAGACGATCGCACCGAGGTGATGAAGTGGCACCTGCAAGCGCTTTTCGCGCTCGACGTCGATGCGAACCGTGTCGTTCTCCAGATGCGCGTAGGCGCCCTGGGTCATGACGTAGAGGGTGTTTTCTATCTGTTGCATTCGTCGCTTTGGAACAGCTCCTGTCGAAGTCGCGCCAGACGATCAGCGGCAGCGGTCGCCACAGGTTGGCAAATGTGCTGCAAGGAGCATTCACGGCAGCGCGAGTCGTTGACCGGCAATGGCAGCCTCGACGAATCGAGCATGCTGCGCACGGCAGCGATCGTCAACATTACCGTTTCTCGCAGCTCGTCGGCAATCGCAAGCTCCCGTCTGCGATGCGAGCTTGCATGGTAGACGGCGCCCCGGCGGACCGGCTTCCCGGTCATCTCTTCAAGGCACAGGGCCTGCGCTGCCACCTGGATGTCGTCGTGTTCGTGCTGCCACCGCGGCCCGTGTTTGTATTCGACCGGGCAGGGGGTACCATCTGGGAGAAACTCGACGATATCGGCTTTGCCGACAAGACCCAGGCGATCGCTGTAGAGCGGCAGCGCGCGGACACTACGAACATTGCCCTGTGTCGAGAAGCCCGGCGAATCGACCTGCGCGTGTACTACCTGCCCCCGGGCCGTGTGCACGTTGTCGGCAAAAGCCTGCTCCTGATGAATCAATGCACACTGACGCGGACAATAACTCCAATGCTGCAGAGCCGCAATCGGAATGGGATCGATACAGTCAGTCACTGGTAGCGCTCGGTGTGAAGGGTCGCAAGCGAATGTCATCACGACCAACCACGGCAATGAAGCCATCGGGCACTTCGGTCAGCGCACGCAGGGCTGCTGTCAACACATCCTCGATGACGACCGGCTGCACCCGGAAAAACAGGATTGCCCCTGGCGACGCCACACCGTGAAAGAAGATGATGTCTCCAAAATCCGAGTCAAAGGTAACCAGACACCGTTCTTCCTCGCGAGCGAGATCGAGCACCACCCGATCACCTAGACCCGGGCAGACAGCAGCCACTGCCAAAACATCGTGGCCGGCGACACGTATGCCCTTGATCACGGGCAAAGGAAAGTTCTCGTCGGCCAGTACCGCTCGACTCACGCGGCAATTCCCCGCGGATGAATAGTGGCCTGCATGATGTAGGTCTCCTCCTTCAGACAGTCACGAACGAAGGAGAACACGGCCTGCAGGTCTTCCGGTTTGAGGTGAGGGTAACTGTCAAGGATCTGCCCTTCACTCCAGCCTGAGGCCAACAGATCGAGAACCAGGTCTACCCCGATCCGCGTCCCTTTGATGCGTGGCTTTCCGAACAGCGTGCCCGGGTCTGAAACAATGTGCTCGCGCCAATCCATCGCCTAGCTCCTAGTCAATAACCGGGAATGATCTCCGCTACAAGCCCCTCAATCTCGCGGACAGTGACTTGGCCATCACTGCTGACGCTGAGGGAACGATGCACCTTGGCGGAAGAGCATACTCCCAACCTGCCCGGATGCTGCCACCAAACCACGTGCAGCACTTCCATGCTGCCTTCTGGGCGCGCCGAAGAGGCATCGTTCTCAAGAAGCTTGGGCAGAATGCTCTTGATTGTCGCTGCGTCCTGGTCTCCGAACCCGGTACGCTCGGCGAGCTGTGGGTTCATGCTGCCAAAACAGACGTAAACACCGTGATCGACGCGGTGCTTCATGCCCATCGTGTCCGGTCCGCGCTTGCTGCCGTCACCTTCTCCACTGACACTCTTGGTAATCTGCGTACTTGTCACTTCGACCGGCTCCAGACTGAAAGCAGACTGCAGGGTAACTGGGCCACGGATACCGATCGACACACCTGTATCACCCTCCGGTTCATCAGTTTCCTTGGCATCTTCTCCTTTGCGCAAGGATCTCTTGGCGCCTGCCTTCTTTGTAGGCTTGATTGCAAACAGTTGACCGAAGGCGCGCACGTCGAACCACATATCACACGCCTTTTTCACCGTTTCCGCTCCGCCGAGCGTGTCACCCAGTTTTGCTCTTGCCCGTTCGGCGAGGCTAGAGTACTCGTCTGCCTTCCGGTCATCCGACTGGACAAAGATCGGTTCTCCACGTTCGAGCAACCGGTCGCGCAGCTTTCGCTTCAGGCAGACATCAGTGATTTCGCCGATGCTGTCATAACTGGTGCGTGGTCGGTTACCGTTGAGCGGATCACCATTGGGGTTGGCATTGGTGACGCGCAGAACCAGTGCAAAATCGATCTTGTGCTGCAGGCTGTTCATGGTGTTTCCTCCGCTTGGGTTAGCTCGATTGCTGAAGCTGTGTTGGTGCCGGTTCTCGGCTCGTTGAGCTGAGCGCGCTGACAATGGTATCCAAGGAGAAACTCTCCACTCAGCTTGCGATCATCCGTAAAGTCGGCAGGCTCGAACTGCCCGATGATCTGGTCAATCTGCTGCTCGAGTTGGTGCAGATACCCTGGGCTGTGGCCCCGGAGCCTTGACCTTGATGGCGTAAGCGCTAGTTCGAATTGTCGCCAAGTGGTACACGGGTGCTCCGCAAAGCGTTGCATGAGTTTGGCCGCGTGGGTATCCCGCTTTTCCCGGCCATAGTAGAGGGCTCGTTGTTCGAGGTGTTCGGCGATCGCCAGCAGGCGTCCAAACAGGTAGTCACGGGTATTTCGCTGAGGTTCCAACGCCATGGCGTAGCTTCCTTTCCTGACTTGATATTGATATCCACGGAAGAGCGCACAGGCTATCCCGAGCGTCTTTTCCCATTCCCATGTTTCCATACCGGCGCGGCGGATGGCTCGGTGAAAGGTTGCGTCGACCAAATCACGCGGCAACGGTATCGAGTCGACGATACATGGCAGCAGTCGCTCGACACAGGCTTTGCGCAGACGCTCGTCAACTCTTGCCCCATTGGCGGCTTCGGCAATGTCTCGTGGCGCTGGCGCACCACAGAACTTGCGCTCCTTGCCGAAATTCTGATGCCACGAAAAGTGGGTGTGCCAGGCTTCCACGCGGTCAAGGAATTCACTGCCGCCGAATTCCCGATAGAAGGTAATCGCCATACGACCAGGTGTCGCGGCATCGAGCCCCATGACCACGACGCTTGCCGTTGGGCTCAGTTTGGCCCGATACCCCGCGATCTTCTGCCCGAGGGCACGCGCGAAAGCTTGCCCCGCGTCGCCGAGATAGTCTGACGCAGACGAGGAGGATTCGAGCCCCAGCAAAGCAAAAGTATCCACCAGCGGATCAGGTATCGCCTCCCCACCGATCGCCCATGCGACCACCGCCTGATCGCCATTGCGGAAGGCGTGCCGGCCGATCAACCAGCGCAATGCGAGATGCGCCTTCTGCGAAGCCTCGTAACCGACACCACAGGCCTGGTCACCGGTGTCGTCAGTGAATCGACCGCGAAAAGTGAAGCCCCTCTTGTCGTTGGAACTGATCAGCTTGGCACCATCGCCAGGGTGTCGGAGTCGCTTGGGATGACTGGCAGCAAGCGGCGCGTCAGCATGTCCAGTCGCCATGCACAGGCCAGTTCTCTGCATCCGCAAGGCGTTGAACTGCACCCATGCGTATTGAAGCGTCAGGTCGTGCCAGACCGCTGAATTGGAATCACCGGGACAGTCTACGTGCCAGCGGACGAAGGCATTGCCCTGATCGCAGTTAGCGGCGGGAAGGAGACGGAAGATGTCCGGCTTGCTGCCCTCGCTTGGCCATTGCGTCAGCAATCTGCCATCTTCGCCAAGGAAAAGGAGCTTTTCCTTGACCAAGTCGGCGACCACGGACCCCTTCCGCACGTAGTTCAGAATGGCTTGCGCCTTTGTATGGGTGAATGGTGAGGCGCACCAGTCGCTCAACAGTTCGAGATATTGCGCATGGAAGGAGAGTTTGGCACCTCCATGACCAGGATAATCTGCGGCGACGTACTGAATCTTGTCACACAACGGATGTGGCGGCGCTTTGGTGCCAGTGCGGTTGGCCGACTCCTCGGTCGCCGGAATGAGCGTCTCCTCCTTCTGCACGATGCGAGCGCGCCTGAAGTTGCCCTGTCCATCCAGCACGATTTCAAGATGCGCTTGCTGCGGCGTATGACTGATCGGCGGCAGCGGGTTCTTGGCAAATTGGTCTGCGCCGGCACAGGCATCGTAGGTTTCCAGCAATCGTTGCAGCCAGCTCATCTCAGCCCTCGCTTTCTTCGCGCTCGACGGCACGCAGATTGCGCCCCGTCCTGAAATTCTTGGCAGACATCTCGCGTACGAAGCGGGTGGTCGTACAGTCCTCCGGGCGGATGAAACGGATCACACCGTTTTCCATCCGGGGCATCCAGAAGCGACTCCGTAGTTCATCCTTCCCGGTTTCGTCAGGATAGTCGAACCCGTGGAAAGTCAGGCCGAAAGCCAGCACACCAGCTTGGTCATAGGCGCCCTCGCCGCAGCCGAAAACGCAGGGCTCGGCATACCCCTGACAGTCGCGGGTGCCAAGGAAGATGTCCTGTCGCCCGCCACGTTCCAGAGTACGCCGCATGATGGCGACGTGCTTGGCTTCAATGCGATCCTCCTGTAACTCGACGCGCTGCTCGTTCCATTCGAAGTGCGCCCGCACCTGGTATTCGACGCCGCTCAGAAAAGTGTAAATGGCCAGACTGTTACCTCCGCCGAAGTTCAACGGTTTGGTGCCTTTGGTCTGGGTACGGACCAGTTTCATGACGCGCACCGCGTCGATCACCCAGATCAGTGTGGGCTTCCAATAAATCGACTTGGCGATTCCCTTGAGCGCTTCGTAGGTCGGGATGTGGTACGAGCACTTCTCTCCCCCGACACGTGATACAGGATCGGTGAACAGCGCGAAGCGACCCCAGGTGCGGAATTCGATGCGGGTGCGTTCCGGTTCAGACATAAAGGGTCTCCATGGCCTCGGCCTGCGTTTGGCTGAGACCGAACTCATTGCTGTAATACTCGGCACGCAAGTGATAAATGCCGATGCCTTCTCCAATTTGCGTGATCGCGGCGGCCCGCTGTAGTGCCTCGAAAACCTGCGGGAACACATTGACCGAAAACTGTTGGGCACGGCGCAGCAAATCGAACTGCAGTTCCGGATCGAAAACACCACAGAGCTGCGCCACCAGATCACGACCCTCGGCACCAAAGGGGACGATGATTCCTGTAGTCGGGGCGTCGATGGCGCGGAATGCCTGGCCGGCGGTCATAAAGGCTTGCCGCAAAGGAACCGCTGGCGCAGTCTTGCAGCGCTGGCTGTAGTCGTGCACGGCCAGCTTGTTCTCCGAAAGCAGGTTCAACAGGCTGTCGTCGCGCCCGGTGGCAGCGGGCAACACCGGATAGCTCATTTCGCCGGCACGCTGGCCGAAATAGTAATCGAAATACCGGCCCATTCCTGCAGGACCAAGCAGGTCGTCAGCGAATGCACTGCGGTCCTGCTCGAATTCGTCGAGGACCCGCTGGGCGACGTTGCGCCCCTCGCGGATATCGCACAGCCGCTCCAGTCCATCATCGGCCGGGTTGATCACGTGAACACGTCCGAGAACGCGTCGTCCATTTCGATTGCAGCGTCCAGCGGCCTGAGCAATCGAATCCAGACCTGCAACGTGGCGTATTACGGCACCAAAGTCGACATCGACACCGGCCTCGATCAACTGTGTACTGACACAAAGGACGGGATAGTCTCTGTCCAGGCTTTGGCGAATCTGGCTCAAAATCTTGCGCCGATGTGCCGGGCACATTGAGGTACTCAAGTGGTAGACCGGATAGCCGAGTCGTTCTGCACAAGTGCGGTACAGGCTGAGCGCTGCCTTGCGCGTATTCACAATCACCAGACAGCTGCCGCTGGCGGCGACTTCTTCGGCGGCAAGTGCCGCGACCTCATTGTCGCTCCAGCCCCCCGCTCGATGACGATGAATCACTTCGGTGCGTTTGAGTGCGGCAAAAAGCTCTTGCACACCCGGAATGATTTCGTCCTTCGGCTGGAACCTCGCCGCGCCTTTTCTGGAATTGACGGCATTGAGCAGCGGCTGGGTCGCCGTACACAGAACGACCGTACTGCCACAATGTTCGACCAGAAAGTTGATCGCATTGTTGAACAGATGAATGCAGCGCAAGGGCACTGTCTGCACTTCGTCGAAAATGATCACCGACTTGGCCAGCTGGTGCATCCGCCGTGCGCCACGTGTGCCGGCACTGAACAGCGTCTCCAGCAGTTGAACGCTGGTGGTATGCACCACTGGTGCGTCCCAGTTCTCCGACAGTATCTTGGAGCGCCAAGTCTGTTCCTCGGGTGTCAGGTTCGAATGGTGCTCAAGCACGATGCTGCCCGGTTCAATGCCCATCTCACTGGGCTCCAGAATCCGGCGCACCACGTCAGCATTCTGATCGATGATCGAGGTAAAAGGGACAACATAAATCACCCGGTCAAGCCGATGTAGCTGCGCATGTTGCAGGGCGAAACGCAAGCTGGCCAAGGTCTTGCCACCGCCGGTCGGCACGGTTAGCGTAAACACACCTTGCTGACGTGTCGCCGCAAGCCTGCAATGCTCGGAGACTTCCCAGCGAAGTCGATTGACTGGATTGGTGTCGGAAAAGCCTTCGAGACGTGCTTCGAGACGACCGGCTAGCTCCTCCCAACGCGAATACTGACCATGGTAACGGAGGTGACGAGCGCGCGGACGCTCGAAGTCGGCGGTGTCGACACGGTCGGCATCGATCAGGCAACTGAAGAGAAAGCGAACCAGCAACCCGAACTTGCACTGAAGTACTTTCTCGCTTCTCTCCGCTCGATGTTCCAGCTTGACTAGACTTACGATGATTTCCTGGAGACGATCGGATAAATTTGCGCCAACAGTGAGTTCACCGAGTCGCTCAAGAACCGCCGGGTCGATTCTGGCCAGCGCTTCATCAAAGTGTGCAGCCTGCTCTGCCTTGTTCATCCGACGCGTGAAGTTGTCTTCACCTTCGGGAGTGATGCAGTCGATCAGGCCCGAGTGGTGGGATGCAATGCACAAGGCCAGGATCTGTCCTGACAGAGAGCCGACTGGACCGCGCTGCGAAAGCTTCCGCCAGATGAACTGCGCCCCGGCTGTGGAATGGTCGATCCGACCGCGCAGTTGCTGGGCATCCACAAAGTCATCGGCGTCCTGATCAATCAGCCCGACGGCCGAGCCCAGGTAGTCCTGAAACGCCCTACTGTACTTCCCAAGGTCGTGCAGCAAACCCAACACTTCGCCGGCGTCGTCAAGCCTGGCTGACTGTCCCCCATGATCGGTCGCAACCTTGAGCTTGGACGCATTGCGGGCAGCCAACCGTCCGACGGAACGAAGGTGGTCCTCGAGACGCTGCTGTTGTCCATCCGCTTCGCGCCTGTGCGCGATGATCGGCCTATCCGGCGCCGCGCTTGACTTCTGCATCATGGGTCGATCCCCTTCGGCATGATCATCAAATGTACCAGGCCCCGGTGCGAACCTTTGAATAAGCCCCGGCTCCAGGTTTCAGCTTCCCGCAGGATCATTCACAGAATCGCGCTATGACCCTTCGTTTCCCGGCCATTATCCGGGTATCAGGGCTCACAGAATGCGCTTTTAAAAAATCTTTTACTTTTTTCTTCGCATCAATGACGAAGCAACCGCGGCGCCCTGCGGCGGCCCCGGTTTTTCGGACAGCCGGATAAGCTAAGGCCGAGCGAACCGAAAAGGCATGAAAGATGGGCGTGAAACGCAAGCAGCACGGTGCGCAGTTCAAGGCGCAAGTCGCCATGGCGGAGCTGTCGGCGGAATACGGGGGACATCCGACGATGATCAGCACCTGGAAGCAGGAATTGGTGAAGCGGGCTGGGGAGCTGTTCGAGCGAGGTGCCAAGACGGCCGCTGATCCGCAGCAGACGATCGACCGGCTGCACCAGAAGATCGGGCAATTGCAGGTCGAACAGAATGTCTTGGCCGGACAGCCCGCCATTGCCCGACTGCTGAAAGGCGGACGATGATCAAGCCGAACGCGGCGCTGTCCCTTACCCGGCAAAGCCAACTGCCGGGCGTCTCGCGCAGCCGCCTCCACTCCCGGCCCCGACCGGATTCGGCCCAGGAGGCCGATCTCCTGAACCGGTTGGACCGGATCTTCACCGAGCACCCGGTCCATGGCAGCCGGCGGCGGCAAGTGGCACTGGCCCGGGAAGGGATCGGGGTCGGCCGCCGGCGTATCCGCCGACTGATGAAGCAGTTGGGGGCGGTGGGCGGCCGACATCACGTACATTCCGATGCAAAAGGGCTTTCTGTACCGGGTCGCCATTCTCGACTGGACGACCCGGCGGATCCTGGCGTGGCGGCTGCCCAACACGCTGACGGCCGACTTCTGCGTAGCGGCACTGCAGGAAACCCTTGCCCGCGACGGCCGACCGGAAATCTTCAATACCGGCCAGGGTTGCCAATTCACCAGCGAAGAATTCACCGGTGTCCTGCAGGCGCACACCATCCGGATCAATATGGACGGCCAGGGGTCTGGCGGGACAATGTCTTTGTCGAGCGCCTGTGGTGGACAGTGAAGCACGAGTGGGTCTATCTGCGCCCGGCTACCAATGGCATCGCGCAAAAACAAAGCCTGGCCGAGTGCTTCGACTGGTACAACCGTCGCCGGCCCCACCAGGCGCTCTCGTGGCAGACGCTGGACGAAGCCTACTTTGGCGGGCTCGCCGCCGCTGCGGCGAAGGCGGCCTGAACGATGCGCTGTGGATTTGTGGACAGTCGGCTGCGCCGATCCCCACCTTTGCGCTGCCCACAAGCTCCGCAGCGCCCCACCTCGTCAGTAAATCCGGGAGAGTCCGAACCATCACCCAACCACCGGCCTTAGCTTAGTCCACCCCGGTGACTGTCTAGACGACTGGAACCACCACGCCCGGCTCGGGCCGCCTGCCCGGGGAACTCAGCCGGCGCATCCGCTGTGCAGCCTGCCTGACTTCCCGCCGGTTTCGCCCAGTCAGCCACGGCTGCCGCCCGCCGACAGCGGGTGACCGGTGCAGTCTGCCCCAAGCCATCGCCAAGTCCCTTACAATGATGCCCTGCATTGCCTGACCGCCGCATCGCGCCAGACTTTGCCGCCCGGCATGAGGCGGCGGAGGACGGCCACCGCCACCGGTCAGGAGTAACTGGGGAGAGACGCCGCGCGATGTCCTCGCTGCCTTGGCAGGTGGCGGAGCAGGCAGCGGCGGACGAGTCGTTTGATCAACAAGAAAGGAGCAGAAATGTCTTATTCGGCCTTCGTGCAGGCACGCGATTTCCTTCTGGCACATCGCACCGATTACGAGACGGCTTACCGTGGCTTCAAATGGCCCGAGCTGGACGAGTTCAACTGGGCGCTGGATTACTTTGACGTGATGGCCACCGGCAACGAGCACCCCGCCCTGTGGGTGGTCAACGAGGACGGTTCGGAGCAGAAGATGTCGTTTTCCGAGATGTCGAAGCGTTCGAACCAGGTGGCCAACTGGCTTCGCCGGCAGGGGGTCAAGCGCGGTGACCGCATCCTGATGATGCTCGGCAACGAAGTGCCGTTGTGGGACACCATGCTGGCGTCGATCAAGCTTGGCGCGGTGCTGTCGCCGGCCACCACCCTGCTCGCCCCGGACGATCTGCGCGACCGTATCGAGCGCGGCCAGATCCGCCACGTGATCATCGGCCACACGCACGCCGACAAGTTCAGCGGGCTGCCCGGCAACTATACGCGGGTCACCGTCGGTGGCGCCGTCGCCGGCTGGCAGCAGCTCGAGGACGCCTATCAGGAAGCGAACGAGTTCAAGCCGGATGGCGTGACCAGGGCAGGCGATCCGCAACTGCTCTACTTCACTTCCGGCACCACCTCGAAGCCGAAGCTGGTGCTGCACAGCCAGCAGAGCTATCCGGTGGGCCATCTGTCGACCATGTACTGGCTCGGCCTGCAGCCGGGCGACGTGCACTGGAACATCAGCTCGGCAGGTTGGGCGAAGCACGCCTGGAGCTGCTTCTTCGCGCCCTGGAACGCCGGTGCGACGATTTTCATCTACAACTACGCGCGCTTCGCCGCGGCATCCATCCTCGAGACGCTGGTGCGCTGCTCGGTGACCACCCTGTGCGCGCCGCCGACGGTGTGGCGGATGCTGATCCAGGAGGACCTGAGCAAGTACCCGGTCAAGGTGCGCGAACTGATCGGTGCCGGCGAACCGCTCAACCCGGAGGTGATCGACCAGGTCAAGGAGGCGTGGGGGATCACGCTGCGCGACGGTTTCGGGCAGACCGAAACGACGGCGCAGGTCGGCAACTCGCCCGGCCAGGTGGTCAAGCTGGGTTCGATGGGACGGCCGATGCCGGGCTACCAGGTGCGCCTGGTCGATATGGACGGGCATGTCGCCGAGGAAGGCGAGATCTGCCTGACACTGTCGCCGCGCCCGCTCGGGCTGATGATCGCTTACGACGACGACCCGGAGAAGACGGCCGAAGTGATGCGTGACGGCTTCTATCACACCGGCGACACCGCCGCGGTCGATGCCGACGGCTACATCACCTATGTCGGCCGGGCCGATGACGTGTTCAAG
>ERZ761603.2111-NODE-2111-length-14062-cov-96.740772_pt1 | contig 14062 bp, 11 predicted proteins | sample MGYA00511879_ERZ761603 | MGnify/ENA primary metagenome ERZ761603 (study PRJEB28899, sample SAMN02850040) | bioreactor sludge metagenome | biome: EBPR Sludge; feature: EBPR Bioreactor; material: flocular biomat | place: Australia: Thorneside Wastwater Treatment... | reverse complement strand
GTTGGTTGATCGCGCTCGGGGACATGCCGGGGGTTCCCCCGGCGCTGATCCGGCGCGTCGCTCGGGCCGTGGTGACGCCTGCCAGCGTTGCCGCGCCCTGGCATGGCGGGAAAAGGGGGCATCCGGTTGCCTTCGGGGCGGACTGGTACGCTGCACTGACCGGACTCAAAGGCGACGCAGGCGCGCGGGATGTGCTCCAGCGGGCTTCGATAGACCGCGTGGAACCGGCGCCCGCGAGTGTGCTTCGCGATGTGGACGTGCCTGCGGACCTGTCCGGTGGGTGGGCGGAAAAGCCCTGATCTCAGTGCGAATCTTTCCCGTCGCATGCGCCATGCGCTGCCCTGTCGGTGAACCAGAGCGGCTTTCGGGCTGGGACGGATCCGGATCGGTGACGCATTGCGCCGCTCCGCGTTGAGGCGGCTGGCTGCGAAGGCGAAGCGCAAGCAGGAGTGCGAAGCCGATCATCGTGGTCAGCAGGTAACCCACATTGGTGAGCGCCGTGTCCAGCCCGTCCCGACTGGCTTGATGAACAGCGATTGCGCGTCCACCCGATGTGCTGCGACCCGTGCGCTAGGATCCGTGGGCAGGGCCAGGCCGCGAGATCCGGCGAACGGGGTCAGCGCATCGATCGTTTGCGGATCCAGTCCCGCCGATGCGCGGTGGTGTCGCAGCGAGGTGTGCGTCCGATGGGCGAGCGTCGCACCGAACACAGCGAGCGAGAGCGATGAACCGGTGGGGCTGCCGAGGTCACGGAACATCCTGAACAGCCCGGTGCCCGCTCCCATCTTCCGGGGCGGAGCCTCACTGACGGCCATCTTCATGATCGATGGCGTGTTCGTACCCATGCTGAAGCCGAGCATACAGGTGATCGCGATTACTACCCATAGCGGCGTATCCACCTTGATGCCGACGAACGGTAGTGCGCCCGCGAGGCTTCCGGTGAGGGCAAGGATCGAGATCGTCCGCGGTTCGAAGCGGTCGATCAGGCGTCCGGCCAGTGGCGCGCTGAGCAAACCGCTGCCGTACAGGAACAGGGTGACGAAGCCGAACTGCGCTGCCGTGCCGCCGGGGCGGCTGTTGATGAAAAAGGCGAGCGAATACACGACGCCGCTGAAGGACAGCATGTGCAGCCAGTAGATTGCCTAGGGCCGCGCGAAGTCCGGGCGGGACAGGATGGCCGCGTCCACGACCGTTGCGGCCGTGCGTCGGCTGTGCTTCCACAGCATGATCAGGTGGTGCAGCCGATCACGACGATGCCCCAGGTGATCGGTGAGCGGGCGCCTCGTTGCGCTCGGAGCGGATCTCCGGGACCAGCCTGCGGACAGGCAGCAGTCCGGCGAGCGCGAGCGCGCCGCTGATTATTGGTCTGCGCGGCTGCAGTCGCGGCGCGATGGGGTTGGAGCGCCGCATCGGAGGGTGAGCGCCCGGCGTGCTCGCGGGGCTTCAATGGGCACCGTTGAAGGGGGGCTCCGACCGGGCTGACGTCTGCCCCGGGATCCCTCGGTAGCCGGAATCCCGGGGCATGGATCAGCGTAGCGACTGATTCATCGCCTGCAGTGCCTGCGTGCCCGGGCATAGCTCGGCTTCGCCGAGCTGGTTGAGCGGCCGCTCGACGGTGTTGAGATGGGCGTGGAGTTCGTCCGCGCCCGGATCGACATAGAGCAGGCCGGTCACGATCTCGCCCAGCGCATGTCGCTCCTGCAGGTAGTTCATGGCGGCGATGCGATCGGTCGGATCGTAGTCCACCCCGAGCTTGCGCAGCAGCAGGACCGAGCCGTCGTGCTGGACAACGCGTCGCAGGGTTCCGGGCGGGTAGGCGGTCTCGATCGGCGCATGGGGCAGCATGACCTCGATGCGGTTCACCGCTTCGTTGTGCGCGCGCACGAAATCGTAGCTACGCGTCGAGCCGGCGTGGTTGTTGAAGCTCACGCAGGGGCTGATGATGTCGATGAGGGCTGCCCCGCGGTGGCGCAGCGCGCCCTTGATGAGCGGCACCAGCTGCTCCTTGTCGCCGGAGAAGCTGCGCCCGACGTAGCTGGCGCCCAGTTGCAGGGCCAGCGCGACGAGATCGATCGGATTGTCCGCGTTCACGACCCCGCGCCTGTTGGCTGAGCCCTTGTCGGCCGTGGCCGAGAACTGGCCCTTGGTGAGGCCGTAGACGCCGTTGTTCTCGACCAGATAGGTCATGTTCACGCCGCGCCGCATCGCATGTGCGAACTGACTCAGGCCGATCGATGCCGAGTCGCCGTCCCCCGATACGCCGAGGTAGAGCAGGCTGCGGTTCGCTAGTGCCGCACCTGTGAGCACGGAAGGCATGCGACCGTGGACGCTATTGAAACCATGCGAGTTGCCAAGGAAGTAGTCCGGGGTTTTTGACGAGCAGCCGATGCCCGACAGCTTGGCGACGCGGTGCGGTTCGATGTCGAGATCGAAGCAGGCCTGCACGATCGCCGCGCTGATCGAGTCGTGACCGCAGCCGGCGCACAGCGTGGACACCGCTCCTTCGTAGTCGCGCCGCGTATAGCCGATGGCGTTGCGTGGCTGCTGGGCGCGCAGTAGCGCGGGCTTGGGAAGATAGGTCATTGGATGGCCTCGAGTTGCGCGGCGTTCTTGGCGGGGGATGCCGGGAGCGAGGGCGTGCCGAGTTCGGCCACGATCCGGCCCGCGATGAAGCGGGCGGTGATCGGCGTGCCGTCGTAGTGGAGCACGCGGCTCAGTTTTGCGGGGGCGATCTCGCCGTCCTCGATCAGCAGGCTGCGCAGTTGTCCGCTTTCGTTCTGCTCGATGACGAAAACCTTCTCGTGCCTGTGGATGAAGTCCATGACCTCGTCGCCGAAGGGAAAGGCCCGCACGCGCAGGCTATCGACATGGAAGCCTTCGGCGGCGAGCAGGGCGATCGCCTCGTCCATCGCGGGCGAGGTCGAGCCATAGCAGATCGCGCCGATGCGGGTTTCCTGCGTCGCAGGCTGGAGGATGGCGGGCGGTACCAGCGTCCTGGCGGTGTCGAACTTCCGCCGCAGCCGTTCCATGTTGTAGACGTAATCGCTGCCCGCCTCGCTGTACTTGGCGAATGGGTTGCGCGTGGTGCCGCGGGTGAAATAGGCGCCCCGCGTCGGATGCCCGCCGGGCAGGGTGCGGTAGGGGATGCCGTCGCCATCGACGTCGAGATAGCGCCCGAACTGCGTGCCGGCTTCCAGTTCGTCGTGGCCCAGCAACTTGCCGCGGTCGTAGCGTCGCTCATCCGCCCAGGCGAAGGGCGCGCACAGGCGCTCGTTCATGCCGATGTCCAGATCCAGCAGCACGAACACCGGTGTCTGCAGGCGCTCCGCGAGATCGAAGGCCTGGGCCCCGAACTCGAAGCACTCGTTCGGGTCGGACGGAAGCAACAGCACATGACGGGTATCGCCATGGGATGCATGGGCGCAGGCGAGCAGGTCGGACTGCTGGGTGCGGGTCGGCATGCCGGTCGAGGGGCCGCCGCGCTGCACATCGAACAGCACCGCCGGGATCTCGGCGAAGTAGGCAAGCCCCAGAAACTCCTGCATCAGCGACACCCCCGGTCCGGAGGTTGCCGTGAATGCGCGCGTGCCGTTCCAGCCGGCGCCGATCACCATCCCGATTGCTGACAGCTCGTCCTCTGCCTGCACGATCGCGTAGCGCGCCTGCCCGCTGTCGGGGTCGGTTCGGAACTTGCGGCAGTACGTGCTGAAAGCCTCGATCACCGAGGTGGAGGGGGTGATCGGATACCACGCCGCGACGGTCGCGCCACCATACAGCGCGCCCAGGCCGCAGGCGCTGTTGCCGTCGATGAAGATCCGGTCGCCGACCGAGTCGGCACGCACCACGCGCATCTCGAGCGGGCAGCCGAAGTGGGCGGAGGCGTATTCGCGACCGATACGGAGGGCCTTCTGGTTGCTCTCGATGAGCTTGCTCTTGCCGCGGTAGAGCTCGGCGAGCAGGCCTCCGGTCACTTCCGGGTCGATCCCGAGCAGGGCGGTGAGTGCGCCCACGTACATGATGTTGCGCATCAGCTGGCGCTGTCGCGTGTCGTCGAAGGCTTCGTTGCAGAGCGCGGTCAGGGGGATGCCGAACGCTCGGATATCGGCGCGGAACTGGTCCTCGGGCAGTCGACGGGTCGAGTCGTACAGCAGGCAGCCGCCCGGCTCGAGCTCCGCGAGGTCGCGGTCCCAGGTCTGCGGGTTCATCGCCACCATCATGTCGCAGCCGCCGCGGCGGCCGAGCCAGCCCTGCTCGGAGACCCGCACCTCGTACCACGTCGGCATGCCCTGGATGTTGGATGGGAAGATGTTTCGCGGTGACACCGGCACGCCCATGCGGATGATGCTGCGCGCGAAGAGCTCGTTTGCCGAAGCCGACCCGGAGCCGTTGATGTTGGCAAATTTTATGACGAAGTCGTTGATTCTGAGTTTGGTGTTCATGCTGGCATGGCCTCGGCATTTGCATGATCGTTATCGAGGGCGAACTTCTGCATGTCCCACGCACCGGTCGGGCAGCGTTCGGCGCACATGCCGCAGTGCAGGCATACATCCTCGTCCTTGACCATGAAGCGCCCGGTCTTGAGTCCGTTGGCGATGTAGAGTGCCTGGTCCGTGTTTGGGGCTGGCGCCTTGAGACGGGTGCGCAGGCCGTCTTCATCGCCATCCTGGATAAAGGTGATGCACTCTGCTGGACAGATGTCGACGCATGCGTCGCATTCGATGCAGGCAGGCGGAGTGAACACGGTTGCGACGTCACAGTTCAGGCAGCGCTCGGCCTCGCCACACGCGAGCACCGCATCGAAGCCGAGCTCGAACTCGAGCTTGAGGCTCTTCAAGGTCTCCGAAAGCCCGACCGTTGGCACCTTGCGACGTGCATCTTCGGAGATGCGGTTGCTGTAGCTCCAGGCGTGAATGCCCATCTTCTGGCTGGTCAGGGTGGCCCTCGGCGCCGGCCGCTCGGCCACCGGCAGCCCGGAGCAGAAACGGTCGATCGAGATCGCCGCTTCGTGGCCCTGCGCGACAGCCGTGATGATGTTCTTCGGGCCGAGTGCCGCGTCGCCGCCAAAGAACACCTCGGGCCGGGTCGACTGCAGGGTGCCGCGGTCGAGCACGGGCATGCCCCAGTCGTCGAAGTCGATGCCGATGTCGCGCTCGATCCACGGGAAGCTGTTCTCCTGGCCGATCGCCACCAGGACCTCGTCGCACGCCACATGCTCCGCGGCTTCCCCGGTCGGCACCAGCGAACGTCGGCCGCCCGCGTCGTATTCGGCGCGAACCTTCCCGAATAGCATTCCGGTGAGCCGGCCCTGTTCCTGGGTAAACGCGAGCGGCACCATCATGTTGCGGATCGTGATGCCCTCGTGCATCGCTTCCTCGCGCTCCCAGGGCGATGCCTTCATCTCTTCGAAGGCGCTGCGCACGATCACGTGCACCGCTTCGGCGCCCAGGCGGCGGGCGGTGCGGCTGCAGTCCATCGCGGTGTTGCCGCCACCGAGCACGATCACCCTGCGCGCGGCCCGTTCGACATGGCCGAAGGCGACACTCGACAGCCAGTCGATGCCCACGTGGATGTGTGCCGACGCCTCGCTGCGGCCAGGCAGGTCGATGTCGCGGCCGCGCGGGGCGCCGGTGCCGACGAACACCGCGTCCCAGCCTTCGGTGAGCAGCGCCTCCAGGCTGCCGACCCAGCTGTTCGAGCGGAACGCCACGCCAAGTGCTTCGATGTGGCCGCACTCTTCGTCGATCACCGATGTGGGCAGCCGAAACGCGGGGATCTCGCTGCGCATCATGCCGCCCGCGCGCGGGCTGCCATCGAAGACCGTCACGGCGTAACCGCGCAGTGCCAGATCCCGCGCCACGGTCATGGAGGCCGGACCTGCACCGACACAGGCGATGCGCCGGCCGTTGCCCAGTTCCGGGGGCTTGGGCAGGTGGTCGCGGATATCGCCCTTCAGGTCGGCGGCGACGCGCTTGAGCCGGCAGATCGCCACCGGCTCGCCGTCCACCCGGCCACGCCGGCAGGCGGGCTCGCAGGGGCGGTCGCAGACCCGGCCCAGGATCCCCGGGAAGACGTTCGAGCGCCAGTTGACGAGATACGCCTCGGCATGGGCGCCCGCCGCGATCAGGCGGACGTATTCGGGCACCGGGGTATGGGCCGGGCAGGCCCATTGGCAATCGACGACCTTGTGAAGGTAGTCCGGAGTAAGTGCGCTTGGTTTCACTGGATCCTCGGATTGTCAGATTACGGCGACCGCGAGCGCGGCAGTGTCCGGCGCTTGATCCGCCTGTTCTTCATCGACGCGCCCATAGACCGTCGTACGTCGCCGCAGGGGACGGCCTGCCGCGGTGGCGATGGCGCGCAGATCCTCATCGTTCATCAACTGGCCGTTGGCACCGCCCGCGGCGCGGGTGATCGACTCGTACATCAGCGTGCCGCCGAGGTCGTTGGCGCCGGCGCGCAGGCACAGGGTGGCCCCTTCGCTGCCCATCTTCACCCAGGAGGTCTGGACGTTGGGCAGCAGCGCGCCGAACACGAGGCGAGGGACCGCATGCATCAGAATCGCCTCGCGCAGGCTGGGACCGGAGCGGGCCTTGCCCTTGTGCCACAGCGGGGATTCCATATGCACGAAGGGCAGCGGGACGAACTCGGTGAAGCCACCGGTCTCGGCCTGGAGGGCCCGAAGGTGCAGCAGGTGGCGGGCCCAGTGCAGCGGGCTATCCACGTGCCCGAACATGATGGTCGCCGTCGTGCGTATGCCGCTGCGGTGCGCAGCGCGCATCACGTCCAGCCACTCGGCGGTGTCGAGCTTGTCCGGGCAGATAAGCGCACGCACTTCGTCGTCGAGGACCTCGGCGGCCGTCCCCGGCAGGGAGCCGAGCCCGGCCTCGCGCAGCCGACCGAGGTACGCGTCCACCGGCAGGCCCAGGCTGCGCGCGCCGTGCAGGATCTCGAGGGGCGAGAAGGCATGAATGTGCATCCCGGGGATCGCGGACTTCACGGCCCGGGTGAGTTCGAGATAGGTGTGGCCGTCGTAGTGCGGGTGGATCCCGCCCTGCATGCACACCTCGCGGGCGCCGCGCTCCCAGGCTTCGTGCGCGCGGTCGACCACCGCATCCGCGTCAAGCTGGTAGGCCGGGCCGCGCAGGGCGCTTGCGGCGTGGCTCTTGGCGAAGGCGCAGAATCCGCAGCGGTGCTTGCAGATGTTCGTGTAGTTGATGTTGCAGTTGCGCACATACGTCACGCTTTCGCCGGCGAGCCGCGCGCGCATCGTGTCGGCCGCGTGCACGATGGCTGCGAAATCCTCGTCGCGGGCGACGAACAGACGCGCGATGGAGGCCTCGTCCAGCGCTTCGCCTTCCGTTGCCCGGTGCAGGATTCTGGCGATCTCGGCGCTCGGCCGTGCCTGTGGGGCGCGGGCGCTCAGCCTTCGTATCGACGCGCTGGGCGGCATCCGGGTGCCGGCGATCCAGTCGTCCTCGCGCACCCAGCCTTGTGCATCCGTGCTGCGCAGCACGGATGCACGGATTCCGCCCTCGGTCCATCGTGCTGCCCGGCGTGCGAAGGACGGTGCCAGCGCGAGGCGTTCGACGAGCAGGCGATCGCAGCGACGCGTCTCGACGTCCAGGCGCGCGAGTTCGGGCCAGGCGGCCTCGGGATTAACGTGGTCGATCGTGACCGGGGAGATGCCGCCCCAGTCGTTCACGCCCGCATCGATCAAGGCGCGCAGTTCTCCCGAGCGCAGGTTTGGCGGAGCCTGGATGGACATCTGTGGGCCGAACACCAGGCGTGCCATCGCGATCGTCCACGCATGCTCTTCCAGCGTGGGCTCGGGCGCGGCGGCCATCGGCGTGCGCGCCTTGGCGCGGAAGTTCTGCACGATGATTTCCTGAAGATGACCATGGCGCTCGTGCATCGCGCGCAGTGCGAGCAGGGCATCGACGCGCTCCATGGGCGTCTCGCCGATGCCGATGAGCAGGCCGCTCGTCATCGCCACGCCGGCCGCGCCCGCGGCTTCGAGCGTGGCGAGGCGCGCCCCGGGCTGCTTGTCCGGGCAGTTCCAGTGGGCCTGCCCGCGCAGGCCAAGACGTTCTGCGGTGGTCTCCAGCATGATGCCCATCGATGCGGCGTGAGGGCGGAGCATGCGGAACTCGGCCGCCTCGAGGTTGCCCGCATTGATGTGCGGCAGCAGGCCGGTTTCCCGAAACACGCGCTCGGCGAGGGCCGCCACGTATTCCACGGTGCTGGCATGCCCCAGTGCCCCGAGGGCTTCACGTGCCGACCGGTAGCGCAACTCGGGCTTCTCGCCGAGTGTGAATAAGGCTTCCCGGCAGCCGGCGGCGGCGCCCGCGCGTGCGATTCCGAGCACTTCGTCGGGGCTCAGGAAGGGGCTCGGAAGCGCCCTGGGCGAGGTCGCGAAGGTGCAGTAGGCACAGACGTTCCGGCACAGGCGGGTGACCGGGATGAAGACCTTGCGGGAATGTCCCACCAGGCGTCCGTGGCCCTCGAGGGTCAGGGCGACGGCGCAATCGGACAGGGCTTGCGGCGAGGCATGCGCCGCAAGCTTGCGGATCTGTCCGTCGCTCAGCCTTGCTCCGCCGCGTGCAAGGGCGAGAAGTGTTTCGGGCTTGCTGTCCATCGCGTCGTACTCCAGGGCGAGAGGAGCGGCTCCAAAAGGCCGCCTCGGGTGTCGAGGTAGTGCTGCAGGTCTGCGGGCTCGTCGATGTCGACGGCGAAGCCGCGCGGGGCGTTGACGATCGGCTCGAGCCCGCGCATGCGCGCCTCCGCAAGGTGCTGCCTGAAGCTGGAGGTGCCAAAATGAAAATTGAAGGTGCCCGGGGGGGAGATGAAGATCGCGTTGGTACCCGAACCGTGATGGTCGGGCGCGAGCGCGAGCCCAGTCTTGCGGCCATGGCACACGAAGCTGTCCACCTCTGCCGGGCTGAGCCAGGGGAGGTCGGCATGCAGCACGAGCACTTCGGTCGCACCGCAGGCGGTCAGCGTGTTGCGACCTTCGTCCAGAGCCTGATTGAGCCCGGTTCCACGATCCCGGAGCGCGTGCACCCCTTGCGGCAGTATTTCCGGAACCGGTGTGATCACTGCGATCCGATCTATCTCGCTCGCAGTGTCGAGCGTCTCCAGCACGTGCTCGAACATCGTGATGATCAGGCGCTCGCGCTGTCGGCGCGTCAGCGTGCCGCCAAGCCGGCTCTTTCCCAGATGCGGAGGCTTGAGCGCGAGAAGTGCCCAGCAGCTCATGATTTTCTTCCCCCTTTTGGGTTCGAGAGGGCGCGGGCTAAATCGAGGTTCTGGCCGCGCCGTCTCCACCCGGCCTGCAGATTGGCGAGCGTGTGGCGTGCGGTGTCGATGTCGGGCGGGGTGCGAAGGCCCAGGGGATTGAGATCATTCCCCGTGTTGAGGAAGACGCGTGGAATGCCGGCTGGAAGAGCCTGCAGAAGGCGGTGGGCGAGTTTGGCACCGGCGAGGCCGCCGGACTGCGCGACCACATGGGATTGGCCGATGGCGCTCACTGGAAGAGATCCTCCTCGGGCGACCGGATGAGCGTGCCGCAGTCGCGCTGTGGCGCATCGGGGTAGCGGCCTGCGAGGCCCTCGACCACGACCACGGGCGTGCCCTCCGCCCCCTCGCCCATGACCAGCCCCGCTGCGGCGCAGATGGCGTCGGCGAATGCGATCTGGGTGACCTCCAGACGCCGGCCCATGCGGTCGGTTTCGCCGCGACGGTCAACCACGCTGGGGATGCCTGCCGCCCCGAGCGCGACGTTGACCACGCCGTTGCGCCATGGGCGGCCGAAGCTGTCGCTGATGAGGACGCCCGGTCGTGCGCTGCAGCGGGCGGCAATCGCGTCGCGCAGGGCATGTGCGCTGCGGTCCGGGTCGAGCGGCAGCAGCAACACCGTTTCTTCCGCGCCGGTGCACGGCACATTGGAGCGGTCGATGCCAGCGTTGGCCATGACGTGACCGAGGCGATGACGCACGATCAGCACGCCCGGGACTGCCCGCAGTACCGCCTCGGATTCACCGAGGATCAGCTCGACAACACGCGGATCCTTTCCGGTCGCCTCGGCAAGCGCCTGCGCGCGTGCCGAGGGAGACACTGCGGATAGGCGGACGAAGCGCCCCTCCGCCTTCGAAACGACCTTCTGGGCGACAACGATCGTCGTGTGGTCGGTGATCGGGACCGAGCCGCGCTCGGCTGCCGTGACGATCAGCGCAGCCAGGTCGTCGCCCGCGCCGACCTCGGGGAGATCCTGAAGCGCAGCAAGGCTGACGTGCGGTGCCATTGCGGGCCTCAGTCTGCGGCAGCGGAACGATCGAGCTGGCCCGTGATGCGGATGCCTGCGCCATCCACTTTGTAGGTCTTGTTGAGGAAGATGAGGATCGAGGTCAGCGCCTCGGCTGCGGCGGAGTTGGCCAGCACGCCGGCGTGCAGGCCGCGCAGGCCCGCGCAGTCGGCCAGGGCCACGGCGACCGCGCGCGCGTCCTTGTCATCGCCGAAGACCAGGACGTCGCACTCCACCTCGTGGTCGGTGGCGAGCTTGTGGGCCGCGACGTTATGGAAGGCGGAAACGATTCGCACCATCTCGCCGACCAGTTGTTGCGCGCGCTGGGCGGCGCTGCCCTCGGCGGGCAACTGCACGCGCGCCACCTTCGGCGGCATGAGCGGGACGGTGGTGTCGATCAGGATCTTTCCGGCCAGGGCGGGGCGGATCTCCTCGAGCACAGCAGCTTGGGAGGAAAAGGGCACGGTCGCCACGACGACGTCGGCGGCGCGGGCGGCATCAAGGTTCGAGGCGGACAGGATTGCGGTGTCGAGTCCCGCGCTCAGTCGGACGGCGGCTTCCTGCGCCTTTTCCGCGGTGCGTGAGCCGATGATCACTTTCTTGCCCGCTTTGGCCCAGCGCCTTGCAAGTGCGGCCCCGAGGTTACCCGTTCCGCCGACAACGGCGATTGTCTGCTCCATGTCCTGCTCCCGTCCTGGATTCACGTTTGGCCAGGGCAAACGGCCCAAATACGGCCTGAGGCACTGCATTCGCCCTGTGTGCCGTGCATTCACTTTAAGGAGGGAGCCCGCATCAGGCATCGCCCGATTGAATTATGGATGCGATTCAAATATGGACAGCTGCGCTGATCGGGAGCGCAGCGGTCAGCGCGGGGTCGGGTAGGGACGTCCTGCGCTTACCGCGCTGTCGATCCGTGACCGTGCCAGTGCGCTGCCCACCGCCCGCAGCGTCCCGTACAGCCACAGCGCCAACAGGATCTCCGGCGCAATCACCGTGGAGCGTGCGCGGCTTCGCGCGGAGGTCTCGAATTTCATCATTCATTTTGGTGATGCGCGAAGCTGCGCCGGTTGTTAGATTGGTTTTGCTGACCGAGCGGTCAGTAAAACTGATCTAAGAAACTTGACAGGGCAAGGGGTGGACAGATGGGACTCGAATTTCTTCGCAGGGACAACGAACTGAAGGACCATTCGCTGATCGGTGACGAGCACTTTGGCGCCGAGGCGCCGTCAGTCGTCTACGAGAAGAGGCCGGTGACCGCGCCGGACGGCAAGGTGGTGGAGGGCCTGCATTCTGCCTGGATCATCCTGAACAACCCCGGGCAGTACAACTCGTACACGACCGAGATGGTCAAGGGGGTGATTGCGGCCTTCCAGCGTGCCTCGTCGGACCGGAGTGTCGTTGCCGTCGTGTTTACGGCCGCTGGTGACAAGGCGTGGTGCAGCGGTGGCAACACCGCCGAGTACGCCTCCTACTACGCGCGCCGCCCGACAGAGTACGGCGATTACATCGATCTCTTCGTCGGGATGGTGGACTCGATCCTCAACTGCAAGAAGCCGGTGATCTGCCGCGTCAACGGCATGCGCGTCGCTGGTGGCCAGGAAATCGGCATGGCCACGGACATCACGATCTCGTCCGACATGGCCGTATATGGACAGGCGGGGCCGAAACACGGCAGCGCACCCGTTGGTGGGTCGACGGACTTTCTGCCCTGGTTCTTGTCGATGGAGGACGCGATTTACAACTGCGTCTCATGCGAGCTATGGAGTGCCTACAAGATGAAGCAGAAGGGGATGATCTCCAAGGTCGTCCCGGTGCTCAGGAAGGACGGCGCCTGGATTCGCAACCCGCTGGTCCGGACCGATACGTGGGTGGAGGACGGTGAGGTCGTCTACGGCGAGATGGTGAGCGGCGAAGGGGTGGCGGAAGCGAACGCGTTGGTCGCTCAGTGTGAGACCGATTTCAGCCTCCTCGACAAGGAGGTCGATGCCCTGATCTGGCGCTTCACCAATCTGTTCCCTCACTGCCTGATGAACTCCATCGACGGCATCCGCGGCAAGAAAAAGTTCTTCTGGGACCAGCAGAAGCAGGCGCAGCGGCATTGGCTTGCGGCCAACATGAACAACGAAGCCTGGCTGGGTTTCAACGCCTTCGATTCGAGGAAGATCACCGGCAAGGACACGATCGACTTCATCGCCTACCGCCAGCTCATCAACCAGGGGGCTACGATCGACGAGAAGTTCGCCGAGCAGGTGCTGGCAAAGCCGAAGGACTGAGCCGAACTGCTGTGGGCCGGCGCCTGCGCCGCGCCCGCAGTCCGGCGCTCAGCGTGGTGGGGTGGCAGCCGACGGCACGGTAGCGTCGCGTGTCGTAGCTGGGAGCCCCGCGCGATTCATGTGGCGGCGGACGCGGTCGAGCAGGACGATCGCCGCGCCAGCCGTGCAGCAGCTCAGCAGCATCGCGTAACGCAAGGCCTCGTTGCCGAATGTGGGTTGCAAGCGGTCGCTGATGAGGCCGGTCAGGACCGGGCCGAGGCCGACGCCGAGCAGGGTCCCGATCAGCGTCTGCAGGGCGAGCGCCATCGCACGGTTCTGTGCGGGCACGAGCACGGTTAGGAGTGCGAAGGATGGCCCCATCCACCAGACCGTGAAGAAGCCGTTGATCGCGCACCAGATCATTGCTGTCGGAATGGGGAGCTGGCCCACCTGCAGGAGCACTTCGCGGGGCCACAGCAGGTAGGTCGCGAGCGAGCACAAACCGACGAAATGTCCGGTGAGTGGTACGAAGAGCTGCCAGTGCGGTCTTTTGCCGGCGAGATGGTCGGACAGCCACCCGCCGATCATCACGCCCAGCCCCGCGCTGATCCCGCCCACAAGGCCGGCCAGCAGGCCGGCGTGCTGCAGTTGCAGGCCGTATGAGCGCACCAGGAAGCTCGCATTCCACATGCCAAAGGCCGTGCCGCCCAGGGTGGCGAGGGCGCTGGCGAGAATCAGGTAGCGCACCGGCTTGGCTGCCCAGAGCGCACGCACCGATTCACGCATGCCAAGCCGTGGTGCGCTGGGTTGCGCGTCCCAGCGGCCGCGCTGCGGTTCGCGCGAGCCGATTGCAAGGAGTGCCGAAATTGCCAACGCCGGCGTGCCGACCACGATGAAGGCGGTGCGCCAGCCCCAGGTCTCGACGACCCACGCGCCAAGGCTCAGGGCAACGATTGCCGCCAGCGTGGGGGCGGCGGAAAACAGGCTGATTGCAACGCTTCGCCGATGCGGCGGATAGAGGTCCGCGATCAGCGACAGAGCGGCTGGCGCGACCGGGGCCTCAGCCGCAGCCACCACCATGCGTGCGAGCACAAGCAGCGTGAAACTGCCGGTGAGTCCGCACAGCACGGTGGAGATCCCCCACAGCAGGCAGGTCCCCGCGAGCAGTCCGGTGCGTGGCAATCGATCGGCGAGACGGCCGGCAGGCAGGCCCAGCATGGCGAACATCGCGGCGAAGGCCAGCCCGGAGATCAACCCCATTGCCGTATCGCTGACGCCGAACTCCCGTTTGATCGGCTCGACCATCACGGCAATGATCTGACGGCCGATGTGGTTTTCAGCGTACATCAGGGTGAGCAGCACCAGCAGTCCCTGATTGCGCCAGGACGCGGGTACCGTCTTGTTGCCCCCGGTGGGCGGCACGATGCTCAGGCCTTCGCTGTTTCGCGCGCGCGCGCGAGGTTGAGCGCGGTGTCCTCGATCATGTCTTCCTGGCCGCCGACCATGCCGC
>ERZ761603.2110-NODE-2110-length-14063-cov-38.714092_pt1 | contig 14063 bp, 15 predicted proteins | sample MGYA00511879_ERZ761603 | MGnify/ENA primary metagenome ERZ761603 (study PRJEB28899, sample SAMN02850040) | bioreactor sludge metagenome | biome: EBPR Sludge; feature: EBPR Bioreactor; material: flocular biomat | place: Australia: Thorneside Wastwater Treatment... | reverse complement strand
GGCCGCGTGGCGGCGACGCTCCGGCGGCTGGTGGCGGCGACGCCCCGCAGGCTGCCGCTCCGGCCGAGGAGTCCAAGGGTTGATCGATCGCGACTCGCGATCGTTGGGTGACTCGGGTTTTGGGTGTTGGGGGAGTGTCGGGTTTGGTCGCAGAAGAGAAGCAACACGGCGGAGCGGCCCAATAGCGGCCTGAGTCCGACGGAGACAGAAGCCATGATGATCCATGACATCACCGTCCTGGCCGGGAAGTACAAGGCGCGCAAGCGCGTCGGCCGAGGCGAAGGCAGCGGGCACGGCAAGCAGTCGGGCCGAGGCCAGAAGGGTGCCAGCTCGCGTTCCGGTTATGCCGGGAAGCGCAGCTTCGAGGGCGGCCAGATGCCGTACTTCCGCCGCATGGCGAAGTTCGGCTTCACCAACGCCCCGTTCCGGACGCAGTTCTGGATCGTGAACCTTTCGGACATCGTCGCTCATCCGTCGTTCGCCAAGGGCGGCGCGGTGAACGCCGAGTCGATGGTCAAGGCCGGACTCATCCGCGATGACAGCCGGGACCTCAAGATCCTGGGCGACATCGGCGAAGAGGGCCTCAAGGTCAAGCTCGACGTGTCGGCGGCCCGGGTCTCCGGGAAGGCCCGCAAGCTCATCGAGGGCGCGGGTGGCAAGGTCAACGAGACCGGAACTCGTCGTGACTTCGTCCGCGGCGTGGACCGCAACAGCGAAGACAAGACCCCGAAGAACCTGGACAAGAAGCTCCGCCGCGGCGGCAAGAAGCCCAAGGCGGCCGCCGACGCGGGTTCGGGCGGCGAGGAAGAGGCTCCCAAGAAGTCTGGCAAGGGCAAGGCCTAAAGTTCGGCCGCTCGCGAGGCTCGACTCCCGCCAGGGGTCGGCACCGGATCACCTCCCGGGAACGCTCGCCACGCGAGCCCGGGAGTTTGTCTTTCACAGGTCGATTGCCGGGTGGTGGGGGGGCGGCCGCGTAGCCGGTCGTGATGGAAGGAAGTCTGAATGCTCCAGACGTTGGTCAACGTCTTTAAGGTCCCCGAACTTCGCAACAAGGTGATTTTCACCTTGAGCATGCTCTGTGTCTTCCGGATCGGGCATTGGATCCCGCTTCCCGGCGTGAACCAGGAGCAGATGAAGCAGATCTTCGACGCCTCGGCGGAGGGGTCGGCGTTCGGCAAGATCGCGATCTACGTCGCGACGTTCTCGGGTGGTGCCCTGTCGCACTCGACGATCTTCGGGCTTGGCATCGCGCCGTACATCACGGCGAGCATCATCTTCCAGATTCTGGCTTCGGCGATGCCGCAGCTCAAGAAGATCCAGGATGAAGGCCCGACCGGCCGTCAGAAGATCCAGGAGTGGACGCGGTACGCGACGCTTGCCCTGTGCATCGTGCAGGGGATCGGTTGGCTGGTGTTCCTCGATCGGCAGGGGACGATCTATCCCCAGGCGATGGCCAGCCCGCTGTGGTGGGTGATGGCTGTCGGCGCCCTGACAGCCGGAACCCTGTTCCTGATGTGGCTCGGCGAGCAGATCGACAAGTTCGGCATCGGCAACGGCGTGTCGATGATCATCATGGCGGGCATCCTGGCGACGATGCCCGTGGCGTTGATCGATATCTACCGCACGTTCGAGCCCGGCACGCCGGGCAAGATGGGCGTGCCCGGCTTGACCGGGATCGCGGCCGGTTTCGTGCTGGTGTGTGCCGGGTCGGTTCTGATGACGGTCGCGCAGCGCCGCATCCCGGTGCAGCAGGCCAAGCACACGCGCGGACGTCGCGTGTTCGGCGGGCAGCGCAGCTTCCTGCCGCTGAGGATCAATCACGGCGGCGTGATGCCGATCGTCTTCGCCAGCACGCTGATGATGTTCCCCGGAATTCTCTTCTCGTACATGCACGAGGTTGCGCAGGCCGGTCAGAGCCGAGGGTTCTTCTATCTCGCGGCGACGTGGCTGCACAACAACTTCACGACGGGGCAGTTCCCGTACGTGATCCTGTACGTGATCATGGTGTACTTCTTCAGCTACTTCTGGATCACTGTGCAGTTCAACCCCGAGGAAATGAGCAAGCAGCTCAAGGAGCATGGCTCGTTCATCCCCGGTCTTCGCCCGGGCCCTCGCACGGCGGAGTACCTCGAGACGGTGATGGTCCGCATCACGTTCGTCGGGGCGGCGTTCCTCTCTGTGATGGCGGTGCTGCCCATGGTCATCAACAAGAGCCTGGGCGTGGCCGAGAGCATCACGCACTTCCTCGGCGGCACCGGGCTGCTGATCGTCGTGAGTGTCACGCTGGACTTCCTCCAGCGTGTGGAAGCAAACCTGCTCATGCGGAACTACACCGGGTTCCTCAGTGGTGGTGACGAGATCCGCGGTCCGCGCGGGAAGTGAATGGCGACCCGGGAAGAGAATCCCCCGGAATGGAGGAATATGTCGAAGAAGGATGACAAGTTCACCTTCGAGGCCGTGGTGACCGAGGCTCTTCCGAACGCGATGTTCAGGGTCCGGCTGCCGAACGAGCAGAAGAGCGAAGTTTTGGCGTACGTGTCGGGCAAGATGCGGATGAACTACATCCGCATTCTCCCTGGGGATCGGGTGACGGTCGAGATCAGTCCGTACGACCTGAGCAAGGCCCGGATCACGTTCCGGCACGGCGGTGGTGGTCCGCCCCCGCCCTCGTACGGTTGATGTGCGGATTGTGAATCGAGAAGGATCTTCGGACAAAGTTCAAGTGTTGCGGTGCCCGTGCGGACGACCGCGAATGGGCGGCCTAGAATCGACTCTTGCCCCTCGCGGCGGCGCGTCGGGGGTTTGTGCGGAAGCGAAGTGAACCGATCAGGCGTGATCCTGGCGGCGCAAGCCGGGTCGAGGCCCTGTCGGCGTGGAAGGTGAGTCATGAAAGTGAAGGCGAGCGTTCGTCGCGTTTGCGGAAGTTGCCAGATCGTCCGGCGCAAGGGCAAAGTCCGGGTGATCTGCAAGGCCGATCCCAAGCACAAGCAGGTGCAGGGCTGACGGATCGTGCGCCCGGGCCTTTGCCGGGGCGTGCGCGGCGGATCGATGATCGAGAAGAGTGCTCTGTCGCGACAGCGGCGGGCACGAGAATCGGAATGAACGGCGAGCCATCGCCTTGCAAGGAGCCTCAGCGTGCCACGTATCGCGGGTATTGACGTTCCTGAGAAGAAGAAGATTCTGTTCGCGTTGCAGTACATCCACGGCGTCGGTCCCGACGTTGCGCAGCGCATTCTGGACGAAGCGAAGATCGACGGCGATGTGCGTGCGAGCCAGCTCACCGAGACGCAGGTGGCGCAGATCGGTGCGATCATCGACGCGACGTACCTGGTCGAGGGTGCGCTGCGTCGTCAGGTCCAGCAGAACATTCAGCGTCTGAAGGACATCAAGAGCTACCGCGGCGACCGTCACCGCAAGGGCCTGCCCGTCCGTGGTCAGCGGACGCAGTCCAACGCCCGCACCCGCAAGGGCAAGAAGAAGACCGTGGCCGGCAAGAAGTCGGTCAAGGCGAAGTAATCAGAGCGGCACGAACGAGCACACGTCCGGCGGCGGCGTAAGGACGCTGGGCGCCGGGATAGATCGGGGACGACCCAGAGGGTCGGAAGATCCGAGGAGCAAGCAGCATGTCGAAGAAGGGCAAAGTCAGGAAGAACGTGGTTCGTGGCATCGCGCACATCCGCGCGAGCAACAACAACACGATCGTGACGGTGACGGACATGAACGGCGAGACGATCGCCTGGGACTCGGCCGGCACGATCGGGTTCAAGGGCTGCCGCAAGAGCACCCCCTTCGCCGCGACGCGCGCCGCCGAGACGGCGGGTCAGAAGGCCCGCAAGCTCGGGATGACGGAGATCGAGGTTCGGATCAAGGGCGCCGGCGCGGGTCGCGAGTCGGCGGTCAATGGCTTGGTTTCGACGGGTCTTCGCGTGACGGCGGTCGAGGACCACACCCCGGTTCCGCACAACGGCTGCCGCCCCGCGAAGCGTCGCCGCGTTTGATCGAATAGCACATCGGGCCGGCCTGCGGGCTTGCGCGAGTGAAACACAGTCGCCCATCGGGAAGAAGGGACGTTCGGCCGAGCAGCACCGCCGAACGCACCCCGTGAGCCGAATCGGGCGTCTCTTGTCCGGGTCACTGCTGCATCAGAAGGGAATCAGGCATGAGGTTCCGTTGGCGCGGTCTCGAGTTGCCGTCCAGGGTGATCGCCGATCCCCGCTTCAACACGATCAACTACGGCCGGTTCATCGCCGAGCCGTTCGAACGCGGGTTCGGCACAACGATCGGGAACAGCATCCGTCGCGTTCTGCTCAGTTCGCTCGAGGGCGCGTCGGTCACGGCGATCAAGATCAAGGGTGCCCAGCACGAGTTTCAGTCGATGCCCGGCGTGATGGAAGACGTCACGGACATCGTTCTGAACGTGAAGAACCTGATCGTGAAGCTCGAGGGCGATGAGCCCAAGGTGATGAAGCTTGCCGCCCGCGGGCCCGGCGAGATCACGGCGGACATGATCCAGGCGGACACGGCGATCACGATCCTGAACAAGGATCTGGTCATCGCGACGCTCACGGACAAGATCGACTTCGAGATGGAGATTCACGTCGCGAAGGGGCGTGGCTACGTCCCGGCGAGCGAGCAGTACTCGCAGGACGGCGAGCAGGAAGTCGGCCTGATCCACGTCGACGCGATGTACTCCCCCGTGCAGCGCGTGCGGTACAAGATCGAGGAGACGCGCGTCGGGCAGCGGACGAACTATGACAAGCTGACTCTCGAGATCTGGACGAACGGGACGGTCTCGCCGGAGATGGCGCTGGTCGAGGCGTCGAAGATCATCCGGAAGCACCTGAATCCCTTCGTGCAGTACTTCGAGCTGGGTGAGGAGCGAGTGAGCGACGAGGCGGCCGCCGCGGCGGGCGTCGACGAGGACCTCATCCGCAAGCTCAACATGCCCGTGGCCGAGATGGAGCTGTCCGTCCGTGCGAGCAACTGCCTGGAGTCCGCCCGGATCGAGACGGTGGCCCAGTTGGTGATCCAAACGGAAGCCGACCTGCTGAAGCTGCGGAGCTTCGGGAAGACGTCGCTGCGTGAGGTCAAGCGGAAGTTGAACGACATCGGCCTGGATCTCGGCATGACGTTGCCCGAGGGGTACGTGGTGCAGAAGCCCGAGATCCCCGCGATGTGATGGAGTTGGGGGAGTTCGTGGTGGTGGGGGGTGGTGGGGGCGTTCGGTGTGTCCTAGGATTGAGGCCCGGTCCGGTTTGACCGGCGGGTTCTTGGAGAGTGTGTCATGCGTCACCGTCGAGCCGGATATCGCCTTGGTCGTACCACGGCCCATCGCCTGTCGACGCTCCGTAACCTCGCCTGCGCCCTGCTTGAGCACGGGCAGATCGTGACGACGGAGCAGAAGGCCAAGGCTGTTCAGCCCTTCGTCGAGAAGATTGTCACCATCGCCAAGAAGGGCGATACGCAGCATCACCGCCGCCTGGTGGCGTCGAAGCTCGGCCGGGACCGCAAGGGTTTCGACTGGCTGTACCTGCCGGCGGACGCTTCGGACCAGGAGAAGGCCTCGGTCGATTCGCTCAAGGAGCGGGCCTCGGCGTTCTTCGACCTTCCCAGCGGCGACAAGGTGAAGCGCAACCGCTTCGGCGAGATGACCCGCGGCGCCTCGGTCGTCGCGCACGTCTTCGAGAACGTGGCCAAGCGGTTCTCTGACCGTGCCGGCGGCTACACCCGCGTGGTGAGGCTCGGCCGCCACCGCATCGGCGACGCCGCCGAACTCTGCCTCCTTCAGTTCGTCGGGGCCGAGGAAGGCCCGGAGATCGGCGGCAAGGCGAGCACCCGCCGTCGCACCGCGGACAAGCGCACGGCGTTCGCGGCGAAAGTCCGCAAGGCCGAATCCGCTGCCTGAATAGGTGATCGAATCAATCAAGCCGCCCGGGACTATCCCGGGCGGTTTGCTTTTTGTACGTATCGAAATCGAGAATCCCGGTGTGGGAGCAAACATCGGCCTCGGAACAGCCGTATGATCTCAGGCTCGCGGTTCTCGACTCCGCGGATGGGTCGGGCGTCGCGTCGATACGCATTGAGCGGCCTGAGAGGCTCGCGAAGGAGATTGCAATGAAGAAGGTCATCGCTGGTCTGGTGTTCGGTGTGGCGTTCGCTGTCGTCGCTGCCGGTTGCGAGTCCTCCCAGAAGTCCGACACCGCTTCGGCGGGCATGGTCGGCGCGTGCGAGAAGGGCGCTGCCTGCTGCAAGACGACCGGCAACAAGGCTGACTGCAAAGCCTCGTGCGCCGAGAAGTCCTGCTCCGAGGGCAAGACCTGCACGGACGGCAAGAACTAATCCGCCCGCAAGGCCGGATTTCAGAGCATTGCTCGCGGCGCCCGCCCATCCGGCGGGCGTCGTTGTTTTTCGTTCCCTACCCTTGGCCCATGCTCGAAGCGATCAACTCCCTCCGGGACGAAGGACTGGCGGCGTTGTCGGCGGCCGCCGGCTCCGACGCTGTAGACGCCTGGAAGAACGCCTATCTCGGCAAAAGCGGGCGGATGGCGGCTCTGATGGCAGGTCTCAAGGACGTGCCCAAGGATCAGAAGCCCGCGGTCGGTGCGGCGCTCAACACGCTGAGGCAGCAGTTCGAGCAGGCGTTCGAGGCGGCGAAGGCGGCCAAGGCTTCCGCGGTCGTTGCCGAGCGGGTCGACATGACCGAGCCGGGCGAACTGACGACGCGTGCGATGGGCCGGCGGCACATCATCACCCGCGTGATCGACGATCTGCTCGAGGTGTTCGGCCGCATGGGCTTTGATGTCGCGGAAGGCCCGGAGCTTGAGGACGACGAGCACAACTTCGTGAAGCTGAACATCCCGCCTTCGCATCCGGCACGAGACCCGATCGACAACTTCTACGTCGATGATCCGAAGCTGGCGGCCAGCCCGCGGATGATGCGATCGCAGACCTCCACGGTGCAGATCCGTGTGATGGAGAAGGCTGTCGCCGAGGGCGGCGGCACGCTGAAGCACCCGATCCGCATCGTCGCCCCGGGTCGCGTGTATCGCCCCGACACCGTGGACGCGACGCACTCGTTCATGTTCCATCAGCTCGAGGGCTTGTTCATTGATCGCGATGTGACGATGGTGGACCTCAAGAGCACCCTGCTTCATTTCGCCCGGGCTTACTTCGGCGAGGACGCGGAGATCCGCCTTCGCCCGAGCTTCTTCCCCTTCACCGAGCCCAGCGCTGAGCTTGACATGAAGATCCGTCTGCGCGACGGCGAGGAGCCAAGGTGGATCGAGCTCGGCGGCTGCGGGATGGTGCACCCAAATGTGCTGCGCGGGTGCGGGATCGACCCCGAGGTCTGGCGCGGATTCGCCTTCGGGTTCGGCATCGAGCGGCTGGTCATGGGCAAGCACCGGATTCCGGATATTCGCCTTCTGTTCCAGAACGATGTCCGCTTCCTGCAGCAGCTTTGAGCCCTCGATCGGCGGGTCAATGCCGCCTCCCTCTGAAGCGACGCACCCACAGAGGGGGCTGGCTGTACACTGCGGGCGACCAGGCCGTCGTCGGGGGACGTGTGGGGTGTGGGCCGGAGATTGACGCATGACGCAGGAATCGCCAGTTCAGTACGAGGATGTGGTTGTCGAGGTGCCGAGCTGGCCCAAGGTGCTGGGGATCGTCAGCATCTGCTGGGGCGTGCTGTCGCTGGGGTGCGTGGGGTGCGGGATCATCGGCCCCGCGCTGCAGTCGGCCATGATCCCGCCGGAGCAGGCGAAGGACATGCCCATCCTGCCGCCGGATCCGTTGCAGTACGTGCAGCTCGGCCTGGGCGGGGTGTTCGCCATTCTGCTGATCGCGGCGGGCGCGATGACCGCCGCACGCAAAGCAGCGGGCCGAACGCTGCACCTGGTGTACGCCCTGGCTTCGTTCCCGATGCTCGCGTTGTCGATCTGGGTGGTCCTTCGGCAGCAGGTGGCGATGGATCAGTGGATCGCCGACAACCCCGATTCGCCGTTCGCCGCCCAGATGAAGACGATGTCGGGGATTGGCCCGACGATCGGGATCGCCATGGCCGTGGTCTTCGGGCTGGCGTACCCGGCGTTCCTGCTGATCTGGTTCGGGCTGGTCAAGCGAACCAGGGAGAGCATGACAGGGATCCCGGCCGAGGCGGGAGAGCTCCGGTAGAGTCCCCCGGGGACGCCCCATGGATGAAGGGCCGGCTTTTCAGCCGTCGGCGGGGGGCTATACTGACCCATCTTCCGCGGGCGTAGTTCAGCGGTAGAACGTCAGCTTCCCAAGCTGAATGTCGGGAGTTCGATCCTCCTCGCCCGCTTTGACTGCCGCCGATGTCACACGATGACACCGGCGGCTTTTCGTTGACAAACCCTGCAGATTCCGCGAGTTCCTCCGACGTTGGCGGGGACGGCCGGATCGGGGCCAACAGCCGGACGATGACAGGGAATGACCTGGGTGGACGCTCGCTTGTGCAAGCGCGTGTGCAAGCGCAAGTGCAAGCGGGTGTGCAAGGTGTGGCGGCATGAGGCCGCCGGATCGCGCCGAGATTCGACCGCTTCGGCGCGAGGTTCCGGTGCGTGAACGCAGATGTCTACGTGCCCTTCCGCCGAAGATGGAAGCGAGTCGGCGGACCTGACTCGCTGGAGACGTACTCGAAGACGCCCTCGTACAGGAACGAATAGTCGGGCCGCTCGTCCTTCCGATGGCGGTAGAAGAGAAGCAACTCGAGTCCCCGGTCGCGATGTTCGCGGACCAGAGCATCGGTTCTGCCCTGAGTCTGGCCCTCAAAGTACAAATCCTCACCGCTGAGCTGGTCTTCATACGGCGTGCGGTCCGAGGTCTTCTGCTCCGTAATGAACAGCCAAACCGACTCATGGCCTGCAGGGCGGAAGATGCCGGTGTTAATCGTCGCGTCCGCGATCTGAAACCGCTCTCGTAGTTGCTCGCGCGAGTACGTCTGGCCCGGGATGAGGTGGTCCGATGTGCGCATGCTCGCAAGCCTCCGGTCTGCTTGCCTAGACATTAGCGCTGCGACGGGTGGCACCTGTTCCGACCACACTCAGCGGCAGGTCCGGCAGGCTCGCCACCGCCCCGGCCACGTCGAGGAGTTTCGGGTCGGTGTAGACGTTGGCCGTGAGGCTCGGGTCGCTGTGCCGCATCGCGGCCTGAGCCGTCCGCAGGGGCACGCCCGCCTTCGACAGATGCGTCCCAAAGGTGTGCCGCAAGGCGTGAACGTCGATGGTGCGACCGCGCTCGTCGGTCTTGATGACGACCTCCTTGCCGCCGCGTTTCTCGACGCGAGCCAGTCCGGCAAAGACCAGGTCGCGGTCGAAGATTCGGATGAGCCCTTCGGGCACGTCGAACAGCGGCTCGTCGCTCGCGAGCGCCGCCGGGATGGAGTCCTCCGCATCTCGTGCCGCCTGCTGCGCTCGCGTCAGCCGGTCGGCGAGCCACGCGCGGATGTCGGCAGCGAGGTCGCCCCGCAGCGGAATCTCCGAGCCGCGCCGGTTCTTCTCGTCGCGTGCGTGCAGCAGCAGGTGCGGCACCCGTCCGCCAAGATCGACCTGCCCGACGGTGATGCTGGCCAGTTCGCCCTTCCGCAGGCCGGTGAGCACGAGCGTTTTGTAGATCAGCGCCCGCTCGCGGCCGATGCGGAACAGGTCCTCGCGAGTCTCGGGCGAGAGGTTCGCCAGCGGCTTGCCCTTGGCCTTCCCGCGGCGCACCGTCATCGCGTCCGCCAACGGGCGGCGCTGAGCGGCGTCGAGCAGACGGGCCAGTTCTTCCTCGGTCAGCGCCCGGCGCTGCCGCCGCGTGTCGGCCCGCTGGTCGGCAACCGCGACGGCCAGCAGCGGGTTGTGCGTGAGCCGTCCGGCGCGGACGCACCAGTTGACGAAGGTGACGCAGGCCTGCCGGTACCCGTTCCGCGTTCCCGCCGACATGTTCTGGTCCGTCTGATCGGTGAGCCAGCGCTCGACCGTCGCGGCCGTGAAGTCTCGCAGGCGCTTCACGCCCCGGTCAGTAGCCACGCGGGCCACGCGACGCCGGGCCTGTGTGTACCAGTTCTCGGTGCTGCCCTTGAGCCGCAGGTGGTCGCGCCACGCGTCGAGGTTGGTCTCGATCGACTCGGCCCCGTGCCGCGACGCCGCATCCTCCTCCGGCGTGAGCACGCCCGCCTTCACGAGCTCCGCGCGGCGTTCCAGTTGCGCCAGCACCGCTCGCGCGGCGGTCTCGTCGGAGCATCCGGTCGGGCGCTCAATCCAGTACCCGGCGGCGTCGCGGAACTTGGCGATGTACGACTTGGTCGTGCCGCGCATGCGGACACGGCCATCGGCGGCGGTGAACACCTCGGCGGTGCGGAGTTTGCCGCTGCGGATGCGATAGCGGGCGATGCGCTTGCCGCGCTGCTCAACGATCTCTGCACCTGGCGGAACGGGTGCGGTCCAGGACTTGCGGAACACGGTGCCCATGGGGCGAATCTCCATCCGCCCCTGCCGCGTTTCGGAACGGTCGGCCGGGGTCACAGTGAGGGCTGGCACTTGGCACGGGTCAAGTCGCTCGTTGGCGGTTGGGCCAAGGAGCGATTCATGCGAAGATGTGGATCAGGTCGCGGGACTACAGCCCTTTGCGGGCCTTTGCGTGCGCCCGCTCGGCGTCGGTGAGCCGGGCCTCCGCGGCCGCGAGTGCGGCCTTGGCCCGCTCGAGCTCATCCTTCAGCCGGGCCTCCTGCTCCTGCTGATCGCGTGAGATCGGGAGGTTCCGCAGGTCACGTTCCAGCCGCTCGACATCATCGCGGATGCGGTTGCGCTGGTTAAACGCCGCGCACTTCGTCGCCTCGGCCTCGGACGCCTTGCGCTCGTGCTCGCGACGCTCCATCAGCGCCAGCACCTCCTTGGGCACGCGCGACGCGGGGAGCAGGCCTTCGTCGTACACAGCCAACACGCGCCGGGCTGCCGACTCGGCCGCGTTCAGTTCCCGCTGCGCCTTCTCGGCGTCGAACGAGGCGGCGTCGGCCTCGGACTCGAGCTTGGCGATCTGCGCCTCGGCCTGGGACCGCGTCGCGTCGGCATGAGCCTTGGTCTTTGTAGCCGCCCGGCGCAGGCGCACGACATCGCTGGCGGAGTGCATGTCTGCGCGGGCCTCGGCGATGCGGGTGATGATCGCGTCCGCCGCCGCGGGCTCGATCGCGGCGTCGCTGGCCAGCTCGGCGAGACGGTCGGGCGTCTGACCCGCCCATGCCGCGTCGATGAACGCGGCGCGGGCCTGCTGCTTCTTGTTCTGGGCGATCTGGGCGAGGGTTGTCATGAGGCGTTCCTTTCTAAGAGAGGGACTGAGACCACGCCGCGCAGGTACAGCACCCGCGCGACTTCAACGATGTGCTTCTCGTGGTCGCTGATGATCCGACGGGCCAGCGTGTGGACCCAGGCGTGCCGCTGGGCCCACCGCTCGGGTTGCTTCTCGACGCCTGCGATGCACCACCGCGCGACCGTGATGTGGTCGGGGACGGCCCGAGCGATGGCTTTGTGGAGGTCGGCAGCGGTTTCGACCGTGGCGACCGTCTCAAGCGTCGGCAGCGACGGCGGTGGCATGTCGCTGGCGACCGGTGGCGAGGGCTCTGGCGCTGCGTATCGGTTGGCCAGGTGCTCGGAGAGCGGTCCCGCCGCGGCCATGATCGCGTGATCGGTTGGTGACAACTCTTCAAGCGCCCAGGCCGCGCCACCGCCGTTCTGGTGCAACGTCGTAAGCATGCGCGTACCTGACAGGGCGAACGCGACCACGGCGTGACCGGCCTCGTGGATCGAAAGGGTCCATCGGTTCATGCCACCACCTCCCCGAGCGCCCGCTCGGCTTCATGCCTGGCCTTCTTCGCTGTGCCGTACACGCCCACCGCTTCCCAGCCTCGGCCGCGGTTGGCCATCGCCAGGTAGAGCCGACGCTTGCGGCCGCTGCGGTTCGGCATGACGGGAATGCCCGCGACCTGCCGAAGCGAGACGACCCGGGCGACGCGGAGGCCGCGGCGCCAGCCGTCCATGTGCGGGCCTTCGAGGAGTGCTGAGATCCAGCAGCGGTCCCACTTCATCACGCGGCACCTCCGTCGGTGCCGCTGTTGGACATGTCTACACCGTCAACGCAAACGGAATCCGGCTCCGCAGCATCGCCAGCGGGGTTTCTGTAGACGGGATCGCCGGAAGCGCCGGGCAGCACGAACCTCCGGGCCTTGGGCGCGCCAGGCCCGCGCTGCGGCGGGGTGACCCACGACCCGTGGCCCGCGTCCACCAGCCGCGACAGCGCCGCTTCGGCGTCCTTCACGGTCCTGAACGACCTCGACGACTGGACGAGCTCCCGCCCGCTGACGCTGCTGCCCTTGCGGCGGACGAGGTCGAGCAGTTGCCGGGCCTCGCGGTCGTCGTCGCCCTCGGCGAGGCGCAGGTATACCCGCTCCCCCTCACGGCGGAACCACTTCGCGAGTGCGATCCCTCGTCGCATCGACTCGCCGTCGATGACGTTGGCGGGCGCGTCTTCGCCACCGGCGACCCTGCCGAGATGCACGACAAGGGCCAGGCGAGCTGCTGCGCCCTCGAGTTTGGCCAGCATCGCCCTCGCCCGCTCATCCTGGCCCGCCATGTCCTGGTTCAGCCCGTTGTAGTACTCGGCCCACAACTGGCCCGCCTGTTCATCGAGCGCGAGGGCTCGAGGAAGTGGCGTGCGGTGCTCGTCCTCGGGCATATCGAGGGCGTAGAGCTTCTCGACCATCGCGCTGTACGCCCGCTCGACCATCGGCGAGATGCCGCCGGGCTGCCAGCGGCGGGTCGGGATCGGCGGCATCGACAGCAGGAGCCGGGCGACGAGCCCCGAGTCGAAGTCTGTGCCCGTGAGCGCCGCGGCGAGAACGCCCGGCTGGACGAGCCCGCTGACGTTCAGGGCGGCCCGCTCGACGCGGATGGGCGGAGCCGTCTTGCGATCGACCTTCAGTGGCTGCGCCCGGTGCATCGGCAGCCAGCGAGCGGCCTCACTCGCGGCACGCCCGCCGTTGGCGGAGTAACGACCGAAGTTCAACCAGGCGGCGAGCTCGTCGCAGGCGAGCAGCATGCCGCGCGGGCTGGCGGCGAGCATCGCGGCGAGTGCCTCGACGGTGACGTCCGAAGTGATGAACCTCTCGCAGACCGGCGCTTCTGGGGCGGTGGGCGGTGTCGCGGTCAGATTGCTCTTCCCGGCTCCCCGTTCCCAGGAACGCATCGCTTTCTCGTGCTGGGCCACCTCGGCGGCGTGCTGTTTCAACGCCTCGCGGTGTGCTCGGAGGGCTTCGGCATCGCGCTTCTCAGCGGGGCGGGTGACGAGCTCAAGGGCCGGTGACTTGCCCGCGCCGCTCGGCGCGACGACGGTTATCCACACGATCGCTGGCTCGTGCCAGGAGGCATGCAGCGCGATGGTGCGGCTGTTGCCGATCGCGGCACACATCGCCGCCAGCGCCAGCGGGCCGAGCATCGCCGGGTCAACCTGCAATGAGTTTGCGCCGGCCCGCACCAGGTCGGCCGCGGCCTTGGGCAGCGCCTCCGTTGGGAAGGGCACGAACTCCGGCACGGGCGGACGGTCGGGCGTCTCGGGCGTGGGTGGCTCGAACGGCTGGGCCTCCTCGATCAGCCGAGCGATGTCCGCATCACCAGCCCCGCCGTCGGTGACCCACGACCGCACGTCCTTATGCCCTTCCGGTGGGAATGTGAACCGCACGGAATCGCACACGCCGATGAGCGCCGCGCACAGCGATTCGACGCTCTTCCGTCCAGCGGTGTCGTTGTCGCCGACCAGAACGACATGGCGGTCTCGCAGCAGTGACGCCAACTCGCCCGCCGCCTGGCCCGCCATCGGCACGCCCACCGCCGTGAAGGCGAACGTGTGCAGGCACGCCGTGTCGCTCGCCCCCTCGGCCACGAGGATCGGATCACGCAGGCTCGTGCCCGAATACGCAGGCAGACCGTCGGCCGGGAGGATCAGCCCGCGCTTGCCGCCCTTGGCGGCGGTGTAGCGCGGCTGGCCTTCGGCCGGGGCGTCCCAGCGCCGCCAAG
>ERZ761603.2107-NODE-2107-length-14073-cov-15.253032_pt1 | contig 14073 bp, 9 predicted proteins | sample MGYA00511879_ERZ761603 | MGnify/ENA primary metagenome ERZ761603 (study PRJEB28899, sample SAMN02850040) | bioreactor sludge metagenome | biome: EBPR Sludge; feature: EBPR Bioreactor; material: flocular biomat | place: Australia: Thorneside Wastwater Treatment... | reverse complement strand
CACGGGCATCGGCATCATGTTGCTCGTGCCCTGGAAGCGCTGCATCACCGGCCCCATCGCCATCATCTGCTGCATCCAATCCCACATGCCGTTGGGCGCGGCCTTGTAGTTGCCCAGTTCGGCTTTGTAGGCGTCGGCGAAGGCTTTGAAGTCCTCGTCGGTGATCTTCTGGCCCGCCGTGCCCGTGAGCCGGGACTTGGCTTCCGCGAACTTGCCCGTATCGATCTCACGCATGAGGTTGTCAACGGGGGCGACGGCGGCCTGGCTGAATCCCGAGGCGGCCTGTGATGCACCCCAGAGAATGACCACCCACACGAACGTGAACAACAGGCTGATCACGATGCCCGCGATGGCAAGGCCCCGACCGGCCAGGCGTCCGCCCGAGGTGGCGATGAAGTAGAGGGCCGCCGCGCCCAGGATCGCCCCGAGCACGCCGAAGCCGGGGATGCAGACGATCCCGAAGATGAGGGAGAGAATCGCCAGTACGCTCGTCCGCTCTTCGCGGGGCATGTCGTCCGCCGGATAGTTGCCGAGCCCGCCTGTGTGCATGGTGGTCATGGTCCAAAGCGTAGCACCCGGGACGAAGAATCCGTGCGGGCCCCTGTTGTGGTGATGGCGCGGCGGCATGCCGGCGCCCCTCTAACCGGACTCTTCCGTGGTTGCGCCCGTCGTTTCCAGTGTGATCCAAGGAAGGCACCGCCTTCACCGGTCGATCCGTACAGAAGCGTGACCCGGCGTGCCGCCGGGAGGCGCACCGATGAATCAGCCTACCTCATCCAACATCGAGGCGGTTGCCCGTGAGGGTTTGGCCCTGGGAGGTTCTGCGCGGGCCGAGTTTCTCGACCGAGCATGCGGGCGGGATGCCGCACTCCGGGCCGGAGCCGAGGCGATGATCGCCGAGTGGGAACGCGCCACCCAGGCGGGGGAGTATGTCCCGGTGCCGAAGCGACGGGCTGATCCTCGGCGTGCCGAACAATCGAAGGGTCGAAGGCTGGGCGCCTACACGATCCTGGAAGTGCTCGGCGAGGGCGGGATGGGCACGGTCTATCTGGCCGAGCAGGATCGACCGCGGCGCACCGTGGCGCTCAAGGTAATCCGTCCGGGGGCGCTCTCGCCCCGATTGCTGCGTCGATTCGAGATCGAGTCGCAGCTCTTGGGGAGGCTCCAGCACCCCGGGATCGCGCAGGTCTACGAAGCGGCGACGGCCGACACGGGCGACGGGCCTCAGCCCTTCTTCGCGATGGAACTGGTGCGCGGCGAGCCGCTCACGAACTACGCCCGCGAGAAGCACCTGGGTCCGCGGGAGCGTCTGGCGTTGTTCGAGAAGGTGTGTGACGCTGTGCAGCACGCGCACGTGAAGGGCGTCATCCACCGCGACCTCAAGCCGGGCAACATTCTCGTGGACGATCAGGGGCAGCCGAAGGTGTTGGATTTCGGCATCGCGCGGGCCACCGATGCCGATGTGGCCACAGCGACCTTCCAGACCGAGGCGGGGGCGCTGGTGGGCACGATCCCCTACATGAGCCCCGAGCAGATCGCGGGTGATGCGCACGGCCTGGACACGCGGTCGGACGTCTACACGCTGGGCGTGATCCTGTACGAACTGCTCGCGGGCCGACTCCCGCACGCCGTGCTCGACAAGACGATCCCCGAGGCGGCGCGGATCATCCGCGAGGACGAGGCGCCCTCGCTGGGCAGCGTGGATGCGCACCTGCGGGGGGACGTGCAGACCATCGTGGCGAAGGCGATGGAGAAGGACAAGGCCCGACGGTACCAGTCCGCCGCGGACCTCGGCGCGGATATCACCCGGTTCCTCGCGGATGAACCGATCCTGGCACGGCCGCCGAGCCGGGCGTACCTGGCGAGCAAGTTCGTCCGCCGCAACCGGGCGCTGGTGGCGGGGGCGGTGGCGGTGGCGGCGGCGCTGGTGGCGGGCACGATCGCCACGGCGTGGCAGGCGGCCCAGGCCCGCGAAGAGGCGCAGACCGCGACGAGCGTCAACGAGTTCCTCATCGGCATGCTCAAGGCGGCCAACCCCGATGCCGGCAACGCCACCGACATGACCGTCGCGGAAATGGTGGACCGCGCGGCGGAGCAACTGGCGGCACGACCGCCGGCCTCGGGGCGCGTGGCGCTCTCTCTCCATCACACACTGAGCGATACGTACCGTGCGCTGGGCAAGGGGCCCAGGGCGCTCGAAGAGGCGGAACGGGCGGTGGCGATCGCGAAGGCGGCGTACGGCGAAGATCACCTGAACTCGATGGAGGCGAAGCGCTCCCTGGCGATGGCGCTGGGAGAGGTGGCGAGGTTCGATGAGGCCGAGGCCATCGTCCGCGACAACCTGGATCGGCTGACGCGCCGGTACGGCCCTGTGCACGTGCAGGTGGGCCTGGCCCTGGGTGATGTGGGACGTGTGGAATACCAGAAAGGCCGGTTCGCCGAGGCCGAGCCGCTGATCCGGCGGAGTTACGAGATCGTCGCGCCTGCGCTTGGAGAAACGCACGATGATGCGCTGGTGGCGATGGATCACCTGGGGAGCGTGCTGCACCAGTTGGGCCGGTTCGCCGAGGCCGAGGAGATTCTCCGGCGGGCGGTGGCGCTGCGCGAACAGGTGTACGGCCCGGAGAGCACCGTGACGGCCTTTTCGATCAACAGCCTTGCCAACGCGGTGCAGAAGCAGGGCCGCAACGAGGAGGCGGCGGAACTGCTCAGTCGAACACTGGCGATCCGCCGCAAGCGACTGCCGCCCGAGCACCCCAGCGTGCTCGTGGCGATGAGCAATCTGTCGGTGGCGCTGGCCTCGATGAACCGCCTCGACGAGGCCGAACCGCTGCTGCGCGAGTCGATGGAAGCGCAGATCCGCGTGCTGGGCGAGGCCCACCCCAAGACCCTGTCGGCGATGGGGAATCTCGCGTACGTCCTCGAGGATCAGGGCAAACTGGACGAGGCCGAGGCCCTCTACCGGCGTGTGGTCGAGAACCGGCGCGGCGCGCGCAGTTTGGCCGATACCGAGGCGTGGCCGCAGATGAACAATCTCGCCATGCTCCTGATGAAGCGTGGCAAGGTTACGGAAGCCGAGCCTGTCTTCGCCGAGATCCTGTCGCTCAGCGAGGGCCGCCTGCCGCCCGGGCACTACTTCGACGCCATCATCCGCAACAACTACGGCGAGTGTCTCGCGCGCCTGGAGCGGTTTGTAGAAGCCGAGAAGCACCTCCTCGCCAGCCAGACAACGCTCACCGAGTTCTTCAAGGAAGGGCACCCCCGCGTGAAGAAGGGCATGGAGCGGCTCGCCACGCTCTACACCGCGTGGGGGAAACCGGATCGTGCGGCGGAGTTCGCAAGCCCGGAACCCTCCAAGCCGGACGCCCGCTGAGTTCAGCGGTTCTTCCAGGCTTCCGCTTCGGCGGGGCGGCCCCACGCCGAGTAGAGCGAGACGCCCGTGTCGTGCAGGGCGTCGCGTTGATCGGGGCGGAGGGGTTCCGCAGCAGCGGCGGCCTCCGTGAGCATGGCCTCGGCTTCTTGAAAGTTCTTTTGTCCGATGAGCGAGGAAACAAGGCCGAGGCGGGTGGCGAACAGCGCCGGCGAATCGGGCGGGAGTTTTTCCGCTCGGATGGCCAGCGCGTTGCGATAGACCGATTCGGCCAGTTCGTATCGTCCGGTTTCAAGGTAGACTCGGCCCAGGTTGGCTAGCGTTCCCGCGTGGCGGGGATGGGTGGCGCCCAACGCCTTGGATTCGGCGGGGATCACGCGAAGCAGCAACTCCTCCGCTCTCGCGTAGTCCCCTGTCGAGATGCTCAGACTCGCGATGTTGTTCATGGTCTGGAGGATCAGCGTGTGTCCGGGCGGGAGGTGCTTCTCCCGCAAGGCCCTGGCCGTTTCCATGGAGGCGAACGCCTCCGGGAATCGGTCGAGATTGGCGTAGACACGGCTGAGGTTGTTGTGTGTCTCGGCGGTGCGCAGCGGATCCGGCTCGGGAAGAGTGGTTCGCAGCGCGAGCGACTCTTCGAGCAGCCGACCGGCCTCCTCGTAGCGTCCGAGCGCTCGCACCGTCACGCCCAGATCGTTGAGAGCCTGGGCCTGGTCCTCGCTGGGGCGAGGATCCACCAGTCGGTAGATGCGGAGTGCATCGCGGAACGCCCGTTCCGCCGAGTCGAAGTCTCCCTTGATGAACGCGATCTCGCCCAGGCCCATGCGGCTTTCACCGACGTCGTGGTGATCCGGCCCCAGCAACGCGAGCCGCTCGCTCAGGGACTCGTGGATCAGGGCCTCGCCGCCGGCGATGTCGCCGTTGCGGACAGAGACGAGGCCGATGGTGTGCCGGAGTGTTGCACGCACGCGCGGCACCCGGCTCATCCCCGGCAGCTTTTCCCTCAGCAGACGGTCCATGACGCGAGAGACCGTGACGCCCGTGCCGTCCTGGTCCACATCCCCCGCCGAGAGCGCTTCGCGCATGATCTCGGTCACCAGTTCCTGCTGATCGCGGGCCGTGTTGGCCTCATCTCGCTCCTGGCGGATACGCCGGTTCTGCACCGCGATGACCGTGATGATCGCGATCAGACCGAGGACCGCCACCGCGGCGGAGGCGCTGGCCGCGGCGTGCCGTCGGATGAACTTCGCGGCGTGGTACCCCAGCGATGGCGGTCGGGCGGTGACGGGCATGCCACCGAGATATCGATCGATGTCGTCGGCGAGTTGTTCCGCGGAGGCGTATCGGCGGGCCGGGGTTTTCTCCATCGCGCGAGCAACGATGTTGTCGAGATCACCCCTGAGCGTGCGGGCCAGCGTTGGAGACAACCCGGCCGCGGCGCTGGGCGGTGGGGGATCGACCTCACGAACGAGACGCTCGACCGCCTGGGCGGTCCGGTCGTTGAACTCGTAGGGTCGGCGTCCGGACAGGAGCAGGTACAGGATCACGCCGAGGGAATAGACATCGGAGGCGGTGGTCACCGCATCGCCCGAAATCTGCTCCGGGCTGGCGTACTCGGGGGTGAGCCGGCGTTCGTCGGCTTCGGTCGCGCCGTGTGCTCCGGTCTCGCCGGGCAGAAGAACTTTGGCGATGCCGAAGTCGAGCAGTTTGGGAAGGCCGTCGGGTGTGATGAGTATGTTGCCCGGCTTGAGGTCGCGGTGAATCACAAGGTTCTGGTGGGCGAAGTGCACAGCTCGGCATACCTCGCGGAACAGACGCAGCCGCGCGGGCACATCGAGAAACCGCTCCCTGCAGGCCTGGTCGATCGGCACCCCCACCACGAACTCCATGACAAGAAAGGGCCGTCCGTCCGGCAGCACTCCTCCATCGAGCAGGGAGGCGATGGCCGGGTGGCTCAGGCGCGCGAGCGTGCGCCGTTCCTGACGGAATCGGCGGATGATCTCCTCGCTGTCCATCCCCCGCTTGACGACCTTGAAGGCCACGCGCTGAGCCACCGTGTCGGAGGATTCACCGAACGTCCGTTCCGCGGCGTACACGGCGCCCATGCCCCCCGAGGCGATGCGTCGTTCGATGTGGTAGGCCCCGAAGGTGCGGCCCTCGAGGAGATCCTGGTCCGGTTCGAACCCCTGGGGTGCAAGCGCGGAGAGTTCGAGAAAATCCCCGGGTGGGGATGCGTGTTTGAGAAGCGAGCGAACCTCCGACGCGAGGGAATCATCGCCGCCGCACTCTCGAACAATCGCCTCTTCGCGCCGCGATGGAGGAAGAGCGGCGATCCGATCGAAGGTATCCTGCACGCGACGGAAAAAGTCGGTGTTCATGCACCCTCGCCGCTCAACTCGCGGTGCAGCCAGACGCGGATGAAGGCCCATTCCCGCGCGATGCTGCTGGGGCTGACCCCCATGACCCGCGCGGTTTCATCAACCGTCAGCCCAGCGAAATATCGGAGTTCGACGATCCGAGCCTTGCCGGGGTCAAGTGCCGACAGTCGGTCCAGCGCGGTGTCGAGCGCCATGGCGTCGATCGGGGACGTGCTGTCGGGGGCGGCGAGTTCGGTGGCCTCGTGCCGGACGGCGCTCCCGCCACGCTTCGCGGCGTTGCGTGCTCTCGCGTGATCCGTCAAGATACGGCGGATGGCTTTGGCCGCGGCACCGAAGAAGTGAGCCTTGTTCTCCCACCCCGAGTCGGCGGGTCCGACGAGACGCAGATAGGCCTCGTTGACCAGCGCGGTGGGCTGCAGGGTGTGGCAGGCCCGCTCATCGGAGAGAAAACGCTCGGCCAACTGTCTGAGTTCTCCGTACACACGCGGGAAGAGTTCGTCGGTCGCCAGCGCATCCCCGGTGCGGGCGCGCTGGAGCAGTTCGGTAACTTCCGTGCGGTCACGCGTCGGCTTGCGTGCAGGATTGGGAAGTTCAGTATCGCTCATATCCCCTCCCCGCCGCTCGACCCCCTGCGAGAATGCTATCCGGGGAAGAATCCTCAGAAAGCAAAATCCGGTACCCGTCCGAACCCGAAAGAGCGGACGAGCGGGCGATGCCCGGATCTCCCCAGCACCGGTTTCAACGGTGTGGGCGGTTCATTTCTATTTTCATAGCAGGAGGAGAATGATGCAGAAGGTACCAGTTTCCAACGCCCGAGGTGCGCGCCGTGCAGGCCTCGTCGCCCTTACTCTTACCCTTGGTGCGGGTGTCGCGCAGGCCGCCGATGTCTACGCCCTGACGGTGCAGGGCATGTTGATCCGCTTCGATACTTCGTCCCCGGGCATGGTGACTCCCATCGGGGTGGTGAGCGGGGCCGGGGGCATGGTGTCGCAGTACGCGGGCATTGACTTTCGGCCCGCGACCAGCCAGTTGTACCTGGCCGAGCAGGGCATGAGCGGCCCCAGCCGCCTGTACACGCTCAGCCTGGCCGATGCCTCCGCCACCCTCGCGAGCACGATGAGCACGGGCCTCTCGGGCGAGTGGTTCGGCGTGGACTTCAACCCCGTCCCCGACCGCCTTCGCACCACCAGCAACACCGGCCAGAACCTCCGCACCAATGTCGATACCGGCTTGGTCGCGGTGGACATGCCCCTGGGGTATGCAGCGGGCGATATGAGCGCGGGTGTGATGCCGTCGGTCGTCGGCTCGGCGTACACCAACAGCCTCTTCGGCGCGGTGGGCGGCTCGACCACGCTGTACAACCTCGACGCGGCGACGGGCAATCTCGTCACTCAGATACCGCCGAACAACGGCACGCTCAACACCGTGGGCGGCCTGGGCGTCGCCCTCAATGGTGAAGTCGGCTTCGACATCTACTTCAACGGGTCAAGCAACGCGGCCTATGCCTCGATCCAGTCGGCCATGCACGGAGGTTCGGATTTCTACCGGATCAACCTGATGACCGGCGCGGCGACCTTCATCGGCACCATCGGCGGAGGGGTGGCCATCCGTGATTTCTCGGTGATCCCATCTCCGATGTCCGCGGCGGTCTTGGGCCTGGGTGCGATCGCGGGGCTGCGTCGTCGGCGCTGATTGGTGTGTACATGGTGTCGGGCGTCAGTTCCGTCTCTCGCGCCCGATGAACTCTTCATGACGCCGACCGGCCACACGGCCGGTCGGCGCTTTTTTTGTGCGTGCGAGAACGCGGCGGGTCTTTCTTTGTGGTGCGGTGATGGCCCACCGCCCGAAATAGGGCCGGGCGGAACTCCCGACGGGTTTCCCCGCGCCGCCCATCTTTGTGGATGAAAGGGGCGAACCATGTGCCTGCTCTCGTCAACCCTCGACCGCCTCATGACCGATGCCGGAACCGAACTCCGCTCCGAGCGCCCATCGCCGCGGATTGTGCTGGCGAGCCGCTCGCCCCGCCGGCGGAGCCTGCTGCTCGAGGCCGGCATCCAGCATCGGGCGGAACACCCCGGCTTCGACGACGGCGGACTGAAGCCCGGCAACGTCTCGTGCGAGCAATGGGTGGCTTCGCTGGCGTACCTCAAGGCGTGGGCCAAGGTGCGGGAGACCGATGCGGACCTGATCATCGGGGCCGACACGGCCTGTGTGCTCGATGACCGCTTGATCGGCACACCCAACACAGCCGAAGAGGCCGGGGGCATGATCCGCTCGTTTCTGAACCGGGAACACCACGTCGTGACAGGGGTTGCGCTGATCGACTTGCGTTCGGGCCGCCCCGAGCGGGTTCTCTTTTCTGAACGAGCGGCAGTGCGTTTCGGCGGGCTCTCGGAGCAGCAGATCGCCTTGTACATCTCCACGGATGAGTGGCAGGGCAAGGCCGGGGCGTACAACCTGCGAGAGCGGCTGGACGCGGGGTGGCCCATCACCTACGACGGCGACCCGACAACGATCATGGGGCTGCCGATGAAGGCGCTGCTGCGGCGGCTTCGGACTTTGGTGTAACGCCACGACAGCACGGAACGCCGACGGGAGATCGTCCAAAAAAACCGCGACCCGTCGGTGGACGGGTCGCGTTGCTCCTCGGTTCTTGTTCAACTTACTTTTCGAGCATCCCCAACTGCCACATCAGGAAGATGCGCATATCCGCCGCATCACGGATGCGCAGATTGAGCGGCTTGCCCTGGCCGTGGCCCGCATCGCGGTCAACCCAGAGAAGCACGGGCTGGCGGCTGGGATCGCTCGCCGTGGCTGCCTGGAGGGCCGCGGCCATCTTGCGGGCGTGCAGGGGGTGGACGCGGGTGTCGTTCTCGCCCGCGGTGATGAGCACGGCGGGGTAGTTGGCGCCCTTCTGGATGTTGTGGTACGGGGAGTATTTGAGGATGTAGTCGAACTGGCTTGGATCTTCCGACGAGCCGTATTCGGGCACCCAGTACTTGGCCATCAGGAAGTTCTGATAGCGGATCATGTCGAGCAGGGGCACTCCGATGATGACGGCGCGGCACAGGCCCGGGTTCTGGGTGAGGAAGGCCCCGGTGAGCAGGCCGCCGTTGCTGCCGCCGAAGACGGCCAGACGCTTCGGGCTGGTGTACTGCCGATCGATGAGGTACTTGGCGGCCGAGGTGAAGTCGTCAAAGACGTTCTGCTTGTTGGCCAGGCGCCCCGATTCGTGCCAGTCATCGCCGTACTCGCCCCCGCCGCGGAGGTTGGCGACGGCGTAGACGCCGCCGTCCTCGAACCAGGAGAAGAGCGGCGCGCTGAAGGAGGGTGTCATCGAGATCTTGAACCCGCCGTAGCCGTAGAGAATGGTGGGGTTGTTCCCGTCGCGCTTGAGGCCCTTCTTGTGCACGATGAACATCGAGACCTTGGTGCCGTCCTTGCTCGTGTACCACTCCTGCTTGACCTCGACGGTCTTGGGATCGACGGGAACCGCGGGGCTTTCCCAGAGTTCGGGCTGGGCCTGGGGCTTGGACAGGTCCACGCGGAAGATGCTGGGGGGATAGTTGTAACTGGTGAAGGAGAGGAAGGCCTCGGTGCGGTCCTGCTCGGTCGAGAGCCCCGCGCTGCCGATGCCCGGCAGCTGCAACGCGCCCTTGCTCTTGCCGTCGAGGTCGAAGATCTCGATGGTGCTCGAGGCGTTCTTGAGGTAGTTGACGGCGAGCACGCCCTTGGCGATGCTCATGCCCTGGATAACCGCGTCCTTGCGTTCGGGGACGATGTCCTTCCAGTTCTTCTCGTCGGGGTTGTTCAGATCGACCGCGACGATCCGACCGTTCGCGGCGTTGAAGGTCGTCTGCATGAACATGCGGTCGCCGACGATGTCGCCGCCGAAGGAGGCGGGCTTGCCCACCGCGATGGGGCGCTTCTCGAGTTTCCCGGTAGTGAGCCAGGTGTTGAAGTCGGCGACCCACAGGTCGTTGTTGCGCGTGTCGGTGTAGTAATAGAGGACGAGCCATTTGCCGTCGTCCGACAGGCCCCCGCCGGGGCCGTAGGTCGTGGCGAGTTTTTTGTTCTCATCGGGCGTGAACTGGCGGAAGATCTGCTTGTCCGCCGAGACCTCTCCGCCCAGCCGGTGGAACATCACCTGGCCGGAGTAGGGGTTCTTGACATCCGCGAGGTTGCGGTACACGAAGCCCGAGCCGTCGGGGAGCCAACTCACGCTGCTCACTTTTCCGGAGATCTCCAAGGGCATGGTCTCTCCGGTATCGACGTTGAGCATGCGCAGCGTGGTGTTCTCATCGCCGGACTTGTACGTGCCGTAGGCGAGGAGTTTGCCGTCATCGCTGGCCTGGTAGAACGAGATGGTCGTCAGTCCGCTGGCGTCGATCTTCGCGGGGTCGAGGAGCAGTTTCGGCTCGCCCCTGTACCCCTCGCGCACATAAACCGAGGCCTGGTTCTGGTTCCCCTCGCGCTTCGAGTAGAAATAGCGCGTGCCCTTCATTTCGGGCGATGAGATCGAGCCGACTTCCATCAGGTTGCGGAGACGCTCCTCCAGTTGCTTGCGACCGGGCAGATTGTCGAGCACGTCGCGGGTGTAGGCGTTCTGGGCGTCGGTCCAACTCGCCACCTCGGGGTTGATCTTGCCCATCTGGGTCGGGTCGGCGTTGTCGCCTTCCAGCCAGCGGTAGTCGTCCTTGAGTTCGACGCCGTGGACCTTGTCCGTCACCGTCTCGATCCGGGTGGCCGGGGGCTTCGCGGCGGTCGTGATGGGATTTGGATCACCGAACGTCGCCATCGCGGCGGACATGCCGCCGGGCTTAGGGTCGAGGCTCTGGCACGCGATGGTGCCGACCAACAGCCCGGCGGGCAGGAGAAGTGCAACGGGGCGCATAATGAACTCCGGGTGGAAATGAAGGACACTGAACTTCACGGCAAGTATATTGCGAAGAGATGCTGCAACGTGAGGTACCCGTCGGGCCGGGGGGTTGAACAACGCAGCGCATTTCCACTGCCCATCACCCGACACGCCACATTGGACGTACCCTCGCCCATGTCGCCAGGCGCGCCGGGACCGGATCGGTATCTCGCGTCCGCGGGGCTCCCGCCGCGGCAGTCTTCACGGGTGGGGCGGTTGTGGCGTGCGGCTTCGGCTCTGCCGGGAGTGACGTGCGGTTCGTACGGGCTGGGGCACGCCCGGTTCATCGTGGGGCGGAAGACCTTCGCGTACATCCTGAACAACCACCACCACGATGGTCTCTTGTGCCTGTGCGTAAAGTCCACGATGACGCGGCAACTCGAACTGACCCGCGCCGATCCCGATGCGTACCGGGTGCCGGCGTACCTCGGGCATCAGGGGTGGGTATCGATCCGGCTTGATCGTGCGAAGTTTGACCGGGTCGCCGCCGCGGGGTTGCTCGCCGAGGCCTGTGCGCTGCAAGCACCACGGCGGAAGGTCGCGCGCGGCGTCTGACCGCTCACTACCCTTGTTGCCGGTGAGCAAGCCCGCACAACGAAAGCCCGGCCTCGGCGGTCCGAAACCTCAAGGAGCGCCCGCGCCCGGCGCGCGGGCCGCGGCGCTCGCCCGGCTTCTTCGGCTCGCGGAGTCCTACCCCGATCTTCCGCTCGGCGAAGCCCGGTACCCGGGCCTCTCGCCCAGGGATGCGGCCCTCGCCCACGCCATCGTGGACGCGGCGGTGCGTCGCTGGATCACGCTCGAAGCGATCGTTCAATCCCGGCTCGACCGTCCCTTCATCGAAGTCGATGCGCCGGTTCGCGCGGCGCTGCTGGGCGGAGCGGCCCAGATGCTCTTTCTTGACAAGGTGCCGCCCCACGCGGCGATCTTCGAGACCGTCGAATGGGTGAAGAGCCATCAGGCGAACGCGGGCGGCTTTGTCAACGGCGTTTTGCGGGCGGTGTCCCGACTGCTGTATGGTGTCTCGACCGACGCGATGCCCGCCAAGACGCGCCGGGACGCGTGGACGGACCAGCGCGATGAGGTGCCCCTCGCTTCCGGCGGTGCGCTCGCCTTGCACGCGGCGATCCTGCCGTCGGATCTTCACCAACGATGGGCCATCGCCACCAGCCACCCAACGGCGCTCGTGAAGCGCTGGGCGGGGGGACTGGGGGAAACCGCGACTCGTGACCTGCTGCAACACAACCTGATCGACGATCCGCCCACGACGATGAACGTAGCCCACGCCGCGGCGGACCTTCCCGCGGCGTGCAAACCGCACGATGTCCCTGGTTGCCGTGTCTGGGGCGGCTCGCGCGAGGACCTTGCGGCGATCCTTGCGGCACGGACTGATGTGTGGGTGCAGGACGCGGCCTCGACACTGGCGGTGAGGGACGCCGCGGGACTGTCGCCCTCGCTGGTCATCGATCTGTGCGCCGGGCGGGGTACGAAGACGCGCCAACTCGCCGCGACGTTCCCGCACGCGGAGATCATCGCGTCCGACCCCGATTCGCTGCGCAGCACCGATCTGCGCGGGGTGGCCGCGTCGTGCGGGCGGGTGCGCATCGTGCCCCCGGCGGCCCTGCGTGAGCAGTTCGCGGGCCGGGCCGACCTGGTGCTCGCGGATGTTCCATGCACGAACACGGGCGTCCTGCCCCGCCGCTGCGAGGCGAGGTACCGCTGGTCGCGGGATCAACTCGATCGCCTCATCGCGCTGCAGCGCACGATCATCGCCGATGCCGCGGTCCTGCTCGCTCCCGGCGGCACGCTGGTCTACGCCACGTGCAGCATCGAGCGTGAGGAGAACGAGGATCAGGTCGCGTGGGCCGCGGGCCTTGGGTTCAGCGCTCGAACAGTGCGTCGCACGATGCCCGTGGGAATGCCGGGCGGGCCGGAGGCGCGGTATCACGACGGTGCTTTCAGCGCGGTGATGGATCGGGGAGGGGGCGGCTGAACGATGCTCATCGGGCAATCGACCACACCCCGGCCGACGACGATCGAGCAGTTGCTCGGTGCCCAGACGATCGCGCGGTTGGACCGGCTCGACCTGCTGAGCCGAAAGATTCTCTCGGGCACGCTTCCGGGGGAGCGCCGCAGCAAGCGCCGGGGCCGCAGCGTTGAGTTCGATGATTTCCGCGACTACACCCCCGGCGATGACCTGCGTCACATCGACTGGAACATCTACGCCCGCCTCGACCGCCTTTTCATCAAACTCTTCCGCGAGGAGCAGGACCTGTCGCTGCACCTGGTGGTGGACGCGACAGCGTCGATGGACGCGGGCAACCCGAACAAACTGGTCTACGCCCACGGGCTGGCCATGGCCCTGGCGTACGTGGGCGTGGTCAATCAGAATCGGGTGAGCGTGAGCACGTTCGATGCACCCGGGCCTGGCCGACCGGCGGTGCGGGCGTTGATGCCCGTGCGAGGGCGGACGGCGGTGCGGCGCATCGGCGGATTCCTGCTGGAGGGGTTACGCGAAACGCGCTCGCCGGGCGGGGGCGCGGATCCCGGCGAGGTGCTCGTCACAGCACTGCGGGCCGCGGCGAGGACCAACGCGGGACGCGGCATCGTTGTGGTGATCTCGGACTTTCTGTGCCCAAGCGGGTGCGCCCCGGGCCTTGCGTATCTGGGCGCGGCGTGCATGAGCGGGGTTATGGATGCGTACTGCGTTCAGGTGAACAGCCCCGGCGAGGCGGACCCGGAGCAGGAGGCGGCGGCCGGACTCTTCGGCGACCTGCGCCTGACCGATGCCGAGACGGGCCGGGCGGCGGAGGTCACGGTGACGCCTGATTCGGTGCGTGACTATCGGGCGGCGCGTGCCGCGTATAAGGATGCCCTCCACGCCGAATGTGCATCGCGGGGCATCGCGCATGCCGAAGTCTCGACCCGGACGCCGATCGAAGCGTTGGTGCTTGGAACGCTGCGTCGGGGCGGGTTGTTGCGATAACCATGTGCCGTGGGATGGGTGTTGATCGAACGTAACTCCGGGCCGCGGACCCTACACTTTGATCGCGGGGGCCGATGACGGTGAGATCCGCAGAGGAGCACCGACGGTGCCTGTCGCATGAGCGATGACCGCTTTCAACTCGTCATGCGTACCTTCGAGCGAGCGCTCGAGTTGGATGCCGCCGCGCGAGACGAGTTCCTGGAGCGCGAGGTCGGTCACGAGCCGGAAGTCTTCAAGGAAGTCAGGGCGCTTCTGGCCCACCACGAGTCCGACGGGTCGCGAGTCGCCACCGGGGTCGGCCTCGCGGCGGTCGGGCCTCCGTCCGCGGCGTGTGCCGCGTCCGACGCTCCCGCACTCCCGGTGTTGACGGGCAACTACCGCATCCTCCGCACCATCGGCGAAGGCGGCATGGGCATTGTGTTTGAAG
>ERZ761603.2106-NODE-2106-length-14075-cov-6.705278_pt1 | contig 14075 bp, 1 predicted proteins | sample MGYA00511879_ERZ761603 | MGnify/ENA primary metagenome ERZ761603 (study PRJEB28899, sample SAMN02850040) | bioreactor sludge metagenome | biome: EBPR Sludge; feature: EBPR Bioreactor; material: flocular biomat | place: Australia: Thorneside Wastwater Treatment... | reverse complement strand
GTAATCCGCACCGCGCCCGCCGTAACTGCCGCCGCCGCGGTTGTTCGAGTTCGTCGTCTGCTGGCCAGGACGCCCCATGTTGCTCACATCAATCGACGAGTTCGTACTGATATAGACGTTACGAGCAGTCAAGCGCATGACATTGGTTGATGCCAACGTGTTCGGGGAGTGTACCAGTTTCGCCCCGTTGGTGAGCACGATATCCGTGAAGGTATGGACGCCATCCACCGTGACGGTGGCTTTTGATACGAACAAACTGTAGCCTTCGTAATTCGTGTTGGCCGCCGAGATCTCCAGGTTGTTGGTGATGATGAGGTCATACGCGGGCCGGGAGAAGGTCCATGTCCCACTGACCGGCACCCGGGTTCCGCCGCTTTCGTTGGTCGCCACCACATACCAATAATATTGGGCGCTGTTGGCGGTGTTGGTGAAGATCAGGTTGGTGGCCGTCGTGCTGGCGAATTTTTCAGGTGAGCCATTGGTTCCGAGGTACACATCATAACCACCGGCTAAATAGGCTTTCGTCCACACCAATTGCACCGGCGGACGACCCGCGCCGCCATCGACCGGGCTGACCAGGTTGAAAGCGAACGGCACCACGTCCACCGGGACATAGGTGAAGGCATTGGAAAGCGCAATGGAATAACCTTCCACCTGCCAGGCGGTGATATCGACCACGCCGACCGGATGCGCGGGCGTCCGCACCTGCACCAGGACGCGATCCGGCGCGACGACCGTCACCCGTTCGACGAAGCCGGTGCGGTTGCCATAACCGATCTGCACCCCCGCCACCGGCTCTCCCCAGGTCGCGACCGGCCGGTTGTTGGTGGCGATCCGGAACTTCTGCCCGAGGTACGATTCAATTTCCATCCGCTCCGCGGCGCTCAATGCCTTGGCGAAACCCAGCACGTCGCCGAACTCGCAATCCGACATTTCGTTGCCGCCGCCGCCATAGCCGTTTAATTGAATACCTTGCGGGCCCCGATTGCCGTTGGAGGCTTGCTGAATCTGTTGACCATCCGCGAAGATGGTCGATGTGGAGCCGTTCCCAATACCGGCATACATGTGCCAGTTGTCATCAGCGAGGGCATAACTGGAACTGCCCACCCAAGCCTCGGCATAAAATACATGCATGTACCAGCCCCAGAATCCGAGCAGCCAGTTGGAATTGCGCGAGGACAAGACCCGTTGCTCCGTTCCGCCGGTCATACGTCCGGCATACATCATGGTGTACGGCGCGGCAAAGTTGCGGTTCACCTGCATCCACTGCGTGGTGTTCATGCGCACGACCGGAACGCCGTTCCGGCCCTTGGCCAGATACGTCGGACTCTGACCGCCCACCGTGGCATGCATGCCCTGCCCGCTCTGGTCATTCCACTGGGTCACAGCCGCGCCGTTGGTGACCACGCCCCGGCTTGTATCCAACCACACCACGGCATTGGTGAGGGCCGGAATCGTGGCCGCCATCTGGTTGGCCACGCCGGTTCCTGAAGGACCGAACGCGAGGGAGATCGACTTGCCACCCGCCGGCAGCAAAGGAATGCGCACCCACACCAATGTGTCGGTCGTGTTGAGCCCGCCTTGAATCCAGTACGGCAGCTCTGAAACAAGGTCGTCGTCGAGGAACTGGATCCCCGAACCATCGGATTGCATCTTGCCTTTCTGGATCAAGTCCGCGGTGTCGAGGCGAGCCAATACCACGACGTTGGTCACGGTCAATCCCGGATTGGAAAGCTGCAGGGACCGCCCGGCCATGATCGATGCGTTCAAGCCGGAGACCTCGACCTCCACCACCTGATCCCCCACCGTAAAACCCGTGTTCGTGGAGATCGATTCGATGACCAGGGGCGTGTAGGTGAATGCGTTGGATAACGTGACGCTGGCGACACCCGGCGCCGACAACACCATGTCCACCACGCCGGGCTGATGCGGCGGCGTCGTGACCACCAGCTTAACTCCCCAGCTTGCCTTCGCCGATGGCGCTAACGCGCCGCCCATCGTCACCGACACCGCTTGCGTCCCGGCTTGAGACAGGAAATTCTCCACCGCCAGACCAGTCGCCTCGATGAAGCTGCCGCCCGACATGCTGCCGGCGGCGGGGGCGATACGGAACAGATCCGTCGCCATGGTTTCCGTCTCGCCCAGGGTAACCACCGGATCCTGATGGGGATTCGCCAACCGCGCAACCTCGTTCGAGGACAACACGCGGTTGTAGATACGCACCTCGTCGATGCGCCCGTTGAAGTAGCGGCCGGGATAGTCGAAGGAGCCGATCGACAGGCTGTGGGATTGGATGCTGTAGCTGCTGGCCGGCAAGGTAGCGTTCACCGCCGTCCCGTTGACATAGAATACGACTTGTCCGGCTTGAACCGATACCGCCACATGATTCCACGTATTGAGATTGACCGACGGTCCGCTGGATTGCTGCGCATCGTTGCACCAGTTGGCGAAGGAAAGCCGTCCATTGTTCTGCACCGCAAACAGCGAGGCATAGCCGCAGTTACGCGTGCCCCAACCGACGATACCGTTCCAAGTGCCATCCGCGTAGGCACGCGGATAAATCCAGGCGGAAATCGTCAACGGCGGCACGCCACTGGGAAGATTGACCGTGTTGCGATAGGCGTAGGCGGCCCCGCCGAAGTCCATGCTGTTGCCCGTCGAACTACCGGAATCCGCACCGACCCAGGTGGCGCCGCTCACCGTCAAGTCATGGCCGTTGCCGCTGGCGTCCGTCAACACCGAGCCGATTCCTTCGTTCATCTTCCACCAGCCCCGGAGCCCGGTGGCATCGACGGAACCGCTGGCCTCGGCCGAGAACAACGCCGCGTTGGTGCTGCCGGCCGAAACCGCCGACGGATCGCCGAAGTACAGCCACACCCGATTCGTGCCGTAGGCATCGATGTGCGGCATGATCAGCGACACCGAGGCGACGCTACCGCTGACCCCATTCAGACGGAATGCCCATTCCTGATGGTGGGCATCCACGAAACGGATGTCGTCAAGATCATCCTGCATGCCCGAACGCCGCATGATCTCCAGGTTGACGACGCGGTTGGCGAACGATACGCCGTTGGGATTGACGATCTCGATCGCGGTGCGGTTGAGCCAGGTCGTTTTCCACCAATCGCTGGAATAGACCGGCGACATCGTCACGGTCGGCGCCACGGCGCCCTGCGGCATATCATCGCGCCGGGCATCGGCGGCAATTTCCTCCGGCGTCAACGCGCGGTTGTACACCCGGACTTCGTCCATGCCGGCTCCGGGATAGGAGTTCCAACAGCCGCCGCTTCCGAATATGCCACCGATCCAAAATGGAGTAGAAGGTTTCCAGATCGTTCCCGACCACGCACCGGTAAGCACCGCCACGCCGTCGACATAAAGCCGGACTTGCTGGGCCGCTTTATCATAACTCGCCGCCACATGCGCCCACTGACCATTCGCCAGGCAATTCGAGGCGAAAAACAGCGTCGCCCCCGGACCATTATAGGTATGGAGATAGATGCCGAGCCCATTGTCGGAGATGGCCATTTCCGTGGACGCATACGCCACGCTGCATTGTTGGCGCGCCAAGATGTATCCGTTGTTGCCGTTGGGTTTGACCCAGGCCTCGAACGTGAATGACGTGGATAGGTTGAACAACGGCTTGCCGCTGTTATACGGAACACTCGCGTATGTCACGTTGGTGTTTAACGCCACGCTGGAACCCGTCAACGATACAGCGTCGCCTGACCAGGCCGGTGTCCCGGTCAATGTCGCGTTCTGGCCATTGCCCGACTCATCGACAAGCGTCATGCCGGCCCCATCATCCATGTGCCAGATCGCGACCAACCCAACCGTTGCCGCATTCCGCCCCCGCTCCGGATCAAGCGGTTGGCTTGCCGACACCACTTCATCGTTGCCGAAATACAGCGTAACGTCGCTCGTCGAAGCCCCGGGTAGCAGCGGCAACTTCACCCACACCACGGCCAACAGCCCCGTTTCCACGGATTCAACCCAATGGGCCAACGGCGTGCCGTCCGCCGCCACGAACCGGAGATCGTCAAAATCCGGCTGCATTCCGGGCTGGTGGGAAATGGTCAGCTTGGCCAGATAGTTTGTCAGGGCAAATGCATTAGGATTTGCGATCGAGACGTTCATCTTGGAATTCCATCCGCGATCATGCCATGTGTCAGCCATCGTTTCCGATGCGACAAACTGGCCGGTGATTCCGCCAACCGGGGAGATGCCGGATAGTTCCAGCACGTCCAAGTCGGTCAAGGCCCGCCGGTAAATACGCACGTCGTCCAAGCCGCCGCCAAACCGCTGACCGGAATAGGTTGTATCGCCCAGCACCAGCTTCGAGTTGGAATGGGCTACCGCGACCGCCGTCGTCGTGGCCCGCAACGTGCCGTCGACATACAAACGAGCGATGCCGCCCTGCCGCACTCCGACGACATGGTGCCAGATGCCATCGCCGCGATAGACCGCTGGAGCCGTCGCATACCCCCACGACGATCCGTTGCCCATCAACATGGCGAACCGGCCATTCGAGTCGATATTCAGGTAGTATCCGCCATTGCCGCTGCTGTGCAATACCCCGGCCACGCCCTGGAAGCCGCTGGACTTGGTCGATTTGATCCACGCGCTGATCGTGAAATTATCCGTCAGGTAAAGATTCGTCGCCTGGGCATATTCGCCATACGAACTGGAACCATCCAAGACCAGACTGTCACCCGTCGCCGCGCGGGCATCGGCGCCACTCCAGGTCGTGTTGTACAAGTTCACGTGTTGACCGGCGATGGCATCCTGCGCCACCGCCCCGCTTCCTTCATTCATGGTCCAATGTCCGGCCAGATCCGACGTGGCATTGGCGCGCGACGAGGAAGCCGCCGCTTGATCGTTGCCGTAGTACATCATTACCGTGGTTTGGCCGCCCGCCGGCAACAGGGGTACATTCACTCTCACCGTTACAAGGCCATCGGCAATAGCGACCAGTTGATAACTCAACTCCACTCCGGAGATATCGGTGAAGCGCAGATCGTCGCCGTCCGGTTGCATGTCGGCGTGCAAGGGGAATGTCAGGGTGACCAGTTGGTTGGTCAGCGTGGTCGTATTGGTGGCATTGATCACCGCCAACGAGCGATGCCGCCAGGCTTCAAATCGCCAGAAGACCGGAACATACTGGTATGCGTTGGACAGGGTGGAGGAAACCACTCCGCCTTCCGTGAGCTGCACATCGACCTCGCCGGCGGCATGACCCGGGGCCATCACGACCATGGAGGTATCGCTCAACCATAAGGTGCCGATCGCGCCGACGCCATCGAACGATACTTCCGTTCCCAGAGTGGTTTGTTGCGTCCAGGCCGACGGCTGACTCGTTCCCGTCAAGACGGAGGAATAGACAAACGCGACCTTGCCCGCGCCACCCGCGCCACCAGCTCCACCGGAGGCGGAAGAGACGTTACTGACCCGGGGCGGACCACCGGCGCCACCGGTCGCACTGACCCGACCAATGCCTAGCGCTCCGGTGCGGCAGATCAACGCCATACTGCCGCCGGCACCACCGCCACCACCGCCCCCGCCGTCATCCGATTGATAGACACCAGTCAGCCCTGCGCTTCCATCGGCCTTCAAGGAACTGACCCCGGAATTCCTTATGTCTCCAGCATACAGCAACAGGATGCCGCCACCTGCTCCGCCATCTCCACCCGGCGCATTGACACCGCGACCGCCGCCCCCGCCGCCCGAACCGAGGTACAATCGATTAATGCCAGCCATATCGTAAAGTGAACCCGGCTGACCGCCCGCTTCTCCGCTGGTGCTATTGGCACCCACACCACCGACGGTTCGGTGACTTCCGCCGCCACCGCCACCGCCATTCCGGACCGAACTCCACGCACTGTCGCTGCCCGCGCCACCGCCACCACCGCCGCCGTTGATCGGAGTGGGCTGCATGTTCCCCACGATATTCGCCCGGCGATCGCATGCGCTGATGACGTTTTGTCCAAGATATGATTCGCCATGATCGCCCGCCGTGGTCGGCCACGGGTAGTTGGTGCAACTGTTGATGCCGCCGACACCGCCACGGTAACCGCGGCCCGACATCGTAACGTCACCATCGTTTTTCAGCACGCCGGCAACCCGGAATGCCAGCACGCCACCGGCTTTGCCATCCCACGCCGAAGCGGTCAGCACCGCTCCGGTTTGCACGGTTACATTGAGGTAATGCGGCACACGCTGCAACATGACCTTCTGTTCCATCGCATTCGTGCCGATGCCTGCGTCGCTCCCGGCGGCCTGACCATAGAAATTGGACTTCGGCGCGGCGAACGTGACCGTACTGCCGCTCACGGAGGCGATGCGAAGGAACTCATACGTGCCGACATTCGCGAACGCATTGGATGCGCCTTGCAGGTTGATCAGCAGAACTTCATCGCCCGGCGCAAGCCCGACGATCGTATTGGTCGCCACCACGGCGGAATTGCTTTGCAGGGATACGACGGAATATCGCACCGCATCCGGCGCGGCCCGCGTGGCATTCAGAATATTACTGCTCAAATCAATGGCGCCGGAAATCGTGACATCCCCGTCGCGGCCGGAGCCAAAGGGATTGGGCTTGAAATTCCGGCCCTGAATCCACACCGCGGTTCCGCCCATGTCCGGACCTTGCGACGGGCTGATGGACAGCACTTCCGCCGGCAGCTCATTGCGCTCGGTGGCCCCGATGTGAGCCGTCGGCGCGATCGGCGCCACCTTGCGCACGTACAGCCAATCAAAGCTGCCTTTCCAGGTGCTGGGCGCGGCGACCGCGGGATGTCCAAGCGTAACCGGAAGACCGGTTGCGGGCACTGAATTCGTGATGGCGCCCAGGGATACCTGGTCGCGCCATAGTTCAGCCCGCGACGTCGACCAAAGCATATCCCACATGTGATAGGCATTGTCCGCACTGGTTTGAGGACCCCAATCCTGGACGGTACCCGATTGGGTAAAGATGCTGAATGCATCGGCGGTGTAGACCTCCTTCAATACTGCATCGCTAGCGCCTTGGTCACCACGACGGTATCCGAACCCGAAATCGCAGGGATAGGTTACGTCAAGGTAATCGCGTTGGGAGGTCGTGAGCACAACGGGCGGCGATGCAACATACGATTTACTGCGCAGATACTCCAGCGGTGTTCCCGACCCGTTCAGCGTCAACGTCCCGTTCGTGACCGTGATTTCACTGTCCGCGAGTTCCGATCCGCCTTTTTCCCACTTGTTGGTGTTCAGCGCATTTCCATTGAAATCGTCAAACAACTCGAAGGTCAACTCGCCATTGCCGCCGCTACCGACCGAGGTGTTTCCATAATACATGTACAACTGCGCGAACCCCTGGGCCGGCAGCAGCGGTACACGCAGCCATACCGACGCCACACCATTGGAAATCCCTTGTAGCCAGTATGGAACCGGATTACCCGCCCCATCGCGGAAACGCAGATCGTCGAAATCGGCCTGCATTCCGGACTGGCTGGATACAGACAACAAGACCTGATGGTTGGTCAAGGTGACGTTATTCTGATTGGAAACCGTGATCAGGGACCGATTAGGCCAGGCCAGATTCCACCAGACAACTTGATTCGTTTCGGTAGAGCCTTGGACAGATGCCGCGGGGCTGTTCGTCGCGTACTTGCGCACCCGCACCCAATCGTAACTGGTGTCCTGGATGTCGGCAACCACGGAGCCGCCGAAATTACCGAGCGTGATGCGATTCGGGGATTTCGCCCAGGTAAACGTCCTGACCAACAGGTTGCTGTAGTCCTTGGTTATAACCAGACCCTGGGAATGAAACGTCTCACCGAACACATACCATTGATCGTTCTGTGATGAGAACAACGAGCCGGCACCAACATCGTAGCTGGCGGACGCTCCACTGCCCGCCCACCAATGCACATTCAGGGAATTTTGCTCACGCATGAGCAACACCGTGGCATCTGCGCCCCCATTGGCCCCTAACGTATATTCCCCTGGCCCCACCACCGCCAGGGCTCCACTGTATTCACCGCCAGCTGTTGTGTGGAACATCATCAGGCTTTCCAGCGTGTACCCGACATTCAGGTTAAATGGCTGGACGGGGGTCCTCGCCGTACCCACGTTGATGCGAAAAGTCCCGTTATTCAGCTCATAAACGGAATTACCGACGATCCACCGGTTGGCGTCGAGTGTCGAGCCATCGAAGCCTTCATAGTAGTCAAATGTCGCGTGGCCATCACTGCCGGAAGCCACGGCAGCGTTACCGAAATAAATAAAACAACTCGTTGATCCACCGGCAGACAGAAACGGCACGTTCAACCATATTGATGCCGTATCATTGCTGATCGATTCCAGATAATACGCCCATACACGACCGCTCCCATCAACGAAACGAAGGTCATCCAGATCCAACTGCATGCCTTCGCGACGTGGCAGGCTGATCAGAACCTGATGATTGGTCAGGCTCACATTGTTGGCATTCGCAATATCAATCCGTGTCCGGTACGGCCAGGCCAGACTCCACCAGTCATTGGCTCCGCCGCATACCGTGCATGTTTCCGGTGACCCGAACGACAGGGAGGGCTCTTGCGATGCGTATTTACGGATGCGATACCAATCCACATTGAATTGCCCGGTATCCGAGTAGAACACCGGATGCAATCCGGTTGGGACAACCTGTGAAACGGTCGAGGTGTAGGAAAGCAATCCGCCGGAACCGATCACCTGGTAGATCGCCTGGTTGGCGTTCGCCGGTCGATAGATGATGCGCGAATCCGCCGTGCCGGATGGCACATTGCCAAACTGGACCTCACCGGCATGCCATTCCGCCCAGATTCCACTCTGCCACAGCAGGATGTCGACGATGTTGTTTACCCCGTCTTTGACAAAGCCGTCGGCGGTAGACGTAGCGGCGCGCAGGATGGAACCATAACCGCTTGAAGGAGACGTGCCCCGGCTTTCCCAAACGGTATTCTCCGGAATCGTGTACGGCATGGCCATGACGCCCTGACCGTTCGCGTAACGCAGCATGCCATCGCTCGTGGTCGCTCCCTGCACGATGGTCCATTTCGATGTATTGAGCGTGCCGTTAAAGTCGTCAAAGAATTCGAACGTCGCATCGCCGTCGGACTCGCCGACCGCCATGTCGTTTCCGAAATAGAGGAACAGATTGGTGGTCGCATGCGCGGCCACGGCGGGCAGCTTCACCCATACGTCCGCACTCGTGCCGGTGACAACCCGCTCGATCCAGTAAGGGATCAGCGCGCCTTGTTCATCGACGAAACGAATATCCCCGCCATCGCGCCACATGTCGCCATACGTGACCGTGAGTTTGACCTGATGATCAACGAGCATGATGTCGTTTTGATTGCTGACGGTGATGGATACCCGCGATGGCCAATCCACGTTCCACCAGCTTGACGTTCCAGACGCCCATGTCGGCGAAGCGAATACGGAACACATGCTGAATGCCGTGAGGAGTGAATACCGTATCATCCGGTTGCCGTCTGTATGCTTCAGCCATGCCGGTCGTAGCATATCGATCAGGCGTCCAGCGCAAGAAGTTATAGAGAGCCGCGAATACGTTGCCCTGTAGTCCATGTCATACCCCATTTGTGGGGTATATGATCAGGAATCATGGCGCGCCCGTCGATTAGCACGGCCCCATTTTCTGTATAAGGATTATCCTTATGCCGGGCGTGGCCATCGAGGAGCGTCTTGCGTGACGCCGGGAAATAAGCGGGAGGGCTGCGTTCAACCCGAAAAACGAAAATGAAGAACCGCGGATGACGCGGATAACGCTGATGGGAAAGAGATTATCATTTTCAATACATCGGTTTCCGGCGAAATCTTCCTGGGTTCTCCCGGATCGGCGCAAGCCGACGAGATTCGGGTGTACGAGTAGGTGCATGAGTACGAAATCAGTCTCTTCACGTACTCGTACACGCCTATCGACATGAAAACCCATGGCAACCGGCATCGCAGTGCGAACCAATAGGCTCCCGTCCTATCGGGCGCGTGCTTGATTCGCTGATCGAACCGGATGGTTGTCACGCTGGCAACCTTTCGCCCGCCGAGCCGCGAGACGGACTGGGTCGGTGCATACGGGATGCGCCCGATTCCGGCTAGTCGAACACGTACACGTCGCTGCGCCCCATCGAAATGGTATTATCGTTGAACCGCGCCCGGACGGGCTTGATTCCGATGACCACTTGCCGGTCGGCATCGAACTTCTTGCCGGCATACGTGTTTTCGATGCCCTGGGCGCGGAAAAATTGTTCGAGATTGGCCCGGGTGGTTCCCGGCGCGCCATCCAGAATGGCGGCTATCCGGTCGCGTTCGTCGCCGGCCAGGATCTCCGCCCGGCCGATCACTTGCAACGCCCGCAACTCTTTCATGTCATCCACTTTATCCCAAACGGTGTAGGATACCCGGGGTTCTCTTTGAATGTTGATGGCCTTGGTCGATGCGGCGTCCGTCTTGAAATACACCGTCATGTCCTCCACATAGAACGTGACGCCTGCCACATGCGGTTGACCGTCGGCGTCGATCGTCGCCAGGGACATGAACCAATGGGTCTGCAGCCAGTCCTGCATCACGCCCCGCACCTCCTGCGGCGAGCGCGGCAATGCCGGCAACCGATACGACGCCCCGGAGATGCCGTCCACGTCGCCGGCGCTGACCGCCGCGCCGAGATTCAAAAACAACGCCGCTCCAACGGCTACCACCATCCGTATCATGATGCTCATGCTTCCTCCCTGTCCTGCTGTCCTGTTGTTTTCTCCAAACGATCAACACGTCAACATATCAACAGCCCAATTGACCGTCATAGATGATAATGCCGATGATCACCAGCAGAAAGATCGCCACCACATACATGGCCTATGCTCCTTGTCGCTTCACGGTTTTGCTCCTGCGCTGCTCTAGAACGAAAGTTGCGATGCCCCGCCGCCCGGTTGGCGATAGTAGTAGTATGCCTGGCCCGGTTGCAATTGATTGGTCACGATGCTGAAGGTGCTCAAGTCAAACCACTTCCCGTCATAAGGCGCGCCCCAGCCCCGTATGTGCATCATGCGCCGCCAGCTTCCGTCCGGATTCTGCACGACGAGGAGATCCGCCGCCTCCTCCATGGCTCCGCCTACCGGAGACGCACCCGCCAAGGTTTCCGTGACCGGCAGGAAACGGCCTTCGGAAAGACCCAGCAAATTCCAACCGGCCTGCAAGGCGACGCGATTCGTGCCGACGTTTCCGACCGGGCCGGTGAATGAAACCACGGATGGCGCCCCCGCGCCGAAATTGGCGACGAACAAGCCCTGACCTGCGGGCAAGCGATACGTGCTGGCCTGGCCATTCGCCTCCCGCCATACGCGATTCTGGTCAAGGTACAGGATTCGCCACTGGCCGTTGGTTTCCATGGCGTATACTTCCGCTCCTTGGCGATCTCCGATGCCGCCGGCATGTCCGGTCAAGACCCCGGCTAATCGTTGTCCGAATTCGCCGCCAAAGCTACGGTCCATGCTTACCGGCGGCGCAATCATGCGAAATGCCTGCTGACCGGACGGGAGTTTCATGTCATGCACGGCCCACACCTGACTGGTGCTGGGCGTTTCGCCACGCAGGACGACGCTGTAGTACCGCGTGCGACCACCGCCCTGCTCGTCCGCCGTCAGCACCGGCTCGGCCAGCGTCTCCCATGCCTCACGTCCGCGGCCAGTTCGGGTCGCCAGTTTCCGCCAGGTCAGGCCGCCGGCCTGTGCGCCGTCGCTTACGTACACGTCGTAATAGACGTTGGAAGCACCGTCCCACACGACATCCACTTCGCGCGACGTGCCGCCCGCCGCATTCGTGACGACAATTTCCTTGATCAACCCCCGCTCGCGGAGGGAACACGGAATGCCGCCGCACATCGCCTCGCCGGCATCGCCAACATACAGCCGGGCCTGCTGGACAATATTGCTGCGGCCATCACTGAAGACAAATGCCGCGGCATGCACGCCACGGTCATTCGTCCCCGGCGTCCAGCTAAGCGTCCCCGTGCCATCGCCGTGATCGACAAACGATGCGCCGGCCGGAAGGTTGACCATGCGCATGCTCACGTTGCTGCCGCCCATGGACGGAGCCGAGATCACCCTGGCCAGATTCGAACCGGTGAGGGTGGATACGATATTAGCGCCCTGCCATACCGGCGGCCGACGAAGGACCATCGCATGATCGACAAGGGCCGGATCCGCCGTCGCCACGTCCCGGCTGGCCGGTGGGTACAACACCATGACATACTGGACAAATACGTTGCCATCTTCGTCCATCGACGAAACATCCTCCACCCAGCGCGCCTTGATCACCTGGCTTCCTTTCTTGAGGAAGAAATACGATGTGATCGGTATTTCACTCTTGAAGGCGCTTGCCGGCGGCTCTCCGCCTTGCCAGTTTTCGCCATACGCCATAGCCAGCGAGCAACGCCCGGTTTCCCCCACCACGGTGAACGATCCTTCCGGCGTGACAATCAGGGCCTCGCGCGGAAAGCCCAGGTCATAGACGGTTTCGTAGGTCGTCACTCCGCCAGCCATCCGGTTCAAGTCGATCGCCTCACGCGGCTCCGGCCAACTGAATGGCCCCAGGCGGAAACCGTTGGTCGTGTTCACCTGCCAATACAACTCGATGGATACATGCACGCGGTCGTCCGTTTCGAGATACGAGGACAATCCGCTGACCACCCCTTTGCCGTAACGGTCGCCGCACTTGAAATAGAAATAGGTGTCATGCGTGAGCGAAGTCAGCATCAGGCCGGATTGATATCCTGACGCGGGGGCGGTTCTCATCTGCATCAGCTTTTCCGATCGATCTCCGAGCATCATGCCGATCGAAACGAACCCGTCACCCGTGCCCGTCATGCTCAATTGGGCGCCAACCGCCGCCTTGCCGGACAACAGGATTCTGCCTCCCGACCGCTGTGCCATCAGGGTGATGCCCCGCCGCGGAATCTCCGAGGTGGATGCGCCGGCCGACACCGTGAGAAGCTGGCCGTTGCGATCCAGATCGAGGATGTCCCGGCTTCCGTCATCAAAGAAGCGCAGGAGGCCGCCCGTCTGTTCCATTTCCGCCGGCTCCGTGCGGCTATTCAGGGTCACCACACTGCTCTCCTGAATCACATTCGTCTGCTGCACCACCACTCCGTCACTGTCGATATCCAACTCGGTGTGGAAAAAGAATGGAATCGTTTTCGAGGCATAGTCGGGATGCGTGAAGGTCAACACAAGGTCCGTGCAGTTGCTGCAACCCACGGCAAACGCCCCGGCAATGACCTGGGTACGCACCGTGATAACCGGATCGAACAGGGTGCTGGCCACCCATTCAAGGCCCACCCCGGCGATGGGTTGTCCGGATGCGTTGACCACCATGCCGGTCACCAGCACCTGCCCGATGCTCATAAGGCGCATTTCCGGCGAGTCGATGAGGTACATGCCCTCGCTCACCCCGTTGCCCGGACCCGACGGTTCGCCGACATCCGGATTCAACGTTTCCTCAACGTTCACCACCCGCGCCTGATCGATGGTTACCGGCTCCGGAAGATTGGCCGGCAGCAGCGTGGAACCACCCTCCTCGCCCACTGGCGCGTTGCGGATGACGATTCGGCCCAACGGCTCCGACTTCCGCTTGAGGTAGATCGTGCCTGCGCCTCCGCTGCGAACCGCATCAAACGAATAACCACCGCCACGCGCCTCCAGGCGATTCAGGTCGAAATCATGCGCGTCTTCGTAATAAACGGCGATCCGTCCACCGCCGCCGCCGGCAAACAGAGGTATGGGCATGCCGCCGCGCGCCTCCATGACACCGCCGCCGCTCACGTTGTGGACATCCACCCAGATCGAACCGCCGGCGGCGGCATTTCCCGACTCATCATCGTCGCCGCCGTTGGCGCGCACCGCACCATCGAGAATAAGGGCGTTCGCTTGTATTCGCACGGCCCCGCCGCCCCGCGAATCGGTTCGATAACGAGGGGCGCCGCCCATCGTCACCGGCTGCCGCAGATCACCGAAGGTTGGGCTCGAATTGACGGTTCCATAACCGCCGCCGCCGCCGTAGCCGCC
>ERZ761603.2102-NODE-2102-length-14078-cov-27.570206_pt1 | contig 14078 bp, 21 predicted proteins | sample MGYA00511879_ERZ761603 | MGnify/ENA primary metagenome ERZ761603 (study PRJEB28899, sample SAMN02850040) | bioreactor sludge metagenome | biome: EBPR Sludge; feature: EBPR Bioreactor; material: flocular biomat | place: Australia: Thorneside Wastwater Treatment... | reverse complement strand
CCTTCGTTTTTTAACCAAAAACTAAAACCGAAAAGTTTAATATGACGGCGCAAAAAATCGGTCAGGCAGGCGGTATCTGGGAAAGGGGGGCGTTTTTTGCCCCCCCCTACGGGTGTGAGACAGCCTGATACCACTCCTGCCAGCCGCGCACGAGTTCTACGGCGCGCTGGCAGTCACCGCCGAGCTGGAGCAGGGCGTCCCCGTCCACAAGCGTGTCAGGCAGAGAGGCTCCAGCGCGAGCGGCTGCGTTAAGGCTGCCGGTGGCGGCGGCAGAGGCGGACACACAGGCGCGGGCGCTGTGGCGCAGGCGCAGAGCGTCAGCAGTAGCGCGAGTAGTGCTATCGAGCCGGTCTTGGAGCGCACGGGACGCCTCCATTGTGCGGGCCTGCGCCGCCTCGGCGGCCTCGAACATAGCTATCCGCTGCATCAGGACGCTGTTCTGGCTGCGGCAGGCGTCGAGCCTGTGCGTTAAAAGTGAAGCCCAGAGCAGCGCACTGGCAAGGGCGACAGCCGCAATAACAGATCCCGGCTTCAGCGCGAGCAGTCGCCAGAGCATTGAGAGCATATTGCACTCCTGTCATGATCATGTTAGTGTTCTCCTGTTACTTGGTTCCAATGGGTCATCTGAGGACCGGGTTCTTCAGACTTTGCCGGAGGTAGTTCAGCATTCTGAACCATCGGTATACAGAATGTGCCTGGCTGGTCATACTGAGCAGGGGCGCTGCGCCCTGTGAGGAACGACGCAAGTCACCAGTCCGGCGGTAACACTTCATATCTGAAACCCCATACGAAAACCCTCACGGTGGATCTCGTTCCCGTTTGCGTCAAGCAGCCCAGTCCACGTTCCGCGCTAGACGCATGTGACCTCAATCGTCTGACGATCCCCAGATCCAAGCGTAACGTCGCCATCGCGCTCCATAGGAGGAAACCACTGGGCACCCTTCGTTTGCGGTTTCTTCATTTCGTGGTCTCCATTTCGATCAACATGTCGAGAAAGTGACGTGCCTTCTCAAGATCAGCAACGCCGCCCTTCTCCCGCCACCGGGTGACGTATTTCACGACGCTGCCCTCGATGAAGGGGATCTTGTTTTTGTGGATATACTCCACCGGCTGAATGGCGAGGTTCTTGTAGTGGTCACCGCCGACCTGTTCCGCGAGGGCGGACGTGTTTGTTTTATCGTCTTTTCTCGACACGTTTTCAGAACATGTTAAATCTTTCGACATGTCGGCAAGCCCAATCCGGTGACACTGGCACTCCACAGCCCCGCAGTGGCACTCGTCTTCACCCCGCCGACTGCGGATCTCCGCGAGGATCTCATCTTCGGTGAGCAGCTTCATGCCTTTCGCGATAGCCTCCTCCCGCAGCTTCAGGAGCTTCCGTCCAAACTCCGTCTGCGGGACATAATGTTTGCCCTGCGCCTCCCGCTCTAGCTCACTCGGACTTCCCATCGTCGCCCCCTTTCAGCGATTTGTGGTTCTGGGCCAGTCGCCCGACGGTGTAGCCAGTCACCACGAACACACAGGCCGTCACAAGTGCCTCAACGGTTGTCGCGATCAGGCTCCCAGCAGGCGCCAGCGGGTGCCACACGATTGCATACGTCACGACGCCCGCCGTGAACAGCAGGATGCCATTGCTCCACCTGCGCCGGTCGGTCCAGTCAGGCCGTTTCATTCGGGTATCCCCTGTTCCAGAGGTTTGCCTCGGCCAACCGACGTGTCACAAGGCCCGGCAGCACTTTGCCATTTGCCTTGTTCCAAGCGGCCATTTCAAAAGGCACGTCTCCCATATCCCCGCGCAATATAGACTTCAGAAGGCTGGACTTGCTGAACGCGCCAAGGCCGATGTTATAGGCCAGCGACACCAGCGCGGAGAAGCGGTTGGAGTTCAGTGGCGTGCCCTTGATAGCCTTCCAGACACCGATTTCAAACCTCCGCAGATCCTCCCGCAACAGGCGCTCTGCTTCGTCCTCTGTGATGGTCATGCCCTTCTTCACGTCCGGGCCTGTGTGACCGTAGCCGATGGTCCAGACACCAGCCGGGCATAGGTAGGCTTTCAGGCGCAGGCCCTCAAACCGCTTGATCAGCGCGATACCGTTAGCATTTGTGCGCGGCGCTTCTGTTGTCGTCATGCCCGCACCTGCGCTTCTGTGATGCCGGTCTGCCCTTGATACTTCCCGCCCCTGTCTTTGTAGGACACCTCGCACGGGTTCCCTCGGAAGAAGAGCATCTGCCCGATGCCCTTGCCCTTCTGGCTTTCGACAAAGGGGGAGATCATCCCGGCTTGGTCCAGTGCCCGGATCTCGGCGTCACAGAGAATCATCAGTCGCTCCACCAAATCAGGAACATCCCCCAGTGGGACACGGAGGCCCATGTCTCAATCCACGGCCATTGCGAGCCTTCAACGACAGACAGGCGCATGTGCCTTCTCCCTCTGCTTCAGGTCCTTCTGCACCGCCGCGAGCATCTGGAACGCCTCGACGGTTTTGCCCTCGGCGAAGTGCATCGCCATGCCGTGGAAGATGCGCGACAGGCACCGCGCCGCCTCCGGCCCAATGAAATCCGGCGGAGGAGCCACCGTGTCATCAGTCTCACCCCACCCTTGAGCGCAAGTCATGCCTGATCCTCCCTGCCATGGGGTGAGCGTAGGGACGCCCGCCCGTGATGATGCACAACCACTCAACCAGCGGCTTGTCGCCCTTGCGCGAATTGCAGCAAGAGCAAGCCGCCACGATATTCCACGCTTCTGTAGGTCCTCCCGCCGATCGCGGGACAACGTGATCCCGTGTTGCCGTGTTCGGCTGGCCCAAAGAAAGCGTCATATTAACCCCGCAGTAGCTACACCGCCCCGACTGATCCTCGAACACCCGCAACAGAGATTGCTTCCGTCGCGGGTGCCGCGTCATGCCGTCGTCTCCCTGGGCCAGAGGGCTTTGTATTCCTCCCCGGTGTCCTTGAGCAGGGTGCCGGGGCGGGTCAGCGTCAGCACCCCGATCATGAACCCAATGGCACCCTCCGCCGACCTGAAGCCCCATGCCTTCACCACGGCGTCCAGCGCCTCGGTTTCAGCGGGTGAGAGCGTGATGTGGGTCATTTCACAACCCCCATCAGCCACGCGAAGGCCCCACCGAGCATCGTCGTCACGGCAGCCCCGACCGATCCAACGATGATCAAGGCCCGATATGCCCCCTTTGACAAACTGAGCGTGGTCAGGATAGCGTCCAGTTTCCCATTTATCTCACTCATCTGCACCCGCAACGTCGCCACGTCCTTGGCATTCTGCTCCGCCAGCACCTCTACTCGCACCAACCGATCCCGCTCATCTGGTGTCATTGCACACCCCTCCAGAGCGCCTGAATGCGCCGCTTCATATCCGGCGCCATGGTTTCGTGCCCGGCCTCCCAGTAGCGCACCTGAAACGGATGCGCTCCGATACGCTTAGCTATCCAGCGTAACGGCTTGTCCGTGCGCTCAACAATGTCCAAGAGCATCGCGGCAGGTGTCATGGCGTAACCTCCAAAACTCCAGGCCATCCCGCAAAACTGTGTGGCTCAATCAGCGTGTCCGGGGCATCCGGCACACGCGCCCGCAGAGCTTGCGTATCCGGCGGCGTTAACACAGTCCCGTCCTGCATCCACTGCCCAACAATAGGCCAATCAATCCCGCGCTCACGCATCGTCGGCTCGTCAAACTCATCCGTAACGAGCGCGTCGCAAATCACCAACCCCTCGAAAGGCACGGTTCCCGGCATGGGCTTCACATACTGACCAAAAACGCTGTTAATGGCGACTTGCTGCTCCGGCGGAAGCTCGCCAAAGTCCAGCGTGTCGGGGATCAAAAGCCAAAGACGTTTCATCTCCATCACTCCGCCATAACCGTTAACTCGTAGTTTGTCTTGACATCCGGCCAGACTTTGAACTCATAGAGGTAGCTGTTCAGGCTTGAGGAAAAGACAGCCGAGGTGAAGGCGCTGTCAAAGGCACTCACCACCGTATCCGTCACGACAGCCGCGCCATTGACGCTCATGGCCCAATCATTCGTCCCCCAGTGGAACGCTACACAGACCACGCTACCGGCCGTGAGTGCAGAGGCCGAAAGCAGCGAAGCATTGTCCACAAGGCCTGTTGACGAGATTAGCAGTTTCCCGGTGCTCGCCTCGATTGCGACGGATAGTGTTTCACTGGCGGCGTTCGTCGCCGTCAAGACAACAGGATTGCTCCCAGCGCTATCCCACATAAGAGGCATACAGAAAAGGAGCCGCATCGTCCCTGATGCATAGGGAATGTTTCCCGGAGTCGTAAGGGACACAACATCTGCCGCACGAGTAACTGAAGCAGTTGTTGTTGGAATGATAGAGGTTGGACCATATTTTTTAATCATCTCAAGTTGAGGATGTGAGACATAGATATTTAAACCTATACCGGTATAATTTTGTAATCTCGTTGCTGTCCCAGAATTAATCATAGCAACTCGTAAGGATTGGGATGAAGCAGACGTTGCTACAACTGTATAGGTTGCCCAGATGCGATACCATCCACCTCCTATACTGTAAATACCGGCATTCATACAATTGTGCGCTGTAACGCTTCCACTACCGGTCAATAGGAAATTAGCGTAAAGGCTTGCGGCAGCAACTGAATCACCATGTAATTGACACCTAGTACCGGTTCCGGCCTTTACAACAGCGCTCCAAGTATTTACATTTCCGATTGTCTGAGGAACAAAATTGTGGTCTAAGCTTTTAAAACCTGAGCAAGTCCCTTCATTTAATCTTACAGCTGTAGTCCCACCAAAAATATCTGCCTGTCCTGCTGTCAGTGACGCACCAGTAGCTCCTGTAGTAACGACTACAGAATTAGCAGTGACGTAATTGGTGCTCTGACCTTCGATTAATAATCCGTTTTGCGGAGTTACCCGTGCAGCATCAATGGCAAACGTATTCCCGGCGCCGTTAACAAGGTCCGTCCCTGTGCTGGCCCGCGAGAACGTCACCCCGGATGGGAGCGCTGTGTTGCAGAGCACCAGATGCTTGTCCCGCGTCTCCGTGGAGGTCACCTTGGCCCGTAGAATACGCAAGCGCTCAATGGTGAACGGCATAGGGAATTGCGAGAAATCAATCGGGAAAAGCCCTTGGCTGTTGTTCGCTACGCTCGTCGCACCACAGGCGAGATTGACACCAACCTGACTGCCGTATTTCTTCCCCCAAGCTCCAGTTCGCGCAACTTTCGGCACGTCGTCGGTGTAATACCAGCACACACTCTTCGACCAAATCCCTTGAAACTTCCGCTTCGCAAGGCCGATGTTGTTCCCCGTCGTCGTGACGCTATATGGGGTGCTTGTTGTGGTTGTCTGGCCAGATCTCACGTCCATAAAGGTGTCATTGTTCCACCAGCCGAAAGTGTCCATGAAGTCAATCTCGGGAACACCTTGGCTCTCCGCCGATAGAACATTAGGATCCTTCGCGTTGACGAAGGTCCAAAAAGCAGGCCATCCACCAAGGGCGGACTGCGCGGGGGCCGTCGCCGTCAACTCAAAGGCCAAGATTTCGCTATCATCCCGCTTGGGACAGAAGGTGCGCCGGGTCCAGAATTGCCCGGAGGAGATCGGCGGGAGGAAAAAGAGTGTGGCCCCGTTCGTGACAGTGATCGCGGTGTCGAGGGTGACGCTTGTCGCCGTCTTCCCGGTGACGTAGATGGGGAACCCTAGCTTGTCCGCAGCGTAATAGACAACAAACTGATGCCCGACCTCAACCCCTGCCGGGACAGCCGCCATTGTTACAGTCGACCCGCTCGATGCCGCGTTCGCGGTCGTTGAGAATGCGGGATAGAAGGCCCAAAGCGCACCAGCGGACAGCCAGACGTTGGCGTTCAGCGTGACACTCACACCCGGATTGATTGATGTGATCCGCCGCAGGTTGTTGTCCTGATAGCCCAAGAAGCAAAGCTGCCCCACGGAAAGCCCGCTTGTCTCCGTCACCGGCACCGTGGCGCTGTTGTAGCTGTCCGTCTTCTGGATCACGAACTGCACCGGTGAGAACGTCACCGGCTGGCTTGTTGTCAACGTCACGGGGTGAGACAGGGTAACACTGACCCCCGGATCAATCGACGTGATGAAGGTGGCGAACATGCGTGTTCGGACAGCGAACTCCGTGATGGTCCCCGTCTTCGTCGGAACGACGGAAAGCCACCGAAGGCTTGTCTTGCCTGCGCTTCCGAACTCACTCGATGCGGATGCCGAATTACGGGGGGCTGTGATGATGAAGGCTCCGGTGCATCCTGTCGCGCGGTAAGCCTTCACGTTCGCGGCGGACAGAGAGGCATCAGAATTGATAGCTGTGACGAAGGCATCGGCGAAGGTGTCAGGGGTGTCCGCCCCGCCTGCCGTGAGCGTCACGACCACAGGCCCGAAGGCCGCATTCGCGTCCGTGAAGGTGACGGTCGCCGTGTCCCCGCTTGCAATGGTCCCTCGCACCGCCAGCGAGTAGGTCGTGTGCATGTTACCCGGACCGACAGTCGGCCCGAAACCTGCGACCTGCCCGACAACAAGCCCGGAGGTGTCCGCCAGCGGAATCGTGCGGCTGTAGGTGACGTTCGCCGATGGACTGCGCGTAATCAGCTTCGGCTCGATGACGTTGTTTTTAAGATTGGCCGTCAGCTTCAGATCGTTCGCACCGAAAACAAATGACGCTGTGTCGGAGAACCGGGCATAACGCTGAACCTCATCATTGATGACGGAGATCAGGTTAGCCCCGTTGAACTTCGCGTATTCCTCGAAATAACGTTCGAGGTCAGAGATGGAGCCTATTTTGATCTGCCCCGAGGTCGGGGTTACATCTGTCCCAAAGACAAAATCGTAGAGCGTCTCATAAGGGGCCTTGGAGGCCGTCCCTGCGAGCACTTCTGGAAATGTCAGGGCTGTGTTTGGCGTTAGGTAGGGTAATTTTCTCGCAGAGTCAAATCTTGGGTAAAGTCCAAGCCCCAGCCCGATACTCATGTCAGCCCCACAATTCCGACGCACGTTGTCCCAGTCGCACGGATGTGCGAGAAGCGCACAGGGATCGTCTCCCCGTCACCCACATTCGTCAGTGTCACGTCAACGCTTGACAGAAAGGCCCGCCCGACAAGCGTCCAGCCGGTGCCGACACGGATTGCGCGCGGCACTGGGGCAATCTCGTTCGTGTCGTGTGGCGTAATCGCGAATGCCTTTCCAGCCTGTTCCGTGAGTGCCGTCATGTCCTATCCTCCTGTGTAGCCCTGTAAGCCCGCCATGATGTCCGTGAGGGCGTTTTGTCCGCCCGCGCCTGTGGATGCACCAGACAGAGTTTTGGCCGTCTCTGCGCCCTGCTGGACCATCGCCATTTGCTGCGCTGCCTGAAGCTCCTGTGCGCGATTCTGACGGATAACAGCAACGCGCTCATTTCCGATGATCATCTCAGGGTCAACGCCGAGCATATCCGCGTATTTGTCGGCCCATGCGTCCTGATCGAACTTGTCCAGCACGTCCGGCTTGAACTGCGCGACGGCACCAAGATTGGCAACAAAACGGTCAACCGCGCCCGTGCTCACCGCCCGCCATTGATCTGCGCCGCCGTCTCGGAGGTCAACGTCGGCAACGCCGCCGCCGTGCCACGAGATCCACCGGCGCCAGCCATACTATTCATCCCGATGTGCATCTGAACGCCCCCCCCATTAAAACCCTTAATACAGCCCGACCAACCCCGTTGCGGTCGTTCCCGCCGCCAGCACACGCTTCACCCGCAGTGGCAGTATGATCCCGGCGGGAATATCGCCAAAGGTCACGCTCGCGCTGTCTCCGGCGAGGATGCACACGAGCGTCCCGCCCGTGCCGGTGTAGATCCCGCGCGTCACGAACGACAGGTCTGTGCTGTTCGATGCGGTGATCGCAAAAGCGTTGTAGGCGGGGGCTTCAACCCCGCGCGCGAAGCTCTCAAACTGGTCAGCCATGCACTTTTCCCTCCTGTTTCTGTGTCCACGCGGCGACCACCGCCGCGAGGTCGGGTGTCATCTCAAGGCCGGTCGTGGCGATCCACGCCAGCACGGCGGCCAGCGCCGTCTCGATGTCAACTTTTCCGTCCTTCTTCATGCGCGATCCGGACAAATCCTGTCGCCGCGCGGCAAACGCCTCTTCGTCGGCGCGCAGCGCCTCCACCTCATCAGGCGTCAGGGCCTGATCGCCGTAGCGCTCAAGCTCCTCCGGGTTCCCGCGCGCCAGCACGGCCACGGGGGTGGCGATCGTCCGCTTCATCACAAACTGCTCCTTAACCCATAGCAATAGATGGTCCCGCTCGTGATGGTCCCGGCGGAGGGGAAGAACCGCGCCCCATCCACCTGCGAGGTCGCGTCAACCAGCGCTCCGTAGAAATTGAAGGCCTGCAGGTTGCCGCCGCCGCTGGCCGGGATCTTGGTGGACTGGCCGCAGATCGTCGGGTATTTCCCGGCGGGGGCGGACAGGTTCACAACACCGCCGTGATGGCAGGAATCCGCCGTCAGGTTGTCGGAAAGATCGAGAACGGACGTGGACCCGTTCCGCCCCACCGCATCTGTCCCGGTGATCACTTTTCCGTCAATAAGCGACGCATAGTCGCCAACACCCGCCTTGAAGCTCCCGCCCTGGCTTAAGCGCATGTGCAGGATTGCGCTGTAGGACGACAGCAGAAGGCCTGAAAACGCAAATAGATAATTGATATAAGTGCTACTTAACCCCGTGAAGTCCAGCGAGGCGCTGCCGCTGGCTGTAGCCACGGACAACAGATCCAACCCGGAGGATGCCGCTTCTGGCGGGGCCAGCCCAACAAGCTGGAACTGAGACCCGTCATACAGCACCTCATACATGCCGCCGGAGATGATCTCACCACCCGTCAACGCGCTGATGGTGCCGCCCGCCTGCCGGGTGAGGTTCTTGATGCCGAGTGCGTTTACATTGATCGTCGCCGCACCCGTGTTCGCGCTGGCCGCCTTGAAGATCACCCGCATCCCGGCCACATAGGCCGCCGGGGCCTCATCCAGCGTCACTGTCAGGGCGTTGGCCGTGCCGCCCGCAGCTTTATACACAAGGGCCGACGTTTGCAGATCCGCCCGGTTCGGGATCAGGATTCCCCCTGCGGTGGAGCCGTTGCCCAAATGCAGGCGGCTGTTGGTGGTATCGTGCCAGATTTCGCTGCTGGCGGGCACACCGGCCCGCACCTCGCTGCCGGTCCCGCGCCGGATGCGCGTTTGTGTGGCTGTCATACCTCTAAATCCCTCCCCAGTCGTCCGTTGTGGTCACGCTACCGGTCACAGCGCCCCAGTCGTCGGTCGTGGTCACGCCGCCGGTCACAGCGCCCCAGTCGTCCGTTGTGCCAACCCCACCGCTTGAACCGGAGATCACCCCCGTGAGGCTCGCCCAGTCTGACCGCACCCCGATCCCGTTCACGGCCCGGATCCGCACGTCATAGCTTTCTCCGATTTCAGCCTGCGCGATGTCCGCGCGCGTCAGCGACCCGTTCACAAACCGGCTTGGCCGCCACGACGCTTCCACCGTCAGCTTGTATTGGATCTCGAACTGCCCACCCTCCGACACAAACGCGTCCGGGTGGGCGTCCCACTGGAGATAGATGCCATAGAGGGTGTCACCGCCGTCCGTATTCGTGCGGGTGCTCCCGAAGCCAAGACCCGTCACACCCCCCACCTCAAAGGCGGTGGGCAGGTTGCTGTTGGGTGCCGGATCCGTGTCCGATTCCTCGTCCGTGGCCCAGTCGTAGATCTCCGCCGCCGTCTCCCGCAGGGTCAACTGCACGGCCAGCCGGTCGCTGGCGTAGGTGAAGGCCAGATCCACCACCTCAAACACCTTGGACGCCCACCCCAGCCGGGTATTGTTCACCGCCACCGCGTCGCCACACTGGAGCTGCAGCGCTTTGAGGTTACACACGGCATCAACCGTGATTTCCTGCGCCGCCTTCTTCAGCTCCACCTTGGCCAGCCGCTGCGCCGTCCATGGCCGGAAGGTCGCGGGCAGGTCATAGTCCCGCACGATCTGGATCCCGTCGCGCCCCACCGCCGCGTCGTCCGTCATCTGCGGGTAGTCCGCGCTCTGCCAGTTGTTGATGTGGCTGTAATATAAACCTTTGATGCTGTTGAACCGCTCGCTCCGCCGGATCTTCGTGCTCACCGTCAGGGCGTCGCCCAGATCATTCTCATCCAGCGTCACAACCGGCGTGGCGTAGGCCGCCCCGCCAATCCGCCACAACCCACCGGCATACACGGCGCGCCCGCCCATCGCGGTCAGCAGCGCCAGCAGGTTATCGCCCAGGCTGCTGTCCCGCTCCAGCACACAGGCCGCGCTGTAGCGTGGTTCACCCGTCTTTGTCACCGTCATCACGCCGGATCCGGCGGTGGTGAGATCAATCACGATCCCGCTCATCGCGTTCTGCACCGTCGTCGCCAGCCGGATCTGGGGCGTCCCGCGAAACTGATACGCAGCCACATAGTAATCAACGCCCGCGCTCACCCCGCCGGGCAGCGTCCCCGTGCTGGAGACCTGCACCCGGTCCGCCGTGCACAGCTTCAGGTTCGCGCCCGTCATCACCAGCCGGTTGAGGGACGGGTTGACGGACGCGACCTCAAAGCCCTCCGGCGTGGTATCCACCACCTCGTCGCACACATTGGCCGCCGCCGACACGCTCTCGTCATCAATCGCGCCTTCGGCCTCAAACCCGAAATCGCTACTTGCGAGAAAATCCCGCACGATCAGCGCCGGATTCAGGCTGTAGTGCAGGATCCCGTCCCGCGTATCCATCACCTTCCGGCCCCGCACCACCGCCGAGACGTTCGGCAACCCGCTGGGATAACGATCCGCGTTATAGATAAGCCGGATATACAGATACGCAATCCCGCGCAGCCTGTGCGCCGTGGTCCATCCCGGCACCTCCGCCACCATATAGGCGTCCGCCGCCTGCGCCTCGTCCCCCAGATGCTTCACAATCCGGCAATACCCCGCCAGCTTGCCCGTCGTCACCTCGCCCGCCGCGTTGATCGCATCCGGCGGGATGGAGATGTCATCCAGAAGGATCTCGTCAATGGCAAACAGCTTGTGCCCGGCCAGCGCCACCACCAGATGCAGGTGGGAATTATTGTTTGTGCTCCCCGCAAACAGGATCGTCCCGCCTACGCGGATATGCCCATACACCACCGTGCGCGTCGCGTTGCTCTGCCGCACCGTGGTCGTAATCCCTGCCGCCGCGCTCACGGCGCTGGCCCTGGATTTTGGCTTTTTTGTCAAAACCATATTGGCCGCGCTCACCAGCAGCGACCCGCCAGCAGCGGTCAGGAACCCCGCAGTTGTCAGCGCAAACCCAATCCCAACACCCGTGACGGTCACACCACTGGCCACACCTGCCAGCACTGCCGGGATGATCGCCTGCGGCATCTACCCAACCCTCCACGCCACCGTCGCCAGCCGGAGCGGCGCCCGCACCAGCCCGCGATCCCGCGCATACAGCGCCACCCGCGCCCCGGTATCATCCACCACGCCCACAGCGCCCGCCGCCAGCACAAGGTCGCCCCGCCGGGCAAACCCCACCAGTTGCCGCGTGTCGCTCCCCAGCGCCGCCGTCACCAGCCTGGCAAGCCCGCCCGCCGCATCCAGCAGCACCTGCGCCGCGTCTTCGTTGTCATAGGCCCCGCGCCAGTCTGCAGCCGGGTCAACCCCCGTAAGCGCCGCCACCGCATCCGCCGTGAACAGACAACAATCGTTCCGCCCCCACGCAAACGCCTCGCGCTCTTTTTCAGCGAGAAAAGCCGACAACCGCCCCGGCCAGTCGGTGAAGCGGCGCAAGGTCACGGTCATGCACGCCCCCACACAATCTCGCGGTCCTGCAGACCCGACACAAACTCAAGCCCACGGTCGTCCGGATATCGCGCCTTCTGGTCCTCGTCCGTGTAGCGCGCTTCCTTGGCCCGCTGCAGGATCACCAGCTTGTTCTCCGCCGCCACCGCCAGCGTGCAGGTCTCGCCGCCGTCCGTAATCTGCATCGTATCCAGCAGGCCGCTGAAGAGGCGCACCGGGTCCGCCACCAGCACACCCGCCGCGTCCAGCGCGCCCAGATACAGCCCGCAGGCCCGCCCCTGATAGTCCTCCAGCAGCGCCAGCGCGATCACGCTGGAGGTGATGCCGGAGAGCGTAAACGTCACCCCCTGCGCCTCCAGCGAGGCCGTCTCCTGATAATCACTCACCCCCAGCAGCGTTCCGGCGCCTGTCCACGTCTCCCCCAGCGCCGTCAGGTCGCCCACCCCGCTCCACAGCCGTATAGCCCCACTGTCCAGCAAAAACTCGCACAGCAACACGGGCCTCAGCACCGCCGCTTCCATCTCGGCAGCCAGTGCGGTGTCCATCTCCCGCATCACACCACCTCACAGAAGGCCAGCACCATCGCCTGCGCCAGATCAGGCCCGCTGGACCACCCCACCGCATTGTCCGTAAGCCGAAACACCCCGCGCGGCGCCGTTACCTCCACCACAGCCCCATCCGCCGGGCTTGCCCGCAGCGCAGGCTCAAGCGCCAGCGTCGCCCGGCCATACACATCCGTGTCAACATCAGCCGTCAGCAGGTGCAGGCGGGTCGAAGCACCCGTCCCGAGGCTGATATAATCGCCCGCCTTCAGCGCCCCCGCAGCCTCAGCCGCAAACCCCGTCACCAGCAGCGCCGTCCCCGTCTGCCCGGCCCCCACCACCGTTTGCTTGTCAGGTCGGGACGCCACCGCGCCGGACGTGGGCACAAGCGGCGTCGCGGCGGATCGGTTCTCGATCTGAGGCCCGGCCAGATCCAGCGTCAGGTCAACCGCCAGCCCCACCGTCAGCGTCAGCGCCAGCATCACGTTGGTATAGGCGCAGGCCGCGTTCTCCATATAGCGCGTGTGCTGTGCCCGCGCGGGCGTCGCAGTTGGCGTAAAAGCCGTTTGCCCAAAGCCGCCCAGCAGCACCCCACCCGCATCCTGCTCCGTCACCCGGCAATAACAGGCCGTATTGGTCAGCGCCCCGCCCGCAAGCGACGCGTAAAAACTCCCCGTCCGGCGCGTCCCCAACACAGCGGCAATCTCCGTCTGGGCCTCAAACCGCAACCGGTAAATTGTGCCGGAGGGCGTCCCGGAGATCTTCACCCGCACATATGGCAACCCGTTGCTGGCCGTGCCTGTGCCAACAACCTCGGTCGTGAGGCCTCCGGCAATCTGCACCCCCCAGTTGGTCGGCAGGCTCCCGCCGGATCCCACCACGCCCACCACGGCCCCCGCCGCCACGCTGTTGCGCAGCAGGTTCGTCGTGTTCCCCGCGTTGCCGGGCTGGCCGCGATTGCCCGCCGCCACGTTGTCCGGATCCCCATACAGAAACGTTCCCGCCTGCCCGTGCAGCCGCGCCAGAAAAGCCCGCACAGCCCCGGCCTGCGCCCCCAGCAGGGGCGGCAGTGTGATCTCCCCCTCCCACCACGCGCCTTGATGCTCATACACCTGTTGCGCCCCAGTAAAAGGCGAGGCGGACACACCCACCACCCGCTGCAGGCGAAACGTGCTGGAAACAACCCCCACGTCGGGGAAAGAAAGCGGGTCGCTCATGCCACGCGCCCCCGCCGCTGGGCGTCCATCACCCCGGCCACGGCTGCCTCTTTAAGCTGTGGTAACATACGTAACATCTCCGCCCGCACCGTCTGCGACACACCCGCCCCGATCGTGATATGCTGCACCACCGTTGCGCCCTTTCCACCGCTGCCAAAGCCGCCGTTCGGCACGATGCTGCCGGAAGCCGCAGGCACAAACAGTTCCGGCCCGCGCTCCCCCACCACATACGGCATCCCGGAGAGCACCGGCCCACCGTTCGCCCGCGCCCCCACAGATTTCAGAACACCGCCAAGCACATTGTCGAATACCGACCCGATCGTGTTGTTCAGGAACCGCCCACCAACCGACTGCAACAGGCCCCCCAGCACATCCCGCAGGCCTTTGCCCTGGATGATCGCTTGCGAGAAGGCGTTCGACATGTCCTCGCCCATCCCCGCCAGCGCATCGCCCAGTTCGCGGGTAGCCTCCTTGGCCT
>ERZ761603.2101-NODE-2101-length-14079-cov-38.581717_pt1 | contig 14079 bp, 16 predicted proteins | sample MGYA00511879_ERZ761603 | MGnify/ENA primary metagenome ERZ761603 (study PRJEB28899, sample SAMN02850040) | bioreactor sludge metagenome | biome: EBPR Sludge; feature: EBPR Bioreactor; material: flocular biomat | place: Australia: Thorneside Wastwater Treatment... | reverse complement strand
TCAGTCCGGAACCGCGCATCAGGGTGATCGCCGCCTCGACCATCCTGGCGCGGCTGCCGGGTTCGGACTTGCTGTTCATGTTGACTCTTTAGTTAGACCAGTCTATATAATACCACAGGTCTACCGTGAAAGGAGCAAGCGATGAACGAGAGTGCCTCCGAAATCCGTTCCCAGGTCAGCGATGCCGAATGGCGGTTGCGCGTAGACCTTGCGGCGTGCTATCGACTGGTCGCCATGTTCGGCTGGGACGATCTGATCTTCACCCATATCTCGGCCCGCCTTCCCGGGCCCGAGCATCACTTTCTGATCAATCCGTACGGCCTGATGTTCAGCGAGATCACCGCGTCCAGTCTGGTCAAGGTCGATCTCGACGGCAAGAAGGTGGTCGACAGCCCGTACGAAATCAATCCGGCCGGGTTCATCATTCACAGCGCCGTTCATGCCGCCCGCGAGGATGCGCAATGTGTCCTGCACGTGCACAGTGTCAATGGCGTCGCGGTGTCGGCACAGCAGGATGGGGTGTTGCCTTTGTCGCAGCACTCGATCTTCGTGCTTTCGTCGCTTGCTTACCACGACTACGAAGGCGTTGCGTTGGAGGAGGACGAGAAGCCGCGGCTGGTTCGCGACCTCGGCGACAAGCGCTTTCTCATGCTGCGCAACCACGGCTTGCTGACGGTCGGGCGATCGGTGGCGGAAGCCTTCGTGGCGATGTACTTCTTCGAGACCACGTGCATGATCCAGGTACGTGCGATGAGCGGCGGGCAAGCCTTGCGGCGCATCAGCCAGCACATCCTGGACGGCGCGCAGACGCAGTGGGAACTGGTGACACGCGGTGCCGGCGGTGGTCTGGCCTGGCCGGCATTGCTGCGCAAGCTCGACCGGGCCGATCCCGGCTATCGGACCTGAGCATCCCCCGGTCAGACTGTTGCCCATCCGGCGAGGAGCGGGCGGCGGATCGCCTGTCTGTCCGGACGCTCGCCAAGGGTGTTCGCAAGGGACGACTTAGCCGGGCTGGCTTGAATGATCCGCGATCGGCAGCTCCGACTCCAGCTTGTTCAATGCGTGCAGAACCTTGATCGCGGCATAGGCATCGTTGGCTGCGTAGAGGAGTTGATTGGGCGTCAGATTCGGCATGGCCCAGTTTGACGTGGTGACGCTCCGCGACTTTCTGAGCCGCTGATTGAACATGATGGCCACCGCCGCCCGCACCCCTACTGCCTTCCGATAACCGTCAAGACGGAAGACCGCGGTCAGATCAAGCACCGATCTTGCCGTAATGCCAAGCTTCCTTTGCAGCCCCTCGCGATCGGACTTGAGCCCGAAGCCGACCTTGACCAGGTTGGGCGCCTCGAGCAACTGGCCAAGCACCTCGCGGCAGTCGACGCGATGCAACTGGAAGATGTACGCCGTTTGCAGCGTCGTGAGCTGGACGACGTGCGGGCCTTGCGAGACCTCGCCTTTCCTGAAGGTCGGCCTGGACTCCGTGTCAAAGCCAAGAAAGCGATGCTGCGCAAGATCAGCCGCAGCGGCGACGAACTCCGCCTTCGTCTCGGGGACGCTGATTCTTTCGAGCGGCAAGCCGGGGAATGGCGCCAGGAGCGCCATTTCGGTTGTCGTCGGAGCTTCGCGTGGGTCTGGCATGCTTAAACCTTTCAAGAATAACCGTGGGGGCAAACGCGGTGCTGAGGAAAGGTTAGTATTCGTCACCCCATTTCCCAGGAGACTAGAGATCATGACCACGCTTTTCAGTCCGCTCAAGTTTGGTGCCCTGACTGCGCCGAACAGGATTTTCATGGCCCCGCTGACCCGTTGCCGGGCCGACGCCGAGCACGTCCCGACCGCATTGATGAGCGAATACTACGCCCAACGAGCGACTGCCGGGTTGATCATTGCCGAAGCCACCATGGCGATGGAGAACCACTCCGCATTCTGGATGGAGCCCGGAATCCACTCCCCGGCCCAGGTCACCGGCTGGAGGCGGACCACCGATGCGGTGCACGCCGCCGGCGGCCGAATCTTCCTGCAGATCTGGCACGGGGGACGTGCTTGCCATCCGCTGCTGAACGGTGGCGCCCAGCCGGTTGCCCCGAGCGCGATTGCGATCACCGGGGACGAGGTGCTCACACCGCAGGGCAAGCAGCCCTACGTCATCCCGCGCGAACTGAGCGACGATGAACTGCCGGGCATTGTCGCCGGCTTCAGGAAAGCGGCGGAAAATGCCCGGGCAGCCGGCTTCGATGGCGTTGAAGTCCACGGCGCCAACGGTTACCTGCTCGACGAGTTCCTGCGTGACGGCGCCAACAAGCGCTCGGGTCCCTACGGTGGCTCGCTCGAAAACCGGGCTCGCCTGCTGTTCGAAGTGATCGCAGCTGTCAGTGACGTCTGCGGCGCCGACCGGGTCGGCCTGCGCCTGTCGCCGCTCAACAGCTACAACAGCATGATCGACAGCAACCCGATCGGACTCGCTACCTGGCTTGCCGAGCGGCTCAACGACTTCGACCTCGCCTACCTGCACGTGATGCGCGCCGACTTCTTCCGGCAGCAGAGCGGTGACGTGCTGACGCCTGTGCGGGCGAACTACAAGGGGACGCTGATCGGCAACATGGGCTATACCGCCAGCGAAGCCGCGCAGGCCATTGACGAAGGAAAGCTCGATGCGGTTTCTTTTGGCACCAGCTTCCTCGCCAATCCCGATCTGCCGGCGCGAATCAAGGCGAGCGCTGCGCTGAACAAGCCGAATCCGGCGACGTTCTACACGCCGGGACCGGAAGGCTACACCGATTACCCGGCGATGGCCGCCTGAGTCGTCGCGCTGTGAACAACCTCTTCGCCAACATTCCTCGCGACCTGCCCGAAGAACTCTGCGAAACCCTGGCCCGGAGCGACGCCGTCCGGATCGAACGTATCGTCTCCCGCGGCCACGCCTCGCCTAAAGATTTCTGGTACGACCAGGAACAAGACGAATGGGTGCTGCTTGTCCAAGGTGCCGCCCGCCTGGCTTTCGCCGACGGCGATGAAGTCCGCCTGCGCTCGGGCGACTGGCTGCTGATCCCGGCGCACCGGAAGCACCGGGTGGCGTGGACCGTTCCGGAGGCGGAGACAGTCTGGCTGGCAGTGCATTATTCCCGGCAGTGACATGCTGCCCGGAACCGAGCCGCTTCCCGTCACCTTCGAGCGCGATCCCGCTTGCGAGTAGCCTCTTCCTTCTTCATATGGCGGCGTAGTGGAGTGGCCATCGCGACGTCAGCGGGGCCACGGGCCGCCAGGACAGCGGCCTACGCCAGCGACGAACTGAAGCGTAGCCCGAGCCGGCGCAGCGTCCTTTCCGCCGCCAGGACGCCGCGGTACTGGGCCTCCTCGAAGAGCGAAAAGCCGCTGACGTCGGCGTGAGCAAAGCGCAGACGTTCGCCGTCGACGGCAAAATGCCGTCTTGCCTCGCCCCAGATCAGGCCCGGCACTGGCCGGGCCATGGCGTGACCGTTGCGGAAAACGTCGAGGCGGGTGGTCAGTTGCCTGATATCGCGGTGGGGCCGCTCCAGCTCGGCGAGGATTTGTTCCGCCCACAGCTCGCGCGGCGTGTCGCGCAGCGCTTCGCGGCCGCATTGCGGACTCTGTTCATCGAGCGTCCGGTACCAGGTGAGCACGGTTGCCCCCGGGTGCAGGCGCATCTGCTGGTGGGTGGCGACGACATAGCCGAGGCCGGCTCCTTCGTAGAGCACGTTGTCCCAGGCGGGTGGTGCGCCGGCACGATCCTCCGGGAAACGCGACAGCGTCAGGTTGGCCACCAGCCAGGGCGCGTGGCTGAAGCTGCGGGCGGCAGCTCGCAGCGTCTCGTGACCGACGAAGACATGCGGCACGAGAAACAGCGGCGCGGCCCAGATCAGCTGCCCGGCGAGCAGGCGCAGCGTTCGCTGCTCCTGCGGCAGCCAGAGGTCGACCTCGATCGGCTGGCCCTTTGCCGCGCGCTCGCCGCCAGCGACGCGAAAGGCCATGGCCCCGGTCAGCAGGCGACTCCCGGCTCGCGTGCCGATCGAGCGCAGCATGCCTTCAGCCAGCCAGGCGTTCCCTTCCGGCGCGGTGAGCACGGTGTCGCTGCTGGCGTTCTGCGCCTCGCCGTCGCGGCAGGCAAAGTAGTGGATGCCCGCCCAGGCCGAGACCATGGCGCTGCCCGTGCCATAGTCGTCGCGGCAGGCGTGGTTCACGTACCAGTGCAGATGCGGTGAATCAAGTCCTTGCCCCAGCAGCCAGTGGCGCATGCTGATCCGGTCGAGCGCCTGCAACTCTGGAGCGGGGCTGGAGAGCGCCATCGGCAAGGCGAAGGCCCGCCGCCCAAGCCGGTCGCGCTGGCGTCTGAAGCCTTCCATCAGGTCGGCAAAGCGCTGATACTGCTGGCGCTCGCCCGCGCTGACGCCAGTCTGCGGCAGCAGGCCTTCCTGCCAGCGGCCGTCGCGATAGAGGCGTTCCTGCGGCGTCGCGCAGAGGTAGCGCTCGTCATAGACCGGCTGTAAGGCGTGCGGGTCGCCCTGCAGCACGCCGAGATCGGCAAGCAGTTCGCGCACGGCCACCGCCTCGCGGTTCGGCAACGGCAGGTAGTGCGCGCCCCAGGGATAGGCGCTGACGGCATTGCGCCCGGCGCGCGAATTGCCGCCAGCCTCGCTCTCGAGCTCGACCAGCAGGAAGTCGGTGAAGCCCGATCTGGCCAGTTTCCAGCCCGCGGCCAGGCCGGCGATGCCGGCGCCAACGATGACCACCGCTGCCTTTCGTGTCTCGCCGGGCGGCGCGAAGTCTGCCGCACGCAGGCGATGGCCGAGATCGAGCGAGGTCCCGAGCAGTTCGCCCGGCGGCAGCGGTGGCGGCGCGCTGCGGCAGCCGGCGAGCGAGGCAGCGCCCGCGGCGGCAGCCACCGAAACCAGGAAATCGCGCCGGTCCATCGCGCTAGCGGATCACCTGTCGCCACTCCTGTTCGAAGTAGCGGACAAGCACTTGGTTGTTAAGGCGGTTCACCTCGGCCTCGACGCGCGCCATGTCGCCCGGAAAGACGAACAGTCCCGGCGTTGCCTCGGGGGTCAGGAAGCGCGTCTCGACGGCGTAGGACTGCGGCGGCCGGTAGGCACGGCGGCCGGCGAGCACGAAGCCCCACTCGCCAAAGGAGGGAACCAGGGCGTGGTAGGGGGTCGTCACCAGGCCGACGCTCTCGATCGTCGTGACGATGCACCAGAAGGACTGCCGAGCGTAGAGCGGCGAGGTGGACTGGATCACTGCCAGCGCGTCGCCCGCCAGGTGCTTTTCCAGCAGGCGATAGAAGGCGGCACTGTAGAGTTTGCCGATCGAGAAGTTCGAGGGGTCGGGAAAATCGACGACGATGAAATCGAAGAGATCGTCGTTCTCCTCGAGCCATTGCAGGGCGTCGGCATTGACCACCGTGACCTTGGCCGAGTGAAGTGCGTCGTGATTGAGCTTGCGCAGCGGCGGCGCGCTGGCAAAGAGGCGCGTCATCGCCGGGTCGAGGTCGACCAGCGTCACCGATTCGATCTGTGGGTACTTGAGAATCTCGCGCACGGCCAGGCCGTCGCCCCCGCCGAGCACCAGCACACGCCGTGCTGCCGGCAGGGTCGACAGCCCCGGATGGACCAGCGCTTCGTGGTAGCGGTACTCGTCGCGAGAACTGAACTGCAGGTTGTTGTTCAGATGCAGGCGCAGGTCATCTTTCCAGCGGGTGACGACGATGCGCTGATAGGGCGTGCTCTCGGCGTGCACGATGTCGTCGGCGTAGAGCTGAGTTTCGGCCAGTGAGGTCAGCTCGCCGGCCGCGGCGAAAGCCGCGAGCAGCGCGAGCATCGACAGCCCGCCCTGCACGCGTAGCCAGCCAGCGTTGTGCAACTGCGCGCGGAACAGCCACCAGGCCCACAGCGCGACCGCGACGTTGAGCAGGCCGAACAGCAGCCCGCTGCGGATCAGGCCCAGATGCGGCACCAGCAGCACGGGAAAGAGGATGGAAACGGCGAGCGAGCCGAGGTAGTCGAAGGTCAGGACCTGCGAGACGACATCCTTGAACACCAGATCGCGCTTGAGGATACGCATGACCAGGGGAATTTCCAGTCCGACGAGAACGCCGACGCCGAAGACTGCCAGGTAGAGCGCCAGCTTGAACGGAGCCGCCGACCAGGCGAAGATGAAGAACAGCGCAGCCGCCGAAAAGCCGCCGAGCACACCGACCAGCAGCTCGACCTGGATGAAGCGGGCCACGAGATGGTTTTCGATGTAGCGCGACAGCCATGAGCCAATGCCCATGGCGAACAGGTAGCTGCCGATGACCGTGGAAAACTGCGTCACCGAGTCACCGAGCAGATAGCTCGCCAGCGCCCCGGCGATCAGCTCGTAAGCCAGTCCGCAGGAGGCGATGATGAAAACCGAGAAGAGCAGCGCGTGGTTCATCGACCGGTTCGCCTGGCAGCTGCGGCCCGGCGCCGCAACAAACCGCGGCGAGACCTTCGGGTTGGTTCGCGTGCAGCATGCCGCGTCGCCGGGTCGGGGCGCCGCCGGCCGTCCCCTGGCCTCGGTCGGATGATGGTTGCCTGATGCATGCGCGGCATTCTATGCCCAAACGCCCGGTCGAATCCGGGGCGGCACGTGCCGCAGCGTTGCCAGCCGCCCGCGGCGAACGGACATCAGCCCATCGAATTGGGCTAACATGCATCCCGCACGACGCCGGTGGGCCAGCGCTTGCAGCCGACGGCGAGCGGCGCCGCCCGGGCGGGCCTCTGCCGGCGCCACACGGAACCTGGATAGCTGGAATGGCTGGAATAGCTGGAATAACTGGACGATGACCCCCGTGGAAAAACACATCGAAATGGCCCGCCCGACGCTGGCGGTGCTGTTCATCTGCGTGCTGATCGGCGCCTCGCTGTGGATCCTGCGCCCCTTCCTGCCGGCGCTGATCTGGGCGACGATGGTCGTTGTCGCGACCTGGCCCCTGATGTTGCGGGCGCAGCGGCTGTTCGGCAATCGCCGTCTGCCGGCCGTGATCCTGATGACCTTGCTGGTCCTCCTCGGACTGGTCGCGCCCCTGTCGGTAGCCATCGCCACCATCGTCGGCAATGCCGATCAGATTGCCGAGTGGGGCCAGTTTCTGAGCGACTTGCGCGTGCAGTCGTTGCCCGCCTGGGTCGGTGAAATCCCGTTCGTCGGATCTCGGCTGGATCAGGCGTGGCGGCAGCTTGCCGCAACCGGCAGCAGCGAGTTGGCCGCCAAGGTGGCTCCCTACGCCGGCAACTTCACCCGCTGGTTCGTCAGCGAGATCGGCAGCTTTGGGCTGGTTTTCGTCCAGTTCCTGCTCACGGTCGCACTTTCGGCCGTCCTCTACGCCTCTGGCGAAAAGGCGGCCGCCGGCGTGCGGCGTTTCGGCTATCGTCTCAGCGGCGAACGCGGCGAGAGCGCCGTCGTGCTGGCCGGACAGGCGGCCCGTGCCGTGGCACTGGGCGTCGGCGTGACGGCGATCGTGCAGTCGCTTCTCGGTGGCATCGGACTGGCCATCGCCGGCGTGCCGTTTGCCCCGGTCCTGACCGCGGTGATGTTCATGTTCTGCATCGCCCAACTCGGACCAGGGCTGGTGCTGGCGCCGGCGGTGGTCTGGCTGTATTGGGGCGACAACACCGGTTGGGGAACGTTTCTCCTGGTGTGGACGGTCGTCGTCGGCACGATGGACAACTTCCTGCGCCCGATCCTGATCAAGCAGGGCGCCGACCTGCCGCTGTTGCTGATCCTCGCCGGTGTCATCGGCGGCATGCTGGCTTTCGGACTGGTCGGCCTCTTCGTTGGCCCGGTCATCCTGGCGGTGGGCTACACCCTGCTCGATGCATGGATCAACGAGGTCCCGCGCGAAGTCGCGACGGGAGCATCCGGCGCCGGCGATGTTCCCGAAGCCGATCGCCAGACGCCAGCCTGACACTGTCTGCGTCGACGCAGCCGAACCAGCTACACCGCCGAACCCCTTTTCGAGAGGTCTCTGACATGTTCTCTGGAATCATTGCCGCCGTTGGCCAGATCACCCGCATCACACCCCGCGATGACGGCGCCGCAACCGTTCGTCTGACGATCGACGCGGGCAAGCTCGGACTCGATGACGTCGGCCTTGGCGATTCGATCGCCTGCAATGGTGTCTGCCTGACCGTCGTCGATCGACAGGACAACTGCTTTTCCGTCGATGTCTCGCCCGAGTCGCTGGCCTGCACCGTCGGCCTGGCGGCACCGGGTCCGGTCAACCTCGAGAAGGCGCTGCGCCTGGCCGATCGCCTCGGCGGGCATCTGGTATCCGGTCACGTTGACGGCGTGGGCGAGGTGCTGCGTTTCGATCCGGTCGGCGACAACCGTCTGCTCGAAGTCCGCGCGCCGGCAGCGCTCGCCCGGTACATTGCGCGCAAGGGCTCGATCACGGTCGATGGCGTCAGCCTGACAACGAATACGGTCGATGGCGCCACTTTTACCATCAACCTGATTCCCCACACGCTCGAAGCCACCACCCTCGGCGGTCTGCAGGCCGGCGGCTGGGTCAATCTCGAAATCGATCTGATCGCACGTTATTGCGAACGGCTTCTGAGCCACGAAGAATAGGCCTTTGCAATCTATGGAATTCACGCGGGTAATCTTGTCTCAACCGCGTTTTTGACAAAGTCTTTTGGTTTTGCCAGACGACGGTAGACGACGGTAACGTTGTCGGTATTCTCGCTGCCGTACTTCTCTCAAGAAGGACTCGATCAATATAGACGTGCAGCCACCGCGCGAAATGCTCTGGTCGGTTGAAGTTGGTGACATCCCTGTCACCCAGTCTTTGTGGCGACCTCGGATGAGCTTCGGGCCGATCCCGGATTTTTCTTCAACTCGACATGGAGAGAATCCGGCAGGAACTGGATGAGCGCGCAGCCTGCCGTCAAGCTGCCTAACATTGAAGGGAGGGCGCCCCACGCTGCCTTGTTTACAGTCCATGGCATGGGGTGCCGACCCAACAAGTGACTTTGAGATCAGCACGCCTTTACGTAATACACTTATTCATGTGTTAATCGCCAAGGAACACGAATGGCTACCGTAAATTTCACGGGCTCCGTTGATCGCGACCTGCTCAAGCGTGCCAAGGTGATCGCGGCCAAGACCGATACGTCGGTCAACGCCCTATTCAATGCCGAACTGCGGCACCTCGTTGAGACCTTCGAGGCAGCGGAATCAACCGGCAACCAGAACTTCAGGGTACTGCTCGACTTTTCGCTGGGGCGCATCGGTGACGACAAGGCCATGCAGGCGCTGGGCATCGACAGCGAGGAAGACCTGTTTCTGTTGATGGCGCAGGCGCATTTGCCGATGCCGCGGCTACCGGACATCGCCACGCAGGGCATGGTCGACCAACTGAACGCCTTGCCGACTGCTTGAGTCCGGGCGGAATGCCTTCGGCCAAAGATATTGCGTTGCTGCCCGATGCCGGGCGGCTCATCACGCTGGCCTACGCCGATGCGCTCGACGTGCTGTTCAAACCGGGCTGGACGGTCATGCTTGTCGATATGGTCCTGCACGAGGTCAGTCGCAACCAGACACCGACCAGCAGCAAGTTGGCGGCCTGGGCCGCATCGGCGCGGATTCCTGTTCTGCCCACCAAGACCTTCGAGTACTTCAGGCAATCCGCGACCGAGTCGCCGTCGCCGCGAGGCCGCAACCTCGGCGAACTGGCGATTCAGGAAACGATGAACGAATTCGCCCCAAGGTGCCGCCGATGACCGGCGTATTCCTGTTTGAAGACCACAAGATTGCACGCGCCAGCTTCATGGTGCCGGACAACTGCCGGAAGGTCAGCACCCGCGCCTTTCTGATTTTTCTTGAGCAGAAGGGACTGATTGACTCGGCGACGGACATTGAGCGCCGCGCTGTTCAGTCGGGGCGAGCGTTTTCGACGCTGCGATTTCCGCCGTAGGGGGCACGCAATTGAATTTCCACCAGCACTGGCAATTGCGCCAGCCAGCCTCCGGCCTGTCCGCCATCACCCTCCAACAGAAGGAACTGTTCGAAAGCGTCGCCTTGCCCGAGCCCTCCGCCAGACCCCTGTAGTGCCAGTTCTGAACCGGTGAATTGCGCGCAAGCAATCACTGATCCGTATTCTTGTCGAACTCGGGGGAGTGTTCGACAAAGCGCTCACCCAATGAAGCTGGGGTGACTCGACTGCATGCTTCGCTTGCTCAGGCGGGTTTGGGAATCGCCTTCTGGCACTCCATGCAATAGACGTTTCCACCAAAGCGCGGTTTGTTGAACCAGCAGAATTTTGCAATGTTGTAGGCGACGATGGTTCCGCATGTCGCGCAGGCGAGCTTGGATTTCTTTTCGCCAACCTCGTCGGTGGGTGCCGTCGCGTTGCCGCAATTCGTCTGATTCAGCAACTGCTCGGGGGCTGGCTCTGTCCGCGCCGGCGTCTTGACGGCCTTGACGATTGTCCCCGACAACCCAAATCGAGAAGGCCAATCAAACGATACGGGTTTATGGGCCGCAGCCAGACTGCGTGCAAAATCTTCCAAGGTGTCGCGACCGATCAAACGCACCGCCAGCAGCGGATTGTGGTTCGAGTAATATTCCTTGTCGATGCGTGTCTTCAGCTGATCGTTCTTGATAATGCTGTCGATGCCTTCGATCTTGGTTTTCGGGCGACCGATGCGCGCATTCTTGCACGTCCTTGGCTTTGCCTGCGGCGAATTGGTAGGAGCAGATGAGTACGGTAGCACCATTGCTTGCGCAGGTTGGCCGGAGTGATGACCAAAATGCGGCGTTTGCGCTCACCCCATTTCTGCGCGATCAGCAAGCCGGCTTCGATGGTTTTGCCGAGACCGACTTCGTCAGCAAGGATGGCGCCCTTGGATAGTGGGTTGCTGGTCGCGAATAGGGCGGCGTCGATCTGGTGCGGACTGTAACTCATCGTTAGTCGTTTTTTCCCTGTATGACGGATAGTACTATGGTGTTGGCCTATCGCCCCCAATGTCCCTCGAAGTCGAACGATAGCTGCCGCTGGTGCCGGATCACGAGCAGGAAAATCGTTCCGCCGATCAGCGCGTAGAGCAGGAGGTAGTCCTTGACGAAGTATTCGCGCAGGGCGTCCATGTCCTGCGTCAGCGCAAACAACTTTGTGCGGAGCGATGCCAGTGCGTTGGTGGTCTCGACAGACCGCGGCTGGCGGGCCAAAAACGGCCTGCCCATTTCGGGGAAGCGCTCAAGGTTGGGAATCACCGTTTCGAGCAGTTCATCGAGCAAGCCATCGAAGGCCTGCGGTGCTTCCACTTCGGTCAGGAATAACTCGATGCCTTCGAGATTGCGCTCGAAATCTGCAGTGAATCTGACGACAGGTTCTTTCGCCATGCTTATTGCCGTTCCTCGTCAGTATCCCACGTTGTTCGGTAGGCATCGACGTAGAACGCCGTCGCTGCCGGGTCAATCTGCCAATAGTGGCGACACAGCCGACGGTAGAGATCGAGCGCAGGCGCAAAGCCGCAAAAGCTGAGCAGGCCATCGAGGTTTTGTTCGATCTGCCGTTTGTCTTGGCTGCGGGTGCGCAAGATGGCCTCAACGAGGAGCGTGTACTCCCGCACCGCCTGTTGATCGATGGCGGTGATTTCGGCGGCAAGCTGCGCGGTGCTGTCGGGTATCGGATCAACTGCCACGCCAACGGCCCTTGAATACAGTTCTGCGAACCCAGTGATCCGAACAATTACGCGCCACGTCGACGCTTGAGGGCGGTAATGGCGCTGCGGGCGTCCTTCACCTTGCCAGCGGCAACGTCGTCGAGCCCCTTGGAGGCCTCGTCGATCAACAGCAGGTGAATGCGCTCGCGCTCCAGCTGGTGGTAGTAGTCCAGACGGCTGGCGTCGATCAGGGCGATGTAGCTTTCACCGTTCTTGGTGATGATCTTCTCGGCTCCGCGCTTGACCTCTTCAGCCAGTTCGGAGAAGTTCGCTCGGGCGTGCGAGAGAGGAATTACGTCGCTTGCGGAAATACCCATGATGGCCTCCTGAGCCGCACAAGATGTGCAGTATTTTGTACATCATACGCTTTGGCAGTCACGGGCAAAAGTGGAGCCTGCGCGACTCCTTGGAGTGTTTAGCCGGGAAATGACGGCATGCAGCTGTGTCGCGATATGGCGATCCAGCGCGTCGAAGACATCAAACAGGCTGCGCGTGCGGCGTTGACTCGGCCTCCTGCAACGCACGGCGCGAGTATCTGCGTCTTGATCGGCGTCAGCGCTTCGTGTTTGAATGTCGGAGGCGCGTCGTCCGCTGCGTAACCCGCATGAACCTCGCGCTCCTTGGCGGGCCGAATGAAAATGTCCCCGGCGTCGGTGAGCCGCAAGAACAGTTGACCGCCGGGACGCAGCCCGGTGCGCTCAATCACGTACTGCGGCAGGAGTGAGCGAGTTGTGGCAGGAGGCGCAGCTCCACCCGCCGGTGGCGCCCTCGAGCCAGAGTCGTCCCGAAGCTGTTTGGCCGGGTGTTCACCGCGAACTGCGGCGCAAGGGGGTCACGCTCGACCGGCCGAATCGTAAGGAGATCCGATGACCAATCAGACCGCCGCCGAGCTTGTCGATTTCAAGTTGCTCGATGAGGCTTCCAGGAAGCTGCTGGGGTATTACGTCCATCGCAAGTTCAACATCCATCTCTCTTCAATTCTGGCCGCGCTGAACCAGCAATACCAGAACGGCATGAGCGAGGGCCTGACGCGGCCGACGCCGCTTGGCCGCCAGATGCTGCTCGATTTCCGCGCACTCGACTACAACGCCCTGATCGAGGTCGTTGGCGTCTGCATGTATGTGCTTCTGTGCCACACGATCGCAAACTCGCGACTTCAGCATCGCGACGATGCGAAGCGGGTGCTGTATCTGCGGGGCTACGACTTCGAGGCGGCCTTCACAACCGGCGTCGGCGTGGCGACGGGTATTTCGACCTGGGATACCACGGGTTTCACGCTGGATCTGCCGGCGCTGCTGGAGCGGCCGCTCTTCAAGGTGCTCAGTCCGAAGGAGGTCGATTCGGAGACGGTGACCGCAGAGCGGTACTACGCCAACCTGGACAAGATGATCCGGTGGATCCGCCAGCGCCCGGCCGCCATCTACCTCAACGCGCTGCACTGGCAACGCGGGGTGCTGCAACTGATTCCGCGGATGGACCATTTCATCGTCTACGTGTCATCGATCACCGAAAGTGCCCTGTGGGAGCTCGAACAACTGCACGACGAGCGATACCGCGACCGGGTGACGGTCGTGTTCGATGAAAAAGCGATCGAAAAGAAGGCGTCGCAGCTGGTTCTCCAGCAAGCCATGGAAGGGAAGCTGGGTAGGACGATCTGGCGCAAGCCGGGAGCGCCACCGTCGTTGACCGCCGCAGAGGTCCGAGCGGGCCTTGCCGAGGTGTTCATGGTGATGAGTCCCGACGAGTTCAAGGCGAACATCGAAGACGTCAGGAGGCGCATCGACAACAACCATTCCGAACTCAAAACGGGGGAACGGGAGACCGAGCTCGATTTCGAGTTCTACCCGGCGGTCGAGGATAGCGATCTCCGGCGACTGCAGGCGATGTCGCAGGCGCTGGCCAAGCTCGTCGAGGCCGGCCAGACTGGCCCGATTGACTGCCTGTCGCTCTACGTCGCGCAGATTCAGCTCCTGATCCACGTGACCTTGCTTCTCGGCGACCATGAGGCGACCGGTCGTGCTCTATGCGCGTATTCGGCAGTGATGTGGAGCTCATCCAATCACTACGAGCCAACGGGGGAGCGGGCGGCTGACTTGCCAGAGGGAAGTCGGGCGCAGTTGCTCGGGATGCTCGACAGCAACGGCGGATTTGCCGAGTACGCAGGCCGTCGACTGCTGGCCTACGGTCGAAGCCACGAACTCTCGGACCAAACCGGGCAAGTGGACGCGACCTGGACCGCGATCTTCGATGCCACCCGGAAGTCCGTCGACAACGTCTTCGCGGGTCGCCAACGGGCGACTGAATGAGCCTAACCCCGCTTAGGCGAATTCCAGGAATTGCGATCCCATCCCGTCCGGGGTTCCGTCATTCCCGC
>ERZ761603.2097-NODE-2097-length-14096-cov-81.926002_pt1 | contig 14096 bp, 19 predicted proteins | sample MGYA00511879_ERZ761603 | MGnify/ENA primary metagenome ERZ761603 (study PRJEB28899, sample SAMN02850040) | bioreactor sludge metagenome | biome: EBPR Sludge; feature: EBPR Bioreactor; material: flocular biomat | place: Australia: Thorneside Wastwater Treatment... | reverse complement strand
GCCAAGGGCGTGCAGGTCGACCTGATCAAGCTCTATGGCTCGATGGAACTGGCGCCGCTGGCCGGCCTCGCCGACGCCATCGTCGACCTGGTATCGACCGGCAGCACGCTGAAAGCCAACAATCTGGTCGCCGTCGAGCACATCATGGACATCTCGTCGCGGTTGATCGTCAACCAGGCGGCGCTCAAGCTGAAGCGCGAGACGCTGGAACCGATCCTCGCGGCGTTTGCCGGCGTCGTCGAACGATGATCACGATCAAGCGCCTGGCCAGCAGCGACGCCGACTTCACGGCGCGCCTGAACGCCCTGCTGGCCTTCGAGGCCGCCCAGGACGAGGCCGTCGTGCAAACAGTCGCCACCATCCTGGCCGACGTCAAGGCCCGCGGCGACGTGGCGGTCGTCGAGTACACCCGGCGTTTCGACGGCCTCGGCGTCAACTCGATGGCCGACCTGGAGATTCCGCGGAGCGCCCTGCAGCGCGCACTTGCCGGGCTTCCTGCCGACCAGCGGCAGGCGCTCGAAGCCGCCGCCAGCCGCGTCCGCAACTACCACCAGCGGCAGACTCTGCAGAGCTGGCAATACGACGAGGATGGCGAAGGGGACGGCGCCGGTGAGAGCCGCGGCACGATGCTCGGCCAGAAGGTGACGCCGCTCGACCGCGTCGGCCTGTACGTACCTGGCGGCAAGGCATCGTACCCGTCATCGGTACTGATGAACGCGATTCCGGCCCGAGTCGCCGGGGTCGGCGAGCTGATCATGGTCGTGCCGACGCCGGCTGGCGAGCATAACCCGCTGGTTCTCGCCGCTGCCGCGCTGGTCGGCGTCGACCGGGTGTTCACCATCGGCGGCGCACAGGCGGTTGCGGCGCTGGCCTATGGCACGCAGACCGTTCCGCAGGTGGACAAGATCGTTGGCCCCGGCAACGCCTACGTCGCCGCCGCCAAGCGCCGGGTCTTCGGCGTTGTCGGCATCGATATGGTCGCCGGACCCTCGGAAATCCTGATTATTTGCGATGGCCATACCGACCCCGACTGGGTGGCGATGGATCTCTTTTCGCAAGCCGAGCACGACGAACTCGCGCAGGCGATCCTGATCTGTCCCGATGCCGCCTATATCGACCGCGTTGCCGCGTCGCTCGAAGCACTCTTGCCGAGCATGCCGCGCCAGCAGGTGATTCGCGCCGCGCTGGAGAACCGCGGCGCACTGATCGAGGTACGCGATCTCGACGAGGCTTGCGATATCGCCAACCGCATCGCTCCCGAACACCTCGAACTGTCGCTCGACGACCCTGACCCCTGGGTGGATAAGATTCGGCACGCCGGCGCGATCTTCATCGGCCGCTACACCTCCGAGTCGCTGGGTGATTACTGCGCCGGGCCGAATCACGTCCTGCCGACTTCCGGCAGCGCACGCTTCTCGTCGCCACTTGGGGTCTACGACTTCCAGAAGCGGACCAGCCTGATCCGTGTTTCTCGTGCCGATTCGAAAACGCTGGGCCGCATCGCGGCGACGTTGGCCTACGGCGAAGGCCTGCCGGCGCACGCCCGATCGGCTGAATATCGCGTCGACAGCTGAGGCCACGATTAGCGGCGGCGCCAGATGACTGCCTCCACCGCCTCCGGCCCGTCGCTCAGGCCAGAATCTCGCGCAAGGCCGCGATCAGCAGGCCGCATTGCGCGTCGCTGCCAATACTGATCCGCAGATGCTGGTCGATGCGCGGCAGCTTGAAGTGGCGGACGATTATCCCGCGCTGGCGCAAGGCCGCCGCCAGCTGAACGCCCTCACGTTGCGGGTGGCGGGCGAAGACGAAGTTGGCCAGCGACGGCAGCACCTCGAAACCCAGCCCCAGCAGCTCGCCGCGCAGCGCCTCGCGGCTGCGGATGACCGCTTGCCGGGTGGTCTCAAAGTGCTCCTGGTCGGCCATCGCCGCTACCGCGCCGGCGATCGCCAACCGATCGAGCGGGTACGAGTTGAAGCTGTTCTTGACCCTTTCCAGGGCCTCGATCAGATCCCTGTGGCCGACCGCGTAGCCGACCCGCAGCCCGGCCAGCGAACGCGCCTTGGACAGGGTGTGCACCACCAGCAGGTTCGGGTGCTGATTGACCAGGCCGATCGCCGACTCGCCGCCAAAGTCCACGTAGGCCTCGTCGACGACCACCGCCGACTGACGATGGCTGGCCAGCAGGCGCGCGATCGACGCCACCGACAGCAGGCAGCCGGTCGGCGCATTCGGATTCGGGAAAATGATGCCGCCATTCGGCGCCGCGTAATCGTCGATGCGGATCGCGAAATTCTCGTCCAGCGGCACGGTGGCGTAGGCCACGTCGTGCAGACTGCAATAGACCGGGTAGAAGCTGTAGGTGATGTCCGGGAAGAGGACCGGCAAGCGATGCCTGAGCAGCGCCATGAACACGTGCGCCAGTACTTCGTCGGAACCGTTGCCGACGAAAACCTGCTGCGGCGCGATGTCGAACTCGGCGAAACGGGCGGCTATCGCTTCCTTGAGGCGCGCCGCGTTCGGGTCCGGGTAGAGTCGCAGCAACTCGCCGCCATTGGCCAGTTGGTCGGCGATCGCGGCGACCACGCGCGGCGACGGCGGGTAGGGATTTTCGTTGGTGTTCAGCTTGACCAGATTCGGCAGCTGCGGCTGTTCGCCCGGAACGTAGGGCGTCAGGCGATGAACAAGGGAACTCCAGTAGCGGCTCATGAAAGGCTGCGCAGGTCGGATGCAAGGAAAGCGCGAAATGGTATCATGCGCGTCTGCCGATCGAGACGCCATTGCTGATCATCGACCACTGCTCGCAAGCCACGCCAGGCGCCAACGGCGACCCCTTGCTGGCCCCGATCATTTCCGACTCAACATTCTTTGTTGCCACCCTGCGACGGTATCCCGATGCGGCAAGCAGAAGTCTCCAGGAATACGCTCGAAACCAGAATCACCGTTCGTCTGAACCTTGAAGGCAGCGGTCAGAGCAGCTTCACCACTGGCGTCCCGTTCCTCGATCACATGCTTGAACAGATTGCCCGGCATGGCCTGATCGACCTCGAAGTCAAAGCCGACGGCGACCTGCACATCGACGCGCACCACACCGTCGAGGATATCGGCATCACCGTCGGCCAGGCGCTGGCCAGGGCGCTCGGCGACAAGAAGGGGCTACGACGCTACGGGCACGCCTACGTTCCGCTCGACGAAGCGCTGTCGCGGGTGGTGATCGACCTCTCCGGCCGGCCGGGTCTCGAGTTCCACGTCGATTTCAGGCGCGCCATGATCGGCGCCTTCGACGTCGATCTGGTGCACGAATTCTTCCAGGGTCTGGTCAATCACGCGCTGATCAGTGTGCACATCGACAATCTACGTGGCGACAACGCGCACCACCAGGCGGAAACGGTGTTCAAGGCCTTCGGCCGCGCGCTGCGTGGCGCGGTCGAAGCCGACCCGCGCGCCAGCGGCACCATTCCTTCGACCAAGGGCACGCTCTGATGCCATCGACCAACGCCCCGCCGGGGGCGATCGTCGTGATCGACTACGGCATGGGCAACCTGCGGTCGGTGTGGCAAGCGCTGGTGCGCGTCGCCGACGGGCGCCAGGTGCTCGTCTCTTCTGATCCAGCGATGGTCAGCGCAGCCGAGCGCGTGGTCTTTCCCGGGCAAGGGGCGATGCCCGACTGCATGCGCGAGATCGACCAGCGCGGCTTGCGAACGGCGGTGCTCGATGCGGCCCGAAACAAGCCGTTTCTCGGGATCTGCATCGGCCAGCAAATGCTCTTCGAGCACAGTGAAGAAGGCGATGTACCCGGTCTGGGCGTCCTTGCGGGTGCCGTCCGGCGGTTTCCGCCCAGCCGCATGTTCGACGCCGCGGGCGACAAGCTCAAGGTCCCGCACATGGGCTGGAACGAGGTGCGGCACGCCCGCCAACACGCCCTCTGGAACGGCATTGCCGATGGCTCGCGCTTCTATTTCGTCCACAGCTATTTCGTCGACCCGCTGGACAGCGACTGCGCCGTCGGAACGACCGCTTACGGCATCCCCTTTACCAGTGCCGTGGCTCGGGATAATATCTTCGCCATTCAGTGCCACCCGGAAAAGAGCGCCGTGGACGGACTCGCCCTGCTGGCCAACTTCGTCGCCTGGAAACCCTGAACCGGCGCGCTGCTCGCGGCAACCTCGTCTCCCTCGTCGCATCTCCTTTCATCTCACTCTTGCTTGCACATTCAAAATGCTGATCATTCCCGCGATTGACCTCAAGAACGGACAGTGCGTCCGGCTCAAACAAGGTCTCATGGACCAGGCGACCGTCTTTTCGAATTCTCCGGGCGAACAGGCCCGCGATTGGCTGTCCCAGGGCGCGCGTCGCCTGCACGTGGTCGATCTCGACGGAGCCTTCGCCGGCAAGCCAAAGAACGAGAAGGCCATCAAGGAGATCATTCAGGCCGTCGGCGATGACATCCCCGTGCAACTCGGCGGCGGCATCCGCGATCTCGACACCATCGAACGCTGCCTCGACGACGGCGTCAGTTACGTGATCATCGGCACCGCGGCAGTGAAGAATCCCGGCTTCCTGCACGACGCCTGTGGTGCTTTCCCCGGCCACATCATCGTCGGTCTTGATGCCCGAGACGGCAAGGTGGCTGTCGATGGCTGGTCGAAAATGACCGGGCATGACGTCATCGATCTGGCCAGGAAGTACGAGGACTACGGCGTCGAAGCGATCATTTATACCGACATCGGCCGCGACGGCATGCTCTCCGGGATCAACATCGAGGCGACCGTCAAACTGGCGCAGGCGCTGCTGATTCCGGTGATCGCCAGCGGCGGGCTGTCGAGCATCGACGACATCCGGCGGCTTTGCGCGGTCGAACAGGAAGGAATCAGCGCCGCCATCGCCGGCCGCGCGGTATACGATGGGTCGCTGGATTTTGCCGTGGCACAGGCCGAAGCCGACCGTGCGACCACCCCCTGATCTTCGCCCGTTGCTCGACGAACCAAGGCGCTAGCTGATCGTGGCCCTGGCCAAACGGATCATCCCCTGCCTCGACGTGACCGCCGGTCGGGTCGTCAAGGGCACCAATTTCATCGACCTGCGCGACGCCGGCGACCCGGTTGAAATCGCCCGCCGCTACGACCAGCAGGGTGCCGACGAAGTCACTTTCCTCGACATCACGGCGTCGTCGGATCAGCGCGAGATCATTCTGCACATCGTCGAAGCCTGCGCCGCTCAGGTCTTCATTCCGCTGACCGTTGGCGGGGGCGTACGCTCGGTCGCCGATGTGCGTCGCCTGTTGAACGCCGGCGCCGACAAGGTGAGCATGAACACCGCCGCGGTCGAAAACCCGGACCTGATTGCCGAAGCATCGGCCAAAGTCGGCAACCAGTGCATTGTCGTGGCCATTGACGCCAAGCAGCTGGCGCCGGGAGTCTGGCAGGTGTTCACCCATGGCGGAAGAAGGAATACCGGGATCGACGCCATCGACTGGGCTCGCCGCGTTCAGCAACTCGGTGCCGGCGAAATCCTGCTCACTAGCATGGATCGCGACGGCACCCGCAACGGTTTCGATCTGCCCCTGACGCGGGCGGTGGCGGCTGCGGTCGATATCCCGGTGATCGCCAGCGGCGGCGTCGGCACGCTGCAGCATCTCGCCGAAGGCGTCGCCGAAGGCCGGGCTGACGCGGTGCTGGCTGCAAGCATCTTCCACTTCGGTGAGTACACCATTCGGCAGGCGAAGGAGTACATGCGCGAGCGTGGCATCGAGGTCCGCCTGTGAGCGATCTGGACCCTGGCCAACCCTGGCTTGAAGCCCTCAAGTGGGACCAACAGGGCATGCTGCCTGCGATTGCCCAGGACGCCAGCAGTGGTCGGGTGCTAATGTTCGCCTTCATGAACCGGCAGTCGCTACAGGAGACGCTTGACAGCGGTAGCGCGGTATACTGGTCGCGTTCGCGTCAGCGGCTGTGGCGGAAAGGCGAAGAGTCGGGCCATCGGCAACGGGTACGCTCGATCCGCACCGACTGTGACGGCGACGTGCTGTTGCTGGCGATCGACCAGGAGGGCGGCATCGCGTGCCACACCGGTCGGCAGAGCTGTTTTTTCTATCAACTGCAGGGCGGCCTGTGGGTGGCGGTCGACCCGGTGCTCAAGGACCCCAAGGACATCTACGGTAAATGAACATGGACATGCTGCACCGGATCTCGGAGACCCTGCTTGCGCGCCGCAAGGCAGACCCGGAAACCTCCTACACGGCACAGCTGATGGCCAAAGGGCCGGACGCGATCCTGAAAAAGATCGGCGAGGAAACCGCCGAGTTGATCATGGCCGGCAAGGAAGGCAACCGCCTGCACGTCGTCTGGGAGTCCACCGACGTGCTCTACCACACGATGGTTCTGCTCGCCTTTTATGGCCTGTCGATCGAGGATGTGCTGCAGGAGATGCGGCGGCGCGAAGGTGTTTCCGGAATCGACGAGAAGAAGTCGCGGAAGACCTGAGCCATGGAAAACTGCCTGTTCTGCAAAATCGCGGCGGCTCAGATCCCGTCGCGCAAGGTATACGAGGACGACGAGATCTTCGCCTTCCACGACATCAAGCCGGCTCGTCCGGTGCATCTGCTGGTGATTCCCAAGCGGCACATCACCTCGCTGGCCAGCGCCACCGAGGCCGACCTGCCCGTTCTCGGCCGGATGCTCGCCGTCGCCAACCGCCTGGCGACCGAGCAGGGCAGCCCCGACGGCTTCCGCTTGATCATCAATACCGGGACCATCGGGCACCAGGAAGTGCAACACCTGCATGCACACATCGTCGGCGGACCAGACCCGGTCGGGCCGATGCTCAAGCGAATCTGACCGGCGCGGCAGCCCTTGCACGCCGCGCCGGAACACCTTGCTGCCGGCAACGCGAGAGAATTTCACCTTAACGGAGGCCTGCTATGGGTTCTTTCAGCATCTGGCATTGGTTGATCGTACTGATCATCGTCCTGCTGGTTTTCGGCACCAAGAAACTGCGTGGCCTTGGCTCCGACCTCGGCGGCGCGGTCAAGGGATTCAAGGACGGCATCAAGGATGCGACGGCCGAAGACCAGGCGGCCGACAGCACCGCGCAGCCGACCCCTCCGCCGCCGCAAGTCAAGGAGGGTCAGACGATCGAGGGCGAGGTCAGGGAAAAGACCAGGAGCTAGTCGCCGTGCCAGCTGCTGCTCCCGCGACTTCCGGCGGCAGGCGATCCGGCAACCTGCGGCCTGGAGGTCATTGCCAGGCCGGCGCCGAAGACCCGTCAGGTCGCACTTCCCACAGAGGTTTCCACTGCAGTTCGCCGCGTTTCCACCGCTCGCACCCGATGCCCACACCGCGCCATGTTTGATATCAGCTTCAGCGAGATGATCCTGATTGCCGTCGTGGCGCTGGTGGTCATCGGACCGGAGCGGCTGCCCAAGGTGGCACGCACCGCCGGGCACCTGCTCGGCCGTCTGCAACGCTACGTCAGCGACGTCAAGTCCGACATCAACCGCGAAATCCAGCTCGACGAACTGAAGAAACTGCGGGCCGAGATCCAGGAGTCTGCGCGCAGCGTCGAACAGACCCTGAGCAGCGAAATGCACGCGGCACGGCAGGCGATGACCCAGACCGCCCAACAGGTCAGCGGCGAGAACCAGGCCGCAGCGGCCAACGAGCCGCCACCGCCCGCGGCGACGCCGATCCTGCCCGGCCCGGCGGCCGAGACGCCGCCGCCCGCAGACCAAGGCGGCGCCGGCAAGCCTAGCGGTCTGGCCTGAACGACCGATGAGCGAAACCGAAGACTCCTTCCTGTCGCACCTGGTCGAGTTGCGCGACCGCCTGATCAAGGTGCTGATCGCCATCGGCGTCGTTTTCCTCTGCCTCTTCCCGTGGGCCAAGGAACTCTATTCGCTACTCGCGCAACCCCTGCTGGCGACCCTGCCGCAAGGCGGCCAGATGATCGCTACCGACGTCGTCGGCGTCTTCCTGGTGCCGATGAAAGTGGCGCTGATGGTCGCCTTCCTGATCGCGCTGCCCTACGTCCTCTATCAGGTCTGGGCCTTCATCGCGCCGGGACTCTACGCCCACGAGAAGCGGCTGGCGCTGCCACTGGTCGCGGCGAGCGTTCTGCTGTTCTTCATCGGCATGGCCTTCGCCTATTTTCTGGTCTTTCCGACGGTCTTCGGGTTCATGGCCAAAGTGGCACCCGAGGGCGTCGCCTGGATGACCGACATCGAAAAGTATCTCTCTTTCGTGATGACCACCTTCATGGCTTTCGGGGTGACTTTCGAGGTCCCGGTGCTGGTCGTCGTTCTCGTCTATGTTGGCATCGTCGACCTCGCCAAACTCAGGGAATGGCGCCCGTATGTGATCGTCGGATCGTTCGTCGTGGCGGCGGTGTTCACGCCTCCGGACGTGATCTCGCAGTTGCTGATGGCCATTCCAATGTGCCTGCTTTTCGAGCTGGGGCTGCTGATGGCCAGGTTCGTCACCCGACGCGCAGCGCCTGCTGGCACACCGGGCGACCAGCCAGGGCCATCGGCTGCCGCCAATCAGGGGGACGATTGGACACCGCTGACCACCGAGGAAATGAACCAGGCGATCGCCGATCTCGGTCCGCAGCAGGGCGACGACCGCAAACCCGACGCCTGACACCGGGTGCTGGCGCCCTGCTCGACCGGCGGCGGACAAGTCCTCGCTCAGGCGGGTGTCTGCGGTGGTCCAGCGATGGTGAGCCGATGCCGGGACGGCGCGCCGCCTTCGAACTGCCACAGGCTGCCGCGCGGCATCACCGTCCACTGTTCATTGTCGGTCAGTGGCACCGTGGCGATCACCGCGACGCGATCGTTGGGCGTCGTCACAGCGCTGAAATCGATGCTCAGATCCTGATCTCGCAGGTGGGCAACGGCAAAGGGCGCCTGGCGAACGATGTAGCTCAGCTGCGTCGAGCAGTGCGCGAACAGGCAATCACCATTCGACAGCAGATAGTTGCATGCGCCACGCGCGCCGAGATCGAGGGTCAGTTGATGCAGCGCCTCGAACAGCATCGCCTGACTGGGCGGCCGGCTGCCAAAGCGCTGCCGCAGGTTCTGCAGCAGCCAGCAGAAAGCGCGCTCGCTGTCGGTCTGGCCCACCGGCGTGAAGCTGCCGTCGAGTTCCGGCGCGAAATCCGGCAAGTGGCCGTTGTGCGCGAAGATCCAGTAGCGTCCCCAGAGTTCGCGCATGAACGGGTGGGTGTTCTCGAGCGCGACCAGGCCCTGGGTCGCCTTGCGGATATGCGCGATGACGTTTTGCGAATGGATCGGATAGCTGCACACCAGCGCGGCGACCGGCGACGAGCACGATGGCTGCGGGTCGAGGAACACGCGTGTGCCGCGGCCTTCGAAAAAGGCAATTCCCCAGCCATCCGAATGCACGTCGGTAGCCCCGCCGCGGACCTGGAAACCGGCAAAGGAAAAGCAAATGTCGGTGGGCACGTTGCAGTTCATGCCGAGCAGCTGACACATGCCGGCTCGCCCGACTACTCGCGCTCGCGGCGCTGTGGCGCCCGCTTGCCGATCTTGACCGTGGTGTCGAACAGCTTGTTCTGCCGCCGCAACTGGAAACCGACCGTTTCTCCCGGCTTCTGGCCGGCGATCAGATCGAGCATCCCCTGCGGATCCTTGACCGGCCGCCCGCCGACGGCGAGCAGGATATCGCCCGGCTTGATCCCTCCCGCATCGGCCGGGCTGCCGCGCAAGACGCCGGCGATCAGGGCGCCCGAGGTATCGGGCAGGCCGAAGGACTCGGCCAGATCGATGGTGATTTCCTGCGCCTCGACGCCGATCCAGCCACGCGTCACGACGCCGGTCTGGATGATCTGCTCCATGACGTTGCGGGCGATCGAGATCGGAATCGCAAAACCGATGCCCAAAGAACCGCCAGAGCGCGAATAGATGGCCGTATTGATCCCAATCAGGTTACCCTGGCTGTCCACCAGCGCGCCTCCGGAATTGCCCGGGTTGATCGCCGCGTCGGTCTGGATGAAGTTTTCGAAGGTGTTGATCCCGAGATGCGAGCGGCCCAGTGCCGAGATGATTCCCATGGTCACCGTCTGCCCGACGCCGAAGGGATTGCCGATCGCCAGGGTCACGTCGCCGACCCCCACGTCGTCCATCTGTCCCAGCGTTATCGCCGGCAACACCAGCTTCTTGCCGTGCTCCTCGCTGATTTGCAGGACCGCGAGGTCGGACTCGGGGTCGCTGCCAACGAGGCGGGCGCTCAGGTTGCGACCATCACTGAGGGCAATCTCGATCTGGTCCGCGGCTTCGACGACATGGAAGTTCGTGAGAACATAGCCATTCGGGCTGACAATGACCCCCGAGCCCAGGCCGGACGTGCTCGGACCATCGCCACCCTCGCCGTCGCCAAAGAAGTGGCGGAAGGCCGGGTCGTCGAGCAGTGGATGGCGGCGCGCCTTGATCTTCTGCGAGGTAAAAATGTGCACCACCGACGGCAGCGCTTTCTTCGCCGCTTCGCGATACGACGGGGCGACCAGCACCGGCGGCATCCCCTTGACCGACTCCTGCAGGGAAACGATGCTGGGCCCCGTGAATGACCCCTTGCCCAGCCACTCGGGCTTAAGCGTGCTGACCACGAAGAGAACGGCCAGACCGATGGTCACCGTTTGTGCAAAAATCAGCCAGAGCCTGCGCATGGGCGAAATCGGAGCCGGTGAATGAAACGCGATGAATTGACACGCTACCTGGACAAGCTCCTGGACGCCGCGCGCTTCCGCGATTATTGCCCAAACGGTCTGCAAGTGGAAGGAGGCACTGCGGTCCACCGCCTGGTCGCCGGCGTCACCGCCAGCCAGGCCTTGCTTGATGCCGCCGTGGCGCGCGGCGCCGATACCATTCTGGTCCATCACGGCTGGTTCTGGCGTGGCGAAGATGGCCGCGTCACCGGCATCCGGAGAACGCGGCTGCGGACCCTGCTGGTAAACGACATCAACCTGATCGCCTATCACCTGCCGCTCGACAGCCATGACGAATTCGGCAACAACGCCCAGTTGGCCCGGCGGCTGGGCTGGCTGGCCGACGGGCGCTTCGGCGACCAGGACGTCGGCTGGCTGGGCCGCCCGGAAAGCCCGACCAGCCTGGAAGCTGTCGCCGGACGAGTCGCCGAGCAGTTACAGCGAATGCCGCTGGCGATTGGCGATAGCGCGCGCCTGGTACGCCGTGTCGCCTGGTGTACCGGCGGCGCGCAGGGCTTGTTCGAACAGGCCATCGCGCTTGGCGCCGACCTCTACCTGAGCGGCGAGGTCTCGGAGCAGACCGTGCATCTGGCGCGCGAGTCCGGTGTCGCGTACCTCGCTGCCGGTCACCACGCCAGCGAGCGCTATGGCGTGCAGGCGCTCGCCGAACACCTGGCCGAGCGCTTCGGCCTCGACTGCCAATTCGTCGATATCGACAACCCTGTCTGACACCGAACCGCGAGGAGAAGCAATGCCCTACGTCTTTCCACCCCCCCCACAGGTCAGCGTTCCGGTCGCCGGCAGTGACGGCCTTTTCCCGGTCCGTCGGGTGTACTGCGTCGGTCGCAATTACGCCGATCACGCCGCCGAAATGGGCGCCGACGGCCGCGAACCGCCTTTTTTCTTCAGCAAACCCGCCGATGCGCTGGTTCCCGGCGGTGGTGCTGTCCCCTATCCGCCGGCCACCGACAATCTGCAGCACGAAGTCGAACTGGTCGTCGCGCTGGTCGGCGGTGGCGCGGATATTGCGCCGTCCCGGGCGCTCGAATTGGTCTATGGCTACGCGGTCGGACTCGACCTGACCCGGCGCGACCTGCAGCAAGCGGCGAAGGACAAGGGCCATCCATGGGATATGGGCAAGGGCTTCGACCACAGCGCACCAATCGCCGCGATCCGGCCACTGGCCGCGATTGGCCATCCGAGCTGCGGCGCCATCTGGCTCAAGGTCAATGGCCAGACGCGACAGAATGGCGATCTCCGGCAGATGTCGTGGACGGTCGCCGAGGTGATCGCCAACCTTTCGACCTACGTCACGCTCGCGGCCGGAGACCTGATTTTCACCGGGACCCCGGCCGGGGTCTCGAAAGTGCTGCCTGGCGACGTCCTCGAAGCGGGCGTGGCCGGGGTCGGCGAGCTGACCGTGCGACTTGTCTGAAGCGGGTGCAAACCCACCTCTTTGCCATCGCGGCAGCGCCGGCAGGCGCCGCGACCCGACCCCCTACCGACGCCCGCCGGCGGAGCGATGACCAGGGACCGTTACCACTTGGGTCCCGAAGACAGGAGCGTGCCATGAGCAAGGACTGCATTCCATCCCCAACCCGCCGCTGGCTGGCGCTGGCTGGCTGCCGACTGACCGCGGCGCTGCTGCTCGCCGGCGTGCTGACACCCGCGCTGGCCGAGGGCATCGAGCCACCGACCCGAGGGCAAACGGTTTATGTGCCGATCTATTCGCATTTCCGGCACGGCAACGTCGCCTCGTCGGGCAGGTCGGGGACGACGCTGGTGTCGGTTCTGGTCAGTGTCCGCAACACCGACCCCAAGAACCCGATTCGCGTCGTCGCGGCACCGTACTACGATACCGAAGGCGTACTGGTTCGAAACTCGGTGCCGACCCCCAGAACCATTCCCCCGTTTGGCACCATGGAACTGTTTATCGAGCTCAACGAGAACGCCGGCGGTTCGGGCGCCAACTACGCGATCAAGTGGGACGCCACAACAATGGTTTCGCCGCCGGTCATCGAAGCCCTGCATTCGAAGTTCCAGGCCGGCTATTCAGTGGCCTTCATTTCGCGCGGCCGAGCGATCTCGGAACCATGAGCTTCACTGGCCAGCGCCGCGGTCGGCGCGACGCTGGACGGCGGACCGAAGTCGGCAGCCGGCGATGTCCGTTTTCCTGACCAGCGCTCTATCGCCGTGCCCCGAATGCCCGAGACCAGGCCGCTGATCAAACTCGTGGCGACACCCGAAGACCACCGCATCGCGCAACTTGCGGCGGCGGCGATCGGTCTGTCGCTGATCGACGCGGCGATCCCGCTGCCGTTGCCAGGAATCAAACCTGGCCTGGCGAACATCGTCACGCTGATCGTCCTGGCGCGCTACGGCTGGCTTGCCGCCGCCTGGGTCAGCGGCCTGCGCGTCTTTGCCGGCGGCCTGCTGCTCGGCTATTTTCTGTCGCCCGGTTTCTTCATGAGCCTCACCGGTGCGCTGTTCAGCCTGGCCACGCTGGCGCTCGCCAGCCGCCTGCCGAAGCGCTGGTTCGGGCCAGTCAGCTGGAGCGTCCTGGCCGCCTTCGCCCATATCGGCGGGCAGTTGCTACTGGCCCGACTGTGGCTGATCCCCCACGACGGCCTGTTCCTGATGGTGCCGTTTTTCGCAGCGGCGGCGCTCACTTTCGGTATCATCAACGGCCTGCTTGCCGCGCGCCTGCTTGAGGAGCTGCCGGTCGACGCAGCGGAGGTCAACCATGCCTGAAACGATCTGCCTGGCCTTCACCGGCGCCTCCGGCATGCCCTACGGCGTCCGCCTGCTTGAGTGCCTGCTGGCCGCCGGCTGCCGCGTGCAGTTGCTCTACTCGCAGGTCGCGCAGATCGTTGCCCGGCAGGAGATGGAGCTCGAGCTGCCGGCGCGTGCCAGCGATGCGCGCGCCGCCTTGCAAGGGCGCTATCAGGGCTTGCCGGGAACACTCGAGGTTTACGGCCGCGACGAGTGGTTCGCACCGGTCGCAAGCGGTTCCAACCCACCCGACGCGATGGTCGTCTGCCCGTGCTCGATGGGAACCCTGGCGGCAATTGCCCAGGGGCTGGCCAGCAAGCTGATCGAGCGGGCCGCCGACGTGGTCCTCAAGGAAGGCCGCAAGCTGGTCCTGGTGCCCCGCGAGACGCCCCTGTCGGCGATCCATCTCGAGAACATGTTGCGTCTGTCACGAGCCGGGGCAGTAATCCTCCCGCCCAACCCGGGTTTTTATCACCATCCGCAGCGCGTCGAGGATCTGGTCGATTTTGTCGTCGCCCGCATCCTCGATCAGCTGCGGGTGCCGCATGCGCTGATCCGGCGCTGGGGAGACCCCGAGGCCAGCGAATGAGGTCGGCTGAAGGCCCCAT
>ERZ761603.2095-NODE-2095-length-14103-cov-7.456222_pt1 | contig 14103 bp, 11 predicted proteins | sample MGYA00511879_ERZ761603 | MGnify/ENA primary metagenome ERZ761603 (study PRJEB28899, sample SAMN02850040) | bioreactor sludge metagenome | biome: EBPR Sludge; feature: EBPR Bioreactor; material: flocular biomat | place: Australia: Thorneside Wastwater Treatment... | reverse complement strand
GGTGACCATTCCGGCCAGGTTCCGCAACCTGCTGGCTGGCGGGTTGGTGGTGACGCGCGGCTTCGACCAGAACCTGATGCTGTTCCCCATGGACGGCTGGCAAGAGCTGGCTGAACGCATTGCCCAACGGCCGTTGTCCGATGAAGATGTGCGCGCGTTCCGGCGGCGTGTCTTTTCTGGCGCGGTGGACCTGGTGCCAGACCGGCAGGGGCGTATTTTGCTGCCCCCCTACCTGCGCGAGTTTGCCAAGATTGAAGATGATGTGGTGATCGCCGGGATGTTTAACTACCTGGAGCTGTGGAGCAACGAGGCGTGGAACACCGTGCGCAACGACATCGAAAGCGACGGCGACGCGGCCCGCTGGGAAGATTTAGGCATCTAAGGCTGTGATCAAGTGAGCCGGTGTCGGGTGTTCAGGTAAACACTTGCCCACTTGCGCACTTGCACACTTGCACACATGAGCACTTTCAACCACATCCCGGTTCTCTTCGATGAAGTGCTGACGCTGCTGCAGCCAAAGGCAAACGGCCGTTACATCGATGGCACGCTGGGGGCCGGTGGTCACACGGCCGGACTGCTGCAACAATCAGCGCCCTCGGGGCGCGTTTTGGTCTTTGACAAAGATGCCGCAGCAATTGCTTTTGCCAAACAACAGCTGGAACCGTTTGGCGAGCGGGTCACCTACGTACATGCCAGCTACGCCGAGATGGGGCAGCTGGCCCCGGCGCACGGCTTTACCAGCGTGGACGGCATTTTGCTAGATTTGGGCCTCTCTTCCCGCCAGCTCGATGACGCGCAGCGCGGCTTCTCCTTTATGAAGGAAGGTCCCCTGGATATGCGGTTTGACACGAGCCAGGGGGAAACGGCCGCTGACCTGGTTAACAATTTAGACGAAGCCGCCCTGGCCGACATTTTTTGGCGCTACGGCGAGGAAAAGAGCAATCGCAAGATTGCCCGGATGATTGTGGCGGAACGGCCGTTCGCCACCACCACCCAACTCGCCGACAGGATTGCCCAAACGGTGCCTCGGCGTGGCCGGATTCATCCCGCCACCCAGGTTTTCCAGGCGCTGCGCATTGCGGTGAACCGGGAATTAGAAACGGTGGAAACTGGGGTGCTGGCGGCGTTAGCGTTGTTGGGAGTGAACGGCCGTCTGGCAGTGATCAGCTTTCATTCGCTGGAGGACCGGTTTGTGAAGCAATCCTTTCGCGAACTCAGCAAAGATTGCACCTGCCCGCCCAACCAACCCGTCTGCACCTGCGGCGGCCAGGCCAACTTCCGGCTCATTACGCGCAAAGCAGTGCAGGCTTCGGCCGAAGAAATTGCCCAGAACAGCCGCAGCCGCAGCGCCCGGCTGAGGGTGATTGAAAAGAAGTAAGCAAGTAGCTAGTGGCAAGTGGCTAGTGGCTAGTAGCGTGTCAGGCACAAACTAGCAACCAGCCACCAACAACTAAAACTATGATGGCACGGCAAACCAGAGATCAGCTCAAACGACTCAACGCCCTCACCGAGGCCCAGGCGGCTTTGGGTTGGGGCGTTATTTTGCTTCTGGCGGCGCTGTTGGGCACGGTGTATGTCAGCCAGGCCAGCCGCATTGCGGCCGTTGGCCGCCGGGTGCAAATTTTGCAAAATGAGCTGTCGGAGCTGAAGCGGCAGAACAATGATTTGGAACGGGACATTGCCGCCGCCCAGGCGCTGGATCGTCTACAAACGGAGGCTGTTCGTTTAGGGTTTGTTGAAGCCAGTCCCGACGACATCGAGTACATTATTGTGCCGGATTATCCGGTTGAGGAAGTAATAAACGATCCGCTGGAAATATTGCCGCAGGTTACGGCCGTTCCGCCACCGGCCGAAAATGTTCGTGAAGCCCTCTGGCTTTACCTGCGCAGCCGGTTCAGCGACTTCATAAGAGGCGAAGCACGTGAACAGTAGTCAAAAACGACGGATGTGGATAGTCGTAGTGGGCCTTATTTTTGCCACCCTCATCATTTTGTGGCGGCTTGTGGCATTTCAGGTGGTGCAGGGGCCAGAGTGGGCCGAGCGGGCTGGTGATGAAGTGCTAGTCGTGGCTAAACCGGAACGCGGCACCATCTATGATCGTAACGGGGCCGTCTTGGCGGCCAATACGGCCGATTACCAGATTGGCGTCTCCCCCCGGCTGGTTACGGAACCGGAAGAGCTGGCCACCGCCCTGGCACCCATTTTGCAGCAGTCGCGCTACGAAATTTTAGGCGTCTTGCAGTCCGACCAATCATTTGCCATGCTGTCTGGCCGCGTCTCGACCGAGGTGGCTGACCTGGTGCGTGCCCTGCCCTACGAAGGGCTGCAAATCGACCCGCTGCCGCGCCGCTTCTACCCCCAGGATGACATGCTGTGCCACACCCTGGGCTATGTCGATTTTGACGGCAACGGCGGCAGCGGTCTGGAAGGTTATTACCAGCGGGAACTGGCCGGGGAAGCAGCCAGCGCCGTGATCAATATTTCGCCGCTCACCTCGCAGCAAAGCGTCATTGCCCACGAAGGGGCCGACCTCATTTTAACCATCGACCGTTCCTTGCAATACGTGGTGGAAGAGCATTTACGCAGCGCCTTGCAAGAGTATCGGGCCGTCAGCGGCAGCATCATTGTGATGGACCCCCAAACGGGGGCCATTTTAGCCATGGCCAGCGCGCCGTGTTATTCGCCGGGCGAATTTTATGAGACCGATCCCAGCCTGCTGCTGAATCCGGCCGTGAGCAAGCAGCATGAGCCAGGCTCGGTGATGAAGCTGATCACCATGGCTGCGGCGTTAGATTCTGGGGTGGTGACGCCGAATTCGACCTATTACGATGCCGGTGTGATTGAGGTGGGTGGGCACCAGACATACAACTGGGACCGCAGCGCTCCGGGCACGACGGATATGACCACGCTGCTGGCACGATCGCTCAACGTAGGGGCGGCAACACTGGCCATGATGATGGGGACGGACGTGTATTACGACTATTTGCAGCGGTTTGGCTTCGGCCGTCCGACGGGGGTCGATTTAATGTCTGAAGCGGCGGGCCAGATGCCGCTGCCGGGTGACGAATTCTGGACGGAGTCGTTTATGGCCACCAACGCTTACGGGCAAGGTATTGCCGTGACGCCGCTGCAAATGATTACGGCCGCTTCCGCCCTGGCCAACGGTGGGGTGATGATGCAGCCGTACCTGGTGCAGGAGATTCGCGGCGAAAATGGCACCTTTGTTCACGAGCCTACCGTGCTCAGCCGCCCGATCAGCCCGGAGATTGCTGACCAGGTGACGGCGATGGCCACAACGGCCGTTGCCCGCGAAGTATTTGAAGCCCAACTCGAAGGGTATACCATCGCCGGTAAAACGGGCACCGCCCAGATTGCTGAAAACGGCATCTACCTGCCCGATGACGTGATTGGTTCGTTCATCGGCTGGCTGCCTGCGGAAAACCCGGAATTGATTGTTTATGTAAAGCTAGACCGGCCACAAACAGCACCCTGGGGTTCGCAAACGGCCGCTCCCGCTTTTGCCGACTTAGCCGACGAACTGGTGGTGATGCTCAACGTCCCGCCAGACAGCGTGCGCTTGCAAGCAGACGTGATCGCTGTGCGGCAGGACCAGTAAAAAGTAAAAAGTGAAAAGTGAAAAGTAATTGAGTAATTACCCAATTACTCAATTACTTAATAACCCAATTACTGATTGTCAAACATGTTGACTTTAGCACACTTCCTCGAATCATTATCCACCTATGAAGCCACTGGCGCTGAGCCGGTGGTTTCGTGCGTGGTGATGGACAGCCGCGAGGCCGTGCCGGGCAGTCTCTTTGTTGCCCACAAAGGCGAGAAAGTAGACGGGCACAACTTTGTCGCGGCTGCGTTTGCCCAGGGAGCGATTGCGGCGCTGGTAGACCGGCCCATACCGGGTGAATACGCAACCATTGACTTGCGGACCGCCCTGCCACCCAGTCTGCCGCTGAGCGCGTCCACGCCTGTTTGCCTGGTGGTTGAAGAAACCATAACCGCCCTGCAAACATCCGCCAAGGCGTGGCGCGCGCGCTTTCCTGTGGAAGTTATTGGCATTACCGGCAGCGTGGGCAAAACATCGACGAAGGAATTGACCCACGCCATCCTGTCCAGCCGATACCGCACCTTTAAGTCGCCCGGCAACCGCAACAGCATTTTGGGGCTGCCCCTGGCCCTGTTTGGCCTGGAAAAAGGGGATGAAAAAGCCGTCCTGGAGATGGGCATGTACACCACGGGCGAAATTGCCACGCTGTGCGAGATGACCAGCCCCAAGGTGGGCGTGGTGACGCTGGTGGGCGCGGTGCATTTGGAACGAGCGGGCAGCATGGGCAACATTGTGAAAGCCAAGCGTGAACTGGTTGAAGCGCTGCCTGCCGACGGCACGGCCGTTCTCAACAAAGATGATGCCCTGGTGATGAGCATGGCCGACCACACTCCGGCGCGCATTTTTACCTACGGCCTGAACGACCAAGCTGATTTATGGGCCAGCCACATTCGCTCGAAGGGGCTGGAAGGGGTGCAGTTTCGGCTGCACCATGAAGGCGAATCGATGATGGTGCAGGCACCGCTGCTAGGCCGCCACAGCGTACACACCGCCTTACGCGCCGCTGCCGTAGGTCTGGTAGAGGGGCTAACCTGGGACGAGATTTTGTATGGACTGCGCCACACGGCCGTTCAGCTGCGCCTCGTCACCGTACCTGGCCCCAAAAATTCGCTGATCATCGACGACACCTACAACGCCAGCCCCGATTCGGTGCTGGCGGCGCTGAACCTGATGCATGATTTAGACGGCCGTTCCGTGGCCGTGTTGGGCGACATGCTGGAGCTGGGCTATCTTGAAGAAGAAGGGCACCGGCAGGTGGGGCGGCGTGCCGCCGAAGTCGCCCGGCTGCTTGTCACCGTGGGGCGGCGTGCCCGCTGGATTGGCGAAGAGGCCATGGCCAGCGGTCTGCCCCAAGACAAGGTAGTGATGGTGGAGGATGCGGTAACGGCCGTTGCCACCCTGGAAGAACTCATCGAGGAGAAAGATGTAGTCCTGGTAAAAGGATCTTTAGGCATGCGCATGGAACAAATTGTAAACGCGATAGGACGGTACAGCTGATGGCTTTTTCACTCACCGTCGGCGGCATTACCTTTCTTATGGCTGTCATTTGGGGCAGCCCACTCATCGAGCTGATGCGCCGCCTGAAATGGGGCAAACAAATTCGCATTGATGGTCCGCAAACCCACATGGTGAAAATGGGCACCCCCGCCATGGGCGGCATTCTCATCGTCGCCTGGATCCTGATCATCAGTATTTTGGTCAACATTGTCCAGCTGGTGCAGGCCCTGGAAATTGCCGAGAGCGTCATCATTCCGCTGGGCGTCCTGGTCGCTTACTCCATTTTGGGCGGCATTGATGATTGGCAGGGGCTCCGGCTGCGCCCCGGCGAAGGGATGCGCGCCCGCGTTAAAATCTGGTTTCAATTGGGCATTGCCCTGGTGGCCACGGCTGCCCTTTATTTTGTCGTCAACGACGGGCACGGCTGGGTAGCTGTTCCTACCGTGGAGCCCCTGCTGGACATCGGCATCTTTTACATTCCGATTGCCGTCATCATCATTGCCGGCACCGCCAACGCCGTCAACATCACCGACGGGCTGGATGGGCTGGCGGGCATTATCGCCGCCACCGCGTTTGCCGCCTTTGGCATCATCGCCCTGCTGCGTGACCAGCAATTTTTGGTGACCTTTTGTTTTATCACCGTTGGGGCGTGTTTCGCCTTTTTGTGGTTCAATGCCCACCCGGCCCAGATGTTCATGGGCGATGTGGGGGCCCAGGCGTTAGGTGGTGCGCTGGGCGTGGTGGCTCTGATGACCAACCAGTGGCTCATCTTGCCCATCATCGCCATTATCCCACTGGCAACGCTGCTCTCCAGCTCGCTGCAAGTGCTGTATTTTAAGGCGACCGGCGGCAAGCGACTGTTTAAGATAGCGCCGCTGCACCATCATTTTGAAGCCATTGGCTGGAGTGAGACGCAAATTGTGCAGCGCTGGTGGCTGATTGGCATTCTCAGCGCCATGATTGGCATTGCCCTGGCGCAGGTTTAGTAATTGGGTAATTAAGTAATTGCTCAATTACCCAATTACCTGATTACTGGAAATGGACGATTTTCATGGCAAACGACTCCTCATTCTCGGACTGGCGCGGCAGGGCAAGGCGCTGGCCCGGTTTGCCACGGAGGCAGGCGCAGCCGTCACCATCACCGATTTGCGCCCGCCGGAAAAGCTGCGGGATATTTTGGACGAATTAAGCGGCCTGGATATCCGGTATGTATTGGGAGAACATCCGATGGAACTTGTAGACGAGACAGACATTTTGGCTATCAGCGGCGGTGTGCCGCTGGAAGCGCCGCTGGTGCAGGCGGCGTTGGCCAAAGGCATCCCGGTTACCAACGATTCTTTGGAATTTACGAAGCGGACGCCTACGGCCGTTATCGGCATCACTGGCTCGGCAGGCAAAACCACCACCACGGCCCTGACCGGCGTCATGAGCCAGGTCGCCGGGCGGCGCACCTGGGTAGGCGGCAATATCGGCCGTCCGCTCATTGCCGACCTGGGCAAAATGGAACCAGAGGACGTGGTGGTGCAGGAACTCTCCAGCTTCCAGCTGGAAATCTGGGACCGCAGTCCACACATCGCCACCGTGCTGAACATCACGCCCAACCACCTGGACCGGCACAAGACGATGAAGGCGTACACCAACGCCAAAGCCAACATTTTACGTTACCAGACGGCCGCTGACGTTTCCATCCTCTGTGCCGATGACCCCGGTTCACTGGCCCTGAGCGCCATCGTGCGGGGCAAGCTGCGGCTGTTCAGCCTGAACAACACAGTGACGGAAGGGGCGATGGTGAAAGACGGCCGTATCCTCATTCGCAACGGTGCTGAAAAAGAGATTTGCCGCGTCGATGAGGTGCAGCTGCGCGGTCGGCACAATTTGCTCAACGTGCTGGCGGCCACCACCCTGGCCGACTCAGCGGGCATCCCTACCGACGCCATCGCCCACGCCATTCGCACCTTCACTGGCGTGGAGCACCGGCTGGAGCTGGTGCGGCTGCGGCGCGGTGTGCAGTGGATCAACGATTCCATCGCCACCGCCCCAGAGCGGTCTATGGCCGCCCTTAAAGCGTTCAGTGAGCCGGTTATTTTGCTGGCCGGGGGCCGCGACAAGGCGATGGAATGGGATGCCTGGGCCGAGATGGTCACCCAGCGGGTCAAGTCGGTCATTTTGTTTGGCGACCTGGCCCCCATGCTGGCCGAACAGTTGGCCGAACAGCAGCACCCGGATTTCCGGCAGGTAAATACGGTCACGGAAGCGGTGGAAGTGGCGGCAGAAACGGCCGTTTCCGGCGACATTGTCCTGCTTTCCCCCGGCGGCACCAGCTACGACGCCTTCCAGGATTTTGAAGAGCGCGGCCGGTTGTTCCGCCAATTAGTAAATGAGTTATAAGTGAAAAGTAATACCCCCACCCTGGCCCTCCCCCTGAGAGGGGAGGGAATTGGTTGGGGTGAGGGTGAGAAAATAGACTATGGCTACAGTAAACGTCGTCCGCAAAAGAAGCATCCGCGTGAGCCCGGTATTGCGCTTCCGGTTTGATTACTGGCTGCTGCTGGCCATTGCCGGAATGCTGGTGTTGGGCATGCTGATGGTGTACAGCACCACTTTCGATTACGGCCTGCGCTTGCAGGATGATCCCACCTTCTACTTCCGGCGGCAGATGATGGCGCTGGGACTGGGGCTGGTGGCGATGGTCGGCGTGATGCAGTTCGATTACCACATCTTGCGCCGCTTTTCGGTGCCGATTTTGGGCGTGACCCTGGTGGCGCTGCTGTTTGTGCTCTTTTTCACCGCCACCTCCGAACTGGGGGCGCAGCGCGGTTTGTATGACGACTCCTACCAGCCGTCGGAAGTGGCCAAATTGGCGATGATCATCTACATCTCGCACTGGCTTTCCAGCAAGGGCGACCGCATCAAGATGCTCACCTACGGCCTGCTGCCCTTCTCCGTCATTGTGGGCGTGGTGGCCGCTTTGATTGTACGCCAGCCTGCCCTGAGTACGGCCGCTTTAATTACCCTGGTCAGCTTTACCCTCTTTTTTGTCGCCGGGGCCGATTGGCGGCAGTTTGCCGCCGCTGGCGTGCTGGGCAGCATCGTATTTGTCATTTTGAGCACAACGCTGCCCCATGCCCAGGCGCGTGTGAATGCCTACACGCAGGGTTTGTCTGATCCGGCACAGTCGAGCTGGCACGTCCAGCAGTCGCTAATTGCCCTGGGGCGCGGCGGCTTGTTTGGCGTGGGGCTGGGCGAAAGCACGCAAAAGTTTGGCCCGCTGCCCTTTGCCCACACCGACGGCGTATTTGCCATTTTGGGTGAGGAGCTGGGGCTGGCCGGTGCGCTGTTGTTGATTACCCTGCTGGGCATCTTTCTCTGGCGCGGACTGCGCACGGCCGTTCGTGCCCGCGACAGCTTTGGTTCGTTACTCGCCCTGGGCATTACCTGCTGGATTGTGTTCCAGGCGTTTATCAACATGGCGGTAATTACGGCCGTCATTCCTTTTACCGGCGTTCCCCTGCCATTCATGAGCTACGGCGGCACCTCATTGGCCGTGTCGCTGTTGGGTGCCGGGGTTTTGCTCAACATCTCGCGCGATTCGGCGCTGGAGAAACGGCCGCAAACCAGCGATGTGCGTGAGCGGCCGCAGCCAACAACCATCAGCCGACGGGGTAAACGGCCGTCGGCCACCGACAGGTTCTAAACATGCGCGTACTCATTTGCGCGGGCGGCACCGGCGGCGGCATCTACCCCGCCCTGGCGGCGGCAACCGCCCTACGCCACAAAGGGCTCGCCACAGAAAACATGCTCTGGGTGGGCACAAAGGGTGAAATGGAACAAACGTTAGTCCCACGAGCAGGCATACGGCTGGAAACCATCGTCGGTGGGGCCATTGCGGGCGTGCCGCTGCCGCGCAAGGTGATCAACGGCAGCAAGCTGCTGCTCAGCATCGGCAAAGCGCTCCAGCTGGTGCGCCAGTTCCGTCCCAGCGTCATGTTTATGACCGGGGGCTACATGGCTTTTCCCTTCACCCTGGCCTGCCGCTGGCTGGGTGTGCCCATTGCCATTTACCTGCCCGATGTGGAACCAGGGCAGTCGATCCGGTTTGCCCTGCGCTACGCGCAAAAAGTCGGGGCCACCACCGCTGGCTCGGCCCAATTTGTGCCCGCCGACAAGCTGGTTGTCACCGGCTACCCGGTGCGGCCAGAGCTGCGCGCGGCAGCCAAGCTGAGCCAGGCCGAAGCGCTGGCCGCTTTCAATTTGCAGCCCGGCCGCCCCACCCTGATGGTTTTTGGCGGCAGCCGCGGCGCGCAGGCGATCAATCGCGCCCTGCTGAAAATTTTGCCGGAGCTGCTGCCAACGATGCAGATTATTCACATCAGCGGCACGTTGACCTGGGACGAAGTGGATGCCGGGGCCAAAGCCTTGCCTGCGGCGCTGCGCGAATTTTATCGGCCGTACCCGTACCTGCACGACGAAATGGGCCACGCCTTCCGCGCCGCCGACCTGGTGCTGGCCCGCGCCGGGGCCAGCATGTTGGGTGAGACGCCTGCCTTCAGCCTGCCGTCGGTGCTGGTGCCGCTGGCCTGGGCCTGGCGCTACCAGAAGGTGAATGCGGATTATTTGTGTGAGCGGGGAACGGCCGTACAGCTCACCGACGAAACGTTAGATGAACAGCTCCTGCCAACCATCCAAAGCTTAATGGCAGATCCTGAAAGGTTGGCCCACATGAGCCAGGCCGCCCGCACCCTGGACGTCCCCAACGGCGCAGAAAATCTGGCCAATCTCATCGCAAGCGTGGCCAGGGGAAAAGGTAACGAGTGAGACCATGTTGAGTTTGGGCACACTTTTTTGGTTGATGGTTTTATTTTTTGGCATCATTGGCTCGCTGCGCGGCTGGACCCGTGAAGTGATTGCCACTTCCGGGCTCATTCTGTCGTTGTTTGCCATTAACCAGTTTGGCCACCTGTTCCTGGGCCTGGCTCCCACGGGCGGGGCCACCCCGGTTGAGCGGCAGCGATTTTACTACCTGGCCATTATGCACCTGGTGATTGCCTTCTTCAGCTACCAGGGCCCAGCCTTTGCTGGTGCCCGGCTGGGTGAACGGCTGCGGGTGCGCGATACGTTTCAAGACAAACTGCTGGGGCTGATTGTGGGATCGTTAAACGGCTACCTGATTATCGGGTCACTCTGGTCCTTTTTAGAGTACCGCATTCAGGCGGCGGGCCAATGGCTGCAGCTGCCCATTGGCGAGCCGTATCCGTTTGACCCCACCGTCTTAATCCGCCCAGATGTGACCTCGGAATTGGGCACGTTGATGGGACGGCTGCCGCTGCCGCTGCTGGAACCGTATTTGCCGTTTTTGGTGGTCATTGTCTTTCTATTTGTGATTATTGTGATGATTTAGAACCCTCCCCTCGGTCCCCTCCCAGAGGGAGGAGAGGCGCGTTCCCTGCCCCTGCGGGGGAGGGCCAGGGAGGGGCAGAGAATTGTGTTGTGATTCAGGATTTATTCTTAGAAATGAGTGAAGAAAATTTTTCTTTGCAGCCCAATTTGCACATTCACCTGATCGGCATCGGCGGAGCGGGGATTTCGGCGATTGCTCAGGTGCTGCTGGGGCGTGGCTTCACCGTGTCTGGCTCGGACATGGCGGCGAATGAGAGTACGGCCGTTCTCCAAACCGCCGGAGCCACCATCTACAAAGGTCACGCCGCCGCCAACATCGCCGGGGCCGACCTGGTGGTCATCTCCAGCGCCATTCCCGAGAGCAACCCAGAGCTGCAAGCCGCCCGCGCCGCCAACATCCCGGTGATGAAACGGGCCGACTTTTTGGGCCACCTGATGGCCGACCGGATCGGCATCGCCGTGGCCGGTTCGCACGGCAAAACCACCACCACCGGCATGATTGCCCACATCCTCATGGAAGCCGACCTGGACCCGACGGTGATTGTGGGTGGGCATTTGCCCTCTTTGGGCGGCAACGGCCGTTTCGGCGAGGGCGACTACTTTGTGGTAGAAGCCGACGAATACGACCACATGTTCCTGGGCCTCAAGCCGGAAGTGGCCGTCATCCTCAACATCGAGCATGACCACCCGGACATTTACCCCAGCGAAGAAGAGTACCGGGCGGCGTTTGCCCAATTTGCCCGGCTGCTGCCGGAAGGCGGTCACCTGGTGCTGTGCGCCACGGATGCGGGAACGGCCGCTCTGCGCGAGGAGCTGAACCTAGCCGGCATCGAAACGACCACCTACGCCATCAGCCCCAGCGAAAATCCCGGCAAGGCCGATTACCAGGCGCTCGATTTGCGCCCCAACCAGCTGGGCGGCACCGATTTCCTGGTGCAGACTGAGGGGCAAATGATTGGCCTGGCGCGGCTGCGCCTGCCGGGTACGCACAACGTACTCAACGCCCTGGCGGCGATCATCGTGGCCACCGATTTGGGCATCGATTTTAACGTCATTCGCAGCGCCCTGGGCAGCTTTAGCGGAGTCAACCGCCGCTTTGAGCTCATCGGCGAGGTGGCCAGCGTGACCATCATTGATGATTACGCCCACCACCCCACCGAGATCGAGATGACGCTGAAGGCAGCGCGGCAGCGCTACCCCGGACGGCGCATTTGGGCGGTGTGGCAGCCGCACACCTTCAGCCGCACCAAGCTGCTGCTGGCCAAATTTGCCACCTGCTTTGCCGAGGCAGACAAGGTGGTGGCGCTGGACATTTACAAAAGTCGGGAAAAAGATTCGCTGGGGTTGGATACGGCCGTTGTCCTGCAAACCATGAACCACCCCTCCGCTGTCCACATTCCCGACCTGGACGACGCGGCCAAATACATTCTAGACCGGGTACGGCCGCATGACGTGGTATTGACGCTGGGCGCGGGCGACAGCAACAAAGTGGCTCAGCAAGTTTTAGCGGGCATTCAACTGTGGAGTGATGCATGAACGTGAGAACCTCAATTCGGATTTCGGCCATTCAGGAGTTACAGGCAGCGTTTGAGGACCGGCTCAAGCTGGACGAACCGCTGGCGCGCTACACGTCAGCCCGGGTCGGGGGTCCGGCGCAGCTTTTTTTGGTAGTGAACAGTGCGGCGGAGTTGGAAACGGCCGTGGCCATCGCCTACAAAAAGCACATTCCCTACACCCTGCTCGGCGGCGGCTCCAACATTCTCGTCTCCGACTACGGTATCAGCGGCCTGGTCATCATGAACAAGGCGCGGGCGATTAACTTCCGCCACACCGGGGCCAACGTCATTTGCACCGTGGAGTCCGGCATGAATTTGTCCTCGCTGGCGCGGCAGTGCATTGGCAAGGGGCTGGGCGGCCTGGAATGGGCCATCGGCGTGCCGGGCACGGTGGGCGGCGCGGTGGTGGGCAACTCCGGCGCTCACGGCTCGGACATGAACCACAATTTGCGAGCGGCCGTTATTTGGGAGCCAGGTCGCGGCCAGCGCATCTACGGCAACAACGAGATGAACTACGATTACCGCGACAGCGTGCTCAAGCAGGAGCAGGGGCGCGAAATTTCCCGCCGCGTAGTGCTCAGCGCCGAGCTGGAGCTGACGCCCGAACCGGTGGACGTGCTCATGGCCCGCGCCGATGGCTTTACGGCGCACCGTAAACAAACCCAGCCGGGCGGCGCGACCGTCGGGTCGATGTTCAAAAACCCGGAAAATTATTACGCCGGGTATCTGATTGATGCCGCCGGATTAAAAGGCTTTAGCGTCGGCGGGGCACAAATTTCAGAAAAACACGCCAACTTTTTTGTCAACGACGGCACGGCCACGGCCGAAGACATCCGCGCCCTCATTGCCGAGGCCTGGAACAGCGTGCGCGAGCAGTTTGGCGTGGAGCTGGAATTGGAAGTGGAGTTGGTGGGCGATTGGGATTTTTAGTAATTGGGTAACTGGTAATTAGTAATTACCCAATTACAAATTATTAATTACAAATATTTTATGAGCAAAAACGGGCAACAAAAAGTACGGGTCGGGGTGATTTTCGGCGGGCGGTCGGGTGAGCATGAGGTGTCGCTCAACTCGGCGCAGTCGGTGATGCGTGCCTTGAACCCGGACAAGTACGAAGTGATCCCGATTGGCATCGACAAAAACGGCCGTTGGCTCACCGGTGATGTCGTGGGTACCCTGACCGAAGGCAAGGCCAGCCACCACGCCACCCTACTGCCCGACCCGCAAGCCACTGGCCTGATGCAGCTGGACGAGGGTGAGCGGGTGGGCTTAACGGCCGTTTCCCAGCTCGACGTCATTTTTCCGGTGCTGCACGGTCCGTATGGCGAAGATGGCACGGTGCAGGGCTTGCTGGAGCTGGCCAACCTGCCCTACGTCGGTGCCGGTGTGGTCGGTTCGGCCGTGGGCATGGACAAAGCGATATTCAAGCAGGTGATGACGGCCAACGGGCTGCCCGTACTGCCCTGGCTGCTGGTGCAAAGCAAGGATTGGCGGATACGGCCGTCTGACATCCTCAGCGAAATCGAGGCGATTTTGACCTACCCGGTTTTCACCAAACCGGCCAACCTCGGCTCCAGCGTGGGCATCAGCAAATGCCGCAACCGGGACGAGCTGCGTGCGGGCCTGGACGAAGCCGCCAGCTACGATCGGCGCATCGTGGTGGAGCAGGGCGTCAACGTGCGCGAACTGGAAGTCTCCGTGTTGGGCAACGATGAACCGGTTGCCAGCGTGGTGGGCGAGGTGCGCCCGCGCCGCGAATTTTACGACTACGTTGCCAAGTACGTCAGCGACGATTCCGAGCTGATTATTCCGGCGGATTTGACCCCGGCACAAAGTGACGAAGTGCGCCGTTTGGCCGTCCAAGCGTATAAAGCGATTGATTGCGCCGGATTGGGCCGGGTAGATTTGTTGCTGGATGTGGATGACGGCCGTCTCTACCTGAACGAAATCAACACCATTCCCGGCTTCACGCGCATTTCCATGTATCCCAAGCTGTGGGAAGCCACCGGCCTGCCCTACAGCCAGCTGCTAGAC
>ERZ761603.2090-NODE-2090-length-14140-cov-8.220021_pt1 | contig 14140 bp, 9 predicted proteins | sample MGYA00511879_ERZ761603 | MGnify/ENA primary metagenome ERZ761603 (study PRJEB28899, sample SAMN02850040) | bioreactor sludge metagenome | biome: EBPR Sludge; feature: EBPR Bioreactor; material: flocular biomat | place: Australia: Thorneside Wastwater Treatment... | reverse complement strand
GAAAAAGACTCCATTTAATCAACTACCTCTCAATTAAGATTTTCGGATAGGCTCTGAAGCGCCTCATGCGATGGGTAGGACCTTTGGAATAAGGGCCTGATGTTGGACAGCGGGGGAGATGTCGTGATAGCTTTCTATAAATCGGTGCATATCGAACCTTAGCGTCATTGCGCAACCTTAGAGCGCACGCAAGCCGATTAAGCAGGTGCACCGGCATAAGGCCAGCTACAGCCAGATCATCCCGCACCGGCTTTGGCTAACAAAGCTCCACAGCATGTCAGTTCTAGAGCCTCCACGGCCAGCGCGGGCTCGATCTCCTTCGGCAGAGTTAAGGTTTTTTTAAGATGCAACGCCACCGCGTCGCGCGACATGCCCAGCGCTTGGCTTAATCCCTACAAGCTGCTCTGCTACCGTCGCTCTCGGGCTATCCAAGCACCCGCAGGCCCCACACCAGTAGCGCTGCTTACTGTTCCGGGTGATGCCATACTGCTTCAGATAGCGCCTAAGGCAGGAGGAACAGGTTAATGCAAGTTTTTTACCTTAACTATTTGTTCGAGAGATTCAAAAACAACTTTTTCGTCAACTTGCCAATTGTATTTTTTTATAACCGCTGTACGTCCTACATTCCCCAAAACGTTTCTTAAATCTTCGTTATCTAACTCCACTATTATGTTAGCTAATCCTTCAGAATCATGATCATCATAAATTCTACCACACCCAAACTCTTCAACAATATCACGTAAGGCTTGAGCATTGCTGGCTACAACTGGTTTTCCTTGAGCTAAGTAATCATATATCTTGTTAGGAATAGTAGTATTTGTATGGTCAGTAACATAATGAGGAATTAAACAAATATCCGATGAAGAAATAATTCCTGGTACATATTTTTGATCGATCCACCCAGAAAATTCGACATAATTTTCTAGCTTTAATTCAGTGACCAAATTTTTCAAATCATTAACAGATTTTCCTTGCCCTACTATTAAGAAATGAACCTCTTTTTTTAATTTTTCGATAATTAAAGGCAAAGCAAATAAGACAGTTTGAAGACCTCTAGTTTTTTCAAGGCCTCCAACATACAAAAGACAAAGTGCACTATTTTCTTTAATTTTTTTTGCATAAGGATGTAATTCAATTTCTTGTTCTTTCCTAAGATAAGGCGTATTTCCTACAATCCAAATCTTTTCCTCCCGACCTGTCAGTTTGTAAACACGCTTTTTGCTAGCAGCTGAAACTACCCATATACCATCCATTTTAGGCACAATCCATTCTTCTAACTTCTTTAGTAGATTAGGATTACGTATTATATAATCTATAAAATTTGGTCCCTGAAATTTCCAAGTATCTTGGATCATGGCTGGATAATTTTCCGCCATGTCCATAATAACTGGAATTTTGTGTTTCTTGCCGACATAGTATGCTGTAGGACTTAACGGCAAATCTCTTACAATGAGGACATCGGGCATGTCCTTTTTAATAGATTTTTCCAACTCTTTTAGCCAAATTGGTGAGAAAAAAGCAGGAAAATTTAAGATATTTCTATCTATAGAACTTAACCCTTTTGGCAGGCGACGAACTGTTACATTAGGAAAGAGCTTTTCTTCACGAGGCAGCCCTTGGCGGTTACGAGAAACGATAGTTGTTGGTATTCCTGCAAGATCAAGGCTCATTACAATTTTTTCAACTCTTATATCCCAAGGATATTCATCTTGAAACAAGTACAGTACTCTCACCCTATTAACCTCGTAGTATCTTAAATTAGCGCTAAGTACAAATCTTGTGACTCTGATTTAGAGCATAAAATCTCTGCAATATAAAGAACTGTACTTCAATAATATAAAGCAGATATTTATTCTAAATCCATAATGCGAATGATAGAGAATGGTATAGGAGTACGTTCAAATATGCAGGAATAAATTATAGTAACTTCTTAGATAAATATTGCCTACGATAATCGGATAATTTTATTAGAAAAATAGCAATAGCCCTATAACTGAGGTGGACTTAAATAGCCAGGGAATAGAAAAAACGAGGAACATAATCATTGATGCCATAAAAGACTTTTCAACAACGACTGCCCTACTGTGAAAAGTCTTTGTAATGCAATCTATTAAAGGCGAATCCAACAGATGAAAATAACTTTTTCTTATTTATAGTGGATATGAAATGATGAAATTTTATGAAAAATAGCAGAAAAGTGGAAACAGAATGGATTCACCTATGCATATCCAAAAAACAGTTTAGATAAATCTTTAGGAGGAACTTAATAGAGAGCAAGCTTATACTAACTAACGTTATTTAATATTATTAATAACAAAACGATGTTTACCTGCAACAGTTTGACTTAAAGCTGAAACAAAATTTATTTCGATTTGCATTTGCTTACCAAAAACTAATTGTAACTCTCTACGCAAATCACTTTCGCTCGTCTCATTGAAGTAACTATCCTTAACTACCTTAACACAAATTCTTTCAAGTTCATCCTGAATTAATTGCATTTCTGCAAGTCCTGGTATAGCCGTCAAAGTTCTCTCAATCAAAGAAATACCAGCTACCAAAGATCCATCTAGTCTTTTTAGAAAATCTGCTTGACGTCCAACAATCCGATCTACAAGCGGTAATCCACGGCCACAAGAACATACCTGATTACTTATAACCCCTTTATCTTCAATGCTATAACGAATTAGAGGCATTCCATAATTAATCAAATCAGTCACAACAATATTCGCTTCTTCACCCGAAAGAGCAGCAGAGCCATCATCTTTTAGAAGCTCAACGACTAAGTGATCGATATTCAAGTGCAATCCAGAATGTTTTTCACATTCACAAGCAATTAAACCTACTTCTTCGCAACCATAGCGATTCGTAACATAACAATCAAATACAGATTCTATAACCCGACGCTCTGGCTCAAGTAACATCATGGATGTTGCAATAATTCCTTGTGGCCGAAAATCTTTAATGTCTAGTCGTTTTAAATAAGTTGCTAATATATAAATAGAATGTGCATGCCCAAATAAAATTTTGGGGTTTTCACTACGCCAATTATTTATAAAATCTAGAATATTCGCTTCATTAATATGCATCGTATCTAAATATAGAAAGCGGTCAAGAAAAATGTTACGGATCTTTTTTTTAAAGGTATCAGCCACGGGAGGATTGCCCCAAACTGCCGCAACTTTCATTCCCATATCCCAGCCAGCCCAACGATCACTACGCATAGCAGCAGCATTGCGCATTTCCTGGCACTTTTGATCAAAATAAACTGTAAGAGCATGGCCAGTAGAGCCACCAGTTTTCGCTTTTATTAGATTGCTTTTTATAAACCGATCCGACAAAATTTTCTCAGCATTCTCTCGAATATCGCTTTTAGTTAGTAATGGAAGACTATAGAAATCTTCCCAACTAGAAAGCACTCCATCAAACCCTATCTTTTCATATGACGAACGATAATAAGAGCAGTGATCATAAGCATACTTAACCATCGTACATAGTTGTATCCATTGTTTTTGACGGAGTTGCTCAACATTCCACCATTGACTATCAGTTAATTCCCTCAAATATTTTAGACGATGAGCACCATCTTTAATTTCCCAGATAGGGTAAAATATATATTTAGATAACCAATCAAACATTTTAGAATTTCCCCTATCGAGCGAACCTGCAATCCCATCTCCTATGGGAAAGCAGCTTATCGTAACAATCCATTTGTTCCTTAATCATACGAACATGGGTAAATTTAATAACGGTCTCGTAACCAGCTTCTCCTAGTTGACAAGCAAGAATTTTATCTGAAAGCAATTGAATCACACGCTTAGCTAAAGTATTAAAATCCCCAACCGGAACTAGAAAACCATTAAAACCATCTTTTATCAATTCGCTATTTCCCCCGGTATTAGTACAAACAGTTGGGCAACCAGCTTGCATATACTCAATAATAGAATTGGAAAAACCTTCTGAATCAGAGCAGAGCACAGAAACTGTAAATTGTCTAATATATAACTTTGGATCTTCAACTCTACCAGTAAAGATAACTCGTTCACCAATCCCTAAACGATGAATTAAGGATGTTAATTTTGCTAAAATTTTTGTGGCCTCTACAGAATTCTTATCACCGACAATCACCAAGTAAGCATCAGGGCGATGTTTGTTAACTAAGGCAAAAGCCTCTAGTAAAGTATCCAAGCGTTTTATAGCTCGCAAATTAGCTACGATCCCTACGATTGGCGCATCACTGGGAAGTTTAAGAAGTTCTATTGACGTATCAATCTGAGATTTTTCGTTAAGCGGTACATAACCATTATAAATGACAGTAATTTTTCTTTGAGGAATCCATTCACGTTGACTTATAAGATATTTAACAGCCTGACTGTTAGTTACATAACAATCAACAAATATTGATAAAAATCTAAGTATTGCTAAATTATAAAATGTATACCAAAATCCCATATCTCGTCTGGATACAATTACATGAATCCCTAATAGCCACATGAAAAAAGGAGCAATCAAGGAAGAATCGTTGAAGTAACAATGTATTAACTTGTACCCCTGTCTACGCAATTTTAGAGCAAAACACACAAATTTTTTAACTGAATTAATACTCGCTAAATTAGAAATACTCAGAACACTTACTGGGCAAGGAAACATATTTTTTTGAATATATTCGCTGTCACGTAGTACTGCCATAGTTGGTTCATAACGAGTGCGATCAAGGTATTGGATCAGCTGTAATAATTGACCTTCTGTTCCAGCATATGGATTTCCATAGTAATCGATTAAATACATAACCTTTATTGGCATAATAATGGCCTCAATTCCCCACCCTTGGTTTCCAAATCACCATTTTTTGACCATTAAGAAATTTCCAACAAGCAACCGCACTAGCTAAGTTAAGAACTACAAAATAATAAGGCATCAGTAGGTTTGAAGATATCGTCGATATTCTAGAGAGTAGAGGACCCAATGCTGCGAAGCTATAGGACAGTAATTGCAGCCAAAAAAAAGTAAAATAAAATAGATTCTTATTAACTATAAATATATTAAAAATAAGTACCCCTATAAGAGGAATGAACGCACCATAACGAAGGACTTTATGAGAAAAGAGTTGCCATGAAAACATTAGATTACGAAATGGATTAAGGAGGTTGCGTTTATCATACAATGCCCAAATTGCTCGCAGCGATACCCGAACACGCATGCGAAATTCATCAATTTCTAAAGCCAAAGCCGGTTCATAGAGTTTTGCATCCGGCTCATACACAACACGCTTATTTTGTTCAACTACATTCAAAGGTAAAACAAAATCAGGTAACTGATCAGCACCCATAGGAGTATAAAGTCCACAACGAATAGCATCTATTCCCCCATTGACACCGATCACCGAGTACAAGCGCGTTTCCATTTTACGCACCAGACTTTCATACTTCATGTAAATACCTGAGCCTTCGCTAAGAACAGAGCCTAAGGGATTTGTATAAATCAGATGTCCTGTAATATAACCAACTTCGGGATCTGCAAAACCACGAACTAGCTTTCGAACTGCATCCGGCGCATACATTGAGTTGGCGTCTGAAAAAACTAAAATTTCCCCAGTAGCATGAGTTACTGCCATATTCAGTGCTTGAGTTTTTCCTTGGCGAGGCTCCTGACGTAAGAGACTGACTCGGTCACCATATCGCTCTATTAACTCTTGAACTATTTGATCAGTTCGATCAGTTGAACCATCAGAAATCACTATCACCTTCAAACGGTCATGGGGATAATCTTGTAAAATTTTATTAAGTACTGTCTGCTTGATATCCTGCTCCTCATTAAAAGCAGCTATTACTATGGTGACTTCAGGATAAGTATCGGTTTTAAGTACATCTCGAAATATCAGTTGACCTATAATTAAAACCAACATCGGATATCCTACATAGACATAGAAAACTAATCCGAAACAAATCCAAAAACCTGCTTCTAATAACACTAGCAATTCCTTTTTTTATTAGAATTTTTTGCGATTACGCGATGTGTCGTTCGTACCATTCTTGAAACATTATTAGGGAAAATAATAATTTGTTATTTTTATGGCGACCCGACATATGTTCTTCCAATTTAGAGGAAATATAATTTTGATTAAATATACCGGTTTGGCCTAGTCGTGTTTCACCTAATATCTCTCTTGCATAATCTGCTAAATCTGTCCGAAGCCAAAATGCCATAGGTGCCTCAAAACCTTGTTTACGATGATTCAGTACTTCAGGAGGTAAATACCGAGCTGCAATCTTTTTCAATAGAATTTTTTTATGATGCCAATTTAACTTATAACGTGAGGGAAGTTGTGCACTTAATTCTACTAAATGATGGTCCACCAATGGTACTCGAACCTCAAGAGAGTGCCACATGCTCAAACGATCTGACAATGCAAGAATATCTTCCGGTAGATAGGTTTTAATGTCTACATAAAGAGCTTTACCTAAATCATCTGGTGCCTCACAACCATTAAATAGATCAGTTATTAGTCGATCTGTTGCCTGAAAATCGATATTTCGAGCGGTAGATGAAGAAAATAAATTAAGGCGATCTGCAAGAGGAATAGTTGAGATAAATCCTAAATAGCGTTCGGCTGGAGACTGCAACACAGATGTTGAAAAGCGTTTAGCATGATTGACCCAATCTCCTCCACTAGAAGGTTCCGGTAATCGCTGAATTATCGACTGAATAAGCCCCCTATGCAAATGCTTAGGCATATAATGAGAATAATATTGGCTTAGCCAAACTCCAGAATAACGCTGGTAACCTGCAAAAAGCTCATCACCTCCAAGGCCGGATAAAGCAACTTTGACTTTTTGGCTAGTAAGCTGGGAAACATAATAGCTAGGAATTACAGAATCGTCCGCAAAAGGCTCATCGAACGCATCTACAATATCAATCACAATTTTACGAAAATCAGGCTGCACTTCATATTCATTAAATTCACAAGCATACTGCTGTGCCACGCATCTAGCCAATGGTCGTTCGTCTAACAAGGGATTACCGTCCCCCCCCAATCCCATAGTAAACGTTTGAACCGGCTCATTAAGATGTTGACTCATCCAAGATACTACTAAACTACTATCGATACCGCCTGAAAGAAAAGCCCCTAATGGTACATCACTAACCAAATGCGAGCATACAGCTTTTTCGATTTCGTGATCAAACCGTTCTATCCAATTATATTCATTCTCTTTAAGATCATTAATTGAAAAATCGACATCCCAATAACGATGCTTTTCAATTTTTCCCGCTTCATAGGTTAATAAATAACCAGGTTCAAGTTTACGAATATGCTGATAGATAGTCAGTGGTGCGGGAATGTAAGTAAACGTAAAGAAAGCATCGAGACCTTGATAATCGAGATCACGTTCAATCAAATTCGTGGTCAGAATAGCTTTAATTTCGGACCCAAATAACAATATATCGTTATGCCGAGCATAAAAAAGAGGCTTAATACCAAGCCGATCTCTAGCTAGTAAACCCCGCTTACGAGATACATCCCACAATGCAAAGGCAAACATACCCTGCAGGTGATCAACTAAATTATCTCCATATTCTTCATAGAGATGAACAATTACTTCCGTATCTGTGTTAGTCCTAAATTGATGTCCACGTCTTTCTAATTCGCTTCGTAACTTGCGATAATTGTAAATCTCGCCATTAAAGACTGTCCAAACTGTTTCATCCTCGTTTTTAATCGGCTGGCGTCCACTCGCCAAATCGATAATACTAAGGCGCCTCATTGCTAATCCGACATTTGTATCTAGAAATACACCTTCTTCATCTGGCCCTCGCCGAAAAAGGGCGCTATTCATTCGCTCTAACATTCCCTCAGGAATAGAGCTATACTGTTTATAAAATCCACAAATCCCGCACATTATGTACCCATCAGTGGATTAGTTATTTGAATGACTTATCATAGTCAAATTCTGATCAAATTTTTCAAATAATTGATTTGGCCATTTCTTATTAGCTATTCAACTCAGATGCAGACGAACTGGTCGTTTTTTCATCTGGATCTTCATTTTGATCTAATGCCTTACCCTACTTGAAACTTTGCTTTTAAGAATAAACTAATACATTTTATTCTAAATTACTCTCATTTAATTTTTGCATTACAATTAAGTGTATTTTATAATTAAATTAACACTAAATTTAATAAATTAGTAAATTTTTTAATAAACCTTTATAAGAATTTATATTTCCTGGGTTTTGAAAAATTGATTTTAAAAAAAAGCAATTAGATTTTTTCTTATCTATTCTACGATAATATTCACCTCGATTACTATAAGTAAAAGAGAAAGCTCGGCGTATAGTCCACATAGAAAGGTGATTTCGATGCGTCATTAAAAAATTACTCATAATTTTATCAGAACACTGTTGTCGTATCTCCAAATTCTTTGACATCTGCCCTGCGTGTCCAACACGATAGATTAGAAGAGGTTCGTCTACGAAATCAAACTCATAAACAGTTGATATACGCAGCCATAAATCCCAATCAATACCCATTTGAAGTGATACGTCGAAGATACCGCATTTTTTAAAACAATCTTTACGAATAATTGATGAAGAAAAGGGTACAAAATTATCCAGAAATAAATTTTCTGTTACTTTGCCTGATTTTGGAATAAGATATTTTTCAGTAGTCTTTACATTATTTATTGATTGACCTTGATCATTAACATACATTGCTCGACTGTAAACAACTCCAATATTATTTTTTTCAAAAAGAGGCAGTTGCTTTTTTAACTTATCTTTTTCCCACGCATCATCTGCATCTAAAAATGCAATAAAATCTCCAGAAGAATTTTGAATACCAACGTTCTTTGCTATTGCCTGACCCCTATTAGGTTGCTTAATATATTTAATATTACTAAGGCTTTGAAAATTTTCAACAATTTCATCAGTATTATCAATAGATCCATCATTAACAATTATAATCTCAAAATTAGAAAAACTTTGGTTAAGGACGGAATCTAAACATCCCTTTAGATATTTTCCATAATTATAGCAAGTGATAATAACACTAACAGTAGGTAAACTCATTTTGACCAAACACTTAAGAAATTTGGTAATGACTCACTTAAGTGAGCAGTTTAAATTGTAGTAGTAAAGAAAGAAACGCAAAGCGACCTCCTGCATCTGAAGGTTTTTGGAAAGGAGAGGATTTTCCGCACGCAGCCACTTAGGCATTGGGGCAGGGTGTTGTTGAAACCCTTAAAGTAGTGAGTGAAACCACGTCGACCCGCAGATTGATGTTGGCTAAACGGAATCACGTTTTCGAACACCGCTCAGAAGTCGTCCAAACGGTTACCGTATTAATGGAAAGAATGTGGGACTCTGAAGGCAACGCAGCGGGTAGGCCCTGGCCTCAATAGGCCTACGGCGACACAGCGCTAGCCAGACCCAATCTATAATACATCCGGCAAAATACTAACGACCCGTCTTAGCCAATTCTAACTGATTGTACGTTCGGGTGACGTGGAGTCTTTCAGTTAAAGACGGCAAATTCAGGGACTTTCTTAAGCCAAACACAACACTGTATTGCACGACGCGCCAAGAATTCGGTGCACCTCCCACAGAAAAGCACATTCCTGGCCAGAAGTTCGCAAAACTTGCCTTCCGCGTGAACTAAAACACTGAGAGAGTCACGGAAACTCCTGTTACAGGTCCGACATTTTTGGTATTGCTTGCTGTTGCCTGTTCTGCCATTTTGCGCGTCCAGTATCAATGATAACAGTTCATACCTGAATCGCTCACTCTTATTGAGTCCCACCTAAAATTTTAAGATCCTTCAAGGATAATTTAACAAACAACTAATATTTAGATACCGAGATATTCATATGGAAACTTTTCATCAATCTCATCTCCATAATTTATTTAAATTTTTAATATCAATCTAAAAACCTTAGAGATATTTCCTCATCCAAATTTCTAAAATAAGTAAAAGCCAAACCTTTTGAGAAAGCCTATATTCACCACTTACTTTATCACTATATAAAAGATTAATATAATATTGAATCGCCTTGCGATCCAAATAAGATTCAGCCTTACAACCTGGGGCCAATAGCATCAAAACCATATCTTTCAAAGAATTCTTAAGCCATGATTCAATTGGAGCTCCAAAACCGATTTTGGGCCTCTGTAAAATCTCTTTAGGAAGAGATCGGCTTAAACTAGATTTTAGGAGGTATTTAAGACAATCATTTTTAACTTTAAGCTGTGGCGGTATCTTTAAAGAGAATTCAACTAATCGATAATCTAAAAATGGCGCGCGACATTCAAGGCTAGCTAACATAGATGACATATCTACTTTTTTCAATAAATCATCAGGCAAATAGTAATTTAAATCAAAAGAGTAAGAAGCTGAAAGTGCATCTTTATTATTTGTATTTAGCCATTGTTGATTTCTAAAGTAATCTTCAATAGAAAAAGATTGATTATACAGAATAGAGTTTAGTTGTTTTTCATTAAATATTGTACGAACCCATCGCCAATGATCAAACGCCTTAGTATAATTAGTTGCCTTTGGATAGCAATTTTCTAATAATCCTTTTCCAAAATATTTTAAAGTAAATTGATTGAGAATTTTATAAAATCTACTTCCAACTTTACCCCCAATTTGATATTTTTGATCAATATAAGAACCATATCCAGCAAAAAGTTCATCACCTCCATCGCCAGTTAAAATTACTTTAACATGTTTACGTGCCTCTCGTGACACTAGATAAGTTGGAATAGCAGAAGAATCACCGAAGGGCTCATCAAAATATGAGAGTACTTCTTCAAGAACATCTTCAACGCGTTGATCAATTAGTAATTCTGTATGATCGGTCTGATATTGATTTGCAACCATCCGAGCATAAGGGCGCTCATCAACTTCTTCTGTAAACCCTACAGTAAAGGTTCTAACAACATCAGAATGATTCTTGGCCATAATCGCAGTTACAGCACTTGAATCGATACCCCCTGAAAGAAAAACTCCAAAAGGTACATCTGAATAACTACGAATCTTAACCGCATCTGCGAATAGTTCTAGAAATTGTTCATTAATCTCATTTTCTTTCAGATTCCAGTCTATACCCTCCGAAGGATTCCAATATTTTTTAATTTTACAGGTTTCGCCATCTACTTTTAAATAATGTGATGGCTGAAGTTTTTTTATATTTTTAAAAATACTTATTGGAGCAGGAATATACATATTACTAAGATATAAAGCGATGGCGTTTATATCAATGCTTTTTTCTATATCTGGTATTTTTAAAAGTGCCTTAATTTCAGAAGCTACCACAAATATGCCATTTGATTCCCAATATAATAATGGTTTTTCGCCTACTCTATCTCGCGCCGCCAACAAAATATTTAATCGAATATCATAAATTACTATGGCAAACATTCCATTAAGCTTGGAGAAAACACTTTCACCATACTTTTCATAAAGATGGACAATGACTTCAGTATCCGTAGCAGTTTGAAAGCAATGACCATCCTTTTCTAATTCAGATCTCAATTCATGAAAATTATAAATTTCACCGTTTAGTAACACTGCAACAGTTTTATCCTCATTATAGATGGGCTGGGAGCCTGTATATAAATCTATTATGCTTAAACGAGTGTGACCTAGGATAACGGAACCGACTTGCACCAAACTACGCTCATCTGGACCTCTCATTTGTAAAGTATCAAGCATTGAGCTAGCTATCTGCATAAAATTTGCAACTGTTCTTTCACTTAGCCCAGCGAAATTTTTTGAGTATAGCGATATTAATCCACACATAAATTTGGTAGTAACTCACTGAGTTGAGCAGGGTCATGATAGCGAAATGAACTGTTACCAGTATCGCAGCGAGCGAACGCGCAAGCACGATAAACCGGGAACGGCAAGCAGCACTATCGGTGTAGTGGGTGCGGACACAGCTTTCGAGAAAATCCTGGCGCACGCGCTATACAGAAACGGCAGAAGCGCAGAAACGGTAAAAGCACAGATACTACGGGCTTATCAGGAGTGGACCTCTTTGCGAGGGCTCACCTGGATTGTTGAGGTTTCCCGCAACACGGTATGGGTCTAGCTCAAAAAAACTCAAATATTACTGCCGTTTACCTCAGTGAGCCACTACTAAAACATAAACCCTAAAAATTACTAGTCTTCTTTAATACTTAAGAGTTTTTTAAAATTATGCCAAATTTATTATTTGTGAATAGCATTTGTAGACCGAGATTTCAAAATAAAAGGCATCAACGCTAAAAATGAGAGCGCAAAAAAAGCATTTAAAAATAATAGAATAGCATCCCCTTCCCTTTCCTTTAAAATTTTAGCAGTTTTTCCGAGATTCCAATCCTGAAACAATGTGTCATTTAAAACACTAACCAAGGGGAAAATCAAGTGCTCTATAACATATAGAACAACTACTTCGTGCAAGTAATTATCTGTTCCCAATAAATAAAATAAAATAAAGCCAAAAATGATAATAATAAATATCTTCCAATATTCCAAGGGTAACTTGTATAAAGCTTGTGCTTTGATAAAAATCCATATTAATAGTACACACTCCATAATTAAAGCAGAGTAAGCAGCCCCTTTCAAACCCCAAACAGATATAAAAATAAAACTAAAAAATATTTTAACGGGAGTTAATATACCTATTATTAACGATAAGAGCATAGTTTTTTTTTGATATAAAATCCCAAAAGATAAATAGCTAATGGAACCATTTATGATGGTAGTCATTATTTCTATTTTTGCAATAGCAATAGCTGGCCAAAAGTCAGAAGGTGTTGTTAATTTCAGAATGCTTTGTATACTCACTGCAAGCAATAAACCCAAAAAAACCATCATAAAAAAATAACGTGTAAACATATCACCAATAATTTGCGGGGCGCTTGTTTGACCAGCTATCTCAAGACTTTTAGTTCTCCAAGCTCTTTGAAATGGAATAGTGATAAAAAGATTCAATAATGGAGGAAATTTATAAGCCATCTCCAATATACCCATTCCTTCAAGTCCAACTAGAATTCTTACTAGCACTCTTTCAGTTTGCCGCCCTAAAAAACTGATGACTTCGCCAGGCAAAAGCGGCAACTGAAATCGTAATAATTGAATAGCAACTTGTCGACTGAATCCAAGGCCATGCGCTTGAAAAGCAACTATATGAAATATTAAAGAACTAATTATTGCGGTAGTTAGCGAAGATATAAAGACACCTACTAAACCCACCTTGAGAAAAATGATTAGCCATATATTAAGTAGAAGCCCCAAAATTAATCGAGATAAATTGACAATGGAAAATAAAAGAGATTGCTGTCTAATAATTTGAATAGTACTAGCGCTTTGACCTGCAACGTCAATAACGAAAGAAACCAACGCTAAACATATAAGTGGATAATATTCAGTACTACCTAAAATTAACTTGCTTAAAGATGCGCTAAAAATAAAAGGGAAAAATATTATTGAAATTCCCAAAATCCAAACAAGAAGAATTCCAGTTCCCAAGGTGAGATGTTTGTTTTTCTCGTCTTGCTCATGATAGATTCTTAAAATTCCTGTCTGGAAACCACCACTAAGTAAGATCGTTAAAAGACCAAGACTGGTATCAATCGTAGCGATAACACCATATCCTTTTGCCTGAAAAATGTGAGCATAAAACGGCAGCATCAAGAAACTAGCTAATCTTCCAAAAACAGTCCCCATACTATAAATAATAGTATGTTTAAAAGTTTGCCGTCCAAGACCCATAAAAAATTAACTACCTAAGAAAAGTTAGCAATTACAAGAAACAAGATCACGTAAAGCATGCTTAAATAATTTAGGAATGACTCAAGCCTGTAAAGTTATGGTTAGATACTAAACAGCGGCTATCCATCTGTTTCACCTGCTCCATTATAATAATATTGTTTAAATAAGTATCGGGCTAATAAATATATCTTAAATTTTAGAATCTTTCGATTTATACAACCCGACTTTCATCAATACTATACGCGCACTACTTTTAAATAGTGAATATACCCTAGCTAAACAGAAATCGCTATAAAGCGCCATTAACTCTTGTTTAAAAGCTAAAAAATATTTTTCATTATTGGCGTTATATCGAGAGAGATTATTCCAAAAACAGGCAATAAATTTAGA
>ERZ761603.2086-NODE-2086-length-14156-cov-39.667825_pt1 | contig 14156 bp, 13 predicted proteins | sample MGYA00511879_ERZ761603 | MGnify/ENA primary metagenome ERZ761603 (study PRJEB28899, sample SAMN02850040) | bioreactor sludge metagenome | biome: EBPR Sludge; feature: EBPR Bioreactor; material: flocular biomat | place: Australia: Thorneside Wastwater Treatment... | reverse complement strand
CCCGATGCGTCGGCGGCGATCCCGACGCACGCGGCGGTGCTGGAGTCTTCGCCGTGGTCGTTCTCGGGAACGCAAGGGCGGGTGATCCGGACGGCGAGCTACGAGGTGTACACGACGCTGGGCGAGGGGATGATCGTGGAACGCGCGCCGACGTTTCTGGAGCGGGCGCTGTTCCATTACACGACGGCGATGACGCCTCTTCCCCGACCGACGCGGCCGATGGAGACGTACCTGCTCGCGACGAGGCCTCAGTGGGTGGAGATGACGCAGAAACTGCTGGGGTCTGACGCCGGGCCTTACGTGCAGATCGAGCGGGGCGGGTTCAGCCATCGCGGGCGCGGCGTGTACTTTGACATCGGGCCCAAGGACACCTTTACGATCGCGGCCCACGAGGGATGGCACCAGTACGCCCAGTCGACGTTCCGCGAGGGGCTGCCCGTGTGGCTCGACGAGGGCGTGGCGACGTGGATGGAGGGCTTCCGATGGGACCCAGAGGAGCCGGACGTGCCGGCGTTCAAGCCTTGGGCGAACCTGGAGCGGTATGAGATGCTCCGGTGGACGAACTGGCAGAGGCAGTTGATGCCGCTGGAGGAACTGCTGCGCGTCTCGCCGCAGGATCTGGTGAGCGACGGGAAGTGGCGGCCTTTGCAGTACTACGCGCAGGTGTGGGCGTTCATCCACTTTCTGATGGAAGGCAACGACGGAGTGCACGCGCCGGCGGTACGGGCGATGCTGAGAGATGCCGCCACCGGCACCATGACCGACAGGATCCGCGAGAAGCTGGGCCGGCAGGCGGCGGAGACGTATCGCCTGCGGCGTGACGGGCGTCTGGCGTTCGCGGCGTACATCGGGGCGGACCTGCCGACGATGGAGACGCAGTTCAAGTCGTTTGTGGCGACAATCTGCGTCCGAGGCGGCCGCCAACGTGTGGCCCAGGGGCAGAGCCCTTGGCTGCAGTAACGTACACTTCCCTAACACGCGGCCGCTCACAGAAATAATTGTGTACTTTTATGACATCAGGCATGGGTTTGGCCGACTATTTGTATACTTTTCTATACATCTCAGGAACCCTGCCGCATGCTCACTCGAACCGGTTATGCGCCCGCCACCTCTCCTCAAGGAGGCCCCGATGCGCATCATTCTGGACAAAGGACTTGGCCGTTTCGAGTCGTACCGGACGGTGTATCAGAAGCAAGCGTCGACGCTGTCGATCGGGCACGATCTTCGGGCGGCTGCGCAGGCTGCGGGCGGTCTCGGGGCCTTGTACGAGGCGTCGCCGGCGATCGCGCAGGCGTACGGGATCGTGGCACGCCCCCTGATCACATCGCTGTCGAGCGATCCGCCGGGCACGACGCGGCTGCTTCGGTGTTTCGAGGCGGTGGTCTCGACGCCGAGGCTGCTTCCGCCGATCGTGGCGGTCATGTGCCTGACGGGGCCGGACGAGGTAGTGATCTTTGCGGTCATTCGCTGGGACGAATGGTCGAAACCCGAACACAAGGAGGACTTGGCTCTGGCGTTGCAGTACGCCGCGGCCAGCGTGGTGCGCGTTCGCCCGTGGCTCGGCATCTGATGAGCGAAGGCGGCCGATCCGTCCGTTCCATCCATTCTCCGGAGAGCATCCGTGGATCACACACACAAGATTCCGAACATCACGCCCAGCAACCATCAGGTCGCGCGGGCGAGGGTCCTTGCCTCGGCCCATGACGTTCCGCGAACGACCGAGGAACTGCGCCATTACATGTCGGCAGCGGTCCATCAGATCTCGCAGGCATCGATGAATGAAGCGATCGAGGAGTTTCGAGATGGTCTGAACAAGCTTGAGCAGGTTCTGGCCATCGTCGGGCGTGACTCGGACCGCCGTGACCCGTCGCGGGCGAAGCTGGAGCTGGAGGCGACCGCCCATGCGATCGAGGGGTTCGTGGTGCTCTCGAGAAAGACCGATGACTTTGACATAGAAGCCGAAGGTCGTCTGGCGTCTCGAGGGGACGTTCTTCTTGCGAGAGCCGACCTGCGGGAGCTGGATCCGACGGCCTGGGCGCGTACGGCGAACTGGGTGGGCAATGCGTATCGACGTCGGTTCCATGGTGGCAATCCGGAATCTCTGGACCGCGCGATCGAGCTGTACAACGCCTCGCTCGAGGTCCGATCGGAGCTTGCTCTCACCACGGAGTGTGCGTCGACTCGATTCAATCTGGGAGTTGCACTGCGACTCAAGGCTGAGCTGGCTCAGAACAGCGAGCGCGGGGCGATTCTCCGAGAGGCGTTGGTCAACCTCGAGCAGGCCGAGGAGATCGAGCGCGCAACTAAGGATGTCGTCCGAATCGAGCACGCCTGGACGCGGTTCGAACAGGGACATGTTCATTTCCTTCTTGCTGAATGTGGCGAGCCATCGCACTACGCGGCGGCAGCCGAGTGCCTTGACCAGTTTCTCGCAGCTGTGACGCCGGACCACGCGGCCCCCTGGCCTCTGGGCACCGCGAAGCGGTTGCTCGCCCAGTCGATTCTACGGGGAACGATCGGGGTCTCGCGAGAAGCCGGCGAGACCGCGCGTCGGGCGCACGGACTACTGCTCGACTCGATCATCGACTTCTCGCGGGGCGGATTCACCTACGAAGCTCGGCAGGCTGCGGACGAGGCTGCTTTGATCATGGAAAGGTGCGCATCAGTGGAACACAGCATCGTCGAGTCGGGCCGGTCGGTCGAGGCCGGTGAACGGAGCTTGCGAGGAGCGCTGATGACGCTTTCTGCTGACAATGCTCGATTGCTCTCGCAACAGGCCGAGCGTCTCGCCGCGGCGATCGCGGCGGGTAATCGCGAGATGTGCGGTATTCATGCGATCACGATGTGCGGACTTCTGGGGATCGCCGAGCCGTCCGGCGAGACGGAAGATGTCGAGATCGAGATTCCTGACGAGCCAACCGAAGAGGATTCAGAGTTTGAGGAATCGCGGAGGCTGTTTCTCGCTCGGTACCTCGAGTTAAAGGCCCGAAGAGGACTCACGACAGCCCTCAAGGTCGCAGACGCGGCGGGTGTCAGCACGCTGACGATCAAGGCCATGGAGGCCGGCAAGACCAAGCCGCACTTCGGCACAATGTGCAAGATCGCGGCAGCCTTCGGCGTGAGCGTCGCGTATTTGCAGGGCTATTCCGACGACGAGCAAGGATCGACCTGATCCGATCCGGTCGGATCATCGCGTTCCACATCGGCCTTCATGATCTCCCGCATGACGGCCGTCGCAAAGGCCCCGCGAGGCAGATCGAAGGCGACGCGGACGAACGGGCCCAGGTCGTCGACGCCGCCTTCGAGTTCCGGGCTTCCCAACGGGACTCGGAGGGCTCGGCGTTCGCCCTCGATCAGCCCGGGGTGGCTCGCTGCGAATTCGGCGAGAATCTCGGGCGTGAGCGAGAGCTGGGCGAGCGCCTCGATGTCGGCTTGGTCGGCGGGCCCCGCGGCACGCATCATCGACGGGCCCCACATCGGGCCGGTCGGGCTGATCTCCAGCGCATCGAGACGCTGGCGGGTCGAAGGGTCGCTGGCGGTCGCCTCGTCGACGGCAAACATGGCGCGGTTCTCGTGCTTCATCGCGATATCACCCGCGCGAAGCTCGCCCAACGATCCCTCGGCGATGCGACGGTCAAGAACGCGGTTGAACGCGTTCGATTGCAGGGCGCTCATAAAGAACGAAATCTCGCGGCGGTCGATCGCACGCAGGGCCGATCGGGCCGAGGCACCCCGCGACAACGCCTTGAGCGCCCGCAGCTCGGCGTGGCAGACGCGCGGATAGAGATTCATCGCGGCGGCGTAGTCACCGCGGGCGAAGGCCTCGCGGGCCTCGGGGTTCATCGGCGGAAAGCCGGGAGGGACGGGCCCGAGCAGCAGGGCCAGGGCACCCTCATCGTCGCCGAGCACGATCGCACGGGCGACGAGGTGGTTGAGCCCCGATGACCCGAAGCGTTGTTCGCCGACGCGGTTGGGCACGCCGAGCGTTGTGAGCCGGTCGATGGTGCGCTTGGCGTCGCGGACGGCCATGGGCGGCACGCCCCGGACGCGGATGCTGAAACGGTTGCCCCGCAGATGCCCTCGGCGGAGCTTGTTGTCGTGGTAATCGGCCCAGAGGATCGCGATTCTCTCGTGGGAGAAGAGGGGGAAATCCTCGATCTTTCGGCCCGGCACGTGGACCGAGAGCACCTGGCGGGTGATCGCGACACGGTCCTTGAGCCCGGCATATCCGACGGCGGCCCGCGGCACGCCGAAGTGCCGAGCGACGGCGTCGATCGCTTCGAAGGTGGTCAGGTTGCGCTTCTCAATGAAGATGTAGATGTGTTCGCCAGTGCCAGAAGGCTCGTATAGCGGGATCTCCTCGACGAGGAAATCCTCCGGGCGATCGCGCAGCCGCCCGCCGATGCCGGGGATGTCGTGCGTGAGCGTCATGGATGGGCTTGGAGTCACGGCGAGTGCGGATTAGGGCTCGTGCTCTTCCTTGGAATCCACAGCCGCGTCGAGCACGTCCTCGGCCACGAAGATCGGGACGTTCTGGGCAACGCCTATGGCGATGGCGTCGCTGGGCCTGGAATCAACGTGGATGAGCTCGCCGCCCGCCGAGCGGATGTCGAGCGTGGCGAAAAAGGTGTGCTCTCGCAGCTCCCCGACGGTGATGGACTCGAGCGTGCCCCCGAGATGCTCGATCACGCTGGCGAGCAGGTCGTGTGTCTGCGGACGCTTGATGGTGATGCCCTTGAGGCGGCGTTCGATCGCCTGCGCCTCGGGCAGCCCGATGACGATCGGAAAGGAGCGCGGGACCGCACCGGCGGGGGGCTCGACCTCACGCAGCTCGATGACCTGCATATCCGTGAGTTCCCGGATCAGAATCCGGGAAAGCTCCATGCGCACCGCCATGCCGCCGACCTCCGTGGGCCGCCCCCGCTCAGCGAGCGGTCGACGTGCCGCCGTTCTCGCCTGCGATGGTCTGCCTCATGGACGTGTCGGCCTGCAGATTGCGGAGGCGGTAGAAGTCCATGATTCCAAGGTTGCCCGAGCGGAAGGCCTCGGCCATCGCGCGGGGAATCTCGGCCTCGGCCAGAACGACCGTTGCGCGGCTCTTCTGTTCCTCGGCCTTGAACTCCTGCTCCTGCGCGATCGCCAGAGCACGACGCTTCTCGGCCTCGGCCTGGGCACGCTGCTTGTCGGCGTTGGCCTGATCGGCCTGCAGCTTGGCGCCGATGTTCTCGCCCACGTCGATGTCGGCGATATCGATCGACAGGATCTCGAACGCCGTCCCCGCGTCCAGACCCTTGTGCATGACGGTCTTGGAGATGTTCTCGGGGTTGGCGAGCACCTGCTTGTGCGTCGCCGCCGAGCCGATCTCCTTCACGATGCCCTCGCCCACGCGTGCGATAATCGTCTCTTCGGTGGCGCCGCCGACGAGCCGGCGGATATTCGTGCGGACGGTGACCTTGGCCTTGGCCTTGAGCTGGATCCCGTCGCCCGCGACCGCGTCGAAGGTCGAACGGTTGTTGGTTGTCGGGTTGGGGCACTCGATCACCTTGGGATTCACGGACGTGTTCACGGCCTCGACGATGTCGCGGCCGGCCAGGTCGATCGCCGTCGCGGTGTCCCACGAGAGATCGATCCCCGCCTTCTGGGCCGAGATCATCGCGTTGATCACGTTGGGCACCCGCCCGCCGGCGAGGTAGTGGGTTTCGAGGGCGTTGGTGGAGATGTCCATCCCGCTCTTGACCGCTCGGATGCGGGAATAGACGATCATGCGAACGTCGACCTTTCGCAGTCGCATGAAGAACAGCTCGAGCAGCCCAACGCCGGCGCCCGAGACGATCGCCTGAAGCCACAGGCCGAAGAACTGCCCGACGGCGATAAAGAGCACCAGGACGATCAGGCCGCCGATGATCCCAACGACCCAGAAGACCATCGGATCAACCGCGAGCAGAAGCGAAGCAAGAAGGGGCATCGGGGAATCTCCTTCACGATATCGGCATGCGGAATGACCGCCGCCGGGTCATCGTGCCGCAGTATACGCCGCGTGGTATCCGTCTATGCAGGCGGGCCGAACAATCTGTGGGAAGGCTCGACGAGTCAGATCTGACGCACCTTGACCTCGGTGACGTCCACAGCAACGACCTTGACCCGGGCTCCGGCGGCGATGAAGCCGTTCTCGGCCAGAGCGTCAACCCGGCGACCCTCAAGCTCGACGACTCCGACGGGGCGAAGATCGGTCAGCACGAGCCCTTCGATGCCGATCATCGCGTCGCGAGCACGCTTCTGCTCCAGCTCCTTCAGTCGGCGTGCCTCGACCTCTTCCTCTGACGGGACGCCCATCGCGCGTCGGCCGGCCTTGGTGCCCATCCAGAACTGGAAGATCCCGAAGAAGACCGAGGGCATCAGGATGAGCGCGGAGAGCGCACCCCCGAAACCCCAGGCGACGTCGTAACGAAAGAGCATAACGATCCCGGCGATGGCCACGGCGGCGGCCGTCAGCGTGATCGCACCCGCGGAGGGCACGAAGACCTCCAGGGCGATCAGCAGAATCGCCGCCACCAGCAGTACCAGTCCCCACATCAGCATCGGGTCCATGCGGTTATGCGTTCCTCTGGGCGGTCGGCGGCTCGTCCGCCCGCACCACCTCGATCCGCAGGCCGTCCACCGAGACCACCCGCACCGCTACGTCGGCGTCGATGTAATCCCGCTGGGCGACCACGTCGACCATGATATCGCCGAACAAGGCCCGCCCCGCGGGGCCAAGGGGAGTCGCCGTCCGACCGATCGCGCCGAGCCTGGCCACCTGCTCGGGAGGAGGCTCCATCGCCCGCAGCACCGAGTCCCCCTTCTCTTCGGGGGTTGGGGAGCGCAGGATGTACCGCTCGAGCAGCGGGATCGTTCCCACGTGCCTCATCACATAGAAGAAAGCGAAAATCGCCGTCGCCGCCGAAAGCACGACCGTCACAAGCCCGGCCGCCAGCGTGTCGCTGTTGTCCATGTGCCCGAAGACCTGAGACCCGCCGGGCACGAACGTAAAGACCAGCCCGGCGAAGAGCAGCACAAGCCCGACGACCCCGGGAACTCCGAACCCGGGGATGACCACGATCTCGATCACGATCAGGATGACCCCCAGCACCACCGAGGCCAGCGCCCACCAGTTGGCGAGGCCGGCGATCGCGCCCGGCGCCACCAGCAGCAGAAGCGACACCGCGGCGATCGCGCCGGGTACGAAGGTTCCGACCTGCGATAGTTCGAGCAGCATCGCCAGCAGAAAGACCGCGATCAGCACGCCGCGAACGATGGGCTGGTTCAGGAACTCGGCGATGCGTTCGGCCCCGGCCATTTCGAGCCGAACGACCTTGCCCGCGCCGAAGAACGCCGCCACGTCCTCGTCGGTCGAAAGCCCGCGGACGCTCAGACCGTACTGCTCCATCTGGGCCCGCGTGAGCACAACGGGCTTCTCGCCGCCCGTGGCGTACCGCACCATGGTGAATCGGCCGGCGTCGGCGGCGGTGAGGGTCCGTCGTTGCGAAGCGGGGATCGACTGCGCCCCCGCCGCACCGGCGAGCCACGCCCGCGTCGACTTGGAATCAGTCGCCGCGGAGAGGTCCGCGGTCTCGCCCGCGGGCAGCGTGCCAAAGAGCGCCCGGCACTCCGCCTCGGTCGCGAGCAATCGCTTGCCGGTGGCGGTTTCCTCGATGAGCCAGAGACGTTCGCCCCCGAAGGCCATCGCCCAGACCAGCAGTTCATCCCATCCGCGGCGTTGGGAAGCGTCCAAAGCCTCTCCAAAGAGCTGGGTCGCCAAAGAGCCGTGATTCGTCCCCGCACGACCCGACCGCGGCCGAGGAAGCAGATCACCGATGGTCGCCTGCCCGTCCGCGACGATCTCGCGACAGGCGAGGGCGATCACACCCTTCGCGCCCGTCACAGGCCCACGGATCCACGCCACGGTGTTCGGCACGGGCGAGTTCTTGACCGCGTCGAGCACGTCGAACACCGCGCCCAACTGCGCCTCGGCGTTCTTGAGCTCGATGACCACGGCGTCGGCGCCGGCCTCGGAGGCCTGCGCCAACCGACGCTGCACGCTCACCGCCATGAACCGCGACAACTTTCCATCGATCGGGATGATCGCCACGCGCGACGCTTGTCGCGACGCGGGGACCGCGGGCTGTGTTGTCGCGTTCGCACGCGACCAGACGACGCCGGCATGGCTCGGTCCTGTCCAGACCTCGGCCGCCCCCCCACCGCCGACCCATCCAAGGCAGAGCAGAGCGAGCGAGAGACACGCCGCCACGATCGCGGTGACAGGTCGGCCTCGGCACGCGGGAATCACCTGGCCCCCCCGCCGAGCGTCGGCTCCACGCGCTGCTCGACAGTCCAGACCATCTCCGGGCCGCGACAATCAATGTGCACAGCAAAGAACCCGTGGCGCGGGCCGGGGCCCGTCGCGCTGGTCACCTCGGCCGGGCATTCCACGCTGTGCACCAGCGGCCAGATGATCTTCCGATCGGTCTCGGGCAGCGGCAGCGACTCGATCTGCGAGGCGTCAAACCACTCCAGCCGCCCCTCCCGCATGTCGCGAGGCTCCACTTCGACCGCCCCGATCACCCGGTAGTAGTACAGAAGCCAGTGACCGCGGCCTTCGTACGCCTGCTCGCTGATCAGCCCGATCAACTGCAGCCGCTCGATGGGAACCAGGATGCCGGCCTCTTCGTGAATCTCACGTTGTGCGCACTGCGCGGGCGACTCGCCGCTGCCCATGTCGAGCTTGCCCCCGATCGGGGAACACAGCCCCAGGTTCGGAGCCTTCAGCCGCCGAAGCAGCAACACCCGCCCGCTCGCGTCCCGAAGGTCGCACAGGCACGCGATTTTGTACGGCAGTTCACCCATCGCACAAGCGTATGCACCCCCTATCGCGGGATCGGCTCGAAGCGAAGCACCATCACGGCGTGCGGGCCCAGCTCGCCCGCGGGCTTGTACGCCCCGCCCGCGACGGGCTTCGCGGCCAGACGGTCGGTCAGCGCCTCGACCACGGCGTCGCCGGCCCTCAAGAACCCTTCGGGGGTTCGGATGCCGTACGCCGAGACGGGCTTGGCGGAGAGGTTCGCCACGACGAGGAAGCGTTCCTTCTCATTCGTGCGCACGAACGCGTACACCGCCGGGTGGCCGGAATCGACAAGGGCCATCGACCCCGTCCGCAAAGCCTCGTGCCCGAGCCTGAGCCGAACGAGCTTGCGGTAGAGGCTCAGGAGGCTTTGCGGGTCTTTGGACTGCTGCTCGACGTTCTTGGTGGCGATGTCCTTGTTCGCCGGGCGCCACGGCTTGGCCGCGGTGGTAAACCCGCCGTGCCGACCGGGTGTCCACTGCATCGGCGTGCGAAGGTCTTCGTCGGGCTTGACGCCGACCATGCCGATCTCCTCGCCGTAGTACACGAAGGGGATCCCCGGGCTGGTCAGTTGCAGCGTCGCGGCGAGTCTGGCCTTGGCCCATGCTTCGGCGGGCGTGCGGGCCGAGTCCTTGTTGCCGCCCCCGAACCTCGACATCACGCGGTCCATGTCGTGGTTTGCGAGGAACGTGGAGTACTGCCCCTGCGGGTACTGCGAGAGGTTGACCTCCCACTGCCGATCGAGCCGCTCTCGCTTGCCCTCGTTGATCGCGTCGATTGTGGCGTAGGCCGTGTGGAACTCGAAACACGAATCGAGCTCGCCGCCGATGTACGGCACGACCTGCTCGGTGGGCGCCCAGACCTCGCCGACGGTGAACGCGTCGGGCTTGACCGACTTGTAGAAGCGGTTGAATTCCTTCAGCCAGGCGTGGGTTGAGAGTGTGCTCTCCTGCTGCTGACCTTCCTCGATGAGGTGCCGGATCGCGTCGATGCGGTAGCCGTCGATCCCGCCGTTCTCGGGCAAGAGCCACCAGCGGACGACATCGTGCATCGCTTGGGTGACTTCCGGGTTGCGGAAGTTCAGGTCGGGCATCCCCTTCCAGAAGATGCCGTAGTAGTGCTCGCGGGGCGTGCCCGAGCCGTCCTTGGGCCAGGGGTGCCAGACGTCCTGTCCCCACGGGCCTTTCCAGTCGGGCTTGGTGCTGCTCCAGAGAAACCAGTCCTTCTTGGGGCCGTCCGCCGCGGCGTCCTGGAACCACGGATGATCCCACGAGCAGTGATTGGGCACCAGATCGAGGATCACGCGGATCCCGCGCTTCTTGCACTCGGCCATGAAGCGCTTGAAGCTCTCCATGGTGCCCAGTTGCTCGTGGATCGCCTTGTAGTCCTTAATGTCGTACCCGTGGTAGCTCTCGCTGGGCATGATCGGCATGAGCCAGATCGCATTGACACCCAGATCGGTCGAGGTCGCCGGATCGCCATCGTTGAGATAGTCGAGTCGATCGATGAGCCCGTCGAAATCGCCGATCCCGTCGGCCGAGAGCGGGCCGCGGGTGCTGTCCGCGAAGGAGCGGACAAAGATCTGATAGAAGACCGCGTGGTTCCACCACCCGTCGAGGTTCGCCGGCGCTCGCTGAACGGGCCCCTGAGGCTGGGGCGGGCGCGGGGCGGCTGCATCCTGATTGGTCGTTGCCTGCCCGAATGCGTGGGTGGTGATCACGGTGGCGAGGCCCAGAGCACAGAAGCTTCGGATCGTCATCGGCGTTCCCTCCCCCCGGCATCCCCGGGCGGAATGTATCCCCTCCGCCCGCCCCCCGCCCCGAGGGGCTGACTTACCATTTCGGAGCTCTATGCGCGATACCGACTGCATCAAGATCGCCAAAGCCCTCGCGGACCCGACACGGTTCGCGATCCTTGAGGCCATCCGGGCCGGGGGATCGATGAACTGCTCGCAGGTGTGCGAGAGCTTTCCGCTGAGCCAGCCGACGATTTCGCACCACATCAAGACGCTCGAGGCCGCCGGGCTCATCACCGTGCGCAAGGAAGGGCACTTCCACGTGCTGACCGCGTGCGAGCAGCGAGTGGCGCAGTTCGTCAGGCGGCTGACGCCGGGTGATGCGGATTCTGCCGCCGGGCCCACCCAAAGGTCGCCCGCCAAGGCAACGCCAAAGCCGACCGCCAAGTCCGCCGCGGGGTCGACAGCCAGGCCCACCAAGCCCGCGTCCACACGCACCGCCCGGGCGACGCGGACCGCACGGGGCGGCGGCCCGACGGCCGAGCGGGCCGATTGACATATCGATGTTCATCTATATGATTGAACGACCCGCGGAAAGGCTCGTGACGACCTGTTCCTCCCTCCGGAGCATCGACCATGAACGTACTGATCGTTCACGCCCATCCCGAGCCCGCCTCGTTCAACGGCGCCCTGACCGCCGCGGCGCGTGAGGCCCTGCTCGCCGGTGGGCATGACGTCCGCGTGAGCGACCTGTACGCGCAGGGCTTCGACCCCGTCTCCGATCGCCGGAACTTTGTCGGGTCGAAGGACCCCGCCTACTTCAAGCAGCAGGTGGAGGAGCAGCACGCCACCGCGAACAACAGCTTCTCGCCCGACATCGCCCGCGAGCTCGACGCGCTCTTCTGGTGCGACACGCTCATCTTCCAGTTCCCGCTCTGGTGGTTCAGCATGCCGGCGATCCTCAAGGGATGGGTCGATCGGGTCTTCGCGTCGGGCAAGGTGTACGGCGGGGGTCGCTGGTACGACAAGGGAACTCAGGCGGGCAAACGGGCGATGTGCTCGGTCACCATCGGCGGGCCGGCGTCGATGTACGAGCCCGACGGGCTCGCGGGCGATATTCACACCATCCTCTTCCCGATCAACCACGGGATTTTCGCGTTCACGGGGTTCACGGCCGTCGAGCCGTATCTCGTCCACGCGCCCGCCCGCATGTCGCCCGAGGAACGCGCCGCGGCGATCAGGACCTACGCCGAGCGGGTTGTGCGCATCCCCGAACTACCGACCATTGCCTATCCGACCCTCGACCGATACGACGCGAGTTTCCGCCTTCGAAAGTGAACCCAAGATGCCCACGCTTTTTGATCCGCTCAAGATCGGGCCGCTGACCGCGAAGAACCGCGTGTTCATGGCCCCGCTGACCCGCTCCCGCGCGGACGACAACGAAGTCCCCACGCCGATGGTGGCGCAGTACTACGCCCAGCGTGCGTCGGCGGGGCTGATCATCTCGGAAGCCTCGCCGATCTCGCCCGCCGCACGCGGATACCCGTGGACGCCCGGCCTCTTCATGCCCGAGCAGGTGGAGGGCTGGAAGCTCGTGACGCAGGCGGTCCATGCTCGCGGGGGGCTGATCTTCGCGCAGCTCTGGCACGTCGGGCGCATCTCGCACCCGGACTACCAGCCGGGGGGTGGGCCGCCCGTGGCCCCCTCGGCGATCAACCCCGGGGGCGAGGCCCGCACGCCCGACGGGCTCAAGCCACGTGTCACGCCGCGTGCCCTCGAACCGCACGAGATCCCGCTGATCATGAGCGAGTATCGCCTCGCCGCAAAGAACGCCAGGCTCGCGGGGTTTGACGGCGTCGAGCTTCACGGGGCCAACGGCTACCTGCCCGACCAGTTCCTCCGCGACGGCACGAACCTGCGTACCGACGCGTACGGCGGATCCATCCCCAATCGCGCCCGCTTCCTCCTCGAAGCCGCCCAGGTCTGCATCGACGTCTGGGGCGCGGATCGCGTGGGCGTCCGTCTGAATCCGTCGATCAACACCCCGGGCATGCTCGACTCCACGCCCCGGGAGACATTCGGCTTCGCGGTGCGAGAACTGTCGAAACTCGGTGTCGCGTACCTGCACATCATGGAGCGTGTGTCCTACGGCGACGAGCCGCCGCCCGCCCCGGATGACCCGACGAACATCCCCGTGGGATTCTTCCGCCCGATGTACGACGGCGTGCTGATTGCCAACGCCGGGTTCACGCTGGAGAAAGCCACGCGGTACCTCTGCGAAGGCTGGGCCGACGCGGTCGCCTTCGGCCGCCTGTTCATCGCGAACCCCGATCTGCCGGCACGGCTGGCTCGTCAGGCGGCGGGTGTGCCGACGCCGTTCAACCAGCCCGACCGTTCGACGTTCTACACTCGGGGGGCGACCGGGTACATCGATTACCCCGCGCTGGGCGAAACCTGAATCGCCCGTCCTTCCGAACTCGCCAAGGAGCCACGCATGAACCACTCCAGCATGTCACGCCGCAACCTTCTTCACGCCGGCGCGGTCGGTGCCGCGGGCGCCTCCGTCGCGTTCGTGCACAAGCCCGTGCTCGCTTCGCAGCCCGAGTTGCCGGTGTCGGGGTCGCAGCCGTGCGGGTTCTACCGCTTCCAGATCGGGGAGATTCCCGCGCTGGTGGTGACGGACGGGTTCGCGTCCCTGTCGCCCCCGCACCCGGCGATCGCCCCGCAGGCGACCAAAGAGGAACTGGAGAAGGCCTTCGACGACGCCTTCCACCCTCGCGACCGTGCGAACCTCGAATTCAACATCCTCTGCCTGACCATCGGGTCCGACACCGTGCTGATCGACACGGGCATGGGCCCGCTCGGAGGCCCCACGTCGGGGCGGGCTCTGGCAAACCTTCGCGCCGCCGGGGTCGAGCCCGAGTCCGTCTCCGCGGTCGTTCTCACCCACGCCCACGGCGACCACATCGGCGGGCTTCTCGGCAAGGACGGCTCGTCGGCCTTCCCCAAAGCCAAGATCTTCATGAGCAAGGCCGAGCACGACTTCTGGACCGGCCCCTCGCCCGATCTGTCGAAGATGGGGCTTCCCGCCGAGCGTCGTTCGGGCATGGCCCAGGCCGCCGCCAAGTCGCTCGCGTCGCTCGCCAAGCAGCTCGAGTTCGTCAAGGGGGGCGACTCGCCGCTCAAGGGGCTCACGATCGTCGACACGCCCGGACACACCCCGGGACATCTGTCTGTCGCGATCGAGAGCGCGGGCTCCCGCGTGTTTGCGATCTCCGACCTGGCGCACAACCACGTCGCGATGTTCACCAACCCGCAGTGGACGATCGCCTTCGACACCGACCCCGCCCAGGCCGCCGCCACCCGCACGCGGATCTTCAGCCGCCTGGCCGACGAACGGGCCCGCGTCTTTGCGTTCCACCTCCCGTGGCCCGGGCTGGGACGCATCGGCAAGCACGGCACGAGCTTCTGGTGGTCGATCGAACCCTGGGCCTGGCAAGCCTGATCCGCCGGCCGCCTTTCCGCTCGTCACCCCCCCCCCCC
>ERZ761603.2080-NODE-2080-length-14196-cov-4.602291_pt1 | contig 14196 bp, 12 predicted proteins | sample MGYA00511879_ERZ761603 | MGnify/ENA primary metagenome ERZ761603 (study PRJEB28899, sample SAMN02850040) | bioreactor sludge metagenome | biome: EBPR Sludge; feature: EBPR Bioreactor; material: flocular biomat | place: Australia: Thorneside Wastwater Treatment... | reverse complement strand
GAGCCGCATCTTCAGGTTCGTGCCAAGCGAGATTATCGTCTGAAGAATGCCTGAATCCTCGCCGCGTTCGCCGGCACCGCTTACAAAACTCCGGTCGATCTTAAGTGTGTCAAAAGGCAGCCGGTGAAGATAGCTGAGCGACGAATAACCCGTACCAAAGTCGTCGATGCTGAGCTTTACGCCGAGCCCCTTGAGCCGGTTAAGCAACGAGATCGATCGCTCGGCGTTCTCCATGGCGGTGCTTTCCGTTATCTCAAGCTTGAGCGTTTCAGGGCGGATGCCTGAGTTTTCAAGGGCATTCTCGACCTGATCTGAAAGGTCGTCGCTCGAGAGATGCCGGCCGGCGATGTTAACGCTGACCTCGAGATCTGCGAGATCGGACCCGATCTTTTGCCAGGCAGCGATCTGTTTGGTCGTCTCAAGAAGGATCCAGTTCGTGATCGGCTGGATGAGATCAGAGCTTTCCGCTATCGGAATGAATTTATTCGGCGGAATGTTGCCGAATTCCGGATGATGCCACCGCAGCAAAGCTTCGAACCCCGATAGCCGGCCATCGAGGAGCGATACGATCGGCTGATAATGCATCGAAAGCTCGTTCCGCTCGACCGCGTGGCGTAGATCCATTTCGAAGCGAACCCGTTCGAGAAATCTATGCCGGAGTTCCTTCGTAAAGACCGCGGGCCCGTCCTTCCGCTCTTTCGCGTAGTGCATCGCGATATCGGCGTCACGGAGGATCTCTTCCGGCGAATCGTATTCAGCGTCGCAAGGGGCGATCCCGATATTCACGTCGATCGAGACGCGGTTGCCGCCCAAAGAGAAAGGCTGCGTGATATTCCGGTGGATCTTTCGGGCGACCTTCTGGGCCTTTCCGGCGGTCGCCAGGCCCCGAAGAACGATCGCGAATTCATCCCCGCCGATCCGGGCAACGGTGTCCTCGGCATTTACCACCCGCGAAAATCGCTTTGCTGCTACAGAGAGCACCTTATCGCCGATCGAGTGGCCGAGCGTATCGTTGATGTTCTTGAAGCTGCGGATATCGAGGAAAAGGACCTGGAACGTCGCCGATGGGTCTTGTCTATAGCCCGAGATCAACTCACCAAGTATGTCGTTCAGGTGCTTGCGGTTCGCGAGTCCCGTTAGGGAATCGTGGCTGGCCGCGTGCTGAAGCTCGCGTTCGCTCTTTCGCAAAGCGTCATTCGCCCTTGCCTCTTTCTCGAGCGAACGGCAAAGCTCCTCGGCGTAACTTTCGGCCTCCTTTCGGCGGGCCTTTTCTATTTCGGCCCGACGGCGTTCGGAGTCCGCCTTCTGCCTTTCCGCTTCTTCGACATTGGCGATCGAGCGGTTGATCTCATTGATCAGCGTTCGATAGTTGATATAGGCAACAGCAATAACGATGAACGAGATAACGCCGAGTGCGACATCGCCATAGTTAAAGACCTTGAACGTCGCCCCCGCGATGCCGGCGCCTGTGAAGTGCGTCAAAGCGGAAGAGACGCAGTGCGTTTTCCAGATCTCGAGAAAGCTGCCTTGTGTCCTGAGCTTTTGATAAAAGGCGGCAAATGCGGACGAAAAGAAAAAGTGTGCGAGGGCAGTAATGCCGAGTACAGCGGCGAGCGTTCGAGTATCGGTAAGCCTAAGTTCGATGAAGGCCGATCCGTAGGCGGCACGCGAGAAAAGTTCGACCACGCCGTATGTCGCCGCCGCGATCAGTGCCGAGAGCGACGAGTTGAAGATGACGAAGTACCTTGGCGATTCCTTTCTGCGCTTTTTCAAATAGACGCAGTTCGAGAAGGTTTCGACGAACGCCGTGATAACGGCAAGTTCGCCGCCGTAGACGATAAAGGTGAAAAAAACAACTGCGTCCGAGAAACTGAGGGTCAGGTTCGAGCCCGAAAGCTGGAGCGTCATTCTCGGAGCCGCAAAAACGGCAAACGCCAGAATGAAAATGTAGCTAAACCCGATAGGTGTGAACGGAACGGCCGCCAAAGCACCGGCGAGCGCAAGAATTCCCAACGCCGAAACCGCGATCTTTACATAGTAAGAGAGCGCCGTGCGTGAGGGGAGTTCGGCAGTTGTAGCTAGCGGATTTTCCATCCGGGAACGTGGAAGACTCGGATTCTCGATAACGCTTGATTCGGGAAGGCCGGGAATTCAGCCTCTAAAAGCTTAGCATTTAGCCCAAAAATAATCCAGAGAAAAGTTCATGCACAGGTTTGTTGTGTATACCAGCTAAACACATGGCTCGCGTATACCAACTATACAGTGCCGTAAATATTGCAAATGCAACTGTTATGAGTCGATGGCCGAAATGCTGTGTATTTAATATCCAATATCGCCGCGGATAGCCACATCGGACCCCGAACCGCATTCACCGCCATAAAACCAATATTGTCAATGAGTTATGCTTTGTCTTAGGTGGGGACAAAACTATGGCACAAGGGTTGTAATTAGATAGGCAGCGAGAGACGAACACTCTCAACAAATTTACAGGGAGAAGAGAGAAAAAAATGAGGACCTTTAAGAATATCGCAGCAACTATCGCACTGGCCGGAATGATCATGCTTGGAAGTTCGGTCGCAAACGCCGGAATCATTATCGACAACGGCATTATCATCGATAACGGCATCGGTAAAGAGACCAAAACCACCCAGCAGTGCTCAGAGAAGTCGGAAAAGCCGGACTGGGGCATCATCATCGACAACATCGTCGGGATCATCATCGATAACTTCGGTGGCGGCATCATCATCGACAACGCAGCCGAGCGGACCGAGTGCGGCATCATCATCGACAACGGGATCATCGTAACCGACTAGTCCTGTTCAGCCATCGGGCTTAACCCCCACACCTTGAGGCGGCCGTTTTCCCGCGACGGTCGCCTCACCTCTATTACGGTCGCCTCACCTCTATCTATGGGCAAGGCCAGCAGAAAGCGAACGAAGCGTTTCAACTGATCGCGGAAGGGCGGTAAGCAGCCGCTCGATCTCGTCTTTCGTCGTAAAGCGCGAGAAGCTGAACCTGATCGCTCCGCGGGCGAGTTCGTCATCGCGGCCAAGGGCAATGATGACCGGCGAAGGCTCGATCGAGCCGCTCGAGCATGCCGCTCCGGTCGAGACTGCAAATCCCTGCATATCGAGGTGTATTAGAAGCCCCTCGCCTTCGATCCCGCGAAAAGAAATGTTTGAGATGTTCGGGACTCGCCGGTGTCGGTCTCCGTTAAGATAGGCCTCCGGAATTGATTCAAGCACCCGGTCTTCGAAGTCGTCTCTGAGCTTACGTAAACGTTCCGATGTCTTAATAATGCTGCTTGATGCCTTCTCGGCTGCCGAGCCTAAACCGACGATCTGAGCGACAGGTTCGGTCCCGCCGCGGTTTCCCCGCTCCTGGCGGCCGCCGATGTTCTGTGGATGAAGGCGAACGCCGCGGCGGACGTAAAGTGCACCGATCCCTTTCGGGCCATGGATCTTGTGGCCGGAGAGTGATAGCAGGTCACAGCCCAACTCTTCAACATCGACCGGCATTTTGCCGACGGCCTGTACCGCGTCCGTGTGCAGCCAAATACGCTGCCCGGCACCGCGGCGTGAGCGAACCGCTCGCCCGATATCAGCGATCGGCTGGATCGTACCGATCTCATTATTCACCGCCATTATAGAAACCAGCACGGTGTTTTCGCGGATGGCGTCTGACACTGTGCGATGATCAACTACGCCGCTTTCATCGACCGGGATTACTGTAACGTCGCAGGAAATGCCCGATAGGTCGTCGCAGACCATCTTCACTGCCGGGTGTTCGATGGCAGAGACGATCAGATGAGGACGATGGTCCTCGTTCTCGGAGCGTTTTCTTCGAATGGACTCGACCGATCCGCGAATCGCCAGGTTGTTGGATTCCGTGCCACCGGAGGTGAATACGATCTCAGCGGGACGAGCATTGATGAGTGCGGCGACGCGATGACGAGCTTTATCTACTGCGGCCCGTGCCGATTGGCCGAAGGAATGAATACTCGAAGCGTTGCCGTAGTCGTCCGTCAGGAACGGCAGCATTTCCTCAAGAACGGCCGGGTCGAGCCGCGTAGTTGCGGCATTATCGAGGTAAACTCGCTCAAACATACAGCAAGTCTAGAACTTTTTGGTCGAGATGTGCAGCCGGTGCTGCGGTGAAGCACAGGAACGGATCAAAACTGATCGTCTTCGCCGATTAAGACGATGTCTGTGATGTCATTCTGAACTTCGATCACAAATGCCGGGAAGGCGAAAAGATATTTGCGATGTGCGACCGACACAACGTACGTCTCGTTCGGTACAACATCGTGAAAGACAAATTGCCCAAATGAGCCGGTGCGGACATACCGAAGGCCGTTTTCGTCATCCATAAGAACGACGACGGAGTTAGAGATCGGAGCGCCTGCCGCGTCGGTAACTTTGCCTGCAACGATGACGTTGTTGCCTGCGTGAGTGAATAGTGAAAGCAGCCGACCGATCGGTTGTTTGACCTTGGTACGGGCTGCGGGAAAATGCTCCGGTCTTTCCGTTGTTTGAGCAGAGATCTGAACTGCGCCGCCATTGCCAACGAAAGCGAGCGCTATGGCCGCCGATAGTACCGCCCGTGAGATACACAGATCAAATTTGCCAGGAAACATACGAATTTTCGACCACGACATAGATCGCGATCGACGATCGGACAAAAGAACGAATCTAAACGACTTTCAGAAAAACTTGAGACGAGCGACGCTAAATTAACGGAATAATAACACTTTTCGAACTTTTTGCAAGAATTTTTATTTGTCATTTTGGGCTAATAGGGGCAGAATCGATTTCCTTTGCCGTCCGAATACGATAAATTAGAGTTTGACGGACTCCGGTACAATCCGGACTGCCGTCGAGGTGTGGCCTAAAGATGGATTTTACGACGAAAGAGATCTTCAAGCGGTATGCGAGCATTCTGATCGGGAAGCCGATATCGCCGATATTTTTGAACATTTTGGTAACGAGCGTTTGCGACATGCGGTGTACGCACTGTTTCTTTACCGAGGAGCTCGATGACCGCCCGCGGAAAAAGCTCCAGATGAAGACGGACGAGATCGCCAAGATCTCCGAAACGCTTGGCGGTAATTTGGGTGTGCTTGTTCTTGCTGGCGGCGAGCCGTTCACGCGGAAAGACCTCCCGGAGATCGTTCGGGCTTTCTATGAGAATAACAAGCTTGATTCGGTTTACCTGATGTCCAACGGACAGATCCATCAGCGGATCTTCCCCGATGTAACGCGGATCCTTGACGAATGCCCCGACCTGAACGTGACGGTCGCTCTCGGCATCGACGGGATGAAAGAAGCCCACGAGAAGATACGCCGCAAAGAGGGAAGCTGGGACAAGGCGATCCACACGGCCCGCACACTGCAGCAAATGAAGCAGGAGCAGTATCCTCGGCTGGATATCCAGACATGTACCTGCGTGATGCACTCAAACCAGGATACGATCTTCGATTGGTACGACTTCCTGAAATACGACCTCAGGCCGGACAAGGTGAACATTAACTATATTCGCCCGCCTTCGGCCGACCCGATCGAACTCGAGTTCGATCCGGAGAGATATGCACGGCTTTCGCATATGATCCTTGAGGACACAAAGAATGCTGCTCTCAAGAACATGTATGGCGGGAAGTCGGGTATCTTCAAGGCCGCGGTCGATATCTACATGCACGACGTCATTACAAAGACGAAAGAGGAGAGCAAGGCCCAGCTTAAGTGCTATGCCGGAAGTGCCGGTGCGGTGATCTATGATACCGGTGCACTCTCTTCGTGTGAGAACAAGGCGGACGTGCTAAATCTTCGCGATTACGACTGGAACTTCCAGACTGCTTGGAACACGGACCTGATGAAGGCCCGGCGGAAGGAAGCCGGTGCGGGTTGCTATTGCACGCACGAATCGAACTGCTTCTATCCCTCGTTGCCGTTCAATGCCGGCCACCTTGTGAAGATCAAGAAGCTCGAGCGTGACATCCGCAAAGCTGCCAAGGAGTCCGGTTTCGCGGTCGGGCGGGAAGTTGCTCTCAAAGCCTAGTTCTTAAATGCAGCAAAACACGCCAAAGATCCTCATTCTTTCGTCCGATACGGGCGGCGGACATCGCTCCGCCGCTCAAGCATTGGTCGATGGGGTCGAGCGCTTTTGGCACGGCGAATCGGCTGCAGTTCGAGTTATCCGGGCCATCGAAGACAGCCACCACATCACCGAGAAGCTGGTCAAAATTTATAACTGGGTTCTGCGGCACAAGCAGAGCTGGATGAAGTATCTCTACTGGGCGGTCAACCGGTTCCGTCCGGAAACGCGTGAGTTCTTTCACCGCCGGTGCATGGTCCATCTTCGCGATGTCTTTGAGAAATGGTGCCCGCATATTGTCGTCAGTGTTCATCCGCTGACACAGCACATCTTTGCACGAATTCTCCGCGAACTGAATTTACATGGCCAGATTCCGTTGGTGACCGTCGTCACGGATCCCGGTTATGGCTTTTGGAAGGGCTGGGCCTGCAACGACGTTTCGCTCTACCTGGTCGCAAATGACGATGCAAAGCGGCAGTTGATCGACTACGGGGTCGAGGCAACGCGGATCAAGGTCTCGGGAATGCCGGTGAACCCGAAGTTCCGCGAGGTGAATGAAGCGGACGCACAAAACGCTCGGAAGGCTTTCGGGCTTGACCCTGATAAATTCACGGTGTTCGTAAATGCCGGCTGGGTCGGCGGCGGCAATATCCCGACGATCTTCAAGGAACTCGTCCGCGGTGAACTGGACGTTCAGGCGATCTTCCTCGCCGGTAAGAACGAGACTCTCCGGGCTGAAGCTGAAGAGATCGCCAAGCACGCGAAGTTCCCGGTGAAGGTGATCGGCTATTCCGACGAGATCGAAAAGCTGATGCACTCGGCGAACGTGATGGTCTCAAAGCTCGGCGGCCTGACAACCTTCGAAGCACTAGCCTGCCGGCTGCCGATCATAGCCGATGCAACTACTCCGCCGATGCCGCAGGAAGCCGGAACGGTCGATCTGGTCGCCAAGAATGGTGCCGGGATCATCCTTGAGCGTTCAGCGGACATTGTCCCGGCGATCAGGTCGCTGATGGAAGATGAAACGAAGTACCGGCGTATGAAGGACGCGACCGCATCGGTTTCGCTGCCGGATTCGACCGAGCGGATAATTCGCGAGATAGCGGCCCTTCTCCCGGCAAGACAGGCCGACCGCGTCGAACTTGCCGCTGCCTGACCGAGCAAGCAACGCCTTCGCTTGCCAGATAAATCCCATTAATTTAACCTTATGCTTTCGTTACGAGTTCTTGTTCACTAGGAGAACCCTGCTTGAACCTTTTATTAGAAGGAAAAACCGCGTTCGTATCCGGCGGCACCCGCGGCATAGGGGCCGCACTGTGCGAGATATTTGCCCGCGAAGGAGCAGATGTCGCCTTCAATTACCATACCAGCGACGATCTGGCCGAATCGGTCAAAGCGAAGGTCGAGGCTTTTGGCCGCCGGGCATTGGCCTTCAAAGTGTCAGTGACCGACCGCGTTGGGATGAAGCGGGTCGCCCGCGAGATAGCCGAGGCCTGGGGCCACATCGATATCCTTGTGAACAACGCCGCGGTGAACAAGGCGGATAACTTCGCCACAACAACCGACCGATCGTGGGACTGGGTCGTCGATACGAACGTCAACAGCCTCTTTACGGTGACGAAGCCGATCTATAAGCAGATGATCCGCCGGCGGAGCGGCACGATCCTCAATATCACAAGCATCGGAGCGATTCGTGCACTGCCGACCGCTGTGCATTATGCGACGTCCAAGGCCGCGATGATCGGTTTTACCAAGTGCCTCTCGCGGGAAGCCGCTAACTTTGGGATCACCGTCAATGCGATCGCCGCGGGCATTTTTGATACCGATCTCGGGAATACACTCCCGGCACGACTGCTCGAAGCCCATGAGAATTGGGTCTCGTTGCGCCGGCTTGGCCGGCCCGAGGAACTTGCCGAATTTGCCGCATTCATCGTTAGCCCGCGAAATTCATACATGAACGGCGAGATAATCACCGTGGACGGCGGAACGATCACATAACGGCCTGCCTTCGTCTGTACATTTCACCCCACGAGCAGTATTAGCAAATGAAATTGCAATTCAATACTAACTGTTGTAAATAAAGAACTTATCTTGACAGGTTCAATTCTGCCCGCTAGACTCTTTTAATAGGATCAAATCCTAAGGAGAGATATGGGACGACAAGAATTGATCGACAATCTGAACAAGGCGTTGGCCTGCGAACTCGCCGGCGTCATCCAGTATTCTCAGCACAGTTATTTGGTAACCGGCACGGACAGGGAAGTTTTTAAGGGCTTTTTCCGTGACCACGCCGAAGAGGCTCAAGAACACGCAGAAGTGCTCGGCGACAAGATCGTTGCACTCGGCGGCGTGCCGACCGTTGAGCCGGCGATGATCCGGCAGTCGGTCGAGCTAAAGGACATGCTTTCGCAAGCGCTTGAGCTCGAACGGGAAGCAATGGCAGCTTATATGGCTGCTTGGGCCGCGTGCGACGACAACGACTTGCCGCAGAAATTCTGGCTTGAAGGGCAGATATCTGATGAGCAGATGCACATCGAGGAACTCGAAAAGCTAACCTCCGAGCGGACGGCGAAGGCCGGAACGGAGCGGATTGTTTTAAGGGAAGTCAGTTAACTAGTTTCAAAGAAAAAAATAGCCGGGCTCATTTCTGGGCCCGGCTTTAGTTTTCTCAGGGGGAAGAACTATGATGAGGACGGGAAACCAAGAATGCGTGCAGAACCGTCAACAGCTTCGCCGATTTCTGCCGACCGCAGTCGAACACGGGCGCTTGCTAAAGCGCGATGGAGGACTTCAACCAGGTCAGCCTCAAGTGCAATGGTCTTCTGAGTGTTCCAACCGAGCCCGTCGGTCCAGGTAGCCATCTTTATCACGGCTTGGCCGTTTTCGACCGAGACGTCGATGCGTTTCTCGTCATTTGCGATCGGAGCGAACTGCTTTTTTAACTGTGTCTGCATCAATGTTACGAAACTGAAAACCAATTTCATTAAGAGAATACTTTAAAAAAAGTATCCCGTCAATCCTAAAGACGCAAAGGACGACGGGATACGGAAAACAAATTAAGAAACCGATCAGTTAGTTCCTTTCCACTGTTTGATCTGATTCTCGAGATTGGTCAATGCGTTCTGGCTTGCCGGCGGATTTGCTGAGCGGCCGGCGGCGAGTGCGGCTTCACCGGCGGCGATCGCATCGGCTTTCCGTCCCATTTCACCAAGCAGGCGCGCCTTGAGCGATAGCACGCCGAAGGACTTGTTCATCCTTTCCGCTTCTTCGACCCACGAAAGGGCATCGGCATAGCTACCAGTCATCTTTTGCGAGAGAACGTAGTTCGCGAGAGTGATACGCTCGCTCATCGTCCGGCGGCGATTGTCGTTGACGAACCTGGCGATGAAATCGCCGACGTCAACCGTGAACGGCACGGCAACGTTTTCCCAGCGAATATTGACCTCAGCGGTGCTGCCTACCACCTTTTCGAATTCGATGGCCATCGTTTCATGGAACTCCGACTGACGAGGCGTTACTTCGACCTTGAGCACATCATCTTTCGGTTCGTGCGTAAAGGCTCCCCACTGGTTCCAGTTCTTATTGAAAATGATGGTCCAGTTGCCGGTGGTCGGCAGTGTGAAAAGAGCGTATTTGCCCTTGGCAAGCTTTTGGCCGTTGATCATCACGTCGATCGGCGTTTCGAAGACGGTAGCGTTGTTCGCACCGGTTCGCCATACTTCGTTGTAAGGTACCAGCTCGCCCCAGATCTTGCGTCCCTTAACATTCGGACGATGGTACGAGATCGATATCTTTGTATCACCGATCATTTGCGAGGTTTCCTGCATGTTACTCTCGCGGGGAATGGTGACCTGTGCGGAAACCGCCACCGCGAACGCGGCAACGAGCATTAAGAATAGCAACCCTTTTGTTCTCATTTTTCTAGTTTCTCCTTTGCACGGGCGATGAATGTCTGGATCATCTCGGTTACCCGGCGTGTCATTTCATTGCTGATGATGGTCTCTCCGGCAAGTCCGGCGAGCGTGTGCAGGTCGCGGGCACTCTGCCGCCGCATCTCGACCATCTGCGTAAAATGGACGAGCGTGCGGTTCGCGGACCTTTCAAGAAAATCCGCCGAAAAGCGAAGAAAATTCCGTGTTTCTTCCCGAATAGGGAACCACTCGATCCGATCCTCGGATTCCTCGGCGAGTTCGAGCATGAACCTTTGCCGCATCGATCCGACGACCGGGATCGTGGTTTCGATCTCCCAATGGGCGATGCCTTTATTGTCAATGACGACCTTAGCGACGCCCGGCATCAGTGCTGCGAAATTGGTCAGGTCGGCAAAGAACTCCCGAACGCGTTCAAGCGGAGCTTCAAGCTCGATCTGATCGCTGTAACCTGCCTTGATAGTGAACATAAGACCTCACATCAAAAGATACCATTGAAGAGTATCGAGTTAAAAAACTGCCGGGTGGTGGAACGCGTCATGCCTCGGTAGAACGGATCCTCTGCAAAAAGCACAACGCGGCCGGCACCCATTGATTCGTCCATAATGTACGAGGTCCCTTTGAGCAGACGCTCGGTGTTTCCTTCCCAGACGAAGCCCGAGATGGTCAATGGCCTTGTCGGATTGGCATCAAACACGACGGCATTGGTTCCTTCCTTTGAATACCGGAAGAAATAGCCGGTTTGGAGTAACACCGGGATCTCGTTCTGGCTGACGCCGTAGTTCAGGTAGGTCGTCCGGTCAACGGTCGCACGGAACATTGCTCCGGCGAGTGCTTCGGGCACCTTGTTGGCATCGGCCGAGGGCGAAGCAATGGCGGGAAGCGGTTGGCCAACCTCGGGCATTTGGTCATTCGGAGTCGCGGATGGTGTCGGGGAAGGCGAAGCGGAGGCGGTCGGTTTTTCTTCGGGTATCTTGCCCTTTTGCTCGTCTTCTTCAGAGCCGACCATCTTGGAAGATGTTAATCCGACGTCCTTTAGAGTGGCCCAAACGGCCGAACCGCTCATGGTCACGACAGTGCCGCCCTGCTGGGCAAATTGCTTGATGGCATTTACGCCGCCGGCGCCGAGTTCCGCCTGGATCCACCCGGGATTACCGGACGGTATAACAAGGACATTGTAGTTTCGGAGTCCGCCGCGGGCGATGCTGCTGAAAGGCATCGGTGTGAACTTAACGCCGTATTTCTCGAGCGTCCACCAAATGGCTCCGTAAGATTCCTGCGTAATGCCGTCGTCGGCCGCGATCGCGATCTTCGTCTGGCGAAGGGCATTGACATTCTCACCGCCGACACCGGTGTCGCCTTCGTCAAAATAGCCGGTGTTGACGGCCGTGACGTTGACGCCCATCTCGCGAGCGTATTGAGCGATGGTATCGTGGATCGATTCCGGATTTCGCGAAATGCGGATAACGAAAGTGCCGGAAGGATAGTTGCGGCCGCCGGCATTCAGCGGGCGATTTGCCACGTTCACGCGGTAGCCCTTTTGGAGCAAACGCATCATCATTGCAGCGGTCGTATCGGTCTCGTAAGGAACGATATAGGCGATCGCTGCCCGGCCTGAAACCGTTCCGCGGCGGGCATTATCAAGATAGGCCTGATCGACCATCGAGCTTTGGATCGACGAGGTTTCTTCGGTCCAATGGGCCGTTACGCCGAACCCGAGCGGGAGCGACCAGGCAGTTACGTCATAAAAGCCATACTGCTCTTTCGGCTGGCCGGGCCCGCGCATCTGGTTGCGGCGGAAGCGTGCCATGTTGTCCTCAACGAACGCCTTGTCCTGCGGCGTATCTGGTTCGAGGATCGCCTTGATCAGCACTCGCTGCGGCTGGTCGAGGTCGATGACGTACGAGCCCGCCGGGAACGTACGCCGCGTCGGCCTCGAGTTCTTGTCCATGTAAGTATGAGCAGTGTTCGATGTGAACGGTGCGGTGGCGACCTTTACTTCGATGTTCGAGAGCCGAAGTATCTCAACAAGGTCGGCGGTCTTTACGCGATCGGCCGCCGGTTCAAGGACGATCCGCTTCATCTTCGCGTTGCCGTGTTCGGCCATGCCGCGTGAGCGGAAATCGTAGAAGTCCTTTATGCGTTCGACCCGGTTCTTGGCCGTCGTTTCGAGCGTCGTCAGCGAAGCTACGTAATGCTTGGCTATCGACGAACGAAAGGTCAGGATCGTGCCATCCTCGCGAGTGTAGTTAAGCCCTTTCGGGCCGCCGCCGTCGGTCTCGTAGGTCATACCGGTCGCGCCGTTGAGCGACGGATACATATCCCAATATCCTGGATAGAACGCATCGAAAATGTCGCGGACGTAATAGTCCCATTTGTTGCCGTCAAAGGCGGCGGCATTTGCCCGGCCGTAAACATCGAGCCATTTGTTGTACTGTGGCTGCGGAAGATTCGGGTTGATCGGCAAGGCGACCGGCGGGAAGAAATACTGCTCGGGCTGGCCGTGGAGGTCAACTGCGACCTGCGGGTTCCACTCCATGAACGCCTTTTGCATATTGCGGCTTTCCTTCTGCGTGAAGGCGAGCGTATCGCGGTTCAGATTGAACCGGTAGTGGTTCACGCGTCCCCAGATAGACCAGGGCTCGCGCTTCTCAATCGCGAAGCGGTCCGGGCTTCCGACGTTGACCGAGTTGTACCAGGTGACAAATCGCTCGTGGCCGTCCGGGTTCTCTCCGGCGATGACGACGGTTACGACGTTCTTAAGAACGTCGAGAGTTGCGGGGTCGTTTGAAGCGGCAAGCTGATAGACGACCTGCATCATGGCCTCAAAAGATGCAGATTCATTGCCGTGGATCGTGTATGCCATCCATGCGATCGCTGGGTTGTTGGCAGCTATCTGGTCGGCTTCCGAACGTGAGATCTTTCGCGGGTCGGTGAGCCGATTGTTGGCGGCTCGTATCTCGTCGAGCCGCTGCATATTCTCAGGTGCCGAGATCGCGATCGCGTATTGCATCCGATGCTCGGGCGTCGTCCCTATCTCGAATATCTTTACTCGGTCGGGCGAGGCCTTGGCGATGGCGAAAATGACCTGCTCCATCTGGCCGTAGGTCGTGTGATGTGTGCCGACATCGAAGCGAAGGATCGATTGCGGCCTCGGGACGTTCTCCCGATAAGGCCCGCGGGCATAGAAGTCAAATGGTGCTTCGGTCTGTGCGAGTGCGGAGATGCCCGTGATGAGGAGAACGAAAACGGCGACGAGGACGAAAGATTTTTTCATTTCTAGATCTGTAGAACGGACTGAAATAAGGTGGAGCAAAGTACCTTGATATTAAACCGAAAAAGAAGAAACGTAAATTTCGCGGTTTCGGTTTCCACGCGGCCGCGGAGGAATGCCTTCATGATCAGGCCGATAAATACTCCGGCATAACCTCGCCGTTTGGTATGCTGATGGTATGGAAACGCGAAGCGAAGCGAAAAGAGCGGCCCGCTGCCCGAAATGCGGGGGCTTTAGTCTCCAAAGCGTAGCCGACCTCGGCACCGACGAAAAGCTCATCTTTGACCGCCTTCCGGCATCGGCCAAATACACGAAAAAAGAGCGTGAACAGCATCTCTACTGTCCACGCTGCGGTCATGAATCGTCACTTCGCGATTCCGCTGAAACCTGATCGTTACTTCTTGCCTTCTTCCTTCAACTCACTTACCTCAACACCTTTCGCTTTGAATTCGGCGACGATCTGACGGTGGTTGTTGGTGCCAAGCCGCAATACGGCAAAATCCTTCTCGGTCTGGATCACGGCCCAGTGCCGCTTCTTCTTGATAAAGAGAAAGGGAAGGGCAAAAATGAAGCCGACCAAGAGAGCTGTTGCGACGGCACCGCCACCTGAGAGCATCGGCTTTTTCGCAAACGAGTAATCGATGTTCTTAATGTCGGAATACGCAAATTCCTTTGCCGATTCCCGCATGCTTGCTTTGTCAGGAACGATCGAAACGGTCGTCTCGTTAAATGTGATATCGGCGTCAGTCTCGACCGACTTTTTTCCTTGAGAAACCGCCATTTCTATCGAATAAACGGACGGCTGCTGGGCGTGAAGCGTCGTAACAAGTGTCAGTGAAAAGACGACGAGAAAGGCCAGCGAGCGATGAACACAGCGAAGGCCGGCGGGGGTAGATTTCATAC
>ERZ761603.2079-NODE-2079-length-14196-cov-13.784103_pt1 | contig 14196 bp, 12 predicted proteins | sample MGYA00511879_ERZ761603 | MGnify/ENA primary metagenome ERZ761603 (study PRJEB28899, sample SAMN02850040) | bioreactor sludge metagenome | biome: EBPR Sludge; feature: EBPR Bioreactor; material: flocular biomat | place: Australia: Thorneside Wastwater Treatment... | reverse complement strand
GGTGTCCTGCCCGCGCGAGACGCACGCCAGCGCCAGCAGAACCGCCGCGGCGATGACACGCCGCGTGAAGCCCGATCGGATAAGCGGGAGAAAGATGGCCATCGGGGAGTTCCGTGAGACTCGTCGGAAAGGAGGCGATAGGATCAACGGCGCAACTGCGAGACCGTGCGGAGCGACTCGTCCGCGGCCCGGATGCTCTGGCTGTTCATTTCAAAGGCGCGCTGTGTGCGGATAAGGTCGATGAGTTCGCGCGTCGGGTCAACGTTCGATGATTCAAGAAAACTCTGCTGGAGACTGCCCCGCTGGTCCGTCGACGGCTCACCGGTGACCGCGTCTCCGCTCGCATCGGTCTGGGTGTAGAGGTTGGTGCCGATCTGCGCCAGGCCCGCGGGGTTGGCGAAGGTGGCGAGTTGGATGGTGCCCGCCTCGGTCTGTTCCGTCTCGCCGGGGGAGGTGTAGTACACCTTGCCGTCGCTGCTGATCGAGATGTTCGTCGCGTCGGGCGGGATGTTGATGTTGGGGTCCAGGCGATAACCCTGGTTGTTCGCCATCACGATGTCGCCGTCACTGTTGAGCGCGAAGTTACCGGCGCGGGTATACGCCGTTCCTCCGCCCAGAGACGGCTCGACCGTCACCACGAAGAAGCCCTCCCCGTCGATGGTGATGTCCAGCGGGCGGCCCGTGAACTGCGGCGCGCCCTGCGTGAAATCGAGCTGCGTGCCCGAGACCCGGACCCCCAGTCCAACGTACAGACCGATGGGGCGCTGATCGTCGTTCGCGTTGATCGCCCCGGGCTGCTCTTTCTCGATATAAAGAAGATCCTGAAAGTTGGTCCGGCTGGCCTTGTACCCTGGCGTGTTGACGTTTGCCAGGTTGTTGGCCGTGACGTCCAGGGCCGTGTCGAGGGCCGCGAGGCCCGAACTCGCCGAATACAACGCGTTGATCGCCATGAACTGCTCCGTTGCCTTTCTGCCGCCGGTCACGTCAACCGACCGAGACTGTTGATCGCCCGCTCCATCAGACGGTCGTGCTGCTGGATCATCGAGATATTCGCGTCGACCTCGCGCGCTGCGCCCGTCACCGCCATGAGCGACTTGATCTCGCTCACGGAGGATTCCTCCACCGCGCCCTGACGCACCCTCCCCGGCGCCGGCCCTGCCCGAGCCACCGCCGCGGCGGGAACCTCAAAGACGCCGTTTCCCGCCTTCCGCAGCGTCCCCGTGTCGGGCGGGTTCATGACTCGCAACTGGCCGATGATCGCCCCGCCCTGCCGGAGCGTGCCGTCGGATTCCACCGTCGGAGCGGGTCCGGGAGGGAGCAAAACAGGTCGATTCTGCGCGTCCAGCACGGGCGCGCCCGTCGAGACGGACACCAGTTGCCCGGCCCCGTTGCGAGTGAAGCGTCCATCGCGCGTCAGGTGCGCGATCGATGGATCCGAGCCGATCGGGGGACGCAGGACGAAGAACCCCTCCCCATCGATCGCCAGGTCGAGGGGATTGCCGCTCTCCCTGATCGCACCCTGCCCGTGATCAACGAGGTTGGGCTTGAGCATCACACCGCCACCCAGCCGCTCCAGGAGCACATCCGAAGGCATGAACCACAGCCCGTCTTCAGTTCTCACATCATCACGCGGACGCTGTGTCGGGATGTCGGGCTTGAACCCGACGGTGTCCATGTTCGCCAGGTTGTTGGCGTGAACGTCCTGCCGGTACAGCGCCGATGCGGCACCCGATGCGGAGATTTGCAATCCGTACGACACGCCTCCCGCCTTCCGCGAAAGGCGTGCCAGAGGTCAACCACCGAATGAAACCGCCTGCCCGGGCGTCGTACGGACTACCCATGTCCAGGGCGAACAGAAGACCCCGACGCGGACGGCCCGTTCTGACGGGGATACTCCATCATGGCAGCGCGCTCAGAAAATCGCCGAGAATTGCCGCCGCGGCGAGCGCATCGCGTCGTGCTTTCTTCTGCTGCCGTGTCAGACCGGATCGCGCCATGCTCCAGTCCGCGTCCGAACTCGTGAGAGATTCGTCCTGGTAATGAACGATGCGCCCGGTCGCTTCCGCCACGCTCTTGCCGAAGGCCCGAACCAGTTTCGACCGGGCTGTCTCTTCTCCGTCGATGAGCGGCACCCCGATCACCAACTCGCACGGCGCTCCCGCACCAACCAGACGATCGAGCGCCTCCTGGATCGCATCGATCAAGGCCGCGCCTCCCCGCAGCGCCAACGGCACCCCGATCATCTCGACGGGCGAGGCCAAGCGCGTCTGCGAATCCCCCAGCGCGAGGCCCGTCCGCTTGTCGCCCAGATCGATCGCAAGGTACCGCACGCGTGATTGTTGCGCCGAACTCCGGCGCCGGCCTACCGCAGACTTTCGCCGATCTCCGCGTGCAGCAGTTTCAGTTCTTCGGCTCGTGCGCGCGGCATGACCAGCGTGGCATCGGGGGTGTGGACCACCACGAGGTCCTCGACACCCAGCACCGCCACCGTGTGCCCCTTGCCCGCGTAGACCAGGTTGTTGCGGGCCGCGTGCAGGACCGCCCGGCCTTCGCCGGCGCACTTGTTCCCCGATTTATCCGGCGCCAGCGTGTCGGCGAAACTCGGCCACGAGCCGACATCAAGCCAGCGAAGGTCCATCTGCACCATGCAGACCTGAAAACGCTGCTCCCCGTCCGCGGCTGTCGTCTGCCCCTTGCTGGCGGGCTCGAGGATCGCGTAGTCAACGCTGATTTTGGGCAGCGTGGGGTAGACTTCCTGCAGAACGGCCTTGGATTTCTTGCCGCCCCACGCGGCCTGGATCCTCATCAGGCCCTCGAAACTGTCCGGCTTGAACTTCTCCAGCGCCTCGAGGAACGTCGTCGCCTTCCAGACGAACATCCCCGCGTTCCAGGAATAATCCCCGCTCTGCACGTACGCCTCGGCCCTGGGCCGGTCGGGCTTCTCGACGAACCGAACGACCTGATAGGCGTGGTCCTTGGTGCCGTCGATCGCGGGATGCTTGCCGTGCTTTTTGTCGCGGACTGGCGTGCCACGCTCGATGTAGCCGAACCCCGTGGCCGGGTAGGTCGGCTTGATGGCGAAGGTCACGAAGCGGCGGTCATCGTTCTCGACCAGACGGAACCCAAGTTCCATCCGCTCCCGAAAGACTTCCTCGGGCTCGATGATGTGGTCCGACGTGAGCACTGCAAAGACGGCGTCCTTGTCCTGCTTGGCCAGCACCGCCGCCGCGAACCCGACGGCGTTCACCGTGTCGCGCGGGGCCGGCTCTCCCAGGATCTGGGCATCCCGGAACTCGGGGAGTTCCTCGCGGATCGCCTCGCGGTAGGCCTCCGCCGTGCAGATGTACCGCTGATCGGCCCGGATCATACCGTCGAGCCGCCTGGCCGCCAACTCCAGCAGCGAACGCGGACGGGAATCACCCGGCCGCTCGATGAAACGGAGCAGTTGCTTCGGCCGCCCCGTGCGGGAAAGGGGCCACAAGCGGGTTCCGGCACCGCCGGCCATCACGATCGCGTAGCGCATGCACGGAGAGGATAGCAGGTGCTAACCAACGGCGCATGTACCGATTCATTTCCTCACCGCGGCGTCGCCCTCCCTACGACCCATCCAAGAATCCGGCCATGCGCGTTCACAGCGTCAATGTTTCTCCCGTGCGGACTGTCGAACGAAACGGCAGGGCTGTTTCGACGGCGATCTTCAAACGCCCCACGACCACCGGGGTGCGCATCGGCCGACTCGGCCTCGCCGGCGATGACCAGGCGGATAAGAAGCACCATGGGGGGCCGGAACAGGCGGTCTACGCCCTCGCATTGAGTGAGTACCTGTATTGGCGGGAGGAACTCCGGCGCGACATCCCCATCGGCCTCATGGGAGAGAACCTGACGATCGAAGGGCTGGACGATGCCGCCGTCTGCATCGGCGATGTGTTCCGGATCGGCACCGCCGAACTCCAGGTCAGCAAAACGCGAGCGCCGTGCGCCACACTCGCCATGGCGATGGACGACGCCGGCTTCCCGAAGCGATTCCTCGCCAAACTCCGCGTCGGGCCGTACTTCCGCGTGCTGCGCGAAGGTGAAGTCGCCATCGGGGATGCCGTACAGAAGATCCACACCGACCCGGCGGGCCTCACCTGCCCGGAGGCCACCAGACTGATGTACCTCGCGCAGGATGAACGCGAAGCCTGGGCACGCGCCGCGGAGGTCGCAACACTCTGCCCGGTCTGGCGCGACAAGTTCCGGGCACGCGCCCGAGCCAAATGAAGCGCGGTCGCGCCCGGTGATGTCCGTAGTCGGGTCGGATCTCCGCGCTCGCCGCCGAAGCCTTTACGCACCCCGCCCTTGCATGATCGTCGGGTAGCCCGCGGTCAACTCATCGAGCCGAACCGCCCGCTGCTCGCCTCCCGTGAGATCCTTGAGTTGCGCCGACTCGCTGTTCTCGATGATGACGGCGTAGCGGGCACGCGCATCGCCCGCTTCCTTGAGCAGTTTTCCCACATTGCGCGTGGCCTTGTAGGTGTGACGCGCGTGCAGCCCCAGCCGCCGCAGCGCCGCCACCGTGGGGCGAACTCGCGCCTCGGCCTCGGGCGAGCCGTTCGAAACGACGAAGACGTCCGGCCTTTGACCGGACAACTCCATCAATCTCCCCGCATCCGGCAGGAGCCCCTTGTCCTTCATGACCAGCGAGAGCACCACATCACCCATACCCATCCCCACCGCCGGCGTCGGCGGCCCGCCGAACAACTCAACGAGGTTGTCGTACCGCCCACCCCCGGCCACAGCGCGTTCCGCCCCGGTTGCCTCGTGGACCTCAAACACCATCCCGGTGTAGTACGCCAGCCCGCGCACGATCGAGAGATCGAAGTCAACCCAGTCGAGCACTCCCGCCGCGGCGAACTCCAGCGCGAGCGGCTGCACCGCCTCGCTGAAAAACGAGAGATCAAAAGCGTCGCTCCCCGCCGCGGGACCGAGCATACCCCGCTCGACCGTCTGACCCATCACCTGCACCTCGCCGGCTCGTTCGGGGAGCGTGACCCGGATGATGCCCTTCTTGAAGACTTCCGCCTGCTCCGCGGTGAAGTTGTACAGCGCGAGTTTCGCCGCGAACTCGCCGGCGGGCATCTTTGCCCGCTGATCCAGGAGCACAAGAAGTTTCGCGTGCTCTGATTCGGGAATACCGCGAGAGACAAACCAATTCGCCAGAGCGGCGCGGTGGTTCACCTTCACTCGCAGGTCCGCGGGGGTGAAGCCCAGCGATTCAAAGAGGGTCACGCACGCCGCGATCACCTCGGCGTCCGCCGCGGGACTCGGATCGCCCAGCAGGTCCACATTCCATTGCAGAAACTCCCGCAGACGGCCCCGCTGGGGCTTCTCGGCGCGGAAGAATGTCGGGGTGCAGAACCACTTCGTTGGCCGGGGGAGCGCGTTGGCCTTCGCCGCGTAGAGCCGTGCGAGCGTCGGTGTGAACTCGGGCCGCAGGGCATAGGTCTTTTCCCCGCCGACCCGGGTGAACGAGAAGAGTTCCGACACGATCCCCTCACCGCTCTTCACCGTGTAGAGATCCAAGTGCTCGAAGGTCGGGCCGTCCACCTCCTCGAATCCGTGCCTGATCGCCGCCGAACGCCACGATTCGATGATGAACCGGCGCAGGGCCGCATCCGCCGGATAAAAGTCCCGAGTGCCCGTCGGGGCCTGAAAAGTGTGGGAGGACATGGACGCTGAGCGTAGGTTCACAGCGCCCGTCGATGGCACCCTCTCGTGAGCACGCCCCGCACGCCGTCTGAAGTCGCTGCACGCGGCCGTGCGAAACACTGGGATTTGAGGCATATCACGCCTTCTCGACCCGTCCTTATCATGCCCGGCCAGACTCGGATCCCGCGGGGGTGATTCACGGGTAGAGCGCGAACGAACACGCGCTTCGTTTCGTACCTACCCTTGCCCGCACAGGGAACATGTACGCACCTGCGCTCGAACCGACATCCAAGAGATTCGGTTACGCCGCGGGGCAAACAAAGACCGCCCAAACGAACCGAACTTCGCGGTGAGCGTCGAACGCCCGGCACAAGCCCCCCCTCGGCCTCACTGACCCCAGCGACCTCGAAGAGGACTTCACGCATGTTGACTCAGATCAAGCGCCTCGGAGGCGCGCTCATCAACGACACGATCCGCGCGGCCGATCACGCCGATTCAGCGGCCTTCGATGCGCTCGAACCGCGTCAACTTCTCGCTGTCAACATCCTTAACCCCATCCCCGATGCGGCCATCGCGCAAAACTCCTCGGCGACGGTCATCAACCTCGCCGGTCGCTACGACAACCCCGAACTCAACGGCACCATCGCACGGTTTGATACTACGTTGGGTGCTTTCAATGTCGTCCTGTACAACAACGCCACCCCGATCACCGTGGCCAACTTCCTCCGCTATGTCTCCGAGGGGCGCTACGCCGACACCATCATCCATCGCAATGTCCCGGGCTTCATCGTGCAGGGAGGCGGCTTCCAGCGGCCCAGCCAGGACAACGCCGCCCCCGCAACTATCGCCAGTTTCGGAACGATCCAGAACGAGCCGGGCATTTCCAACCTCCGCGGCACGATCGCGATGGCCAAACTCGGCGGCAACCCCAACAGCGCCACCAGCCAGTGGTTCTTCAATCTCGCCGATAACTCGGGCAATCTCAACAACCAGAACGGCGGCTTCACGGTCTTCGGTCGTGTGATCGGCAACGGCATGACCGTCGTCGATGCCATCGCCGCGGTCCCCCGCTTCAACGCGGACTCGTTCTACGGCACCAACGGGCTGTATTCCGACCTGCCCCTGCGGAACTTCACGACGGCCCCTGTGAAGCCCGAGAACTTCGTGAGCATGAACATCACGACGATCCCCGAACTCACCTACTCCGTCACGAGCAGCAACGAGGCCCTGGTGAATCCCTCGCTGAACGGCTCCAACCTCACCCTCACGTACGGCGCGAACATCACCGGCTCCTCCACCGTCACGGTGCGCACCACCGCGGCCGATGGCTCTTTCGTCGAGGACACGTTCCTGGTCACCGTGGTCGGCCCCCCCGCCGTTGGTGCTGTTGTCGCCGCGCCACAACCCGCCGTCGTCAAAGGTCAGGCACTCACTCTTACCGCGAAGAACATTACCGACATCACCAAGTCACTCACCAAGGTTCAGTTTTTCCACGATGCCAACAACGACGGCGTGCTCGACGCCGAAGACACGCTTCTCGTGGAAGACTCTTCTTCGAGCGGCGGCTGGACCGCCCGGATCGACACCGCGGGGCTCTCCGAAGGCTCCCACCGCTTTTTCGCCCGCGGCATTGGTGCCAACGGCGTGGCCGGCCCCGCCGCGGCCGTGGTGCATCGCGTCGTACCTCCGCCCTCCATCGGTGCCCTTGCCGGAAGCACGAACACGGTCGGACGGAACAGCACATTCAATCTCCTCGCTTCGGGGGTCACGATCCCCGGCGCCCCTCTCAAGACCGTCGAGTTCTACCGCGATACCAACGGCAACGGTGTCTTTGATGCGGGTATCGACAAGAAAGTCGCCGCGTCCTCGTCCGCGCCCGGGGGCACGGCCGCCGGCAAGGTGTCAACCAAGGGGTTCGGCGTCGGCGACACGATGTTCTTCGCCCGCGCCCAGGACAAGAGCGGCGCGTGGGGACCCGCCGTGGCGGCCACGATCACCATCACCAACGCCGCGCCCACGATCGCCACATTCAAGGGCGCGCCGGCGGTGGTCAAAAACGTCGGCGACCCCGTCACCCTTTCCGTTTCGGGCAAGGACCTCGACGGGAAGATCGTTCGTGTCCAGTACTTCCGCGATACGGAGATCGCGGGGGAGGACACACTCGAACCCGGCAACGGCGTGCTCGATGACAACGATGTGCTGATCGGTGACATCACCGCCGGCGGCTTCAAACTCGTCTACCTCACCACCCGGCTCCCCCTCTCCCCCAACGGGATGGACCGCTACTTCGCCCGTGCGTACGACAACGACGGGGGCGTGAGCACCATCGCCTTCACCGATGTACGCATCAACAAGCCCCCGACCGTCGGCGATCTGATCGTGACCCCTTCCAACGGGGACACGATCACCATGTTCTCCTTCTCCATCGCCGCGGCGGATGCCGACGGTCTGATCAAGAGCGTTGAACTCTTCCGCGATACAAACGGCGATGGACTCTTTACCGCGCGCGTAGACAAGAGCATCGGCAAGGCCAAACTCGCGGGAGACCGCTGGGTCCTGGCGATCACGGGGAAGAAACTGGGCATCGGCGAGAGCCGGATCTTCGTCCGTGCCGCCGACAATCTCGGCGGCCTGAGCACCACCCTCAACACGGTGGTCACGGTGGCTTGAGGCTTCTCTCACCTCGGAGAGACGGTCGGGGTGCCCGCGGTTTCCGACCGATAGACTGTGTCTGAGTGTCTCTGGAATCACCCCTATTCGGGGAATCAAACGAATGCAGCAGCGGAGGACAAGGTGAGATCCATCGGCAACTGGCCAGCGCGATTCCTCGGGCTTGACGGCCTCGGCGAGCCCGCCCTCTCCGATGGCGCGCTCGAGCCGCGCCGTCTACTCGCCGTGGACATCACCAACCCCATCGGCGACTTGATCGTCAACGCGGGTAGTTCCCCCACCGTCATCAGCATCGCCGATCGATACAACTCGCCCAACCTGGCGGGCAGCACCATCGCCCGTTTCGACACCGTCCTGGGCCTCATCAACGTTCAACTTGAAGATGCACGAACGCCCGCCACCGTTGCCAACTTCCTTCGGTATGTCGATGACGACCTGTGGGACAACACCATCTTCCACCGATCCGTCTCGGGATTCGTCATCCAGGGGGGTGGCTTCCTCCGCCCCGACCTCGACTTCGACCCGCCGCGGGATATTCCAACCTTCCCCCCCGTCATCAACGAACCGGGAATCTCCAATCTCCGCGGCACCATCGCCATGGCCAAGCGTGCCGACGACCCCGACAGCGCCACCAGCCAGTGGTTCTTCAACCTCGGGGACAACTCCCGCAACCTGGACAATCAGAACGGCGGGTTCACCGTCTTCGGCAAGGTCATCCTCGGCCTTGACGTGATGGACGCCATCGCCGCCGTGCCCACCTTCGTCTTCGAGTCTCCTTTCGACGAACTCCCCCTGAGAGACTTCGCGAATGGAGAGGGCGTCGAGGTCAACGACTACATCGGCATCAACATCAGCCGCGGGGAGACGATCACCTACAGCGTCATCTCCAGCAACCCCGACCTGGTCGCCGCGACGCTCAACGGAACCGAACTCACGCTGACCTACACCCCGGGACGTGAAGGTGCCTCGAACATCACTGTTCGTACCACCGCCGCCGACGGCACCTTCGCCGACGACGTGTTTACCGTGACCGTCGGCTCTCGCCCCTCCGTAGGAGGCATCGACAGTTCGCCCACCGGCGAGGTCCGCCGCGGCACCGATCTGGTACTCACGGCCTCCGGTGTTTCGGGGCCGATCAACCCCATTGTCAAGGTCCAGTTCTTCCGCGATGCCGATGGCGACGGCCAACTCAACGAGGCCGTCGATTCACTGATCGGCGAAGACGCCGACGCCGGCGGCGGCTACACACTGAGTTTCGCCACGTCCCCGCTCGCGACGGGCGTTCAACGTTTCTTCGCCCGCGCGGTCGATTCGATCGGTCAGATCGGCGACGCGGTCTCGACAACCGTCACGCTCTTTGTAGGCCCGAAGATCGGCGAGTTCATCGCCGCTCCAGAATCGGCGACGCGCAACGACCGCATCGCGCTGACCGCGCGCGACTTTGACTCCGCCCCGGCCCGCGTTCGTGCTGTCGAGTTTTTCCACGACACCAACGGCGACAACGTCTTTGACCCCGCGGTTGACCTTCGGGTAGGCCGGACGACGTCCCTCTCCAACGGCACGGCCAGTGTTCGCGTAAGCACCAAGGCGTTCCGCCTGGGGACCAACACCCTGTTCGTCCGCGCCACCGACAGCGAAGGCTTCGCGGGCGAGGTGCGTTCCACCACGATCCAGATCACCAACATCAATCCGACCGTTTCCGGGATGCGTGCCAGCAAAAGCACCATCCACGGCCCGGGCGCACCCCTCGAACTCCGAGTGACGGGCGCGAAGGACGCCGATGGCCGCATCGCCCGCGTCGAGTACTACCGCGATGCGGGCGACTCGCCCGACGGCTCGCTCGACCCCGAGACCGACACGCTCCTGGGCGCCGTGCAGGGTGCCTCCGGCTCATTCTCACTGCGGCCGGACACGTCTGTATTCCCCGTCGGGGCCAACCGCTTTTTCGCCCGGATCATCGACACCGAGGGGGGGGTGGGGTTCACCGTCGCCGTTTCAGTCTACATCAACTCAGCCCCTGTCATCGCCTCCTTCACCGCCTCTCCGGGTTCCGGCCTGCGTTCCTCGGACTACACCCTCGAGGCTTCGGGGGTCTCGGATGCGGACGGGGTGGTCAAGCGGGTGGATTTCTTCTGGGATGTGAACGGCGACGGCGTGATCAACTCCGGCGATCGCTCCCTGGGCATTGTCCGCAACCGCGCCGGCATCTGGACCCTCGTGATCCCCGGGAAGAAACTGGGCATCGGCGAAAACAGGATCATCGCCCGCGCCTGGGACAACATCGGCATCGCCGGCCCCTTCGCCCTGACGACGCTCACGCTGACATCGGCGTAACGGCCCACTGCGGGCGCTTCCAGATCGGGGCATCACGCTTCATCCGGTCGATGAACTCATCCATCGCGGCCAGCGCTTCCTTTCGGTGCGCCGAGGCGATGGACAAGCGGAACGAGCACCCGCCGACCGCCACGCGACCCCGGCTGTGCTCGACGTGCACGGCGAGCAACCCGTGCCGGGACGCCAACTCTTCCCCCAACGACGTGAGAACGCGCTGCGCCATCGGCTCGTAGGTTTCGTACACCAGCGCGCTGATCGGTCGTCCGGCCTCATCGCCGCGCACGATCCCCTCGAAGGACACCCACGCCCCGGCCCCATCGCACGGGCGTGCTTCGCCAACAGCCAAGGCCCCGTCCGAGATGGTCACGGTGGTGGTCATCCTCCCGACACCATCCCGATCAGCGCCACTTCATCCCCCGCCCCGATCCGGTGGGCATCATCCGCGAAGCGCCCGTTGACCGCGAACCGCGCGCTGCGCAGAACCGGCAGCAGCGCCGGTGTGCCTGTGCCCAGCGCCGCCCGAAGGGCGGCGCAGGTGGGTTCACCGTCGATCTCCACACGAACCCGATCGACACCCGCCGCGTCCCGTTCCGGCCCGAAGAGCAGCACCTCGATCCTCATGCCGATGTTCCGCCGTTCTTCCCGTTCACCCCGCCGAGCAGTTCCGCCGCCGCGGCGAGGAAGCGTTCCAGCACCTCCGGGCGCGGCGCGGGGATGTGCAGGTATTTCTCCCCGGTGATGGGATCCGTGCGCAGCAACGAAGCCGAACGCGCGCCATGCCCCGGATTCCGATTCGCCAATTCTCGCAGAAGTTCGAGCCCCGCCGAGGCCAGCCCGGACCATGAACCATCGGCCCCGGGCTTTGGCTCCACGCTGACAGCCGCCGTATCGGCGTGTACCGCGTCGGAGCCACGATGAGCGCGGCCCAGCGGGGGGCGACCTTCCGGCTCGGGGTCGAGCGGCGGTTCCGCCGGCGGGGGTTGGGGAATCGCCCCCGTCGCCTTGTCCACCGATTCGATGAACCGCGACAGGCGGCTGCCGCCCAGGAAGACCTCGCTCGCGCCCCCGTCGAGCACGCCCCCGAACAGGGACTTCTTGAAGCGGATGACGTTGAGCATACCTTCCTCGATCGTGCCCTGGGAGATGAAGTTCACCACCTGCACCGGACGCTCCTGCCCCAGACGGTGCACCCGCCCGATCCGCTGCTCCAGCACCGCCGGGTTCCAGGGAAGATCCATGTTGACCACGATGCTCGCGGACTGAAGGTTCAGCCCCACCCCTCCCGCATCCGTCGAAAGAAAGACGCGGCAGGCGGTGTCCTCGCGGAACCGATCGATCACCTCTCCCCGCTGCCGCGACGGGACCCCGCCGTGGAAGAGCACGTGCCCGATGCCCCGTGCCGCCAGCCGCTTCGCGAGCAGTTCGTGCGTGCGGAGCCATTGGCTGAAGACCACAATCTTGACCTCCGGCCGCTCGCACCATTCCGCCGCCAGGGTGATGAACTCATCGGCCTTGACGCCGTGGTCCGCGCTCGGGTCGAGAAGGTACGTGCTGTTGCAACTCATCCGCATCGCCTGCAGCGCCACCATGAGCCGCCGCTGATCCGACTCGGAGAGATACTTGATCTTGCGCCACTTCGCCACGATGCGGGCCACCACCGACCTGTGCTCCTCGTGCATCGCCCGCTGCTCGGGCGTCATCGCCACGAAGAAGTTCTTGTCGAGCCGGCCCGGCAACTGGCGGAGGACCTCGCTCTTGCGCCGCCGGATCAGGACCGGCGCGAGCGTGCGCCCGATCCGGTCCAGTTCGCGGAAGCCGATCACCCGCCCGTCATCATCCCGCTGCTGGTGCTCCGCCAGGAACTTGTACGTCGGACCCAGCCGGTGCTGGTCCACGAACTGCACGATCGAGACCAGTTCCTCCAGCCTGTTCTCCAGCGGCGTGCCCGTCAGCACGATGCCGAAAGGGGAAGCGATCCGCTTCACCGCCCGGGCCGCGCGTGTGGACCAGTTCTTGATCCGCTGGGCCTCATCCAGGATCACCAGGTCCGGGGCCCACGCCGCCACCAGGTCCAGGTCGCGGTGGATCGTGTCGTAGTTCGTGATCTTGAAAAACCCGTCTCCCTCGAACTGCTCCCGCCGCCGCTGCGACAGCCCGTTGATCACCACGGCCTCGCGCTTCGTGAACCGTCGCACCTCCCGCTCCCACTGGTGCTTCAGGGATGTCGGACAGACCACCAGCACGCGCGACACGCCCAGGTGCCTGGCCATGATCTCCGCCGCGGCGATCGCCTGCACGGTCTTGCCAAGCCCCATCTCATCGCCGATGATGCAGCGGCCGGCCCTGGCCGCGAAGAGGGCGCCCTCGCGCTGGTACTGGTAGAGCGGCACCGAGAGGAGTTTCTCGAAGCCCTGGCTCTCCGCGCCCTTCGGGAACGCCGCGTCGATGCGGCGGCGGCGTTCCGCGCTGTCGCGCACCTCGGCGATGAAGCCCAGCGCATCCTCATGGAACCGCACCAGGTGGCCCGCGCGTTCCGCCAGAGTCTGAAACTCATCGAAGACACCGAAGCCCGACGGCTTCAAGATCCCCATCGCGTCGAAGAACCTCGACGAGGCATCGAGCAGCGCCGGAGGACACTCTGTTCCGGGCAGAAACCGCACCTCACGCCGCGACCCGTACCGGAGCACCACCTCGCTGTGGGCCGCTCGACGTCCCTGCCGGAGCAACTTCGCCCCCTCGGCCCGGCGCGCGATGCGCCCCAGGGCGTACTCGATGTGCTTGCACGTCCCCAGCGAGTTGGTGCGGAAATCGAAGCACGTGCACGAGTTGTCGCCTTCTCGCGCACCGCGGATCGTGACGCGGTAGGTGCTCCCGCTCTGCGGGTTCGTGACGGCGAAATCGGAAAAGACCGGGATCTCGCCCAGGTTCTTCATGCCGAAGAGTTGCGAGCGCCCGTACTCGCGCCGCAGCAGCGTCTGCCATTCTTCCAGCGACATGCCCGCGGGCTGGTGTGTCCGCGAGACCGAAGATTTGGATTTGCCCACGCCGGCGCGCCGAGTTTCGGATGGCATCGAGTACTCCGTGATGGCTCACTGAACAAGCGTATCGCCGTACCCCCAAGCAATACACCACTCCGATGAAGCCCGCCCACCCCCGCCGCGCGGCCCCCGACCTCGTCGGCTTCGCGTACCCGCCCGCGGGCTTCCTGGTGCCGTACAGCGCCTTGCCCAGGGCGATCATCTCCGGCCGCCAGGACTTCGGGAAGACCAGCAGGGCCGATCGGCCGTGCACCTTCATCGCGGGGAACAGCAGGTCGTTCAGGTAGTGCCCGACCTCGTGCACGAAGGTGCGCAAATTGTCGGGCCTCCCCAGCCGGATGGTCTGGAGCCAGGGGGTGTAGTACCCCAGCGCTGTGCCGCGCATGCCCCGCTTGTTGCGCAGGGGAGGGCGCATGTTGAGAGATCGGAAGAGCGTCGTGTAGGGAAAGAGTGTAGATCTCGGTGG